>Ga0187885_10000933_pt1 | contig 34332 bp, 36 predicted proteins | sample June2016WEW_20_1_3_FD_132970 | JGI IMG/M metagenome (GOLD analysis project Ga0187885, IMG submission 132970) | Peatland microbial communities from SPRUCE experiment site at the Marcell Experimental Forest, Minnesota, USA - June2016WEW_20_100 | ecosystem: Environmental > Terrestrial > Soil >...
CGGATCGATGCGCTGTCCAGATTCCTGGACTTCTACAACACCGCTCGGCCACACTGGTCACTGGCCGGCCAGCCGCCGATCAGCCGGACGCCCGTCAACAACCTGACGGGGAAGAACAACTAGACGTAGCTGTCACGGCCAGGCCGACCAACCGGCGAGATAGGCGACAGGTAGTCGGAGCGTAAGCCGCCCCCCGTCAATCTCGCCCTCAGCCCCCGCTCCGCTTGTCGCCGACGATCCTGAGACCGGTGCCAGCCAGTTGAGCGCTGCGCGAGGGCCTCGCCCGCTTCGCGGCCGACCATGCACGAATGCCATCTTCGCGAGCCGGAGGCCAAGGCTCTAGACACGAGCAACCGTCGCGGTACGCTTATTCTTTGGGTGTCTGGGGACGATCGTCAGCCCTCCGAGACCCGATCAGTGGACAGGAGGGAATGGGCATGAGGACCGACTTTTCGTCCCTCGTTGGCATTGTCTACCTCGTCATTGGCTTTGTCGTGGCGTCGGGTCACGCGTTCTTCACGAATCTCAACGCAGCGACGCCGATCCTCTCGGCAGTCCTCGCCGTGCTGCTGTGGCCGCTCGTCCTCTTGGGCGTCGACCTGCATCTCCACTAGAGGCAGCCGGAGGTCGAGGTAGCAGCCGCCCCGACACCGGACGTTCGGCGCAAGGCTGGCCGTCGACGTCGGGCCTGCCTGACTGCACGGTCGAGATCGACGCCGACGATGGAATTCCATCCTGTCGGCCCGCGCGCTGTCGGGGAAGTGACTGAAAGCTCGGTCCCACATGGTCCGGCCAGTCGAGCGGCTGCGTCGGGGGTCCTACATGGCGAGCGGCGGAGTGCCACAGGCCCAAGTTGACACTAGCGCAGGCGATCGGGCTCGGTCCAGGCCTTCCAGACTAGATCGCGCGGCGCGTCGAAGTTGCGGGCGATGAGGAGCTCTGCGCCCGAGGTCCCCTCGCGCCCGCGCCTCCGCTGCCGCCCAGTTCGGCGAGCAGCTCGTCCAGGCGGTCGAAGCTCTGGGCCTCGCCCCGCTCCATCCCCGACGCGACCATCCCATCGCGGGCCTCGAGCGAGTCGAAGAGCAGATGCTGGGTCAGCGTGGTCCTGCCGTCCTGCTCGGAGAACGTGTTCGTCACGATCACCTCGTGGATCGAGAACGGCTCCACGTCGTAGACCTGCGTGAAGACGACCCGCTCCGGCGCCGCCACCTCGCGATAGACGCCCTTGAACGGGTGGGCCCGCCGTCGGGCGACCGCTGGACGAGGCGATAGGCTCCGCCCGGCCGGAGATCGATCTCGCATTCGATTAGATCGAAGCCCCTGGGTCCCCACCATTTCTCCATGTGCTGGCACCGGGTGGTTGCCTCGAAGACGAGGCTGCGCGGCGCATCGAAGACGCGCCTGACGGCAATCTCCCGATCCGAAAGCAGGGTCAACGCCATACGGTTGGCGATCTTCTCGGCCATGGCTCTATCCCTTTGTCTGGTGGCGTGGCGTGGGGGAGGAGCGCCGAAGCTCGGCCTCCAGGTTGTCGAGCAGCTCGCGCGTGCCCTGCTCGCGCTGGCTCGGGAAGTCCGCGCCGTCGAGGAAGGCATCCTGTTCGGTGAGGACGAGGCTCGTCCCGCCGCCCGCGGGCAGCGGCGCGTCAGGGCTGCGTAGTGTCACGGTTTCTCTCCTGTGCCTGGAGTTCCTCGAGGTAGTCGTCGAGGCGATCGAAGCTCTCCTCCCAGAACCGGCGAAACTGCTCGACCCAATCCGCGACGCCGCGAAGCGGCCCCGGGTCGAGCCGGCAGGGACGCCACCGCGCCCGGCGGCCCTGCTCGATGAGCCCGGCGCGCCGCAGCACTCTCAAGTGCTTGGAGACGCCCGGCAGGCTCATCTCGAAGGGCTTCGCCAGCTCGGTGACCGTGGCCTCGCCGAGGGCCAGTCGGGCGAGGATTGCCCGCCTGGTGGGATCGGAAAGGGCGGCGAGGGTCTGGCTGAGGGGATCGGCGTGCGTTCCGTTCATGCGTTGCGCGCGTGGCTTAGATCGGGTGGGTTGCTTGAGTGGCCGGGATTCCGCGACTGCCTGGATGGTGTGAAGTTGGCACTTAGCTAATTGGTAAACTAAGCTGAGGCAAGGGTAGGCGCACGCAGCGAGGAATCAATCGCTGTTCCGCTGTGTGAGGCCTACGCCCGCCGGGTGCTTCGCCGCCCAAGCTCCGAGATCGCCGGGTCGCGATGGGCGGTCGGTCTACCGGAGCTCGGGTGGGACGGTCGGATCCGGCAGGAGCGCGCCAGGCCGCCGGTCAGACGATGGCGAGGGGCCTCTCGATGGCGGCGTCGGAGCGGAAGCGCCGATCGACCAGGACGCGGATGACGTAGTCGATCTCAAGGCCGGCCCCGTCGAACGAGGGTGCGGAGCCGGCCGGCACGAGCAGATGCGCCTGGGCGGCGCCGCTTGTGGCGAGGCCGGATCGACGTTGACCGAGGCGATGATGCCCTCAACGCCGTTCGGAGCGTTCGTCCGACGATGGATCTCGATGCGGGCTCCCTGCCCTTGCGGCGCCGACGGCCACGAGACGGTAACGTCCAGCTCCTGGCCGGCCGGCGCCGGCAGGGCCGAGACGACGTTGATGGTCGCATCGCGGACGGGGACGCCGGCCATCAGGCTCATGCCGCCCTGCTTGCCGACCCCGGCGCGAAGAAGGTCGGGGTGCTGAGCCAGCGGCAGGTACATCGCGGCCCAGTGGTCGCCGCCCATGGCGACGTCCCAGCGGACCTCGAGCGCCCAGGCGATGATCGACTCGCCCAGATGCGCCGTGGGCGGGCCCAACTGCGGCGCCGGAACGGCGAAGGTGGACTCCCAGGTCACGCCCGGCTGGAAGCTCGTCGGGATCGGCGGCTCCAGGAACGAATCGGCGACGAAGAGCTTGCCCGAGGTCTCGACCCAGCGCTCGGTGTAGATGACCTCGCCCTTCGAGTTGCGGTGGTCCACCTCGCGGCGGACCTCGTCCAGACGCAGACCGACGAGTCGGAGATAGGCCTTTCGAGCGTCGATGCCCTTGACGGCAGTCAGCCGGACCCGACCCGTGATGCCGTCGCCTACCCGGGCCGGATGGTCCAGGACGAACTCGCCCGTCACCGCGCCGTCGCTCGGGCGAAGCAACTCCTCGGGGCTGACGGAATGGAGCGGATGGCTGCCCTCGCCCCCCGCGAGCCGGGGGCCGTTGATGGCGTCGAACGGAGACGGCGCCGATCCCGCGTGGCCGACGAACGATCCGAAGCCCACGTTCAGCGACATCAGAACCCTCCTCAACAGCGACCGCGACGGGTGACAGGTTACAACCGCCGGAAGGGCGTCCGCCGGGCCGGCGCAGCGAGATGCGGCATAAACGGAGGGCCTACGCGCGTCGCAGCGTTCGCTCCGCGAAGCGCTCCAGCCGCTCCAGTGCCGCGGGCAGGTTCGAGCGCCCGTAGCCCACGCGGAAGTGATTGCCCGTGTCGGCGAAGAGCGTGCCCGGCAGGATCAGCACGCCGGTCTCTCGGACCAGTTCCTCGGCAAAGGCGTCGATCGACCGATCGGCCAGCAGGCGCGGGAAGCCGATGCTCCCGCCGCGTGGCCGCACCCACTCGAAAACGCCGGCCCATCGAGCGAAGAAGCCGTCCAGCAGCGGCAGGTTCGCCTCGATGATCGCGCGGTTGCGGGCGAGCACCCGTTCCCGGGCCCGCAACGCGATCAACGCCAGCACCTCCGAGGGTGCCGAGTTGCAGATCGTGGTGTAGTCCTTGAATGCGGCGAGCCGCTCCCACAGCGCCCGATCCCGCGTCGCGATCCAGCCGATTCGTAGCCCTGCCAGCCCGAACGACTTGGACATGACGCCGACGCTCACGCCGGTCGCCAGCGCGTCCGCGGCGGCCGGCAACCGATCGGCCGGCTCGAACTCGAGGAAGCGGTAGACCTCGTCGACCACGAGGCGCGCGCCGGATTCGGCCGCCAGCTCGACCAGTCGATCGAAGGTCGGCCGATCGCTCAGGGCCCCGGTCGGGTTGTGAGGCTCGTTGACGAGGATCAGCCGGGTGTTCGGCCGGAGGCCGGCCCGAATCTCCGAGACGTCCAGCCGCCAGCCGTCGGCTTCGTGCAGCTCCACGCGCATGACCTCCGCCCCAGCGGCGCGGGCCACCTCGGCCAGCGACTGGTAGGCCGGCCGAACGACCACGGCATGGTCGCCGGGCGCGAGCAACACGTTGTGGAGCGCGAAGATCGCCTCCTCGGCACCGGAGAAGACCAGCACGTCGTCCGGAGCCACGCGCTCGTACAGCGAAGCGATCTCGGCCCGCAGCGCCGGGTCGCCCGGCGATTCGGTGTAGCCCAGCCTCAGCCCGTCCCAGCGCTGCCGAGCGTCCGGGTCGGCCAGGGCCAGCAGCTCGCCAAGTGGCCAGGCCTCCACATCGGAGGCGCACAGGAGCATCCGCGCGCTGAATTCCCAGCGTGCGAAGAAGCGCTCGAGGGCGAAGTCGTGCAGCCGCATTGCTCCTCCCGGCCCGCCGCCGGCGGTGCTCCAGGCGCGTGGGACGCGTCTGGCAGGGTGCCCTTTCGGGTGACGGCGGGCCCGTCGGTCTTACGGTACCGAATCGGACCCAGACGTGAGCGAAAGACTACTGAGCTGGCGGTGGCGGTGGCCGATACCCAGGACTACGGGCGGCACGAACAGGTTGGCGGTCGGGTCGGCGACCACGGCAAACCCGGCGGCGCGGCGGCAATCTCGGCAGACAGGTCCGATGGCCCTTGCCCGGCGCAAGCACCGCACCCGAGCATCGGCCCCGGCTCTTCGTGCGGCAAGGGCCGGCCAGATTCGCTGTGAGGTGAGTATTGATGACGACTTCGGCGGCCGCCCCCGTTTCCGCCGTTCCCGCCCCGGCGATGGGCCGCGCCGGCCGCATCGCCTGCGGCCTCCTCGTCTGGCTGGGCCTCGGGGCGATCGCCGGCGGCGCCGCGCTGGTGGCTGCGCCGGACGGCAGCATCATGCATGTGCCCCTGAGCTGGCTCGCCGGGAGCCCCTTCCCCGACTTCTTCGCGCCGGGGCTGATACTTGGCGGGCTCTTCGGTGTCGGGTCCTTCGCGGTGGCGGTCATGGGCCTGCGCCGGTGGCGCATCGCGCCCTTCCTCGCCTTCGCCATCGGCTGCGGCAGATGATCTGGATCGTCGTCGAGCTGGCGATCATCCAGGGGATCTCGATACTGCACCCGCTGTACTTCCTGACCGGTCTGGCGATCGCGGCGAGCGCCGTCGTGTGGGGCTGGCCGACGTTAACGGCCTGGCGGACGTCGCGTCGCCGATTCGTCCTGGAGCCCTGACGGCGGCTCGCCGCCGGACCGGCCTGTCCGGTCGCAGCGCGGGCGGCCGCCCGCGCTGCCGGGGACGTTACGGAGTGACGACGAGCGTTCCCTGGGCGATCGTGTTGCCGTTGGAGGTCAGCGTGAACACGTACGTTCCCGCCTCGAAGATGGTACTGAGATCCGTCGTGTCGGCGAAGCAGTCGAGCCCCTGGGTGTCTGACGTGGGCAGTTCGGTGGGCGGGAGGAACGAGGCCCCGTCCTTCGTGATGGAGAGCGACGCCACTGAGGAACCCTGTCGAGACGTGAAGATGTACGTGGCATAGACGGACGTACCGGCTGGGATGGTGGTCACCTGGTGATCGACCGTGCAGCCGATGGTCTGACCTTCGACCGGCTTGTCGGTCGAGAAGACCACCTTGCCGGCGTCGGCCGGGTGACTTGTCATGGAGGCGAACGCGAAGACACCGCCGGCAATGATCAGCAGGACAACGACCGCGGCGATGATGCGCCGCAGGGGTGAGCGCGGCGCGGGAGCCGGGGCGGTCCAGGTGCCGGGAGGCTGGCCGTACGGGCCGTGTTGATCTGGTTGACCGGGCTGGCCGTAAGGGCCGGGTTGACCGGGCTGGCCGTACGGGCCGGGCTGTTCTGGCTGAGTCCAGCCGGGTGCGGGCGGGGGCGGGGGAGGGGGCGGCGGCGTTTGATCGAATCCGGAGGGGTCCATCCGATCCTCACTTGGTCTTTGATGGTCGCCAACCCGGCTGACGGAGCGGGTGTGGAGCCGTACCACGAGCATACCTGCCGCTCCGGCCGGTGTAGCGGCCTTTTTGCAGTCTCGCCTGGTTCGGGCGTGGGTGGCGCAACCATGGCCGTCCGGATTGCCCGCATTCGGCCCAACGGTGCTACGGTCAAACCCGGCGCAGCGCCGAACACCATGACCCACGGCGGCGCCCCATCCGCTCCAGGAGCTCCAGAATGATTCGACCCTTCTTCGGCTATCACATGCCCAGTTACACGTTCGCGGGCGTGCCTAACGCGCAGCTGTTCGACCACGTGGTCGAGCTTGCCCAGTCGGCGGAGGCTGCCGGATTTGACCTGGTCACCGTCATGGACCACTTCTATCAGATCGGCGGCGTCGGCACGGACGAAGAGCCGATGCTCGAGGGGTACACGGTGCTCGGGGGAATCGCCGCGCGGACGAAACGGGTCATGCTCGGGACGATGGTCACGGGCGTGACGTATCGGAACCCGGCGATGCTGGCCAAGACGGTCACCACGCTCGACATCGTTTCCGGGGGTCGGGCGATGCTGGGCATCGGCGCCGCCTGGAACGACGCGGAGCACGCCGGCTACGGCTTCGAGTTTCCGCCGATCGGCGAGCGCGAAGATCGCCTCGAGGAAGCGCTGACGATCTGCAAGGCGATGTTCACGCAAGAGCGCCCGAGCTTCGAGGGTCGCTACTACAGGATCGACCGCGCCCTCAACCGACCGCGGCCGATTCAGCCGGGTGGGCCCAGGATCATGGTCGGCGGCGGCGGCGAGAAGCGGACGCTCAAGCTGGCGGCCCGGTTCGCCGACATCACGAACTGGTTCGGCCCGCTCGAGGAGGCCGCCGCGAAGCTGGCGGTCCTCGACCGCCACTGCGAGGCCGTCGGACGCGATCCCTCCGAGATCCTTCGAACCGTGTCCGTGCCGATCGTTCCGGTGGCCAGCGAGGCGGACAAGGCCCGCGTCCTGGAACGAATCCCGGCCCAGCAACGGGCGATGTTGAGGCCGGTGCCGCTCGACGAGGCGGCCGCGATCCTGCGGCGCTACATGGACGCCGGCTTCGGCGGCTTCATCTTCCGCAACGTTGCCATCAGGACGCCCGAGGCGGTGGGGCTCGTCGGCGAGCTGATCGGGATGATGCGCAAGGAAGGAGTGCCCGCGTGACGGTCCAGATCGACAAGGCGGAGCTGCGGCGCCGCCTGACGCCGCTCCAGTACGCGGTCACCCAGGAGGCCGACACCGAGCGGCCCTTCACCGGCGCCTACTGGAACAGCCAGGATGCGGGCAGCTACCGGTGCATCGTCTGCGGCGAGGTGCTCTTCGAGTCGACGCAGAAGTACGACAGTCACTGCGGCTGGCCGAGCTTCTTCGACGTGCTCGACAAGGCCAGGATCACGACCAGGCAGGACACGAGCCTGGGAATGGTTCGGACCGAGGTGCGGTGCTCGAACTGCGGGGCGCACCTGGGCCATCTCTTCGACGACGGCCCACGGCCCACTGGCCTCCGCTACTGCGTTAATTCGGCCTCGCTGGACTTCGAGAGAAGGGCGGCGCAGTAGCGCGCGATCTCTCCAAGGGCCCGTCATTAGTGGGTCCGAGGCAGCGGATCGACCGGGGCGCCACTCCTTGGGGCGGGATACGATGACCCGCGGCAGCTGATGCGAGACGAGGAGGCGCGAGATGGCGGTTCCCACCGGTCGGGCGACGAACCCGTCCGAAGCTGAGGCGGCGCCCGGCTCCACCGAACCCGGCGCCGACGGGACGCCGCTGTACCTGCGCCATTGGGCGCCCGACGGAAAGCCGTGGGCCACGGTGCTAATCGTCCACGGCATTGCGGAGCACAGCGGCCGATACGAACGAACCGGTCGGCTCCTCGCCGAGGCCGGACTCGACGTCCACGCGTTCGACCTCCGTGGTCATGGGCTCTCGGGCGGCCGGCGTGTCTACGTGCGAACGTGGGACGACTTCCTCGACGACCTGGCGTGTCGGCTGGTGGCGGTGCGCGAACCAGGCCGGCCGGTGGTCCTGTTCGGGCATTCGATGGGAGCCCTCATCTCCCTGACCTATGCCTGCTCGGACCGCCCCGCGCCGGACCTGCTCGTCCTGAGCGCCCCGCCACTGGACGCCCGCGTTCCGGGCTGGCAGCGCGCCCTCGCGCCCGTCCTCTCGCGCCTGGCGCCGACATTGGTACTGGCCAACCCCATCACTGGAGAGCAACTCTCCCGCGACCCCGCCGTCGGCACGGCCTGCTTCGCCGATCCGCTGGTACAGCCCCGGTCGACGACCCGCCTTGGAGCCGAGCTGTTCACGGCCATGAATCGGGGCCGGGCGCAGCTGCACCGCCTCCACGTCCCGACGCTCGTCATTCACGGCGGCGACGATACCCTCGTGCCGACCCAGGTGAGCGAGCCACTGGCGGCCATTCCCGGGGTGGAGCGGCGCGTCCTGCCCGGCCTGCGCCACGAAACCTTGAACGAGCCCGAGGGGCCCCACGTGGTCGCCGCGATCGTCGAGTGGCTACGGTCCCAGGTGCCGGCGGCCCAGTCGGGAGTGAAGCCATGAGTGTCGAGATACGCGTTTGCCCGCCCGATCGTTTCGCCGAGCTGCTCAAGACCGCCGAGGTCGCGTTCGGTGAGGACGTCTCCGACGACATGATCGAGCGCGTCCGGAAAGTCTCCGATCCGCAGCGCTTCGTATGCGCCCTCGACGGCGACCGTTTCGTGGGCACGGGCGGCGTCTTCTCCGTGAACCTGAGCGTCCCCGGCGGCGATCTGCCTGCCGGCGGCGTGACCTGGGTCACGGTCCTGCCGTCGCATCGCCGTCGCGGAATCCTGCGCGGGATGATGCGACTGATGGTCGACGACTGCCACGCCCGTAACGAGCCGCTGGCGATGCTGTGGGCCTCCGAGGGTGCCATCTACCAGCGTTTCGGCTACGGCCTCGCCACGTATTCGCTCCAATTCGACGCAGAGACCGCCGCCTGGGGGTTCGCGCGCGAGTGGCCGGTTGAGGGCTCGTGCCGGCTGCTGCGGGTCGGCGAAGGGCTGGACCTGGTCGCACCCGTCTACGAGGCGGTTTATGCGCAGCGAGCCGGTTTCCTGTCGCGGACCCCGGACTGGTGGGTGGGACAGCTGCCGCTGGCCGACAAGGACTCCAGGGGCGGCGCGGCTCGGCGCCTGGTTGTGTACGAGGCGGACGGGGGCCCCGAGGCGTACGCGGTTTACAAGACCAAGGCCGACTGGGGACGGCGGGGCGCCAACGGGACCGTGATCGTTGATGAGGCGATCGCGTCGACAGAGCGCGGCACCCGTGAAATCTGGCGGTATTTGTTCAACCTCGACCTGGTGCAGACCCTGCAGGCCAGCAAGATGCCGGTGGATCACCCGGTCCAGCTGCTCGCGACGGAGCCACGCCGGCTCGGCATGAGCCTGGGCGATGGGTTGTGGCTGCGGATCGTGGACGTGAAGGCGGCGCTCGAAGGCCGAACCTACGGCGTCGATGGACAGGCCAGCGGGCGGGTCGGCCTGGATCTGCGCGACGAGTATTGCCCCTGGAACTCGGGACGCTGGGCCGTCGAAGTCACCGCAGGCCGGGCGCAGGTCGGCGCGACGAAGGCCGAACCGGACCTGGCGCTGGACGCGAACGATCTCGGGTCGCTCTTCCTGGGTGGCTTCACCGCCACCGCCCTGGCGCGAGCGGGGCGCATCGTCGAGCTGCGCTCGGGGGGATTGGCTGCGGCCGACCGCCTCTTCCCGACGGCCACGCAGCCATGGTGCCCTCAGGAGTTCTGAGGGCGGACCAGGCGAGATCAGCGCTCCGGTCGAATCACCTGGTTGTTGCCGGCGGGTGCGCACACGTCGCAGAGGGTCAGGCCGTCTTCGATGAGGGCTGCCCGACGGCGACCCTGACCGGCCACGAGGGCCACGGGGTGCTTGCACACCGAGCAGCGGGTTTGCTTCGCGTCCATGCGATCGCCTTGATCCGTCATCCCGAGTTTCGGCCTCGTACCGCGGACGGTGCAACTGGCGTTGGCGTTGGCGATCGGGACCGATGGCAGGGAGCTCGCAGCTGCCCCTGCATCGGATGTCGGCGATTCATGACAAGCCGGCCATCCGGCGTCTGGACCATTCTGGAGGGTGACGATCCTCCGTCGCCGACCCGATCCGAACGGACCTGCCTCGACTGCGCCGGCCCACCTATGCCTTCCGGCAATACGCGGCGTTGTTTACGGCACACTCCGTACCCGGCGATTGTAGCCGGGCCATTCCTGGCCGGAGCAGCAAATCCGCCACGAGGCAAGGTGGCTCCGTGCGCGGAGTGACCTACCGGGCCACGTAGGCCGCCGCTTCCGGCAGGCGGATTATTCGTCCGAGCGTGGGAACCGGCGGCCGGAGGGTTGCGTCTTGGGGGCGTTCGCCGCTCGCATCCAACCCGCCATTTCGACCCAAGGGAGCACCAAGATGAACCTCAGCCCGACGCTATCCCGACCCAGGCGTTCGATCCTGGCGGGCCTCCTGCTCGTATCCGCCGCGTCCCTGCTGATCGGTTGGACGGCCGGCTCGGTTGCCGCCTCGAGCGGTGCGCAGCCTTCGCCCACCACGGCGGCTACGGCCAACCAGAACAGCCTGGGCGGCGCCGAGCTGGGCGTGCCCACTACCGGCCAGGTTTCGACTGAGCCGGGCGTGGCCTCAGGGTCGAGCGGCGCGGCGGTGGCCTATCCGTACCAGATCTACCCGTCGCTGGGCGTCGCCCCGGAGAACACGATCCTCGCCGCCGGGACGGGCACGGCCGACATGAAGGCCGATGGCTCCGATCGGGCGACCGCAATGGCGAAGGCCACGGCCCTCGCCCTCGCCGATGCCAAGGCGCAGGCCCAGGCCATGGCGACTGCGATGGGCGTCTCGATCACCGGCACCTACTCGGTCAGCATCTCGTCATCGGACAGCTACGTCTACCCGACCAGCGACTGCGCCCTCCCGATGCCGCTCGAGCCGGCGACAGGCACCAGCGGCAGTAGCCAGGGCACGACCACGATCACGCCCGTGCCGGCCGGCTCGCCCGAAGTTTGTGCCCCGGGCACGGCCGTGAGCCCGACCTCGATGCAACTGGTCGTCACCGTCATCGTCGCCTACCGCTTCGCCTGAGCCCGGATTGGCAGCCGCCGGCGGTGGGGTCGGCTTGCCGCCCGGGCGTAAACTTGAGTCGAGCGAAGCGGATGACGATCCGCCTCCGATAGCGGATCTGGCAGCGGCACGGTGCCCGGGCATGGGACCGTCGGCGTCGCCTCCCAGGCGCCTTCCGGCGCGCCCGCGCCGGCTCTTGCGAATGTCCTCCGGCGTGAGCCCGGAGGAGGCCGACATGGGAGCAGTAGACGTTCAGCGAGCCTTCCACTCCTTGACCCTGCCGCCGCCACGCCCTCACGGGCCCGGCGAGCGCGTTGCCGTGGAGATCGACACGCGGGAGCCGGTGGCCGTGCCGACAGAGGCAGAGGCGGCGTACCCATGCCCCGACCTGGAGTGCCTGAGCGACGACGAGTGCGAAGCCCAGGTCAGGGAGACGGTGATACGGCTGCGGCCGATCCTCCGAATCAGGCCACAGCCGCTGCCCCTCGTCCTGGAGCTGCTCGAGTGTGAATTCGACCTGCGGCACGGCTGCGCCGAGCGTCTCTTCTGGCTGGCGCACGAGCGGGGCCTGCTGACATTGCACGAGGGCCGTGTGTACCTCGGCCAGCGGCCGGCTTCGGTGAAGGCGGGCGAAGTGCGGGGCCAGTTCGAACGGTAGCCGGCAGGGCGCCAGAACCGGAGCCGGATCGGCTTGCCGCGGACGGCTCGTCGACGTGGAAACGCCCCGTGGTGCGGCGGTGTCGTGTGCCCGCCGCCCCTGATCGTTGCGCCGGACGAATGGCGACGGTCGATCTTCTGGCACCATTTGGGCATGAGCTCGAATACCAACCAAAGCGCCGGCGCGCCGACCCTTGCCGACCTGCCCCACCCGGCGGCCCTGCTGTTCGACCTGGACGGCACGCTCGTCGACACCGTGCCTCGCCGCCTAGAAGCCTGGTGGGAGGCCTTGCGGCGCGGCGGTGTGAACGTGGATCGCGATCGTCTGAGCGGCTACATCGGGTCGGACGGTCGGTGGCTGGCGAAGGAGCTCGCCGGGGAGGCAGGTCGCGAGCTCGACTATGCCGAGACCGAGGAGCTGGACCGCGTCTCAGGCGAGATCTTCGATGAGTTGAACGCGTCGCCGGTCCCGTTGCCGGGCGCGACGGAGCTGCTGACCGCGCTCGAGGACAGCGACCTGACCTTCGCCATCGCCACCTCAAGTCGGCCGGGCCAGGTGACCGTCTCGGTCGATGCGCTGCGCCTGCCGGCCCCGCCGCCGATCACGGACGGCAGCCACGTGGCGAACGCCAAGCCCGAGCCCGACCTGCTGCTCGCCGCCGCGGCTCAGCTCGGGGTCCCGCCTGAGCGCTGCTGGTACGTCGGCGACTCGACCTGGGACATGGTGGCCAGCGTCCGGGCGAAGATGGTCGGCATCGGCGTGACCACCGGGGCCGTAGATGCCGGCGAGCTGGTCGCCGCAGGCGCCATGGTGGCCGTGGCGAGCCTGACGGAGTTGCTCGTGGAGCTGCGCAGGCGCGGCGCGGCCGGCTGATCGGCTGATGTCCGCGCAGCAGCCCCGGGTCAACCCTCGGCGGAAACGTGCTCCAGGTCGACGGCACGGACGCGGCGCGTCTTGCCGGCGTCGGTTCTGACCATCGCGGCGGGGATGATGCCGCCCACGATGGCCTCGATCACCGCCAGCTCGCCCGCGTACAGACCCTCCCCGCCGATCCTCACTCGATTGCCCACGACGAGGTCCTCTCGAATGTCGAGGGCCGCCAGGTTGATGCTGGCGACGGTCGACCTCACGTAACCGGGGTCGCCCGGCTGACCGGCGGTCCTGGGCTGTCTGGTGGCCGTCCGGGCCACCGGATAGGTCACCTTGCGTTTGCGCATCGCGGTTCTGCGGCTCCTGGCTGCGGCGGTTGGCTAGCGGGCCGCGGCAGTCGCGGCAGCGAAGCCGGACTGTCGATAGCCTGTACGTTGCGATTGGGGCCTCTGCGCCCGTCCGCCCCGAGGCCGCGCCGCCGGCGCAGGCTCGCGGTTCGGATCGGGCAGGAACTCGTCGACGACCTGGCAAGGGATGGCCCTGCGCAGCAGGCGCTGGACGCCCCGCAGCTCGTCGACCTCGTCGGGCGAGACCAGGGAGATGGCCGTGCCGCTGGCGCCGGCTCGACCCGTTCGGCCGATGCGGTGGATGTAGTCCTGGGGCTCGTAGGGCAGCTCGAAGTTGACGACGTAGGGCAGGTCCTCGATGTCGAGGCCTCGCGAAGCCACGTCCGTGGCCACCAGGACCTTGACGAAGCGGCCCCGAAAGGCTTCCAGGGCGCGGGTCCGCTCCGACTGGCTGCGGTCGCCGTGGATGGCGGACGTGCTCACGCCCCGCCGATCCAGGTACGCGGCCAGCCGGCTGGCACCAATCTTGCTCCGGGTGAAGACGAGGACCTGCTCCATGGAATCGCGCTGGATGAGGTGGATCAAGAGGTCGGCCTTGCGGCTCTGGTCGACAGGGTAGAGGACCTCGGTCAGGTTGTCCGCCACGCTGTTGCGAGGCGCGACCTCTACCGTTTCCGGATTGCTCAGGAACTCGCCGGCCAGGCGGCGGACGTCGTCGGAGAAGGTGGCCGAGAAGAGCAGCGTCTGGCGCCGCGCGGGGATGTGCCCGATGATCTTGCGGACCTCGGGGATGAAGCCCATGTCGAGCATCCGGTCGGCCTCGTCCAGGACCAGGATCTCGACCTGGGAGAGGTTCACGGTGCGCTGTCCGACGTGATCGAGCAGGCGGCCGGGTGTGGCCACCAGGATCTCGACGCCGTGCCAGAGGATCTTGATCTCCGGATCGATGCGCGTACCGCCGTAGACCACGGTGGAGCGAAGCGGAACGCTGCGGCCGTAGGTCTTGACGGCGGCGGCGACCTGGACCGCGAGCTCGCGGGTGGGGGTCAGGATCAGGACGCGGACCGGATGCCGCGCCGGCGAGTAACCGGTGTTGGAGTGATGGCGGAGGATCTCCAGGATCGGCAGGACGAAGGCGGCGGTTTTGCCGGTGCCGGTCTGGGCGGCAGCGAGGACGTCGCGGCCGGCGAGGATGAGTGGGATGGCCGCGCTCTGGACGGGCGTCGGCTCCGTGTAGCCCTCCCGCGCAACGGTGGCGAGAAGGTCGGCCGACAGGCCGAGGTTGTCGAAAGTCAAACGATTGCTCCTGATTGCGTCGATTGACGCAGGGTTCCGACCTGGTCGGGCGGGACGGATTGGGTCGCGCTCTGACGGCTCGATCGGGTTGGGCTGCCGGCACCCTCGTGGCGTACCGACGACAGACGCTGCTGCAGCGTGTCCGAAACAGCGATTAACAAAGTAATCCTACCACCTGAGCCGGAGACACACTCCGGCGGGCGACGCCGGTGGCGGGCGGCGGCACGGGGCAAGAGCTCAGGCAACGCCGATCGCGACCCTGCGAGGCGCCCGGGCCGGCGCGGCGGCCGAGCGGGAGACGCGATCCAGGATGCGCCGGTACTCGGCGCCGACTTCCCACCACACCATCTTGCGGCTGTAGTCGTAGGCTCGCCGGCCCATCGAGGACCGCAGCTCGGCGTCGCTCAGGAGTTCGATGAAGGCCTCCGAAAGGGCTGCCGGGGAACCCGCCTGGACGAGCCGGCCCCGGTCGGCGGCGAGCTGCTCCGAGGCATACGCGTAGGGCGTCGAGACGATTGCCTTGCCGGCGGCCATGGCGTAGGCGAGGGCGCCGGAGACGCTCTGGTCGAGGCTGGGGTAGGGTGTCGTGAGGACGTCGGCGGCCTCCAGCCAGGTGCCCAGTTCGACCCGGCCGACGAACCGATCGACAAAGGTGACGTTACGGCCGATGCCGAGGGCCGCCACCCGCGCCTCGAGACCGGCCCGGTACGCCTCGCCGTCGCGGCTGCGAAGGTCGGGGTGGGTTGCGCCCAGGATCACGTAGCACGCCGACGGGACGGCCTCTATGACCGCGGGCATCGCCTCGATCGCGTACTCGTAGCCCTTGTCGGGGTCCAGCAGGCCGAAGCTCAGGATGACCGTCTTGCCCTGCAGCCCGAGTCGGGGCTTGATCGTGTCGGACGCGACGAGCGGCAGGTCGGGCACGCCGTGGGGGATCAAGGCGATGCGGGACGGGTCCGCGCCGTATGTGTCGGTCAGCAGCGACGAGGCCGACCGCGACATCACTATCGACATCTGTGCGATGCCGGTCAGCTCGCCGAGAATCCTGAGCTGGGCGACGCTCGGCTGCGCGAAAACGCTGTGGAGCGTAGCCACGCACGGGACACGGAGCGCGCGAACGAAGTCCAGGACATAGGCGCCGCCGTCGCCGCCCCAGATGTCGGACTCGTGCTGGACGGAGACGACGCTCACGCCGCAGTCGTTGAGGGCCTCCGCCGCGTCGGCGTAGTCGGCCTGGACGTCGCGCCGGATGCGGTGACGGACTTCCGCCGGATAGGGGGCCGGCTGGTTCGCGGGGTGAAGCGCCACGATCTCGCGTTCGCCGACCGTCGTCGCCAGGTCGTACGTGAAGGTGGCGATGCCGCACTGGCGAGGCGCGTACGTGGAAACGAAGGCGGTCCTCGAGATGGGGATAGCTCCTGTCGGGGCGCGGTCCTATGGGACCGCGGCGACCCGCGGCCCGAGGCGAATCGACGCCCGAGCCGCGAGTGCCGGAAGTGCGGACTAGGCTGCGCTCACCTGAACGGCGCGCGGGCCCTTGGGGTTAGCCTCGATCTCGAACGAGACACGCTCGCCGCCGATGAGGCGGTCGAAGTCGAGGGGGGCCAGAAGGCCGCCGCGATGGAAGAAGTATTCCTTCCCATCTTCGGCGGAGATGAAGCCGAAGCCGCGATCGGCAACGACCTTCTTGATGGTACCGGTGGTCACGGATGACCCCTTTGTTCTCTTCCCGAACCAGACGGCAGACGCACGGTCCGTTCGGAAAGGGGGTCGACCACGCGGAGCGTCGCTACGAGTCGCAGCAACATACCCACGGTACTCGCTTCCGGCCGATCGCACAATGGCCGGCCGGCGGGGTCGCGGCCGGCGCCTCTCGCCGCGGGCCCCTTGACCGAATCTGGCCGCGGCCCCACTGTGGTAGACAGTCGACCGCGCCGGGTCACGATTCCGTCACTCGCAGCGCACGGCAGATCGGATCCGATCGTGGCTCGCAGACCCTTCTCCACCCCCGACGCGCTCATCGTCGTGAGCAGCGACGGCTACTTCGACGTGTTCCCCCCTGCCGCCCGCCGGCCGAACGACAAGCCCGCCTATCGCGGAATCCTGGCCGAGCTGGGGCAGGCCGTTCGAGGGCCCGACGACAGGCTGGCAGTCCGACCGGATTCGGCGCTCCTGGACCAGGTCGTGTGCGACTGGTCCAAGCTCCACGGCGCGGCCGCGGTGCGTGGCGAGCTCGGCCTGGGCCGCAACGGCGCTCAGAACTAGACATCCGGACAGGCCGGCGAATCTTCGGGCGAACCTGCAACCGGTTCTCCGACGGCCGGTCTCCGGCCTATCCGCCTGCTTCGCCCCCGACCACTTCCCGAAAGGACACCCCCGATGACCGAAGAGACGACGCCCACGCCCCAGCGCTCCGAACCCGACCGCGGCAGGTCCGGATACCGGTCCGCCCCCGTGGCTGCCTCCGTCGACAGCCGCAACAACGGCGGGTCCGGCGTCCAGCGCAGCCATCTCCGCAACCGCAAGGCCTGGCTCGGGCAACGCACGCGGGCCGGCCAGACGTGGGCCCAGCGCAAGGCCTCGAGTCTCACGTACTGCCCAGCCAAGCAGCGCGCCTGAGCGTCACCGCTTCTCGTCGAATCCGGGACTCCGCGCCTGTAGGCTATTGGGGCCGCGCGCCCAACCGCGCCGGCAACCGAGCCACATCAGGCCGCAGCGCCCGGAGGTTGAGGTTTGATCGCGCTGATTCGGCTATACGTTCGGCAGCTTCGGCGCCACGACCCGACCGGTCTCGCGGCCGAGCTGGCGTTCCGCTTCATGTTCGCGACCTTCCCGTTCATCCTCTTCCTGGTGGCCCTCGGGGCTTCCCTGGCCGGCTGGCTCGGTGTCGCCGACCCGACCGCGCGGATCATCGCGACGCTAGACAGTACGAGCTGCCGCCGCTGCGGTCCTTTTGCCGTGAAAAGATACGCCAAGAAGGACGGCCTGGCGAACATCGGCGGCTGGCTGGCCATGAACGACGACCGGCTGGCCGAGCAGTGCCGCAACCTGCTCATCCTGACCGAAGGTTTCATCACCTACGGCGGCCTGGCCGGCCGGGACCTCGAGGCCATCGCACAGGGCCTGCGCGAGGTGGTAGACGAGGATTACCTGCGCTACCGCATCCGCTCGACCGAGTACCTGGGCGAAAGCCTGGTGAAGTCCGGCATCCCCGTCGTGCGGCCGATCGGCGGCCACGCGGTCTACATCGATGCGCGGGCGCTGCTGCCCCAGGTGCCACCGCTGCAGTACCCCGGCCAGGCGCTGGCCGCGGCCCTGTACCGCGAAGGCGGCATCCGCGGCTGCGAGATCGGGACGGTCATGTTCGGACTGCACCCGGACGGCAGCGAGACGCCGGCCACAATGGACCTCGTCCGGCTGGCGATCCCGCGCCGGACCTACACCCAGAGCCACGTCGACTACGCGATCGAGGTGATCCGTTGGGTCGCTGAACGGGCGGACCAGCTGCGCGGCTACCGCATCGTCGCGCAGCCGCCGCAGCTGCGCCATTTCACGGCTCGATTCGCGCCGCTCTGATCGCCGGGGGCCGAAGCCCCGGCCGATGCGAAGGACCACCCTGGTTGGCGGACCTCGCGAGCCCTGGATCCGCGCCGCGCGGCAGACACTCTGCCAGTTGAGTTACTCCCGCTCGGAGCAGGGGCAGTTATAGCAGATTGCGGGGGCATGACTTCACCGGCCTGCCAGCTCGCTGAACCTTCCCGATGCTCTCCTGGGCCGGTCAGGAGGCCGCCGGCCGCGGTGCATAGGCCGTCGCCCACAGGCGGCGGTACGCAGCCTCTTCGGCCGCCCATCGACCGTCGTCCCAGCCCAGCTCGGGCTGAGCGATCGCCCGAACGCGATCGAGCGCTCGCGTCCCGCCCTCTGGAAGCTGGATTCCGAGGCGGACGCGTCGGAGGAGGAGGTCGTCGAGGTGGACCACACCTTCCGCCCGGGCCGCCCACCGGACGTCCAGCCACGGATCGCGAGCCCCCTCGATGGTCACAGCCTCGTCCGGCCCCGCCGAGGCGATGGCTTCGGCCGTTTCCCGCCCGTGGCGCCCGACCAGGCGCCGGATCGTCGCCGGCTCGAAGGCTCGGTCGGTCGGCGCGGCGACAGTCGCGAGGACGTCGAGCGGACCACCGCCCCGGTTCGATCGATCCGTGAGCCGCGGGCCGATCCTACGGAGTGCGTCACGCGCAATGGCGTCGAAGGTGGTCAGCTTGCCGCCGGTGACGGTGACCAGGCCGTGCTCTTCCCAGACGACGTGCTCGCGCGATTCCGCCGATGGATCGGCCTTGCCCGTTCCGATCACGGGGCGAACGCCCGCCATCGAGGCCACGGCATCTCCGGCGGTCAGGGCCAGCGACGGGAAAGTGTCCGTAAGCCAGGCCTCCAGGTAGGCGGTCTCACTCGCCGAAATCCGCGGTTCGGCCGCCTGATCGCCGGTTTCGTCGACGTCGGTCGTGCCGACGATCGTGACCCCATCCCAGGGATACGCGAAAACCGGGCGCCCGTCGGCGGGATGGCCGCATCCCACCGCCTGGGCCAGCGGGAAGCGCTGCGCCGGGAAGAAGAGGTGCGAGCCCCGCAGGGGACGGATGTGCGGGGCACCGCCGACGCCCCTCCGCAGGTGGTCGGCTGCCGCGCCGGTCGCGTTGACGACCACCGACGCCGCGATCTCGGACGTCCGTCCGTGGCCGTCGGGGCCATCGTCCCGCACGGCCACGCCGACCACCCGACCGGTGCCGTCGCGCAGGGTGTCATCGACCCGGGCATAGGAGAGCGTGACGGCACCGGCGTCGCGCGCGTCGGCGAGCACGCGCAGGACCAGGCGGGCATCGTCCGTCCAGGCGTCGCCGTACCGAAAGCCGCCGGTCAACTCGTCTCTCCGGAGGCACGGGACCAGCCGACCCATCTCCCGTGCCGACAGATGGCGGTGCGTCCGCCGGCCTGCGAAAAGGTCATAGGCGAACAGGCCGGCCGTGAGCGTCGCACGGCCCGGCGAAGCCCCGCGGTAGAGCGGCATCAGGAAGCCGAGTTCCTCCACCAGCCCCGGCGCGACGCGCAGCAGTGCCTCGCGGCCGGCGACGGAGTCGCGCACGACGCCGAACTGGAGTTGCGCCAGGTAGCGGAGCCCGCCGTGGACGAGCTTCGACGACCGGCTCGAGGTTCCCCAGGCGAAATCCCGTTGCTCGACTAGGGCAGTCCGCAGGCCGGCCCGGGCTGCCCGGCGCGCGATCCCGGCGCCGGTGATCCCGCCACCGATCACAACGAGATCCCATGACCCGCGAACCAGCGCTTGCCATGCCTCATCGCGCCAGCCCACACGGAGCTCGGTCGTGCTCACGTCCCGGCGGGTCGCCCGCGACCCTCCCTCACCTGAGCCGATCCGGCGTCGCATGCGGCCATTTTGCGCTCTCTCGACGAGGGGCGGGTGGCATCGCGACCGCCCGCAGAGCCCCGGCCAGCCGAAGGCGTGACGACGGGCAGACCCCCGTTCGAGCGATATATGCTGTCGGGCAAGAGGCGAGCTCGGACTTCCTTCGACGCTCTCCTGACCAGCACCGGTTTCGGGCCGCTCGGCGATTCCGGCGAACCGGCCTCGATCGTCGCGACCGGTCGTGGCCGCCGAACTCCGTTGGGATCGCGAGCCTCCGCCGTCCGAGACGGCGCGAACCCGGGCAACCTTCAGCGCAAATCCGAGGAGAGGGCGCAATGGCCAGGAAGGGCTCATTCCGACCCGCATGGAGAGAGGACGTTCCGAAGGCAGGGACCTACCGGACGATCTTCAAGTACGAGGGGACGAAGTTCGAGCATCCGAGCGACGCCTGGGTCGGGATGTTCGAGGACGAGTTCGGCATGACCGACGCCGACTTCTCCAGGCCCGTGGCAGGCGGTGACGATGTCGTCTCCCTGGATCGCCCGCCCCGCCTGGATGCTCGTCATCGGGAGGCGCTCGCCGCGATCGTCGGCGCGGACAACGTCGCCGACGACGACTACAGCCGGGTCAGGTACGGCCACGGCAAGTCGGTGGACGAGGATCTAGCCCTTCGGCATGGAGCCGCGGCCGAAGTCCCGGACCTGGTGGTCCACCCACGGCACAAGGCGGACGTCGTCGAGATCGTCCGCTATTGCAGCGCCCACAAGATCCCGGTGGTTCCGTACGGCGCCGGGTCGGGGTGCGTACTCGGCACCCGGGCCGACCGGGGCGGGATCAGCCTCGTCCTGAAGACCCACATGAACAGGGTCCTCGCCGTCAACGCGGCGAACCAGACGGCGGTGGTGGAGCCAGGGATATTGGGCCCGGACTACGAAGCCGCTCTAAACCGCGCCCCGGAGCTGTTCGGCACAAGGCGTGCCTACACGTGCGGCCACTTCCCGCAGTCGTTCGAGCTTGCCTCGGTCGGCGGCTGGATCAACGCCCTGGGCTCGGGCCAGGCCTCGACCTACTACGGGGACGCCTACGACATCGTGCTGAGCCAGGAGTACGTCACGCCGGTGGGCGTGGTCAAGACGTTCGACTATCCCGCCACGGCGACCGGCCCCAAGGTCAACGACATCTTCAAGGGGACGGAGGGGGCCTTCGGAGTCCTGACGGAGGCGACCCTGCGGATCTTCCGGTATCAACCGGAGAACCGTCGGCACTTCGCCTTCCTCTTCCACGACTGGGAGGCCGCAGTGGACGCATCACGAGGGATCGTCCAGGGAGAGTTCGGCCTGCCGGCCGTGTTGCGGATCTCCGATGCCGAGGAGACCGAACGAGGGCTCAAGCTCAAGGGGTTCGACCAGGGCATCCTGAACGGGTTCCTGAGCATACGAGGGTATGCGCCCATGAAGCGATGCCTGTGCATCGGCATCGTGGAGGGCGAGAAAGGATATGCCCGGCACGTGGCGGCCATGGCGTCCCGGGTCGCGCGCTCGCATGGCGGCATGTCGCTCACCGGGTTCGCCGCCCGGCAGTGGGAGCACGGGCGCTATTCCGACATCCACATACGCGAAGATCTGCTCGACTACGGCCTCGTGCTAGACACCCTGGAAACCGGCGTCACCTGGGACAATCTGCATCGGGTGCATCAGGGCGTCCGCAAATTCGTCAAGAGTCGGCCCGGCACGATGTGCCTGACCCACGCATCCCACTTCTACCCCCAGGGGACGAACCTCTATTTCATCCTGATCCTGCGCCCGAATAGCATCGATGAGTTCGTCGAGTTCCGGAACGCGGTGGTGGAGAAGATCGTCGAGTGCGGTGGATCCCTCAGCCATCACCACGGGATTGGAAGGATGTTCGCGCCGTGGCTGGAGAAGCACCTTGGGCCCGAGCAGATGGCGGTTCTCCGGGCCCTGAAGGCGCACTTCGATCCGGACGACATCATGAACCCGGGCGGCACCCTCGGGCTCGATTCGGGAGCGCAGACGGAGTAGCCGGCCGCTTCGAACAGACCCAGCAGGAGGAGTCGCCATGGACCGGTCGGGACTTCCCGGGGACGGCGAGCTGATCCTGGCCATCGATGCCGGCACGCAGTCGATGCGGGCGGCGCTGGTCGACCCGACCGGAACGATTCGCAACCTGGTCAAGACTCCGATCGAGCCGTACTTCTCCACGCATCCCGGCTGGGCCGAGCAGCGTCCGGACTACTACTGGGAAATGCTGTGCCGCACGACCCGGCAGCTGCTCACGGACAGCGCTTCATCGAGGGATCGCATCCGGGCGGTCACCCTCACCACCCAACGACACACGCTGATCAACGTCGATCGAGACGGGAACGCGCTTCGACCAGCCATCGTCTGGCTCGACCAGCGGAAGGCGGACATGCGGAAGGTGCTCCCCGCCTACGGCATCGCCCTGACGAAGGCGATCCGCCAGTACCCGTTCTTCGAGTACGTGACGGAGTTCTGCCGTTCTAACTGGATCCGGCAGAACCAGCCCGAGATCTGGGGGAGAACGGAGAAGTTCCTCTTCCTCTCCGGGTTCCTCACCCACCGCCTCACGGGTGAGTTCCGCGACTCGTCCGGCAACATGATCGGAACGATTCCTTTCGACGTGAAGAGGTCGGGCTGGGCGGGTAAGCGCGACTTCAAGTGGGCGCTGTTCCCCATCGAGAAGGAGAAGCTGCCCGAGCTGGTCCAGCCGACCGAGCTCCTGGGCTGTGTCACGACCCGGGCCGCGGACGAGACCGGGATCCCGGCCGGCCTCCCCATGCTCGCCGCCTCGAACGACAAGGCGTGCGACGTGATCGGGTCGGGCTGTCTGAGCCCCGGGCGGGCCTGCATAAGCTTCGGCACCACCGCCACCCTCAACACCCAGATCTCCCGGTACGTAGAGCTCCGTCCGTTCATGCCACCCTACCCATCGGCGATTCCCGGGGAGTTCTACACGGAGGTCACCGTCATCCGGGGGCTCTGGCTGGTCTCCTGGTTCAAGGAGGAGTTCGGCCTTCAGGAGCGGCTCCTCGCCCAGGAGACCAACGTGTCGGCGGAGGAGCTGCTCGAGAAGCTCGTCCGCGACGTCCCGCCCGGCTCGATGGGCCTGGTGTGCCAGCCGTACTGGACGCCCGGGCCGGACCTTGCGCCCTGCACGAAGGGGGCGATCTTCGGCTTCGGTGACGTCCACACCAGGGCCCATGTCTACCGAGCCATCCTCGAGGGCCTCGTCTTCGCCCTCAAGGAGGGGGCACAGCTCACGGAGAAGAAGAACAAAGTGCCGATCACCGAGATCCGGGCGACCGGCGGCGGCTCCCGCAGCGACTCGATCGTACAGATGACCGCCGACATCTTCGGCCTTCCGGTCCAACGACCCCACACGCCGGAGACCTCGGTGCTCGGCGCCGCCATGGATGCCGCGGTCGGCCTGAATCTCTACCCGGACGTCGCGGCGGCAGCGCGGGGAATGACCCGGGATGGAGACCTCTTCGTCCCGAGCAAGGAGAACGAGAGTATCTACCGGGATCTGTATGAGCAGGTGTACCTGAAGACCTACGATCGGCTCCTGCCGCTGTACCGCGACATCCAGAGGATCACCGGATACCCGCCACTGTGACACGCGTGCCGGTTTCTCCCCTGAGATTCCCGGACCCCGTGGGCCACCGAACGAGTCCGCCGCCGGAGCCCGGTGGCCGGGAGGAGAACGCTCGGCCGCGATCCGGGCCTCCGCGACCGGCACCCCTCGGTCCCCGAGTCCAGCCTCCCGGGTTGACGAAGGAGGCCGGGGCCCCGCTGGATGGCTACGCGCTGAGTCGCTCTGCCAGGTAGCGGATGGCGATCGGGTAGCGGTACTCGATCGCCCCGTGCTTCGCCGGGAAGATCTCGAAGAAGGGCTCCGGGGATCCCGCCGCGACGCACGCCCGGCGGAATGCCTCGGCGCCGAGGTCGAGGAAGTACTCGTCCCGGTCGCCCGCGTCGATGTAGATCGCCCGCATCGAGCGCAGCGCAGCCGCGCCCTCGGGCGTCCGGGCCATGCGCACCGGGTCCCAGCGCAGCCAGCGGTCCCAGATCTCCGGGATCAGCTGGCCCGTCGCCGGATCGAACGGGTAGCGGATCGTCCCGTCCGGGTCGGCCGAGTAGCAGGCCGAATAGCCGTGCGCCTCGACGAGCGACTCGTCGGCCTTCTTGGTGAAGGCCGGCCGCGACCGGAAGTCCGCCAGCCATCGCTCGATCGAGCCGTCGTAGTCGTTTCTGAGCGCCCGGGCAGCCTCCGCGAACATCGGTCCGTAGCACACCTCGAAGAGGGCGTCGCCGGCGTGGCTGGCCAGCCCGCCGAACAGGTCCGGGCGGAGCATCGGCGTGATCATCGCGCCGTACCCGCCGCTCGATTTCCCGGTGATCCCGCGGTGATCGCGGTGGGCCAGCGTGCGGTACCGAGCGTCGACGAACGGCACGGCCTCGTCGCACAGGTAGGTGTGATACGCCCCGGTCGCGGGCGAGTCGAGGTACTGGCTGCCGCCGTAGGATGTCCAGCAGTCGACGAAGACCACGATGGCCGGCGGCGGAGCGCCCTCCCCCGGGCCCTCACCGGCGAACAGGGCGTCGATGTTCTCGGGGGTCGTGGGGCGGAAGGCTGCGCGGTTCCGCCACATGTCGATCTGGCCGGTCATGCCCTGGATGAGGTAGATCGACGGGTAGCGACGGCCCGGCTCGGCGTCGTATCCGGGGGGCAGGTAGACCCAGATCGGGCGGTCGCTCGGATCGCCCGGCAGGTTGCCGACGAGGGCGCGGCTTGCGATCGTCAGCTCGTCGATCCGACCGCGGAGCGGCCTCGACCAGGGGCGCACGTCGTTCTCCTCAGAGTTGTCGGGATCCCAGCGACCCGGACGACCGGGTCGGACCTGATGAACAATCGTAGCGCGCCCTTGCGGTTGGTCCCAATCGGCCACGTGGCGCCCGCCGCGGTCGCGTCGAGGGCCGGCCGCAGACAAGCGGCGGATAAGCCGTTCCCACCGACCTCAGTCTTAGCCCCCGCTACGGCGCCCGCGGACGATTCCGGCGCCGGCCAGTCGAGTGGCTTCGTCAGGGGTTTCAGCTCGCGATTGCATCGTCCGAACGCCGGCCGTTTCGGCAGCCTGCCCACGAGGATCAGCACGCCCGCGGCGCTGACGTCGGATCAAAATGAGACGGCCGCACCGGCGCGGTGACGCTCGCGCCGAAGTCCGCGCCAGACCGTGACGCGGCCGCGGCCCTGAACTCGCCACGCGCCGTCTCGGCCCACGACGGCGGTGTCCTCGTCGATCCCCACGACGAGCGCGCCCTCCGGAGCGGCAAGGACCAGCGGCGCCACCAGCGTCTCCGGGATGGCGTCGTAGTGAGGTACGACCACGAGACCGGGCACCAGGCCCAGCCCGTCCTGCCAGCCCACGGGCAGCCCGAGGAAGCCCCGGCCGCCCACCCGGAGCTGGTGCCCGCCGAGCACCATCGCCCCGGCCGAGCAGCCCGCGATCACCGCCCCGCGGGCGTGCGCCTTTCGCAGGGCGGCGCCCGCCGTGCTGTCCCGGAGCATCCCCAGCAGGTGGCCCGGCTTGCCGCCGGAGAGGTAGACGAGGTCGGCGTCCGAGATCGCCGCGACGGCCAGCGGGTCATCGGCCGACGCCCGGTCCCGGATGAGGACCGGCACCGGCGCTGCCCCGAGGGCGGCGAAATGAGCCTCGCCCTGGGCGGCCCAGCGCTTGAAGACCGTTTCGCCGTCCGGCCACGAGGCTGTCGGCACGATCGCCACGCGCGGCCGGTCGCGGCCGGTGGCGGCCAGCAGCGCTCGGTCCACCCCGGCCATTGCCGGAGTGAACTCGCCGGAGCCGACGAGGGCGATGACCCCGTTCATGGCGGCGCCGTGGCCCACGACGCCTTACGTCAGGACTGCAGACGAACCTCGGCGCGGAGGGACCCGGCCTGCGGGTTCTCTCGGATTGTGAAGCCGGCCTTCTCGGCTGCGCGGCGCGCTCCGCTGTTATCCGACCGCAGGTCTGCGCCGATCCAATCGAGGCCTTCATCCCGGGCCACTCGGATCAGGCGGCGGAGGAGCTCGGTTCCGAGGCCGGTGCGCTGGCAGCAGTCCGCCACGACGATCGCGAACTCGGCGCCGTTCTCGGTGTGTCGCTTGCTGAGGCGCGCTACGGCGACGATCTCGGGCGCACCGTCGTCACCCACGCGCTGCGCGACGAGCGCGATCTCCCGGTCGTAGTCGTTGAAGCACACCCTTACCAACCGTTCGTGCGCCGTGCGTTCGTCGAGGTTCAGGGCCGCGAGGTAGCGCCCCTGGACGGTGCGGTCGGACAGAGAGGAGTGGAAGCGGATGATGAGGGGCTCATCTTCAGGTCGAATGGGTCGCACGTCGAACTCAGTCCCGTTGCCGGCGGTCCAGGAGCCGGCGTACTGGCGTGGGTACGGGCGGATGGCGAGGCGAGGCAAAGAGGCCTCTGGCAGGTCCGCATCGTGCAGGACCACACGCGCGTCGAGCGCGATGAGCCGCTCGGGCGAGGCGAGCAGCGGGTTGATGTCGATCTCCTTGATCCAGGGCTGTTCGGCCACGAGCTGGCCGAACCGGACGAGGAGCTGCTCGAGTGCGCCCTGGTCGATCGGCCGGCGGCCTCGGATCCCGTGCAGCGCACCATAGATCTTCGTTTGCTCGATCATCCGCCGTGCCAGTGTCGTCGTGAGCGGCGGCAGCGCGAGGGCGCGATCGCGGAAGAGCTCGACGAGCTGGCCTCCCATCCCGAATAGGAGCACGGGACCGAACTGGGGGTCGATGCTGCTGCCGACGATGAGTTCGTAGCCGCTGTAGTTGATCATCGGCTGGACGGTGACGCCGTCGAAGTGGCCCGGGCCGCGACGTTCGAGGACGTTGGCTTCGATAGAGCGGTAGGCGTCGCGAACGGCGGACGCGTCGGCGAGGTTCAGCTGCACACCACCCACATCGGTCTTGTGCGTGATCGTGTTCGAGTGGAGCTTCACGACCACCGGGTAGCCGATGGCGTCGGCTGCGGCGACAGCCGCATCCTCGGTCGGTGCAATGTGGGTTTCGGTGATCGGGATCCCGTAGGCGGACAGGACCTGCTTGGACTCGAATTCGGTGAGGAGAGTGCGGCCTTCACGACGCGCTGCGCCTACTACCTCGCCCGCCAGCGAGCGGTTGAGCAGGCTCGTCGCGTCGTCCGCCAGTGTCGGCGTCTCGTAGAGCGCGCGCAGGCCCTCGTCATAGCGCCACAGGTAGTTGAACATCGCGGCCGCGGTGTCGGGGTAAGGGAACGTCGGGATCCCGGCCTCGCGCAGGAGGTTCTCTCCGGGTTCCACATCAGCACCGCCCATCCAGCTGGCCAGTACCGGCTTGCCCGTGCTGCGGGCGAAGGGGGCGAGGAGCTCGGCCGTGCGCGTCGGGTCGGTCATCGCCTGCGGGGTGAGCACGACGAGCATCCCGTCGGAGCCCGGGTCGTTGGCCGCGACTTCCAGGGCGGCGGCGTAGCGTTCCGGGGGCGCGTCGCCGATGATATCGACGGGGTTGTTGTGGCTCCAGACGGACGGCAGCACGGCGTCGAACGCCTCGCTCGTCGCCGGCGTAAGGTCGGTGAGTTGCCCGCCGCCGCTGATCAGCGCGTCGGTCGCGAGAACGCCCGGTCCGCCCGCGTTCGTCACGATCGTGAGCCGCCGCCCGCGGGGCCTGGGTTGCTTGGCGAGCACCTCCGACATGCCGAACAGGTCCTCGATCGTGTCGACGCGCAGCACGCCGACACGGCGGAAGGCGGCGTCGAGAACCTCATCGCTGCCGGTGAGCGACCCCGTGTGCGACGCGGCGGCCTTGGCGGCCTGGGCCGTCCGCCCCGGCTTGATGACGATGATCGGCTTCGCCAGCGCGACTTCGCGCGCGGCCGAGAGAAACGCCCGGGCGTCTCCCACGGTCTCCATGTAGATGACGATGCTCCCCGTGTTGGGGTCGTCACCGAAGTGGTAGATGATGTCACCCCAGCCGACGTCGAGCATGGACCCGAGCGAAACCACGGAGCTGAAGCCGACGTTGCCGCAGAGGCTCCAGTCGAGGATGGCCGTGAGCAGGGCGCCGCTCTGGCTCACGAGGCCGACGGAGCCGGCACGCGCCATGCCGGCGGCGAACGTGGCGTTGAGGCCTCCGACCGGGTTCATGACACCCAGGCAGTTTGGCCCCACGACCCTGATGCCACCGCGGCGCGCCCGCTCCAGGACCTGACGCTCCAGCTCCTCGCCCTCCGGGCCGATCTCCTTGAAGCCGGCCGAGATGATGATGGCCCCCCGGACGCCGGCGGCGACGCATTCGTCGATTACGCCCGGAATGCTCGGCGCCGGGGTGACGATGACGGCGAGTTCGACGGCGTCGGGAGCGTCCGCAAGCGTGGGATACGCCTTTAGCCCGAGGACGTTCGAGCGCTTCGGGTTGATCGGGAAGACGGTGCCGCCGAACGGGCTGCTTATGAGATTCCAGAGCACCGTGCGTCCGACGCTGCCCTGTTTCTCGGTCGCGCCCACGACAGCGACCGATTGCGGAGCGAAGATGGAATCGAGCGGGCGACGCAGGGCGCCGAGAACGTCTACGGCAGACTCTTGTGTCCGCACGCTCTCCGCGATCGGTGTGGTTCTTGCCATTCTTGCTCCTCGAGGCGTCCACCCTGTGGGCTCAATCGGTTTATGGTCTTCATGGTGACCGCAACGGTCGATGACGCTACCACGTCTTCTGCGACTCAACGTCCAGATGGTCGGCCAGCAGCGGCGAAGTGAACCGGACGAAGTAGCCGTCCGGGTCGGCGATCCGGAAGTCGCGGGCGTGCCACGGCCGATCCTGCAGCGGCTTCACTATCTGGATCCCGCCGGCCTGGGCGTCGGCATAGGCAGCATCGACGTCCAGGACCTCGAACACGGCCTCGACCCCGGTGCCCCGCGGTCGGCGTCCGATGTGCTCCGTGAAGTAGTGCGGCCCGGCGGCCACGTGGGCGTCGTCGTGGAGCACGAGCAGCGAGTCATCACGCACCATCTGGACCCACTCGCCCCGACGCTCGCGCACGCGCAACCCGAGAGCCTCGTAGTAGCGGATGCTGCGCTCCATGTCCGAAACGAAGAATTCGATCAGCGTCATCGCTCAGCCTCGTTGCGGCGCGGCAGCGATTCATCCGGAAACTCTCAACCGGCCGGGTGCGCGCCTGCCCTGCATGCTAGGGCCTGGCCCCGATACCTGCTGCCGAAGGCGGCCACCGAGCAGTGCCGGGAGCGACCGGGTCGACAGTTGCGAGCCCAGTTATCCCCGCTTGGGTCAGACGCCGAGGGTGCGCTTGAGCAGAGCCGCGTCGCGCGCACCGAACCCCATCTGGACTCGGTCGCCGCTCATGCCGACGGGGACGGCGATCAGCAGGTCGAGGCCGGCGTTCGCCAGCTTCCGCGTGACCTCGGCACCGGTCCCCGGCCGGTTCTCCAGTTCGACGACCACGATCTCGATCGCCGTGGCGGTGTAGCCGGAGTCGGCGATGGCCGCCTGCAGTCCGGCCTCGTCATCGGAGCCAAGCGCGATCAGGCCCCTCGCTCCATCGGACAGTCCATAGGCGGGCGCGACGTTTACGTGGCGCCTCGCGGCGGCCTCGAGGAGTTCCGCGAGCACCCCGGGTCGATTGTTCACCGTGATGAGATACGCGTTCATCGGTCTTCCTCCTCGCTACGATTCGAGCACGATCTTAGCCCGTGACTCCACACTCCACGAATAGCGTCGCGTCAGGCGAGGGCGGCCAGCTCGTCGGACTCCTCGTCGGACAGCTCGATGAGCGCCGCGTCCACGTTCTCCTCCAGATGCGCCACGCTGGCAGTCCCGGGGATCGGCAGCATCACCGGTGAGTGCTTGAGCAACCACGCCAGCGCCAGCTGTGACGGTGTCGCACCGCGCCGAGCGGCCATGGTCGCGAGCGGGCCGTCCGCCCGGGCGAGGGCGCCGGTTGCGAGCGGGAACCACGGGATGAAGCCCATGCCGTGGCGCTCGGCGTAGGACAACACCGGTTCGGCACGGCGGTTGCTCAGGTTGTACAGGTTCTGGACCGAGACGATCGGGGCGATCTCTTGGGCGGCCTCGATGTCCTCGACGCTGACTTCACTGAGGCCGATGTGGTGGATCTTGCCCTCGCCCTGGAGGAGCTTGAGCTCACCGATCTGATCCGCCAGCGGCACCTTCGGGTCGATCCGGTGCAGCTGGAACAGGTCGATCCGCTCGACCGCGAGGTGGCGCAGGCTCAGTTCGGCCTGCTGGCGCAGGTACTCCGGACGTCCGACCGGGCGCCAGTCGTTTGGACCGGCGCGCGTCAATCCCGCCTTCGTGGCGATCACCAGATCAGCCGGGTAGGGGTGCAGGGCGGTTCGGATCAGCTCCTCCGCGACGAACGGGCCGTAGGAGTCGGCCGTGTCGATGAACGTCACCCCCAGCTCGACCGCGCGGCGCAGCACCCGCACGGCCTCGTCCGGGTCGCGCGGGTTTCCCCAGACGCCGGGGCCGGTCAATCGCATCGAACCGTAGCCAAGACGCACTACTGGCAGGTCCCCACCCACCGAGAACGTACCGGAGGCCCTGGCCACCTGGTTCTGGTCACTCATCACGGGCTCCTATCCAGACTGAACCGCAGGCTCATCTTAGCTTCGGCGGTCGTGCCAGAGTTGCGTTCCGGCCGCCACTCCGCATGGTGGCGCCCGCGGCCTTCGGCCGGACTCCGCGCGTGGGAGTCCGGCTCAATGGCCGACGCGCGGCAGCGCTCGATCCATCGGGTGCGAGTACGATGCTGGCGCGTCTCGCCAAGTGAGACAGAGAAGTCAGGCGTTCACCATGTCAAAACCCGTCCTCGCCATCGTCATCGGCAGCACTCGCCCGGGCCGCGTCGGCCCGAGGTTCGCGGAGTGGTTTCGGGAGCGCGCGGTCGCCCATGGCGGTTTCGATATCGAGCTGATCGATCTGGCCCAGGTCAACCTGCCATTCCTGGACGAGCCGAAGCACCCGCGGCTGCACCAGTACGTCCACCGGCACACGATCGAGTGGAGCCGGACGGTCGAACGTGCCGACGCGTTCGTTCTCGTGACGCCCGAGTACAACTTCGGCTATAGCCCCGTGCTCAAGAACGCCATCGACTATCTCTTCCGTGAATGGGCGGACAAGGCCGTCGGCTTCGTGAGCTACGGCGGCGTCGCAGGGGGCACGCGCGCGGTCCAGCAGCTCAAGCAGATCGTTACGTCCCTCAAGATGATCCCGGTCGTCGAATCGGTGAACATCCCGTTCTTTAGCCAGTTCATCGACGACGCCGGACAGGTCCGTCCCAACGATGTGATGAACCAGGCAGCCGATGCGATGCTGGACGAGCTCCTCCGGATCACGCGGCGGCTGCGGCCGCAGGTCGCTGAGGTCGCTGGCACCGCGGGCCTTCGAGGCTGACCAAGGCAACGGGCCGGCGCCGCCCGCATCCGTTCAGACTGACTTTGGCCGCGTCATGACGGCTCGTCGGGCCCTGGTCCTCGCTGGAAAGTACCCTGCGTCGCCTGCTGCACGGCACTCCTGCTCCCACGGCTCGCCGGAACGGCTGGAAAGGCCGGTCCTCTCCGAGATGAGATGCGCGTTCCGCATCGCGGGACGCCGGGGGTACAGGCAAATCACGCTCGCCCCCCGGGACAAGAATCATGTCTCCGACGGGCGCGGTCGCGCCATCATATGAGGGGTCCTTCTGTTGATGCACTCGGGCTCGGACGGAAGGTAGAGAGACGTGGACGGGGTGCTTGCAGTCGTGCTGGCAGGCGGAGCCGGTGAACGGCTCTCCTGCCTGTCCGCGATCCGCTCCAAGCCGGCGGTGCCTTTCGGAGGCAAGTTCCGGCTGATCGACTTCAGCCTCTCGAACTGCGTGAACTCCGGCATCGACGACGTGCTGGTCCTGGCCCAGTTCAACCCCCGTTCGCTGATCGACCACATCGGCACGGGACGACCGTGGGACCTCGACCGGATGCGCGGAGGGGGCATCAAGATCCTCCAGCCATACATGTCCCGGGAGCACACCGGCTGGTATCTGGGCACGGCCGACGCCGTGCGCTACAACCTGCACGAGATCGACCAGGATGGCGCCGAGCTGGTTCTCGTGCTGGCCGGCGACCACGTCTACAAGATGGATTACCGGCCGATGGTCGAGGCGCACCGTCGGACCGGCGCGGCCGTGACCGTCGCCGTTCGCACCGTGCCGCCGGCCGAGGCCTCCCGCATGGGCATCCTCTCGCTCGACGCCGACGGGCGGGTGGTGGACTGGGAGGAGAAGCCGGCAGTCCCGAAGAGCGACCTGGCGTCGATGGGGGTCTACGTCTTCAACCGCGCCGCGCTGCATGAGTGGCTGGACGAATCGCGCAGTGACTTCGGGCACGACGTCATCCCGGCCATGCTGGCCGGCGGCGCCCCCGTCTTCGGTCATCGCTTCGACGGCTACTGGCGCGACGTGGGCACCATCGAGGCGTACTGGGCGGCCAACCTCGACCTGGTCGCGCTGGTCCCGCCACTCGACCTGTTCGACCGGAGCTGGCTCGTCCACACTCGTTCGGAGGAACGCTCACCGGCCAAGATGGGCCCGGACGCGATTGCGCACCATTCGCTGCTCAGCCACGGCTGCATCGTCAACGGCACGGTCCTGAACTCGGTGCTCTCGCCCGGCGTGTCGGTCTACGAGGGTGCTCTGGTGCGCGATTCGGTGGTCCTGCTCGATACCGAGATCGGCCCGGGTGCCGTGGTCGACCGGGCGATCATCGACAAGTTCGTCCACGTCGGCGCCGGCGCGGTGGTCGGTTTCGGGGACGACCTCGGCACGCCCAATGTGGACGAGCCAGAGCACCTCCGCACCGGCATCACCATGGTCGGAGAGCGAGCTCGGATCCCGCCGGGCGTGCGGATCGGACGCAACTGCCTCATCGGGCCTTCCGTCGTCGAGTCGGACTTCCCGGGTCCGGTGGTCGAGTCCGGAACATCGGTGATGCGCCCGGACGCTTCACAATCTCAGTTGACTTGGGCGGGCCTCCGGTCGGGAGCCAGGATTCCCACGAAGCCGACCTGACGCCACGGCCTCGCCGGGCCCGGTGGCAACCTCGGGGTAGCCGTTGTAGCGGCCAGGCCGGCGAGTGACAATGCGAGTGTCAAGATCCGGCAACCGGCGCAGGTTCGGCGAACGACGCAGACATGACCGATCTCAGGCTCGGGATCATCCTCCGGAGCCAGTCGACCGACTGGCCGGCGATGCTGGACGCCGCTCGTCGGGTCGACCGGTTGGGTTACGACCACCTCTGGACGTGGGACCACCTCTACGCCATCTGCGGTGACCCGTACCAGTCCATCTTCGAGGGCTACTCCGTCCTCGCTGCGTGGGCGATGGCCACCGAGCGCATCCGGCTCGGCCTCCTCGTCGGCGCGAACACCTTCCGCAACCCCGGGCTCGTCGCCAAGAGCGTCGCGACCCTCGACCACATCAGCGGCGGCCGGGCGATCGCGGGGCTCGGCGGGGCGTGGTTCGACCTCGAACACGAGGCGCACGGGATCGACTTCGGCTCCGGCTTCGGGCAGCGGCTCGACTGGCTCGACGAGTCGGTCGCGGCGGTCCGCCGCCTCCTCGACGGCGAGACGGTGACGTCCGAGCCGGGCGGCCGCTACGCCTTCGACCGGGCGATCCACCATCCGGTCCCCGTTCAGCGCCACCTGCCGATCATGATCGGCGGGGGAGGCGAGAAGAAGACGCTGCGCACGGTCGCCCGCTACGCTGACCTGTGGAACGTCTTCGGGTCGCCCGACGAGCTGGCCCGGAAGGACGGCATCCTTCGCGCCCACTGCGCGGATGTCGGACGCGACCCGTCGCTCATCGAGCGGACGATCAGCTGCACGATGCTGATCCGCGACGACCCGGCCGAGGGCCGCCGCGTCTGGGCCGAGCAGATGGAGCACAACCGAACGCCCCGCGAGGACTGGGACGGGCCGGAGACGTTCTGGGACGGGAACGTCGAGCAGGTCGCCGAGAAGATCCGGCGCTACACGACCCTCGGCTTCTCGACCGTCATCGTCGAACTCCCGGCGCCCTACGACGTCGAGACGATCGAGCGGCTCATCGGCGAGGTGAAGCCGCTCGTCGACGCCGGCTGAGCCGGCGGCGGCAATGACGCGCGAAACCGGGACCACCGGCGGACAGCCCTCGTCCGGCGACGTGGGGCGCCCGGCTCCGGCTCTCTTCCGGTTCATGAACCCGGTGATGCGCCGGCTCCTGCGGTCGCCTTTTCATCGATTGCTTAGCGGCCAGCTGATGCTCCTCGAGTACACCGGCCGGGTAAGCGGGCGGACGTACGCGATACCGATCGGCTACTTCGCCTGGGACGGTGGCAGCGTACTGTCGGTCAGCGGCTCGCGGTGGTGGAAGAACCTCCGCGACGGGCGGCC
>Ga0187885_10000941_pt1 | contig 34154 bp, 28 predicted proteins | sample June2016WEW_20_1_3_FD_132970 | JGI IMG/M metagenome (GOLD analysis project Ga0187885, IMG submission 132970) | Peatland microbial communities from SPRUCE experiment site at the Marcell Experimental Forest, Minnesota, USA - June2016WEW_20_100 | ecosystem: Environmental > Terrestrial > Soil >...
CCAAACTTGTTTTCCACGAGTACGGAAAGTGTATGCCTCATATGGTGTGAGGTTATACGCCAATACCGACTGCCAGGCAACTTCCTTTTACGTCGCTACGCTTGACAATGACGCGATCTTTCACACAAACTACGCGCTAAACAGTTGGAAGGAGCGAAATCTATGAGGACCAGTCCAATCCTTTGGGCCGCGACCATTCTGACAATGTCACTCGTTCCAGCTTCGGCGCAGATATACCACTTTGACACCATTGCCGGATTGGCCGCGCATTCGGGTGGCACCGACGGCACCAACAGTGCTGCGCGGTTTAACGGTCCCGATTATCTTGCGATGGACAGCGCGGGCAATGTCTATGTGTCGGATTTCGGAAACGACACGATTCGCAAGATCGCGACGGTTGGCACCAACTGGGTGGTCAGCACTGTCGCCGGACTGACAGATAACCCTGGCAGCGCCGACGGTACCAACAGTGCCGCGCGGTTTTCCTATCCCAATGGCGTTGCTGTGGGCACCAATGGCAATGTCTATGTGGCGGACTGGAGCAACAACACGATTCGGGCGATTGCACCAATCGGCACCAACTGGGTGGTAAGCACTATCGCCGGGCAGGTTGGGGTCAGTGGCCACGCCGATGGCACAAACGCCGCCTCGCAGTTTTCAGGTCCAAGTGGTGTTGCGGTGGACACCAATGGAAATATCTATGTGGGGGATTTCTTCAACAGCACAATCCGCAAGATCGCGCCGGTTGGCACCAACTGGGTAGCGAGCACCATTGCCGGGTTGGCTCTGAACACTGGGAGCGCTGATGGCACCAACAGTGTTGCGCGGTTTAACGGTCCGAATGATGTTGCGGTGGACACCAATGGCAATGTCTATGTGGCGGATTGGGCCAACAGCACGATTCGAAAGATCGCGCCGGTTGGCACCAACTGGATAGTGAGCACCATTGCTGGGCTGGCTCTGAACACTGGCAGTGCCGACGGCACCAACAGTGCTGCGCGGTTTAACGGTCCAACTGGTGTTGCGGTGGACTCCTCAGGCAATGTCTATGTGGCGGACGCGGGCAACAACACCATTCGGAAGATCACGCCGGTCGACACCAACTGGGTGGTGAGCACCATTGGCGGGCTGGCCGGGGTTGGTGGCAGCACCGATGGAATCAAAAGCAACGCGCGGTTTTACTATCCCCGCGCCGTCGCGGTGGACACCAATGGCAATGTTTATGTGGCGGATACAGGCAACAATACCATTCGCCAGGGGGTGCTGCCATCAAATGCACTGACGATCACCAAAGAGATGGCCAAGCTGAACTTCGCCAAAACGAATTCCGACAGTTGTACCTTGACTGCGACCCTCAACCTCGATGCGAGCTATGACCTGACCAATAAGCCGGTCTCGCTGGACATCGGCGGAGCAGACGCGTCGTTTACCCTGGACACAAAAGGAAAAGGACATGGAGTTGGCACCTACGGAACCTGCAAGCTATCGTATAAGAAGAAAATCGGGCCTTGGACGTTCACAACCGCCTTGAAGAAGGGTTCATGGGCGTCACAGTGGGAAACATACGGGTTGTCGAACGCAACGACTACTGTCAAGGCCGGTGTCCCCGTGACGCTGCCAGTGACTCTCTTCATTGGCGATGATGGGTTCTATGGCGAGAAGGCCCTGCTCTACAAGGCCAAGGCCGGCAAGTCCGGCACCGCGAAGTAGGTTGAGGGGGGACGGTGTGCGGCTTGTCGCTACGCTTGATAAGAACAGAATCTATCAGCCAGACTGCACACCCGTTTTAAAGAGTGGAATCCATACGAAAACCAGATTATTTCCATTAGTTGCGGTCATTCTAACGATGTCGCTTGCTCCGATCATATCGGAGCAAGTTTCATCAGCAGCGCAGATATACGATTTTACAACCATTGCCGGGTCGGCCGGGAACTGGGGCAGCACCGACGGCACAAACAGAGCCGCGCAGTTTTCCGACCCCATTGGTATTGCAGTGGACACGAATGGCAATGTCTATGTGGCGGACTACGACAACCACACCATTCGGAAGGTCACGCCGGTGGGGACAAACTGGGTGACAACCACCATCGCCGGGACGGCCTCGCTCCATGGCAGCACCAATGGCACCAACAGCGAGGCGCTGTTTTACAATCCCGCTGGCGTCGCTGTGGACACCAATGGCAATGTCTATGTGGCGGACACGGGCAACGCCACCATTCGGAAGGTCACGCCGGTGGGGCCGAACTGGGTGACAACCACCATTGCCGGGACGGTCTTGCTTCATGGCAGCACCGATGGCACCAACAGCGAGGCGCTGTTTTTCTGGCCTTGGGCCGTTGCACTGGACGCCAATGGCAATCTCTATGTGGCGGACACGTGGTACTACACCATTCGGAAGGTCACGCCGGTGGGGACAAACTGGGTGACAACCACCATCGCCGGGCTGGCCGGGAACACTCCTGGCAGTGCCGATGGCACAAACAGCAACGCGCGGTTTTACCAGCCCGATGGCGTCGCTGTGGACACCAATGGCAATGTCTATGTGGCGGACACGGGCAACGACACCATTCGGAAGATCACGCCGGTGGGGACGAACTGGGTGACAACCACCATCGCCGGGACGGTCACGAACATTGGCAGCGCCGACGGCACAAACGGCGATGCGCAGTTTAACTATCCATACGGCGTCGCTGTGGACACCAATGGCAATGTCTATGTGGCGGACACGGGCAACTCCACTATCCGGAAGGTCACTCCGGTGGGGACGAACTTGTCCGCCGTGGTGGACTGGGTGACAACCACCATCGGCGGGCTGGCCTTGAATGATGGCAGCGCCGACGGCATAAACGGCGCCGCGCAGTTTAACTATCCCAAAGGCGTTGCGGTGGACCGTGGCGGCAATCTCTATGTGGCGGACACGGACAACGCCACCATTCGTCTGGGAGTGCCTTTTTTGGGCACGCCGATGATCACCAGCCAGCCGCAAAGCCTGACAGTGACCAATGGTAATCCAGCCGCCTTCAGCGTCACGGCCTCCGGCATCGCGCCGTTGATCTATCAATGGCAGAAGGACGGAACCAATTTGGTGAACGGCGGCAACGTTTCGGGGGCTACAACCAACACGTTGACCTTGAGCACGACGACCACCAATGACGACGGCAACTACACGGTCATCATTACCAATACCTATGGCAGTGTCACCAGCAGCGTCGCCACGCTGACGGTGCTGTCAGTGCCTTGGGGCACGCTGACGATCACCAAGGAGACCGCCAAGCTGAACTTCGCCAAAACGAATTCCGACAGTTGCACGTTGACCGCGACCCTCAACCTCAGTGCGAGCTATAACCTGACCAACAAGCCGGTCTCGCTGGACATCGGCGGAGCGGACGTGTCGTTCACCTTGGACACGAAAGGAAAAGGACGCGGAGTTGGCACCTACGGAAGCTACAAGCTGTCGCACAAGAAGAAGGCCGCGTCTTGGACGTTTACAGCCGCCTTGAAGACGGGTTCATGGGCGTCACAGTGGGAGACATACGGGTTGTCGAACGCAACGACTACTGTCAAGGCCGGTGTCCCAGTAACACTGCCAGTGACTCTCTTCATTGGCGATGAGGGGTTCTATGGCGAGAAGGCCCTGCTCTACAAGGCCAAGGCCGGCAAGTCCGGCACCGCGAAGTGAGGGTTTGACAGTTGGTAACGCATGGCCATTATCGCATGTCTGCTCGCTCCAGCAGGCGCAACAAGACGGTGAAATCCTCGTCGGCCCAGCCACGTTTTAGGCCTTCCTCGTAAATTCGCATGACGTTCTGCGCCTGCGGTAACTTCAAGTCGCCTGCCGCTTCCAAAGCCAGCCGTAGGTCTTTTGCCATGTGCTTGAGGGAAAACTGTGGCGAGAAATCGCGGTTCCGTAATTTCGCCTCCTTCAATGTGGCTACACCAGAATTCGAAACGTTCAGTTTCAGAGCCGCGAAGTAGGTGTCGTCGGAAATGCCGGCGGCCCGTGCAAACGTAATACTTTCGCTCAACCCTTGCATGACCAGCGCGATGTTGACGTTCATGGCCAATTTCAACGCGGACGCGCTACCCAGTGGCCCGATATGTAGAATGGCGCTCGACAGCCGTTCCAGAACCGGACGCGCTGTCTCCAACACTTTCTTCTCACCACCGACGTAGAAAACCATCTTGCGTTGTTCGGCGGCCGGTTTGCTACCCATGAACGGCGCTTCCAGAAACGCCGCACCGGTCTTTTGCACTTGTCGCGCAAAATCCAGCGTGGCTTTCGGTGAGATCGTGCTCGATTGGATCAACACCTGACCCATGTGCAACACCGGCAGAATCTTGTCCAGGACATCTTGCACGGCTGGCGGATCTGCCACGACAATGATGATAATCTCCGCGTCTTTGGCCGCCGTGCGGATGTCAGACGTGAAAAACGGGAGGCGTTTGGGCGTGCGATTCCAGCCGCGCACCTCGTATCCGTCACGATGTAAATTCTCTGCCCAAACACTGCCGATAATCCCCAGCCCAAAAACGCTAATCTTCATGCCAGTTATCTCCTCTTGATGGTTCGCGCCCCATAAACATACGGTGGAGACGCGGGTCGTTACAAGACCGCTGTTGTTTCTTGCCAGTTGCGGATCAGTCAGGTATCGTCAGCCCCCGGCATGGCAACAACGATTCTCGTAGGCGCCCAATGGGGAGACGAAGGCAAAGGCAAGATCATCGACGTCTTGACGGCGCAAGCCGACATTGTGGTCCGTTATCAAGGCGGTAACAATGCAGGCCACACCGTATGGGTTGGCACCGATAAGTTCATCCTGCATCTTGTGCCGTCGGGTATCCTGCATCCCGGCAAGATCAGCGTCATCGGCAACGGCGTGGTGATCGATCCTTGTGCGTTGGTCGAGGAGATCGAGCAGTTGCGGGTGCGCGGAGTGGCGATCAAGGATAATCTGCTGATCAGCGAGACGGCGCACGTCGTCTTCCCGTATCATCGGTTGCTCGATGGCATCCGTGAACAGCAGAAAGGTAAACGGAAGATCGGGACAACGAAACGCGGCATCGGCCCGGCTTATGGCGACAAGGCATCGCGCACAGGTTTGAGGATGGCGGATTTGCTGGCACCCGAACGTTTTACCGGAAAGCTGCGCCAAAAGATTCGTGAGAACAACGAGATCTTCAAGGCATTCGATGCTCCGCCGCTCAGTTATACACAAATCCATCGCCAATACATGGAGTGCGCGCGGAAATTGCGACCATTCATTGCCGACACGGTCACGTGGCTGAACCGTGCGGTGAACAAAGGAAAGAACCTCCTTTTGGAAGGCGCGCAGGGCACGATGCTCGACATCGATTTCGGAACGTACCCATTCGTCACCAGCTCGAACTCGACGGCCGGTGGCGCGTGCACAGGCACGGGCATCGCTCCGCATCGGATAGACAAGGTCGTCGGGGTAATGAAGGCCTACACCACGCGCGTGGGCGAAGGGCCATTCCCGACGGAACTCCACGACGGGCGTGGCACGTTGCTGCGTGAAACGGGACAGGAGTTCGGGGCAACGACAGGTCGTCCACGTCGATGCGGCTGGTTCGACGCCGTGGTGACACGGTATGCCGTGATGGTCAACGGGATTGATGAACTGGCTGTGACCAAGCTCGACGTGCTCGACAAATTACCAAAGATCAAAATCTGCGTGGCATACAAGGTCGGCCACAAGGTGTACGAAACCATGCCGCAGGACGCGGACATCTTGCAGCGATGCAAGCCAATGTATGAGGAGTTCGACGGCTGGCGAACCTCGACGCGCAGAGCGCGCTCCTTCAGTCAGTTGCCACCGCAGGCACAAGTGTATCTGTCGAAGCTGGCCGAACTCAGTGGCACAAAGCTCGGTATCGTGTCGGTCGGTGCCGAACGCGAGGAGACGTTTTTCTTGTGAAAGCCCCTTGCTCATGCTCTTACTCTTGCTCAATTTGTTTGAACGAAGCGCGGCCGGCGCGAGCATGAGCAGGAGCACGAGTATGAGACCCGTAAGATGACCCATCCCCCCAAAAAACTGCCGCAGCACGTCGCTATCATCATGGACGGCAACGGACGCTGGGCACGACAGCGCGGGTTACCCCGGATTGAGGGGCACCGCGTGGGTATGGAGAGCGTGCGCGAGACCGTGCGGGTGTCGAGCAAACTCGGCATCAAGTATCTGACACTGTATGCGTTCTCCAGCGAGAACTGGGCCCGTCCCAGGACCGAGGTCACTGCGCTGATGCAGTTGCTGAGGTTTTACCTGCAGAAGGAAGTTGCAGAATTGGACAAGAACAACGTGCGGCTGGCGGCCATCGGACGGTTGAACGAATTGCCGGCCAGCGCGCGACAACAGTTGGATAAGGCGATTGCCACCCTGCGGGACAACACGGGACTTACGCTGGTACTGGCATTGAACTACGGCGGTCGGGCGGAGATCGTGGATGCCGTACGTGAGATCGCACGCGAGATCAAGACAGGCCGGATTGACGTGGCCGATGTTAATGAGAAATGCGTCAACGATCATCTGTACACTGCTGGAATACCGGACCCGGATCTACTGATTCGCACGAGCGGTGAGCTGCGGGTGAGCAATTTCCTGCTATGGCAGATTTCCTACGCAGAGATCTACGTGACCGAAACGCTGTGGCCGGATTTCCGCGGGGCGGAGTACCTGAAAGCCTTGGACGACTATGGCAACCGGCAGCGTCGGTTCGGTCGCGTACATATGGCGGGGGACAAGTGAACGCAACACCGCAGACCACAGAGGCGCACATATTGCCAGAAGCGCGGTCCGGCTTTCTCTGGCGCCTGATCAGTTCCGTCGTCCTGTGGGCAACCATGTTGGTAGTAATCTTCTTGCTGCCTCCGACGGCGCTGTACGTGTTCATGAACCTGGTGATCGCGCGGGCGTTGTGGGAGTTCTACACGATCTGCGAGGTCAAGGGGTTGCGGACGTTCAAGGTTTGGGGAGTGATCGGCGCGGTTGCGTTGGTTTCGGGAAGCTGGTTTGTGTTTGGCATGCAACGATTCCGGTCGCCCTCAGATTTCCCAGCGTTGTCGTACGATTTCGACATTGTAATCCTAGTGGTGTTCGCGTTTGGGGTGTTCGTGCGTCAGTTCCCGCAGAAGACGAACTCGCAGGGCATCGAAACAATGGCCGTGACGTTGTTCGGGCTGATGTATGTGGCATGGCTCTTCAATTTTGCCACGCGGATCAATTTCGCCACGCCGAACGGCCGATACTGGGTGATGTACCTGGTGGTGGTGACGAAGTTTACCGACATCGGCGCGTATTTGACTGGCATTACACTCGGCCGCCACAAGATGATCCCGCGGATAAGCCCGAAGAAGAGTTGGGAAGGGACGGCGGGCGGCATCGTATTCGCGGTGGGAGGCAGTTTCCTCTGCATGCATCTCCTGCGCGATAAACTCGTCACCGAGGGATTGGACGCCGGAGACGCGCTGGCGCTCGGCTTGTTGCTCGGCGCGGCAGCAGTCGTCGGAGACCTGGCCGAATCGCTTATTAAACGCGAGGCGGGCGTAAAGGATTCCAGTACGTGGCTGCCCGGTCATGGCGGCGCGTTGGACCTGATTGACAGCCTGTTGTTCACTGCGCCCCTGCTGTATGTTTACATGAGGTTGATGCTGCGAGCATGAAACCAAAAAACATAGTTCTGCTTGGCGCCACTGGCTCCATCGGCATGAGCACACAGAAGGTGGCGGCCGATCTGCCAAAATACATACGCATCATCGGCATGGCGTCGCGCGAAAACGTGGATGGGATGGAGAAGGCCATCCGCCAGTTCAAGCCGAAGGCCGTATGCATGACCCATCACGACAAGGCAGATGAGTTGAAGAGGCGAATCACAGGCAGGGACGCCCGTGCCACCAAGTGTTTGGCGGGCGAACGCGGGCTGGTCGAACTGGCCACGATGCCGGAGGCGGACATCGTACTGATTGCGATTGTCGGCACGGCGGGATTGGAACCGGCACTGGCGGCGATCCGCGCCGGTAAGGACCTGGCCGTGGCATCGAAGGAAATTCTCGTGATGGCGGGTGGATTGGTGATGAGCGAGGCGCGCAAGCACGGCGTCAAGGTGTTGCCCGTGGACAGCGAGCACAGCGCGATTTTCCAGTGCTTGGAAGGACGCGATCACGCGGACGTGAAACGGTTGATCCTGACGGCTTCAGGCGGGCCGTTCCGTCAAACGCCACATGCGGACTTCGAGAAGATCACGGTCGCAGACGCGCTAAAGCATCCTAGTTGGAACATGGGCCAGAAGATCACAATCGACTCGGCCACGTTGTTCAACAAAGGGCTGGAGATGATCGAGGCGCGGTGGTTGTTCGACGTGGATATTGACCGCGTGGACGTGGTGATTCATCCGCAGAGTATTATTCATTCGATGGTCGAGTTCCGCGACGGCTCGATTCTTGCGCAACTGAGCATCCCGGACATGCGGCATCCCATTCAGTATGCGCTGGTCGGCCCGCAGCGACTGCAAAACTCGATACCGGTGACCGATCTGGCCAGGATCGGCACGTTGACGTTCGAGAACCCCGACCACGAACGGTTCCCATCGTTGCGGCTCGCGCAGGAGGCAGGACGCACAAGCGGGACGATGCCCGCGGTGTTCAATGCCGCAAACGAAGTCGCCGTGGCGCGGTTCGTTGATAGACAGATCGGGTTCACGCAGATTTTCGAAACGGTCGAACGCGTGATGCAAGCGCATAAAGTCGGTGGAGAATCACAAGCACGGAGGCCTGTGCCAGTGGGAAGCGCGTGGGTTGCAGAGCCGACCTTGGATGTTATATTGCAGGTCGATCAATGGGCAAGAAAGGAAGCTGAACGTGTCGTTTGAGATTTTGACGGAGATCATCAGTACTTACGTCTATCCCGGCTTATTGGTGTTTTTCCTCTTTGGGTTGACGATTTTTATCCACGAGTTAGGTCATTTCCTCATGGCCAAACGGCGCGGGATGAAGATCGAACGGTTCTCCATCGGGTTCGGCCCGGCAATCTGGAAGCGGGAGCGGAACGGCACCGAGTACCGAGTGTCATGGATTCCATTCGGCGGCTATGTTGCGCTGCCACAGATGGCGCCAATGGAGGTGATCGAGGGCAAAACCGAGACCAAACCCGAGGAATTACCTCCTGCCTCGCCGAAGTCAAAGAGCTTGGTGGCGTTCTGTGGTCCCGCGATGAATTTGGTACTGGCGTTCCTGATCGCCTTCGTTGTCTGGGGCGTCGGAATGCCGATGCCGAGCAATTCCACGGTGGTTGGGTGGGTGGATCCTGGCAGCCCGGAAGAACGCGCCGGCATTATACCCGGCGACCGTGTGGTGGCAGTCAACGGTCGTACCGTCAAGCGCTGGACGGAAATACGGGGTGAAGTGGTCAACAGCCACGGACCAAATATCACCATCACGTTGGAACGTAACGGCAAACCGTACCAGTGCCTGCTGGAAATCGAGGCTGACGAACATGGCGGCGCGAAGATGGTTAGTCTCTATCCCGAGAGTCGCCCGTTCGCCCAAGGGATCGTCCCGGGATCGCCGGCGGAACAGGCCGGGTTACAGGCCGGAGACAGATTCCTGGCGGTGGAGGGCGTGCCAATCTGGAGCGCCGATCAACTGCGGGGGATTATCGGCAGCCGAACGGATCAACTGACGGAGGTCAAAGTGTTGCGGCATGGCCAGCCCGTGACCGTGAAGGTGACCCCGCAGGTTATCGAACAGAAAGCAAAACGTGGGCAGATGGGCGTGCACTTGGGGGATGAAGTCGTTCGCCCCGGGCCGACGCCGCCGGATCTGATTTGGGAATCGCTGCAGATGATGGGGTACACAGCAAAAGCCCTCATACACCATAAGGAAACGGGGGTGGGACTGAACGACATCAGCGGTCCTGTGGGTATTATAGGCGGCCTCTGGGCAATGATTGCTTATGGTGGAGTGCGGGCCGGGTTATGGCTGGCTGTGGTACTGAATGTCAACCTAGCCGTGTTGAATCTGTTCCCGGTTCCGGTTCTGGATGGCGGTCACATCCTGTTTGCGGCAATTGAGCAGGTGCGGCGCAAACCGCTCAATGCCCGGCTGATAAACGCCACGCAGACGGCTTTTGCCGTCTTGATCATTACTTTCATGTTGTATGTGACGTTTTATGATTTTCAGCGGTTCTTCCCAGCCAAACTGAAAACGCAAATCAGCGAACCCGCATCGTTGCCTCGGCCATGAACTACTCCGAAAACCCATTTTTTTGGCAGCGGCGACTGACTCGCGAGGTGAAGGTAGGCAACGTCGGCGTCGGGGGCGACAATCCTATCCGCGTCCAGACGATGTTGACCTCCGATACGATGAACACCGAGGCGTGCGTGCGCGAGGCGATTCCGATTCTCGAAGCCGGCTGCGAGATTCTGCGGCTGACTGCTCCAAGCATCAATGACGCGAAGAATCTAAAGGACATTGTCGCCGAACTGCGTCGGCGCGGCTTCAACACGCCAATCGTCGCCGATATCCATTTTGTCCCCGCTGCGGCAATGGAAGCGGCTTTGTGGTGCGAGAAGGTGCGGATTAATCCCGGCAACTACGCCGATCGCAAGAAGTTTTCCGTCCGCGAGTACACCGACGACCAATATGAGGAGGAGTTGTCGCGGTTGGAAGAAGCGTTCACACCGTTGGTGCTGCGGTGCAAGGAGCTCGGCCGTGCGATGAGAATCGGCACCAATCACGGCTCGCTGTCTGACCGGATCATGAACCGCTACGGCGACACGCCGCTCGGCATGGTCGAAAGCGCGTTGGAGTTCCTTCGTATATGCCGCCGTCACGACTATCACAGCATCATCCTTTCGATGAAGGCCAGTAATCCAAAGGTGATGATCGCCGCCTACCGGCTGCTGGTTGCGCGGATGAATAAAGAAGGCCCGGACTGGAATTACCCGCTGCATCTTGGCGTCACGGAAGCTGGTGAAGGCGAGGATGGACGCATCAAGTCGGCCATCGGCATCGGCGCCCTCCTTGAAGATGGCCTCGGCGACACTGTCCGCGTCTCGCTGACAGAGGATAGCATCCGTGAGATTCCCGTCTGTCAGGAATTGGTCCACAAGTACAACACGCTTTGGGAACGCCAGAAGGCTGGAAGACTGGCGACGCGGGCGTCTTTGCCTGTGACCGAAAAACGCGACCCATTCACGTACACACGCCGCGCCACACATGAAATATCCGTAGGAAAGTTGCGCATCGGCGGCAAGCATCCGCCGCGCGTCGTAGCGCGTGCCCCGTTTAACGTCACGATTGATCAGATTCAGCGCATCACTACCGCCGAGCCTCACACCTTTGCGGAGATTCTACAGTTCAATGTCGGATCCGAGGCCGACCTCGACCTGCTTGCCTCGCTTCGTCTATCACTGAGCGTGAAGAAAATCTCCATCCCGATTGCAGTCCAAGTGCCATCCGTAGCCGTGGAAGAGACACTTTTGTCGAGACCGGAACTGTTCGAGATGCTGAACGTTCCCTTTGCCATGAGCACGGAAGCGAACAGTTTGCTTCGCGCTGCGCGCGAGCACACCATTCAGTTCGATGTCGAGGCCGATTCACCGGAGCATTTCGTGGATGTCTGCGGAAAATTGGCCGACGCGCTGGCGAAATGTCCCGACCGCTCGCCCATGGTGGCCGTCAGACGGGCCGACGGTATAGACATGATTGGCGCGTACCGAATTCTGGCAGCGAAGCTCGCTGAGCGCAATCTTGGCACGCCGATCCTGCTTCGCGACCGCATTCGTGGCGTATCAGGACATCCGGCGGTGAAGGACGCTTTGCTGGCGGCGAGCACCAATATCGGCGCGCTGTTGTGTGATGGTATCGGCGACGCGGTGGAGATCACCGGCGAGAACAATCCGCTAACAGCAGTGAGACTGGCATACAACATTCTGCAGGCCACAGGGGCCCGATCGTTCAAGACCGATTACGTGACCTGTCCGAGCTGCGGCCGAACGCAATTTGACCTGCAAACGGTTCTGGCGCGAATTAAATCCCGCACGTCCCATTTAAAAGGTGTTAAAATTGCGGTGATGGGCTGCATCGTCAATGGCCCGGGTGAGATGGCCGATGCTGATTTTGGATACGTGGGTACGGCGCCGGGCATGATTTCGTTGTGGGTCGGGAAGAAACAGGTTAAACAACACATTCCCGAAGAGCAGGCAGTGGACGAACTGGTCGCGCTTATCAAAGCACACGGGAAATGGATCGAACCACCGTTAGAAACCAAGAAGTGAATTGAACAAGCAGGGCGCAAACCTTACGAGAAGAACGATGAAGCGATTTGCATTGATCGTGGCGATCATGGTGGTTACTTCGTGCGCGCACGTGACACGCACGACGCGGGTGGACGGAACCGGAAGCGCACCCGACACAGTAACTGCACGCGCCGCCGCGCCGCTAGCGGGCCACACGGGCGAAACTGTCGGGGCGACCAATGCGGCCACGGAGCACACGGCAAGTTTGAATTGGGAGAGCGACTACGAGACGGCGTTGGACAAGGCGAAAAAGGACAAAAAACTGGTGATGCTGGACGTTTACACCGATTGGTGCGGCTGGTGTAAGATACTCGACCGCGACACCTTCTCGGACGAAATCGTTCAGGAGATGCTCATGAGAAGTTTCGTCGCGGTGAAGATCAACCCCGAGAAGAGCCAGAAAAACCGCCAAATCGAGCAGAAACTCGGCAGGGTTGGCCTCTATCCGCACATCTACTTGATTGATGCCAACGGCAGGCAACTCGTCGAAATCCCCGGTTTTGTCCCTGCCAAACAATTTGTCCAACAGCTTGATGCCGCGGTCAAGGAATCCGCCAAATGATACAGCCTTGGAAGGTTACCCGTTCTGAGATGCTGCTGGATGGTCGCATCTTCAAAGTGCGTAAGGATGTAACGATCAATCCGCGCACCGGGCGGCCGCATGACATGTTTGTCGTTGAGAGCCCGAACTGGGTAAATATCATCCCCTTGACGCCCGACGATCAGGTGGTGATGGTCGAGCAATGGCGGCATGGCACTCGTTCGATACATTTGGAGACTCCGGGCGGACTCATGGATGTCGGCGAGACACCTGAACAATGCGCACGTCGCGAGTTACTGGAGGAAACAGGCCACGAGGCCGGCGAAGTAGTGCAACTCGGTACCGTGCATCCGAACCCCGCGATCCAAAACAATCTTCAGCATTACGTGCTGGCGACGAACTGCCGGCGCGTAGCCGCGTTAAAGCTCGATAACACGGAGGACATCAAGGTTCGTCTTGTCCCGCTTGCGGAAGTGCCAGACATGATTCGCACGGGAAAGATCACCCACGGCGTCGTCATTGGCGGTTTTTACTGGCTGGAATTACATCGCCAAAAGCACTGAGTGGTTTTGGTGAAGACTTGACTTCCGATTCGTCTGCTGCTAATTAATGAGAGTGATGAACAAGGACCTTAACCTGCTGTTGGCGTTGCGACTGCTCCGGCTCGCGTCGGGGCCAGTGGGTTGAGGTCTATCGAAACGAAGCTTAAACCCACTCCGACGCGACCGTCGGTGTGGGTTTTTTGTTTACCCATTTCGGCGGTTGCGTTACAAAGGAAACGAACATGAGCAAACATATCTCGATTTTCGACACGACGTTACGCGACGGCGAGCAATGCCCGGGCGCGTCCATGAACATCCGCGAGAAACTTGAGGTCGCACGGCAATTGGCGCGGCTTCGGGTGGATATCATCGAGGCGGGTTTCCCGATTGCCAGTGACGGCGATTTCGAGGCGGTCAAAGCCATTGCCGGCGAGATCCAGGGGCCGCGCATCGCAGGTCTAGCACGCTGCGTGGACAAAGACATCGACCGCGCTGCCAAGGCGGTGAAACCTGCGGGCGACCGCGCGCGGATTCACGTATTCCTCGCCACCAGCGCGATTCATCGTGAGTTTAAACTAAAGATGGCGCAGGGCGAGATTCTCAAGCGCAGCATCGAAAGCGTGAAACGCGCGCTCGGCTACTGCAAAGATGTGGAGTTCTCGCCCGAAGACGCTTCGCGCACCGAACCGGAGTTTCTAGCGGAAGTCACGCAGGCTGCAATCGAAGCAGGCGCGAAGACAATCAATATACCCGACACGGTCGGTTACGCCGCTCCGCATCAGTTTGGCGCGCTTATCAGGTATCTTTTCGACCATGTGCCGAACATCAATGACGCCGTCATCAGCGTCCATTGCCACAACGATCTCGGTCTCGCCGTGGCGAATTCATTGGCAGCCGTGATGAACGGCACGCGCCAGGTCGAGTGCACGATCAACGGAATCGGTGAACGCGCCGGCAACACTTCGCTTGAGGAAGTCGTCATGGCTCTCAAGACGCGCAGGGATGCTTTCGGCGGTTACCGCACGAACATCGATACGCGGCAGATCTATCCGACCAGCGGTCTTGTGTCGCACCTCACGGGCATGGTGGTGCAACGCAACAAGGCCATCGTCGGCGACAACGCATTTGCCCACGAGGCCGGCATCCACCAGCACGGTGTCATCGCCAAACGCGAGACATACGAGATCATGCGCGCCGAGGACGTTGGTCGCACCAGCGAACTCACGTGGGGCAAGCACATGGGCCACCACGCCGTCGGCAAAAAACTCGAAGAGATGGGTTATAAGCTCAGCGACGAGGAAATTCGCCGCATCACCGAACAAGTGAAGACCCTTGCCGATAAGAAGAAGCAGGTTTACGACGAAGATGTTCGTGCCCTCGTCGAAGGCAAGTTTGCGGAAGTGCCCCAAGTGTGGGGTTTGAACTACCTCAGCGTCGTGACCGGCGACGTTCCGACTGCCAGCGTGCGGCTTGTCCGTACCGGCAAGAAGGGACATGTTGCCAACACCGGTACAGGTGACGGTCCAATCGACGCAATGCTCAAAACCATCGACCGGATCACCAAGGTCAAGGGCAGTCTGGTGGACTACAGCGTCGCCAGCGTCACCCGAGGCAAAGACGCCGTCGGCGAAGTCAGTGTCCGTGTCCAGTTCGGCAAAGAGAAAGAGCATGCGGAACGCATCGTAACGGGCAAAGGGAGCAGCACTGACATCATCGAAGCGAGTGCCCTAGCTTACCTCAACGCCTTGAACCGACACCTGTTTGAGCAACGCCGCCACGCGAAAACCGAAAAACCGACGCTGTAAAAAGCTGCATGCAAAGCTCGCGAAAGAACTACGTGAAGGACAGGAAACTTCCTAAAACCGGCATTTGGGGGAAGAAAAGCTAAGGTGTCATTTTTGGCTCATTCTGATACGAATGCGCCAGAAGGTGACACCTTATTGGTCCATGCAGTGAGACATCAGCGAATCACAATCCGCTTACCGTGAAAGGCACCATCGACCTTCACCAGCCGCGAATTGATCATATCGGCTACGATGTATGCACCTAGATGCTGATTGTGAGCCAGTTGGCTGACCGTGGTAATCAGTTCCGCCAGCGTGTGCATATTATGACGTGCATGTCTCTTCATACTCGTTTTCATGGTTGTTCGATGAAGCAATCGGCGTGCCAACCACCTTCTGGACAGCGCCCGGATGCTTGACTTAAGTGGGGTTTTCTGGGAATGTCCGTTCCGCCGTGGGGATGTAGCTCAGTTGGGAGAGCGCCTCGTTCGCAACGAGGAGGTCAGGGGTTCAAATCCCCTCATCTCCACCAGTTTTCCGCTCGATATTTCAGCCCGGCATGCCATTCTTGGCCGCGGACCGGTTGCAATTGGCCATAAATGCACTAGACTACGGCGCGATTCCATGGAACCTGTCGTTACCAACCGCACAAAATTGACCAACGAGGAGATTAAACGCTACTCGCGCCACCTTATTCTTCCTGAAGTCGGGGTTGAAGGACAGGAACGAATCAAAGCTGCGAAGGTTCTTCTCGTCGGCTCCGGCGGATTAGGTTCTCCCCTCGCCCTCTACCTCAGCGCCGCAGGCGTTGGCACAATCGGCATCGTTGACTTCGATGCGGTGGACCTCGCTAACCTCCAGCGCCAAGTCATCCATTTCACCACCGATGTCGGCAAACCGAAACTCCAGAGCGCCGAGGAGAAGATCAAGGCAATCAACCCGAACGTGAAGTTCGTCGCACATCAGGCAAAGCTCACCAGCGAGAACGCCATCGAAATCATCAAGGACTACGATGTCGTAGCCGACGGCACCGACAATTTCCCTACCCGTTACCTCGTCAATGACGCCTGCGTCATGCTGAAGAAACCGGACGTGTACGGCTCCATCTTTCGTTTCGAGGGTATGGCCAGCGTCTTCGCGCCGCATCTCGGCGGGCCGTGCTACCGCTGCTGGTATCCAGAACCGCCGCCACCGGGCAAAGTGCCCAGTTGCGCTGAAGCCGGCGTACTCGGTGTCGTCTGTGGCATTATCGGCAACATCCAGGCCAACGAGACAATCAAACTGATTATCGGCAAAGGCGCGCCGCTTATGGGCCGTCTACTGCGGTTTAACGCGCTGGATATGACTTTCAAGGAGCACAAGATCCCGCGTGACCCCGACTGTCCCCTTTGCGGCAAGAACCCGACCATTACCAAACTGATCGACTACAACCAATTCTGCGGACTTAGCCGCAGCGAGATCGCTGCAAAAAAACAAGAAACCGGCCTCGGCCCCGATGACATCGCCGTGGAACAAGTCAAAGCGATGCTCGACCGCAAAGAAGATTTCGCGTTTGTGGACGTCCGCAACCCTGATGAACGCACAATCTGCAAGATCGAAGGCACAAAGCTCATTCCCCTGCCCGATCTTCCGCAACGGCTCAAGGAATTGCCGAAGGACAAACTCATTATCTTTCACTGCCACTACGGTGGTCGCTCGATGCGCGCCCTCAAGTTTCTGCGCTCACAGGGTTATACCAAACTCAAGAACCTCTCCGGGGGGATTGACCGCTGGGCTGAGCGCATCGAGCCAAACATGCCCCGATACTAAACGCGTGCAAAACGAGACCAATCGCGCTAGATATTTGCCATGCCGATTCATCCAACAGCCCCGAAAGCCTTCGGGGTGAGTCCGAAGGCCGAACTCGACTCGACCGTCGAGGTCGGACCTAATGTGATCATTGACGAGCACGTGAAGATTGGCGCGAGAACAAAGGTTTGGGCCAACGCGTACATCACGGGCCACACCGAGATCGGGCGGGACAACCAAATCCACATGGGCGCGGTCATCGGACACGAACCACAGGATGTGAAATTCGATCGCAATTGCCGCAGTTACCTGAAGATCGGCGACCGGAACATCTTCCGCGAGTACTGCACGGTGCACCGCGGCACGGAGCCGGAGAGCGCGACGGTCATCGGCAATGATTGTTTTCTGATGGGCGGCTCACACGTAGGACATAATTGTATCATCGGCAATAACGTCATTATCTGCAATTATGCGCTTCTGGCGGGGCACGTGCATGTTGGCGACCAAGCCTTCATTTCGGGCGGCGTGGTAATTCACCAGTTCACGCATGTCGGTCGGCTGGCGATGTTTTCGGGCAACGCCCGCGTGTCGATGGATGTACCACCGTTTACACTCGCCGCCGAACGCAACGAGGTCCACGCGCTCAACCTTGTAGGTCTTCGCCGCGCGAAGATTCCCGTGGCATCGCTGGCGGAGTTGAAACAGCTTTTCAAGCTGTTCTACCTATCAGGGTTGAATGGTACGCAGGCGTTGAAAGAAGCGTCGAAGGATGGCGCGTTCAAAACTGCTGAAGCGCGCGAGTTTATCGAGTTTGTCCGCAACTCGCCCAACGGCATTTGTCCACCGCCGCGCAAGGCGTGAAGATCGTGGAGTGTGGAGCGCTCAGCGACGGCAATTCACCAAGGCAAAGCCTCCATCAACTGCTTGCGCGAACGCGGTGTTTTGCCGACGTGTTCGTCCCAGAACAACCACAGCGTTGTTCGCGCGTCCTGAATCTGCTTTTTGTTGAGCCGTACACGCCGCGCCCCTTCGATGCTCGTCGCAGCAAAAGAATCAAGCAATCTACTAACAGCACTGCGCACCTCCCACTTTGGCGCCCAACCAGCCGCTGTCAGCAACTGAAGTTCAAACCAGATCAATAGGGACACGCGTCCACGCGTCGTTTCGAGTGCGTCAAGCGTGACCGATAATAGGTCGAATATCTTCAGGTTCGGGTCTTCTATCGCGGTGGCCAGTTCCACAAGTTCGCCCGCGTAGGAGGCGGCAGTCAAGGCTTCCACGGTGTCGCAGAGCTTGGCGTGCGGGTGTTCCAGAAAGCAATCGTGGAGCAGGTGCAAGTCGCCGCGCCGGCTGCGCAGGAAAACAATCTCATTCCGATAAAACAGATCGAGCTTGCCGCGAAACGGGCTTTTCGGACGACGCGCGCCTTTGGCGAGTGTTGTTAGTTTGCCGAATTCGCGTGTGAACCACGTCACTATCAGGCTGGATTCTGTGACAGATCGATTGCGCAGCACTATGGCTTCGGCGCGTTCCGTGTCCATGGGTTCACAAGGGCGCGAGCGGCTGTTGCGTCCCAGTCGGGGAAGGAGGGACGACTCTGCCGCCGGAGATGACCATCTTCAGGCCTTCGGCCACGGTCATATCCAGATCAATGAGCTGCTGCTGTGGCACCAGTAAAAGAAAACCGCTGGTCGGATTAGGCGTGGTTGGCACAAACACGTTGATAACTACATTTTTGGTCTTCGTCTGCACTTCGCCTTCGGTTACGCCGGTGACGAAGCCGATCGAATAGACGCCAGGCCGCGGGAACTCAACCAACACCACGCGTTGAAACATCGTTTTCTTGCCTGATAGCACCGTCTGGCTGACGTCTTTCATGAACCCGTATGTTTTGTTGAGCAGCGGCACGTGTTTGATAAATGATTCGGTCATCGCAACCAGTTGTCTGCCAGCTACCATACGCGTTATCCAGCCAACGAACGTGGTGAACATGACAAAAAGCACCGCCACAGTGATCCGGTACAACGGCGTGAGGAAATGTTGCCGTAAAGCTTCAGGCAACAGAAAATCGGTGATCCACGTGAACAACCATAGCAGAATCAAGACCGATGCTGCCACCGGAACCACCACTATCAAACCGGCGAAAAACGATTTTCGTAGCGCTTTTAACCACTCTTTCATGACCGCACCATCGTAGTGCTGCCGAGCTGCCCTGTCAACGCGCACTCGCCGATGCCTATTGTAATACCGTGGACAGATCGCAGTCTTTGGCAAGCATGGCCATCAGCCGTCTCTCAGCGGCGCGCATGCGGGCGCGCAGCCGCGGCGACAAGTCATCGTGGCCGTGCAAATGGAGAATGCCATGGACGGCGTAGAGCGCCAGTTCACGTGATGGTGTCGAGCGGAAACGTTTGGCCTGCGCGACGGCGTGTTCGATAGAGATGACAAGTTCGCCGGTCACATCACCTGCTCCGTAATCGAACGTCAAAATGTCTGTCGGGCCCTCGCGGTGATGGAACTGTTGATTGAGACGGGCCACTGCAGCGGCGTCCACTAGGACGATGTTAAGGCGGTCCTCCGTTGCGCCAACGAGCGCCAGGGCGCGCGCGGCAATTTGTCTGAGAAGCCGGGTGTTGACCTTCCAGCGCCGTTGCCGGTTGCAGATGGTGACGCGCATTACGCAGGGTGACTGTTGTCGTTGGTCGGCTGCGACCGTTCGCGGCGACGCCGCTCTCGCGCTTCCTTGAATCGGTTGTAGGCGCCGATGATTTTCTGGACGAGTTCATGCCGCACGACATCGTTCTCGTCAAAGTACACGAACTCCAGCCCGGGAATCCCCTGCAGAACTTCCTGTATCTCAATCAGCCCCGAGACCTTATGGCCGGGCAGGTCCACCTGCGTGATGTCGCCGGTAACGACGACCTTCGAATCAAAACCCATGCGAGTAAGAAACATCAGCATCTGCTCGCTGGTTGCATTCTGAGCTTCGTCGAGGACGACGAATGCGTGGTTGAGCGTACGACCGCGCATGTAGGCCAGCGGCGCGATCTCGATGATGCCGCGTTCGACGTTCCGCTGGATTTCGTCGGGATCCATCATGTCGTAGAGCGCGTCGTACAGCGGGCGCAAGTACGGCGTGACTTTCTCTTCGAGCGTACCGGGTAGAAACCCGAGTGCCTCGCCGGCCTCGACAGCGGGCCGGCAAAGAATAAGGCGAGCCACCTGTTGCTGGCGCAGCGCGTGGACAGCCATCGCCATGGCCAGATAAGTCTTGCCTGTGCCCGCGGGGCCGATACCGATGACGATGTCGTTGTTGCGGATCGCTTCGATGTAGCGTTTCTGGCCGAGCGTCTTGGGCGCAACGGGTCGCTTGCGCGAGGAGACCTCGACGCGCGCTTTACTTAACTCGCCCAGTGATGGTCGTTCGCCGCGTGACACCGCGCTGACGGCCTGGCTGAATTCCTGTCGGCGGATGGTCCCGCCATGGGTGGCGGCGCGTTCCAGTTCAGCAAACAGCAGTTTGCCTCTCTCCAAGTTGGGCGCTTCGCCTTCGAGGTTAATCCAGTCTTCACGCGCGGTGACCTTGAGGTTCAGCAGGTCTTCGAGAAGACGAAGATTTTTCGGCTCGTTCGCGTAGAGGGCCTGAGCTTGGCGAGCATTGGCGAAATGCAGGGTTTCGCTGGGCATCAGTTCGTCTTATTCAGCGCCGCGTCCGCGGAAACAGCACGGCATAACCGCGAAAACCGCAAGTGCCACTCTTGGCCGTCTTCAATCCCACGGAATTGCGAGCACCTGACCCGGGTAAATCCGATTCGGATTCTTGATCTTGGCTTTGTTAGCGCGGTAGATACGGCCCCATTTGAATGGGTTCCCATATACCTTGCCGGCAATCTTCCATAGACAGTCACCCTTCTTGACCTTGTAGGTTTTAGGCCTCGGGGGCGTTTCCACTTTGGGCATCTCGCTGGGCACAATAACCGGGGGCATTGCAATCCCTGTGGCAGGCGGCAATGATTGTTCTTCCACTGAAAGCTCTTGTGGCGCCGGCGGTTGGCCCACGATGTATCCGCGATTACCCCACTGGCCGCGATCAACCCAGTAATGTTTCCGCCACGCTGGGTAATTACGCTTTACGAACGGTCCCCAGTCCGGCTCCAGCTCTGGCCGCTCGGCGATCTCCAATCCTTTCAGGAACTGGCTAGAGGTCGCTGGGCCTGTCGCACCACCTTTTGCGGTAGGGGCAGATTTGTTCGCAGTCGCGCAACCACCAAGTACCAATACACCGGCAACGGAGATGGCGAAACCGATCAGAACACGGCTACTAGTTGTACTCATAATTCCAACACACCCTCCTTACATAGAAAGCTGTGCTGCTATTAGCACGAAACTCCGGACTCCGTCAACGCTTTTCACCGTCTTTTTGTGCCTTTTCCGCCATTGTACAGAAGATGGCGAGCAGGCCATGTGGCGGGGGTTTTTCGTTGAAAGGGATTGAACGCGTTCCTATACTGCAGATGTCCTTCACATCATGAAACGATTTCTCCTAATGGTCGGCCTTTTGACGGGCAGCGGGGTGGCGGTATGTGCCGGCGCTGCGACATTCCCATTCTCTGTTGGCGAGAAGCTGACTTACCAGATTTACTGGGGGCCGTTTCCCGTGGGACAGGCTTCGCTGGAAGTGCGCAACATCGAACCCATGGACGGACACGATTGCTATCATTTGGTCGCGCTCGTGAGGACGACCGGCCTGGGAGAAATATTGTTTCCCGTAAACAACACGGTCGAAAGCTGGCTGGACGTCAACGGCCTATTCAGCCGCAAGTACAAAGAGACGCGCCGCGAAGGTAGCAGCAGTCACGACGACGTGATTATCTACGATTATCAGAACCGGCGCGCCATCATCCGCAATGGAACCAAGGGCACCGAAAAAATCGTTCTATTGGGGCAATCTGTCCAGGATATAATCTCATCGCTGTACTACGTGCGCACGCAGCCGTTGCTGCTGGATGCCGAGCAATCCTTCTTCTTTAACGCGGGCGCCACCAACTTCGACGTCACCATCACGCCCGACCAGCGCGTAACAATCTTCGTGAAGCCTCTGGGTAAAGTTGAGGCGTTGAGGCTGGAACCGAACCCGACGCTAAAGATCGTTGCTCACAACAAAGGCCGCATGTGGTTTTGGGTCAGCGATGACAATCGACACCTGCCGTTGCAGGCAGTGAGCCAGATGACGATTGGCAGCGCGCGGCTGGTGCTGAACAAGATCGAAACCTCCAATACCGGGACCAACGCGGCCGTCGTAGCGACAACGAGGCGCATACCCGCGCGTGATGTCCCACCGCCAACTGTGCACAAGGATTGACATGGACTTCCCTCCCTTGGATTTTCGAAGCATCCGCACCTATCCGTTGCGGGAACGCGAAAACAAAGTCCACAGTGACCAACTGGCGCGCATATGGAAGAAAGGCGGCAGTTTCGCCGGGTTCCTCGATTCGTTGCCCAGGATACTCGTCGGTAACGATTTCCGTGCCGTGGTGGATGCCACGGCGGCGGCAGTGCGTAACCAACGTCCCGTCCTGGTCATGATGGGCGCTCACCCCATTAAGTGCGGCCTGACACCGATTCTCGTCCATTTAATGGAACGTGGCGTCATCTCGGCAGTGGCATTCAATGGTGCAGGCGCGATTCACGATTTCGAGCTGGCGTTCACCGGGCAAACCAGCGAAGACGTGCAACATGGACTCGACGATGGCAGCTTCGGCATGGCCGACGAGACCGGACGGCTGATGAACCGGGCGCTGGCCGAGGGTGTGCAGCAAGGCATCGGCGCTGGACGCGCGCTTGGCCAAGCCATCCTCACCGGCAAATTCCCGAACAAAGAACTCAGTATCCTTCACCAGGGTGTCGTCAGCAATATTCCAGTCACCGTCCACATCGCAGTCGGCACGGACATCATTCACCAGCATCCTACGACCGACGGAGCGGTGCTCGGCGAGGCGAGCTACCTCGACTTCCAGAAACTTGCTGCCGTGGTCGCGAAACTCGAAGGCGGCCTCGTGATAAACATTGGTTCGGCGGTTATAATGCCCGAAGTCTTTCTCAAGGCGTTGACCATTGCCCGCAACCTCGGCCACACCACCGAACATTTCACCACAGTTAATTTCGACATGATTCGTCACTATCGGCCTACGGAGAATATTGTGCGCCGCCCAACCGCAAAAGGCGGGCACGGTTATTACATCATCGGTCGTCACGAGTTGATGATCCCACTCTGGGCGGCGGCCGTCTTGGAGAAATTGCCATGAGCTATCTTAGACGTGTAAAACAGATTCTGGATCGGTTCCCGAAGCAGACTATTCTTGTCATCGGCGACGTGATGCTCGACCAGTTTATTTGGGGCAAGGTGTCACGCATTTCACCTGAGGCTCCCGTGCCGATCGTCGAGGTCACGCGCGAGTCGTCTTTCCCCGGCGGCGCCGCCAACGTGGCGCGCAACCTGCGGGCACTCGGCGCTAATGTGCGAATGTTGGGCGTCACGGGCGTTGACGGACACAACCACGAACTGCGCCGATTACTCCAGCAACAAGGAATCAACGCCGATGGGCTGCTAGCGGATGCCAGCCGGCCGACCACGATGAAGATCCGCGTCGTTGCCCATCACCAGCAGATCGCAAGGATCGACCGTGAGAGCACGGCACCGTTGTCAGCAGAGGTTGCGCATCAACTACTCGACCATTTTGCCGAGGACTTGACGGGTGTGGACGCTGTGATCTTTGAAGACTACGGCAAAGGTGTGCTTTCGCAGCAACGGCTTGACGCCATGCAACGACTCGCCCACCAGCGACATAAGATCACCGCCGCCGACCCGAACGCGCGGCATCCGTTGAAATTCTCTGGATTAACCGCAGTCACGCCAAACCGCATGGAAGCGTTCGCTGCGGCCCGAGTGCCATATGCGGAACCGATTGACGATGTTTTGCACGACAAACCGCTACTCCGCGTTGGCCAGATTCTTTTAAAACAATGGAAGCCGCGCAATTTGCTGATTACCCTCGGCGAACACGGCATGTGCCTGTTCCGTAAAGGCGAGAAACCGCACCATATCCAGACGGTGGCTCAGGAAGTGTTCGACGTGTCGGGCGCGGGCGACACAGCGATTGCGACACTGGCGCTGGCACTGACGGCTGGCGCAAATGCCATCGAGGCATCTGAGATCTCCAACCATGCGGCGGGCGTTGTCGTCGGCAAGATCGGCACGGCCACCTGCTCGACGGATGAACTGGTGGATAGTTTCGCCCGCAACCAGCGCTAGGTCCGACCGTCAAGCTTTCGGGTATTTGGCGGTATCGCTCACAAAGCCCGAGTACGTTATCCGAGCATCAATGGTCGGTCGGCGCAGCAGCAGCGGCAGCAAGAGAGTTTTCGGTTCCGCTGTCGAGCACCTCTCGGACGCGCCGGGCCAGTGCGGACGGCGTGAACGGTTTGGCGAGAAAAGCTATGTTCAATGGAAGCGTGCCACGATGGGCGATGTTTTCGTCGGGATAACCAGAGATGAACAACACTTTCGTTTCTGGATGCTTACCGGCCAATGCTTCGGCCAGATGCCAGCCACCCATCCGCGGCATCACAACGTCGGTCACCAGCAGATGAAGCGGCTTCTGGTCCGGCCCGCCGACCAACTGTAACGCCTGTTCGCCATTGGGGGATTCGAGCACGTCGTAGCCAAGTTCGCGCAATACCAGCACGGCCAACGCGCGTACCTCTGGTTCATCCTCTACGACGAGGATCGTTTCGGTGCCCCGCGGGATCTCGGCTTGCGAGCTACGCCGTGGGGCCGGCTCCACCGTGGCCATGACACGTGGCAAGTAGATCCTGAAAACCGTGCCCTGTCCTGGCTCGCTGTAGACGTTGATGTGACCGCCACTCTGCTTGACGATGCCATAACACATGGCCAATCCAAGCCCGGTGCCTCCGCCAACGCCTTTTGTGGTGAAGAACGGCTCGAATAAATGCTCTTTGACCTCAGGTGTCATACCCATGCCGGTGTCGCTGATCGCCAGCATGACATAATCACCCGGCGTCACGTCCGTGTAAGACCGAACGTACATTTCGTCGAGCTGGACGTTGGCCGTCTGAATGGTCAGCGCGCCGCCATCCGGCATGGCATCGCGGGCGTTGACCACAAGGTTCATAATGATCTGCTGGAGTTGGCCGGCATCAGCCCGCACATGGCCCAAGTCGGGGCTACAGACGGTGACCATGCGGATGTTCTCGCCGACAAGACGGCGAAGCATCTTATTCAAGTCCGCCACCAACTCATTGATACTTAGCACGCGTGGTTGCACGGGCTGGCGGCGGCTAAACGCCAGCAGTTGTTGAGTCAACGACGCCGCGCGCTCCGCCGACTTTCGAATCTCTTCGGCATGGTGATGGATTGGATCGGAGGCTGGGAATCGCTGGAGCAACAATTCGCTGTAGCCCAGGACGGCGGTAAGAATATTGTTGAAATCATGTGCCACCCCGCCGGCGAGCCTGCCCACGGCTTCCATTTTCTGGGAATGCAAGAGTTGTTCCTGCAAACGATGCTGCTCGCTGATGTCCTGCATGATGCCAACGAAGTGCGTGGGCACGCCGTGCTCGTCCCGCACTGGGGTCACAGTCAGGTCACCGGGGAACTCCGTGCCGTTTTTGCGCCGATTGACCAGTTCTCCATGCCACACATCGCCCTGCATGATGGTCTTCTGAATATTCGTAAGAATATCCGCCGTGGTCGTTTCTCCGGCGAGAAAGACCGGCCGGCGCCCGATCACTTCTTCAAGGGCATACCCGGTCGTCGCGGTGAATGCGGCGTTGGCCCAAAGGATCTGCTCTTTCGCATCCATTATGAAAATGGCATTGGCTGCGGCTTGCAGTGCCGATAACTGCACACGCAGTTGTTCCTCGGCCCGTCGGTGATCGGTAATATCGCGAGAAATGCCAAATGTGCCGACGATCCGACCTTGCCCATCGCGCAACGGCATTTTGGTGGTAGACACCCATGTTTCACGCCCGTCCAGCCAGGTTTCCTTCTCCTCTTTAGCAATGATCGGCTGTCCGCTCCGCATGATTTCCTGCTCATCCGCGGAAGTTTGATCGGCACGCTCCTTGTTGAAGAAATCGGAGTCCGTCTTGCCAACCGTTTGAGCAGGATCGCTCAAGCCAAATCGGTTCGCTTGCGCCCGGTTGATCTGGGTAAAGCGGCTGGCTGTGTCCTTGAAATAGATCATGTCGGGGATATTATCCATCAACGCGTCCAGCAGGGAGCGTTGCTGGGCTAGGGCCAACTCCGCCTCCTTGCGCTTGGTAATGTCGCGGCTGATCCCCACAATGCCAATGACTTTGCCATCCGTATCGTGCAGTGGCACCTTGGTCGTCAACGACCACCGGCGCGTGCCATCGGATTGTGTAACGACTTCCTCGATGTTAAGCAACGGCTGACCCGATTCAATTATCCGTCGATCCACTGCGTCATATTGCTCAGCTTGTGCCGGCGACACAAAATCTGCGATTGATTTTCCCACCACTTTGTCCGGTGTGGACGCGCCAAGGAACTGGGTGTGGGCGATGTTGTCGACGAGATAGCGGCAGTGCCGGTCTTTGACGTAAATGCGGTCGGGCAGATTGTCCATCAGACCGCGCAAGAGTTTGCGCTCCGCGGCTCGCGCTTCTTCCGCGGTCTTGCGATCCGTGATGTCCTCCAACGTACCTTCGTAATACTGGATTTCTTCCTGCTCATCACGAATGACCCAAGCGCTTTCACGGGTGAATAGCGCCGTGCCGTCCCTGCGCTTCCACGCCGAGTCCAATCCTATCACTCGCTCATCTTGCTTCATCCGGCGCAGGAACTCGTCTCGGTTAAACCCCTTTGGACACACCGAATCCCACGTCACACATACCTGCGCGAGCTCCTTGGAGTTGGAATACCCAAGCATCTTTACCAGTGCTGGATTAGCCATGAGAACATGGCCGTCGGGTGTCGTACGGTAGACACCGATCATGGCATTCTCAAGAATTCCCCGGAACCGCTCTTCACTTTTGCGCAAAGCTGTTTCCGCCCGCTGCCGTTGAACCAGCAGGATCGCGGTAACCAAAAGGGTGCCTAGGCCAATCCCACGGGTGGTCAAAGTGAACTCTCTCGGGAGGAACATGGAGGGAGAGAAGAGGAACCCCAGCGTCATCAGCAACGCAATCAATGCGGCGTAGATGATAATTCCTACTGGCCGTGTCCGCCGCGACAGGACGATCAAGGGAATCAGATAGAGTACCCATTCTCCCATGCCCAACGGTGTCAGCAAGTCCAGGTAGAAGATCGCTGCAATGCTTAGAATTGACAGAGCCACGGCCATATTCGGTCGCAGTTTCATGGGGTTAAACCAATCAAGATAACGGCGATGATGAGGGAGAACACTACGATTGTCTGTGGAAACCTGTAATCAGCTTTGGGTGACGGGTTCTCCATCGCTACTTTCCTGCCCAGCTTTAGGTGATCTCTAACTTCGTCCCAGCCGGTAAGCCTTCTCGAGAAGCCGAATATTTGCGCAATCACCGGTCTAGCTGGTTCCCCTTTCGCCACAAAAAAGTCCTTTGGCGAACCCTCTCGGGTTTGCCGCAAATAACCACCGCACAGTTTTAAGAGCCACAAAGTGGGCACAGTTTACTCCTACACCTCCTACATATCAAGCCACACAAACGGGTTGCACGGAGGCTTACTATGGGAATAGCACTACTTGTGCCATCAGCAGACCAGAAAAATCGCGATGATTGACCGCAATCCTCAGTCGCGTCGCTCAGCGTTGGTTCTTTCCATCCAGTACTTGTCGCACTGTGCACGCCAGCATGGACGGTGTGAAGGGTTTCTGCAGAAACGCATAGACCGGACCGATTGAGGGGTGTCCGTTGGCAACCGACAGATTGGCGGTCACCGCCAGATCTGTGTAGCCCGACACGTACAACACCTTCATCTTCGGTCGCAACGGCGCCAAGCGCGCAACCAGTTCGCTGGCACCCACCTGCGGCATGATTACATCCGTCAACAATAGGTCGATCTTACTGTGGTGTTGACGGCTGACCCGGAGAGCTTCCTCGCCGTCGCCTGCTTGCAGGACCGCGTAACCCAGCTCTTGCAGCACCTGCACAGTCAACTCGCGAATGCTCGGTTCGTCCTCGACGATGAGAATCGTTTCGTGTCCACGCGGCAATTCCTTCGACTGCCTCTGAGGCTGACACACCTGTCCGGCTGGCTGATCGATACGCGGCAAGTACACCTTGACGGTTGTCCCCCGTCCGAGTTCGCTGTACACGCTGATGTGACCACCGCTTTGTTTGACAATTCCGTAGCAGATCGCCAGCCCTAGCCCGGTCCCTTTGCCCGCGTTTTTCGTTGTGAAGAACGGCTCGAAAAGGTGCGCCTTGGTCTCCGAAGTCATCCCGACGCCGGTATCGCTGACGGCCAACAGGACGTGAATGCCCGGCTTCACCTCTGGGTGATGCCGAACGTATTCTTCGTCAAGGACAACTTCTCCGGTCTCGATGGTCAGCGTGCCGCCGTTGGACATGGCGTCACTGGCATTAATCACGAGGTTCAGAATTACCTGCTCCAGTTGACTTGGATCCGCCTGCACGCACCCAAGGTTGGAGCCGGGGACGGTGATGAACTTAATGTTCTCGCTGATCAGCCGGCGCAGCAACTTGTCCATGTCGGCCACCACCGCGTTAAAATCGAGCACGCTCGGACGCAACGTTTGTTTGCGGCTGAACGCGAGCAACTGTTGCGTCAGGGCTGCGCCCCGTTCCGCAGCTTTGCGGATTTCATCGGCGTGTCGGTGCGTGGCTTTGTCGTTCTGCTGCCCGCGCAGCAATAGTTCGCTATATCCCAAAATCGCAGTCAACAGGTTGTTGAAATCATGTGCCACCCCGCCCGCCAAACGGCCTACGGCATCGATTTTTTGAGCCTGCAACAACCGTTCCTCCGCGCATTTGCGCTCGGTGATGTCGCGGGCAATGCCAACCAAACCAACCACCTTTCCTTGGCCATCCCACAATGGGATCTTGGTGCTGGACAGCCAAATGCGTTCACCCGCCAGATTGGCGGTCAACTCCTCGTGATTGAGCAACGGTTCGCCCGAACGCATGATCGCCAGATCGTCGGCATGATATTGGCGCGCCAGCTCGGGTGGAAACAAACCGAACACCGTTTTACCCCGCACTTCCGCAGCCGAATGTGCGCCCAAAAAACGCACGTGAGCTAGGTTGTTCAGCACGTACCGGCCTTCGGCGTCCTTCACATAAATCAGATCGGGAACGTGCTCGATCAATGATTGCAACAAGCCGCGCTCACCGTCCAAGGTGTCCGTTCCGGGTTCTGCAAGTTTCCGTCGCAACTCCAATTGCACGACAGCCTGCCGGCTCAGCGCGCGTAGCGCCTCTTTCTGTTCAAAACTCAAGTTGTGCGGAGTGCGATCCGCGACCGACAACGTCCCGATTACGTGCCCGTCGTGCGTCATCAACGGGGCAGCCGCATAGAACCGAACCGACGGATCGGCCATGACTAACGGGCTGGAAGCAAACCGGTCGTCTTGGGCGACATCGGTCACGACAAAGATGTCGGTCTGCGTTAATGCATACGCCGCAAGCCCGCAGTGTCGTGGTACTTCGCTGACCGTCAGACCGATCTTTGATTTAAACCATTGGCGATTGGCGTCAATCAGACTCAAATACGCAATCGGCGCGGCACAGACATGGGAGGCGAGGAAAGTAATGTCGTCAAAAGCCTTCTCCGGGCCGGTATCGAGAATCTGATAACGCAGAAGCGCGGCGAGCCTGCCGGCCTCGCCCGTTGTTCCCGTTCCATCGGTCATTACACTCCTCAACAGAATAGCAGTCACGTTTGCCCAAAGATTCCGCTTCTCAACCAGCTCCGAACTGAAAACCGCCGCCATCCCTGCGTCATGGCGAGGGAACAAAAAAGTACGCCACTATAATTGCATGCAGGGGGCGTGCCAAATTCCGAGCACACGCAGAAGCCACCCCCTTCTATGGAGGGCAATAGCACTGGTTGACATAATCGTGAGCCTTGCGTACCAAATACTTCCAGAAACTCGCGGGTTTCTTGCGGCGGTTGCCTTGACTACGCAAAAGCGTTCATGTCATAGTCGGCATTTGTCATGGTGGAGAAGCGACAATCAGGTTTGATGGACAAAATCGTCGCGCTTTGCAAGCGGCGCGGCTTCATCTTCCAATCCTCCGAAATCTACGGCGGTATCAACGGTTTCTGGGATTACGGTCCCGCCGGCGCCGAACTCAAACGCAACATCAAGGACGCTTGGTGGAACGACGTCGTCCGCAGCCGCACAGATGTTGTCGGTATCGACGGCACCATCATCACCCACCCTCGCGTCTGGGAGGCCAGCGGTCACATCGAGTCGTTCACCGACCCGATGGTGGACTGTAAGAAATGCAAGGGCCGTTGGCGCGCTGACCAACTCCCCGACACGAAATGCCCCGAAGGCGGCCCACACGACTACACCGAGGCGCGGAAGTTTAACCTCATGTTCAAGACCAACGTAGGTCCCGTCGAAGACACCAGCAGTGTGGCGTATCTGCGTCCTGAGACGGCACAGGTCATCTTCGTGCAATTCCAAAACGTCCTCAGCGTCGCGCGCCAGAAAGTGCCATTCGGTATTGCGCAGATCGGTAAAGCGTTCCGCAACGAAATCAACCCACGCAACTTCACCTTCCGCAGCCGCGAGTTCGAGCAGATGGAACTGGAGTTCTTCGTCAAGCCCGGCGCCGATGCCCAATGGCACGAGTACTGGGTGAAAGAGCGCCTGAAATGGTACGAAACCATCGGTCTGCCCGCCGCGAAGCTCAGTTGCTACAACTACAAGAAGGAAGAACTCGCACATTACGCCAGTGCGTGCGTGGACGTCATGTTCGAGTTTCCCTTCGGCGTGCAGGAGCTGGAAGGCATCGCCGCCCGCGGCGATTTCGATCTCAGCCAGCACCAGAAATTCTCAGGCAAATCGATGGAGTACTTTGACGACGAAACGAAAGAGAAATTCATCCCCCACGTCGTCGAACCTTCCGCCGGTGTGGATCGAATCGCGTTGGCCCTGCTCTGCGCGGCGTACGCTGAAGAAACGATCACCGGCGAAAATGGCAAAACCGAGACGCGGGTTGTCATGCGGTTCGCCCCGCGCATCGCGCCGGTAAAAGTGGCCGTGTTTCCCTTGTTGCGCAACAAACCGCTCCTGATCGAGAAGGCGAAGGAAGTTTTCAAACTCCTCCAACCGCACTTCACCACTGAATGGGATGACCGCGGCAATATCGGCAAACGTTACCGTTATCAGGACGAACAAGGCACGCCGTGGTGCGTCACCGTCGACTTCGAAACTCTCGGTGAAAAAGGTCCGGAATTGAAGGACACCGTCACCCTCCGCGACCGCGACACCATGAAACAGGAACGCATCAAGATCGCAGACCTGGTGCCGTTGATCAGCCATAAGTTGCACGGCTGATTTTGCCCTTGCGCAGTCTGCCGGGTTTAGCTATTGTTCGCGGCTCGCAAGTCTAACGGAGTATATCAACATGTCTCGACGCTGTGAAATTTGTGGCAAGGGTCCCGTCCGTGGAAACATCATCCACCGACGCGGTCAGGCCAAGAAGAAGGGCGGTATCGGCCAGCACGTGACCGCTATCACTCCCCGTACATTCCTGCCGAATCTGCAGACCGTGCGCGCCGTTCTCAACCCTGAGACGGGGCGTATGGGCAGAATCAAAGTCTGCACCGTTTGCATCAAGAGCGGCCGCGTTGTCAAGGCCGCCTGACATCTTTCACGTTCAACTGCACCGTCTCTGTGCCCCTGTACTCGTTCAATTCGGGCGCGAACACCACATCGAATTCGTCCACCGGCAATTCGCATGCGCCTGTTCCCCACCAGATCGCCCCTGTTGTCGTCTCACCGTCCGTCACAAAGAATTTTAGATGACCTTTCCCCATCGTACGCGGCACCCCGCGCAATCGGACATTGCGCACCATGAACAACGGCGCAGGATTGCCCGTTCCAAACGGCTCAAACTTCTTCAACTGCTCGAAAAACCCGCTATCCAGGTCGGCTAGTCGCACTTCGGCATCAACCATCACGCGGCGCACCAAGTCTTCGTCATCCAGTGTCCGCGTGGCGATTTCGTTGAGCGCTTTCCGCAATGCGGGGATCTTCTCAACCTGAACGCTCAGCCCCGCCGCCATTTCATGTCCGCCAAAACCATCGAGAAGTGGTGCACACTCGCTTAGCGCCCCGATTATCGAGAACCCGGCGATACTGCGACACGAACCTTTACCCATGCCATCGCTGATCCCGATAATGACCGTCGGCCGGTAGAACTCCTGCAACACACGTGATGCGACAATTCCGATCACGCCGACATGCCAGCCTTCCTTTGCCAGCACCAGCACACGTTCGCGTTCCAAGTCAACCTCGGCCCGTGCCATCGCCAGCGCTTCCTCGACCATTCGTTCCTCAATTCGTTGACGCTCAGTGTTGTGGTCGTTGAGAAACTTCGCCAACTCGGCGGCTCGACCGCGGTCTTCCATGAGCAGCAACTCCAACGCGGCCATTGCATCGCCAACCCGCCCTGCGGCATTCAATCGCGGTCCAATGCGAAACCCGATGTGATACGGCGTCACCTCGTCGGGCAGATCAGCAACGTCCATAAGCGCGCGCAGGCCGACCTTGTTCGACTTCGGTAATCGTTCCAGGCCTGTCCGTGTCAAAATGCGATTCTCGCCGGTCAACGGTACCAGATCGGCCACCGTGCCGACTGCAACCAGATCAAGATGCTCGCGCAAATCTAGGTTGTTCGCCCACGCCAACCCCTGATCGCGACCGCGTTTCTGAAGCGCATGGGCAAGTTTGAACGATATGCCGACACTGGCGAGAGCAGACAACGACCCGTGTGAGCATCGAGCATGGAGCGCGGAGCGTTTCGGGTTCACGAGAGCGATGCACCTTGGTAATTCCTCCGGCGGTTCGTGATGATCGAGGACGATGACGTTCACACCCTGCCGCTGCAACCCGGCAATCTCATTGACGGAGCTGGTGCCGCAGTCTACCGCAATCAACAGATCTGGCTTGCCCCGAACAGGCGTTCGGGGCCGGCATTCCCGCAGACATCGCGCGATACCGTCGGCGCTGAGACCGTAGCCTTCGTCCATGCGATGCGGCAGAAAGTTTTCCACCGTCGCGCCCGCCTGCGTGGCCGACCCAGGCTGCGCCGAGGCAAGAGCCACTCCGTCGTGGCGAAGGCCCGCAGCGTGGAGTACGCGCGTTAACAACGCACTCGATGTCACGCCATCCGCGTCGTAGTCGCCATAGATGATGATACGTTCGTGCCGGTCAATAGCGGCAAGAACGCGGTCGACTGCGACCGCCATGTCAGGAAGCTCGAATGGGTCGGAAAGTTGGCGAAGTTGCGGGTTAAGGAATTGCCGCGCGGATTCCACATCACGAAAACCGCGATTGATCAACACATGCGCAAGCGGAACCATGATGTCCAGCGCCCGCGCCAAGGTTTCGCTTTGTGCTGGCTCGACTTTGGCTATCGCCCAGCGTTTATTCACGGTCTTATCTGCTCAGGGCTTCGCAGGCGCAGTCTTTTTCGCCGCCGCCCTGGCCTTGTTCTCTTCCTCGCGGTGGTACCAGAGCACGCACGGGCTGGCGATGTAGATCGACGAATACGTGCCGGTCAGCACACCCACGACGAAGCAGAACGCGAAGTCATTGAGCACGCGCCCGCCAAACCAGTAGAGCGATATGGCGCAAAGAAAGACTGTGCCTGCCGTAAGGATCGTCCGGGAAAGTGTCTCGTTGACACTGCGGTTGATCAGGTCGAAATACGTAAGTTTGCCGCCTGTGAGTTTCTTGTTCTCGCGGATCCGGTCGAAGACCACGATGGTGTCGTTTATCGAGTAGCCAATGAGCGTCAGCACCGCAGCGACGACCGGCATTGAGAAGCTCCGTCCTGACAAGCAAAACAACCCGACGGTCATCAACACGTCGTGGATCAGTGAGATCAACGCGCCCAGACCATAGGAGAATTCTCCGAACCGAAAACCGATGTACACCATGATCGCCAGCAGCGACGCCGCCA
>Ga0187885_10000942_pt1 | contig 34096 bp, 18 predicted proteins | sample June2016WEW_20_1_3_FD_132970 | JGI IMG/M metagenome (GOLD analysis project Ga0187885, IMG submission 132970) | Peatland microbial communities from SPRUCE experiment site at the Marcell Experimental Forest, Minnesota, USA - June2016WEW_20_100 | ecosystem: Environmental > Terrestrial > Soil >...
CGCGTGGCTGGCCGTCAGGATCGACAGAAGCAGGAGTTCCTTCAGGCCGGCGGGGTGTTTCTCATAGTTTTCCAGGAGCAGGAGTCCGCCGGCAACGCGCTTGATGGCGTCGATGCCCATCATCGTAATGGCACGCGCCACGCTGCAAACCGGCTTGCCCGAGCGATTGTAGTACGCCGAATTCGCCAACCGCAGCACGGCCAGCGTCAGGCTGTAGTCGTTGAGAATCATATTGGTGAGGTGGCGCAGGGATGCTTCGTCTTGTCCCACCAATCCCATCACTCCGACGATGTGCAGGGAGAATGCCGGGATGTCTTGATGACTCTGAATGATCTCGAGGAATCGCTTCAGCGGGCCGCCGTGCTGGGCGGACGAAGGGAAGTCCTTACGTGTTGCTGGTCTGCTGTGCTGAGCGGGCGGATGGGAATCGTTCCGAGTCGCTCCGGCCGCCGTTTCTCTCGTGACAGCGGCGGGAATGTCATACGAATCCCCGGATGCCGCTTGTCGGATTGTTTTCACAGGGGGTGAAGGACTGGTGTGGCTGCTTGGATTGAGACGCGGCATTCTCGTACGCAGCGCGCTGCCACACATGTTGCAGTATCGCGATTCGGCCGGCACCTTGGCGCTGCATTTGGCGCAGACGAAAGGCTCCGGGGCCTCCTTCTTGGGTTTAACTGCCACGTCACCGGACATGGTTGCCATAAAAGCTTGACTCCATCGAACACATAGGCGCTGCTGCCGGGTCTAGAGCCAACCCCGCAACGCCTTAAGCGCCCTCAGGTTTACTCTTCGGCAAACCTCTGCCCAACCAATAGATCCAGTCTTATGTTCAGGCACGGAATAACAGACCCTTAGCGCAGCAGGCTGAAGAGGTTGGTGTAGTCGTCTGTCCAGATGAGCGCACGGGGAGCAGGATCATCCCAGTGCCGGACGCATTTCTCGACATCCGGATCTTTTAGGAATTGTCGATTGGAAGTCAACAACACCCAATCAGTCGCGTCGGTCCCTTGGGATTCGTTGCCCGCCGCGTCAATCCATAGCGCCTGCATCCCGCGATCGGCGTTCACGAGGGCCATATTGCGCACGACGGGGCTCAGATCGAAGTAGCGGTTGCTGATGTGCACGGCCAGGATGCCGTCGGGCTTAAGGTGGTAAAGGTAGGTTTGCAGGCATTCCCGTGTCAGCAAGTGCACCGGGATGGCATCGCTGCTGAAAGCGTCGATGGCCAGCACATCGAACATTTGAGATTCCCCGTGCTGGCGCTCTCTTTCCATGGATATGCGCGCATCTCCCAGCACGACATCTATGTGCGCGCCGCTGTTCCTGCGATACGTGAAGTACTCGTTCGAGAGACGAAGCACCTCCGGGTTGATCTCATAAAAGCGAATGTAGTCCCCTTGCATCCCGTAGGTCGCCAGCGTTCCCGTGCCCAGGCCGACCACGCCGAGGCGCAACGGTTGGCGCGGGTAGCCTGCGGCTCCTCGCCCCGGGTGCAAGGTGATCGCAAGGGCGACGCCGCTGTCAGGGCCATAGTAGGACGTCGGCCAGTATTGCTTTCCCTTGTCGAAGAACTGGAATCCATGCTCTATCCTGCCGTGCATGAGGCTCAGACGATGTTCTTGCGGATCCTCTTTGTTCAACTCCAGCACGCGCAGGACGCCGAAGAAATTGCGCGCGGTTTCGACCGTATCCTGCATCGACTGGCGGATCTGGTACGTGAGTGCGAATACAAGGCCTGCAAAGGAGATGTACAGCGCGGCCCAGACCCAAACGGGCCTTCCCCGATACAACGGTCCCTTGCTGTCGCGGAACAGCGCGATCAGTGTCAGCATCACGGTCAGAAGCAATCCGAGGTGATACTCCCAAAAGCCCTTGAAGAGGTGCGGCGCCACCAGCGTCACCAGGATGCCCCCGATGACGCCGCCGCCGGCGACCATCAGGTAAAAAACCGTGAGATGGCGGGGACCGGGTTTCAGGCGGACGAGCTCGCCATGACAGACCATGCACGCTGCGAAGAGGGTCAGAGAATAGCTCATAATCTGCAGCCGCAAGGGAGCGTAGACGTTTCCGTACAAAATGTAACAGGTCCAAACGATCGCCGCCGCAAGGCCTGGAATAAAAAGTGGCCGCCAATAAAGCCGTTCGTGTTGGAAGCAGAGAATGAACGAGAGCAGATACAGCGCGAGCGGCAGTATCCAGAGCATGGGCACCACTGCCACGTCCTCACACATCTGATTGGTTGTGGCCAGAAGCATGAAACAACTGCAGGCCGTGAGCGCGAGCCACAGGATGCGCCTGCCGACGCCCGGCGCCGGCTCGTCACTCATTTCCGAAAACAAGGCGGCGTCCAGCGTACTGCCTTTCGATTCCGACAATCGGAGCATCTTCCAAGACAGCAGGACGCACAACAACACAAACGCGGTATAACACCAGGACCAGATCGAGGCCTGCCGGCTCAGGCTCAGGGAAGGCTCGACCAGAAATGGATAGGAGAGGATCGCCAGGAGAGAGCCCAAATTGGACAGCGAGTAAAGCCGATATGGCGAAGCTCCGCGCCGGCTCTTACTGAACCATGATTGCAGGAGCGGAGACGTTGACGAAAGCAGGAAGTAGGGCGCGCCGATGGTGACCAGAAGAAGACCCAGAATGCGCAGACTCGGCGATTGGCCGTCAAGCGGCTTCCATGACTGAGAAGGGATGATGGGGAGCGCCAGGACCGTCAAAGCTGCAAGGCTCAAGTGGATTTTCGCCTGGAGGCGCACAGGCCAGCGGCTCGCCAGTGCATGTGCATAGCTGTAACCCAGCAGGAGCAGCGCCTGGAAAAAAAGCATGCAGGCGGTCCAGACTGCGGGCGTGCCGCCAAACCAGGGGAGAATGTATTTGCCGATCAGGGGTTGGATCAGGAAGAGCAGGAAAGCGCTGAGGAACATCATCACGCCGTAAAAAATCATAATCCAACCATCCTTATTCGAGATTTGAGATTCGAGATTCGAGATTGAGCATATTGAATTTCGAATCTCGAATTTCGAATCTCGAATTTGCCTGCGGCCTTAATTGAATAGTACTGGGGCTAGATTGTTTTTTCCTTACGCAGTTCCCCGATCTGTGTTTCCGTGTACCCCAGCCGCTTCAGGATCTCTTCTGTGTGGGCGGATAGCCTCGGCGGCGGCTCTTCCAAGCGCGCCGGAGTCTTTTCAAATTGAGCCGGCAGATTGAAGATCCGCAACTCTCCAATCCCCTCTGCCTGCAACGTCTGCAAGGTGCCGCGATGTTTCATCTGATCCTGATTCAAGGCCTGCTCCAGTCCCAGAATCGCTCCCGACGGGACATTGTTCCGGTTCAACACTTCGACCCAATGCGCCGTGTCTTGCTCTTTGAGCCTGGCTTCAAGCAGCGGCGTCAGCGCCCTTCGATTTTTCTTGCGCATGTCGCGCTCCTGGAATCGCGGATCGCTCTTCAGTTCCGGCAAACCCAGGACATCCGCAACGGCCTCCCACTGCTCCTGTTTATTGGCCGCGATGTTGATGAAGCCGTCCCTGGTAGCGAAAGTGCCCGAAGGTGCCGCGGTAAAATTATCGTTCCCCATCAGCGCCGGTTGCTGCTTGCCGATGAGCAGATTGGCCGCAACCCATCCCATCAGCGGCATGATTGAGTCCAGGAGTGCGATATCGATGAACTGGCCCTCGCTGGTCCTCTCCCTGTAGTACAGGGCTGCAAGAATCGCGAAGGCGGCATTGAGCCCTCCGACGGTGTCGCACACTGGAAATCCGCAGCGCAAAGGGTTCAGGCGCTCATCTCCGTTGACCGCCATCGTCCCGCTCAAGCCCTGGATGATCTGGTCGTAAGCGGGTTTGAGCGCATCAGGACCCGTCTGGCCGAATCCGGATATGGCGCAAAACACGATCCGGGGATTGATTTGCTTCAGAGTGTCATATCCCAAACCGAGGCGTGCCATGACGCCGGGCCGGAAGTTCTCGACCACCACGTCGGCGGTTTTTGCCAGCTGCCTAAAAATCTCCCGCGCCTTCGGGTGCTTGAGATTGAGCGTGATGGATTTCTTGTTTGCGTTTTGGGCCAGAAAGCTGGTCCCCATCATTTCGGCGTTGAGCTTGGGCACGTTCCCCAATTTGCGGGCCAGGTCGCCGCTTCCAGGCGGCTCAACCTTGATCACTTCGGCGCCGAGCAGGGCGAGGTGCAACGTGGCGAAAGGACCCGACAAAACATTTGTTAAATCCAACACGCGAATCCCATCAAGTAGTTTCATGACAAAACTCCAAATTTCCCAGACCCCGGACCCGAATTATTCATGAATTAATGTCGCAATGGGTCCGGCCTTGTAAACCATGCCGGGCATTTCGCGCCCGAAGTAAGCGCTCATCCTGCGCGCGGTTTGGATCAGCTTATTCAGATCGATGTCGCGGCGGAGCCCGACGCATTGAAGGTAATGCACAAAATCTTCCGTGCAGACATTGCCTCCGGCGACCTTGGTGAACGGGCAGCCGCCCAGGCCGGCCACGGACGACTCGAAAGTCTTCACGCCCGCATGCATGGCCGCGATGCAATTTGCTATTCCGAGTCCATACGTGTTGTGCAAGTGGCACGTACATTCTACGCCCGGATCCATTCTGAATATGCGTTCAAACATGCGCGCCACCCGGTCGGGCGTGGCATGGCCGGCCGTGTCTGCCAGGCTGATGTTCTTCAACCCTTTTTCAAGATACCGCTCCACGATTTGAAGAACCCTCTCCTCCGGGACGCGGCCCTCGAAGCCGCATCCGAAAGCCGACTGGACCGACACCTGGACAGCCTTGCCGGCGATCAAAGCCCGTTGGGCCATGGCGACGATGCGCTCAAGAGCTTCGGCAACCGGCATGCCGGTATTCTTACGGCTATGAGTTTCGCTCGCCGAAACTCCCATGCAGAACAGGTCGACCCCGCAATTGAACCCGCGCTCGAGTCCTTTCTCGTTCAGCACCAGCGCCGAAAGGGTCACGGAGCCCGGCTTTCTGCCCTCTTGAGAGAAATAGGAAAAGAGCTTGTCCGTGTCGGCCATCTGCGGAACTTTCCCAGGATGTACGAAAGAGCCGATCTGGAGAATATCGACCTTCGCTGCCACCAGTGCTTCGATCCACGAGATCTTTTGTTCGAACGGAACCGTTTGCTGTTCCATCTGAAGCCCGTCTCTGAGCCCGACTTCGTGAATCACGATCTGATCCATGACCTTCTCCTTCAAAGGGAAGGACAAATAATATGACGATTCATCATTTCTCGCAGAGAAATCTTCTGAGAAAGTCCCCCGCAGTTTCGTCTCCCTTTTGTGCAGAGCGGCATAAATAATGCCACGAAGGAAAGATCAATTCGGGGGCGCCAACAATCGCTTCCTGGTTCTGATGTGTGCCTCTGCAGGACCGATTGAATCAGGATCCGGCCGCCGCCATTTGTTAAGAATGTGTCAAGCATCTGTAAAAGTTCGTAAGCCTGTGATCCTTTGCGGTTGGTCCTGCATCAAGAATGCACGAGCGCATCGCGCTTGAGGGAGGTAGGTGGGGGATGGTTCTCTTCCCGGCAGGACTTACCAAGCCTGCGATTCTCAACTGGCAAAACCGCGGAACTGCGTTAGAATTCCGCCTTGTGCCATATTTAGAACGTCTATTTCAGGGAGACTTTTCATGCGTAATCGCACTATGCGCATAGCGATCCATGTTTTGATTCCAGCCGTGCTGGCCGTGTCGGTATTCGGCAGCGGAACGCTACAGACGACCGCGCCGCAGACAACCGCGCTGCAGACGGCCGTGCCTCAGACGCCCCGCCGGGAGCCGGCGGGCATCAAGGCGCTGATGCGCCACGTGATACCCGGGACCCGCGACCTGTCCCTTATCGTGGAACTGACGGATCCAGGCGTGCTGGAGATGATGGCATTGCAGGCAGCGCCCGACACTGCCACTACTGCCGCCCTGGGTCAAGGGCGAGCCCAGGCAAGGCTGAGCGCTCCGGAAGCTGTAGCCTACCGTACCCAGTTGAAGCGCACACGGGATCTCATGACAACGAGGTTAGGCGCGCTGAACGGCGTACAGGTGCAGGGTTCGACCGAACTGGTCATCAACAGTCTCTTCGTGCGCACCCCAGTGGAGCAATACGATGCGATCCGCCGCATGCCTGGAGTGAAAAAGGTCTATTTTTCACGGATTCAGCACATGGCCCTAGATACGGCCAAGAATGTTGTGAACGCATCAGGATTGTGGAACGCCGCGGGTGTCGGTGGTCAGGCCAACGCGGGGAATGGAGTAAAAATAGGTATCATCGACACCGGGATCGATTACACCCACCCGATGTTCGCGGATACCACCACCACGCTGCCCGCCGGCTTTCCCAAATACGACACAACGGCAGATAAGGCACTCACGAATCACAAAGTGATCGCGGCCTGGGATTTCGTGCACTCGCAATACGGTTACAGTACGCAAATCATCAATGATGCGCGCGATGAGGTTGGGCATGGCACCTTCAACGCCGGTGTCTCTGCCGGGAAAATCGTCACCGCGCCACCCGATGCCAATGTCGGAGCTATCTCCGGCATGGCGCCCGGCGCGTTTCTGGGGAACTACAAAGTCTTCGGCACGCCCGGTATCAACGACGGTGCCACCACGCTCGGCATCATTGCCGCCATCGAACAGGCGGTCTCGGACGGCATGAATGTTGTGAGTCTAAGCCTCGGCGGCCTGGACTGGGTGCCGCCTTCCGAAGATCCGGAGGTGACCGCCATCCATAACGCAACGGCCGCGGGTGTAGTGGTCGTCGTTGCCGCCGGCAATGAGGGGAACGACCCGCACACGGTCGCCAGTCCCGGCACATCACCGGACGCCATCACCGTGGGCGCCGTATGGAATTCGCGCGCCCTGGGGCCGGGCCTGCATGTGACCGGTCCCGGGTCCGTTCCGTCGAATCTGCAGTCCGTGTCGTATGTCATCGGGACAGGCCCCACGATTTCATCGGCGATTCCTACGGCGCCGGTCGTAGACGTCGCCTCTCTGGACGGCACGGGATTGGCGTGCGCCGCCCTGCCTTCAGGAACCCTGACCGCGAAAATCGCGCTCATCGCCCGCGGCCAGTGCACCTTCCTCATCAAGGCGACCAATGCTTCAAGCGCAGGCGCGCGCGCCGTGATTGTCTACGATAATGTGCCAGGGGATCCACCCTTTGGCATGGGCGGACTTTCTTCAAGCGGCCCGCCGGCCGTGATGATCTCCTATTCGGATGCTTTGAATCTCAAGACCTTCCTTGCGGCTAATCCAGGGGGTACGGCGAGCATTGACATCAGCAACGTCGTGAAATCCGTGCCGACGACTCCTGCCATCCTGGCTTCGTTCAGTGGACGGGGTCCGTCCGCGGATTTTGGTATCAAGCCCGATCTTAGCGCCGTCGGAGTAAACGTTTACTCGGCCACTGAAAACACTTACACAGCCGGGGGAATGTACAGTGCCACACGCTACTCCTACGGCGATGGCACCAGCTTTTCAACGCCGATGGTAGCCGGCGCCGCGGCGGGCATAATGCAATTGTTTCCGAACCTGACAGCCGCACAAGTCAAGTCCGCGATCGTCAATACGGCGAGCCAGACGGTAACGATCGACGGAACAACCCCCGCAACTGTGACGCAGACAGGAGCGGGCCTGCTCAACATGGGAAATGCCGCCACCGCGGGCGCCGTGTTCTCCCCGGTGAGCCTGAACTTCGGCGTCCAGCCTTACTCAGGCCGCAAAACTCTCACGCAGTCACTTACTATCACCAACATCTCGGGGAGCACTGATCAATACACGATCTCGGCCCAGACGCAGACCGGCCCGGCCCTGATCCTGAGTACGAGCAGCACGGGGCCGGTTGCAAGCGGCGCGCAAAACGCCGTGACCGTGAACGTCACGATACAGGCAACTGCTCCGGCCACCGGTGGTTTTCAGGGCTACATCACAGTGCAGAGCGCTCAGACCGGCATGACCTATGCCATCCCCTATTGGGCCGGCCTTTACGTGCCGGATTCGAGCCGCGTGTTGACCGTGAGCCAGAGCGCGACGGGACAGAACGCCTTCTCAAATTTGAAGGACGCACTCGCGGCAGCCAATCCGGGCAATGTGATAGAAATTGCCGACACCCAGACCTATACGCTCGCTTCCTCCTTGGATTCGACCACACTGCCGAGCATCATGATCAGCACCAACGCGCAGGGACTCCCCTTGCACGGAATCACAATCCGCGCCGCCGCGGGACAAAGTCCGGTTCTGGACGGCTCAAGTGCCAGTGCTTACGCAGACCTGCAGGTTGTCGGGGCACAAGGCGTCTTGATTCAGGGACTCACGATCAATGGCGGGGAGACCGGCATCGACATCTGGCAGCCCTCGACTTCGGTTCCCACGTCGGTCACGATTGACCACTGCACGCTCACTAACCAGGCAGCAAGCTCATATTCTGCTGGAGTCTATATGGAAAACGGCGGTGACGTGTCGATCACAAATTCCACCATCACCGGCGCCGCATATCAGGCTGTAGGAGCCTTTGGAGGGCGCCTGACGGTAAGCGGTTCGACGGTACAGGGAAATAGCTCGGACGGCATTGACGCGACGAATGTCAATCTGGATCTGCTTAACTCCACAATCACGGCAAATCTCGGCACCGGCATCAATACTCAGAATTGCTCAGGTACGATCGCCAAAAACACGATTTCCAACAACACCGATCCCAATGTCGGGGATGGCCTGGAGATGTGGGATGGTGCCATGACGATCACGGGCAATATCTTTACCGGCAACGGAAGCTCGGGGATCTTTCTCAGTTCAGCCACCGGCCTTACCATGGGCGCGACTGGCCTGATAGAGAGAAACACCTTCCAACTCAATGCGCAATATGGCATTCAGAGTTGGCAATCACAGAACATTCAAATCGTTGGTAATTTTATTGCAGTTTGTGGATCGGGTTTCGTTGCCCCTAGTTATACGATCACAGGATCTCCGACCCCGAATACCACAACCGCGATCTTGGTCAACAACATCATCGTTGGTTCGACGACGCCGAGCTATTACCCCGGCTTTACCGATCCTGGTTGGGGGAGCGGTGTGTACGCCGCGGACGCCAGCGTCGTCAGCCTGGTGAACAATACCATCTACAATAACCAGGTCCGGGGAATCGTGAAGACGAGCTCGTCGACCACCACTGTCCAAAACACAATCGTCTACTCGAACACAAAGGGCGACCAGTCTGGATTGTCTGCCACTAACACACTCTATTCGTTTATCGGCGACGGTTCCATAACCGGCGGCTCGAATCTCAAGGGCAATCCAAATTTCAACAATCCTGCCGGAAATGACTTCAGCCTTGCTGCCGGCTCGTCAGCCATCGAGAAGGGCAATAACACTGCTGCGAACCTGCCTTTCCTTGATTACAACGGGCAGTTCCGCGTCGCCAGCGCCGGCCAGCTCCCCGGCACCGGTACTGTCGATATGGGGGCCATCGAGTACGGATCATCCTATCCGATGGTATTCCCGATGCTGGCCAGCGGCACAGTCAGCGGCACGGGCACCGGCCTGGACAATTCGTCATTCACCACGGCTTTCGCCGCCGTGAACCCCTCGACTTCGAGCGCGACAGCGGCGACGTTCACTGCCTATGATTCTACAGGGAACCCATTCAGCGGCCAGACTCCCAACAACACGATCGCTTCCATTGCTCCCGAAGCCCATTTTGCATCCCTGGACTACCAACTCTTCAGTTACCTACCGGGCGTCACGAAGTTGGGTGCAGTGCTCGCGTCCTCGCTCCAGAAACTGGTCGGGTTTTTCCTTATGTTTGACCCCGCGTTCCAGCACCTGGCAGACGGCGTGGATGTCTCCGCCGACACCTATACCGACTTCTATTTCATGCGGTACGAGTCCGATTCATCCGGGCAGGCAACGTATCAGATCTTCAATCCCGGCGTCAACGCGGCCAACATCACGGCGATTGCCTATGACTACTCCGGCAACCTTCTGGGTAATCCCATCTCCGCCACCATCCAGCCCAAAGCGCAGTATTCGTTCTCGTTCATTTCCACAGCGAGTTCGAGCGGTTACGTCCATGTCACATCCACGCAGCCTGTCAGTGGATTGGAGATCTTCGGAAACTCGGCCGAGATTGCGGCGCTGCGCGCCGCGCCCGCGGGGACCGAGACGCGCATCTTCTTCCCGCATTTTGCCGTCAACCAGGGTTATACGAGCCTCATTGGCGTCGTGAATACATCGGCGGTGATTGCAAACCTGACTTTGACTGCCTATGAAGATAACGGCTCGATCCTCGGGACACCCGTGCAGCGCCATGTGAATGGAAATGGTCAACTGTTGGAGTCTGCTTCGAGCCTGTTCGGACTGGGCTCCGGCGGCATCATTACGGGCTATATCATTGCTACCAGCGATCAGCCGGGCATCACTGGTTTCAGTGCCTTCAATTACACAAGCGGCAGCATTAGTTCCGTTTCGGCGGTGCCCAGCGAAAGCGTGCCGCAGCCGATGCTCATTTTCTCGCATATCGCAAATCTGTGGCCATCCGGGACGCCGAACGACCCATATCTTACGGGGATCGCGTTGCTGAATCCCTATGGGACGCAGGTTGGTTACCTGATGAAGGTGTTCGACGGATCGGGCAACGAGGTGGGAGAGATGACCGACATTCTGGGGCCGTACCAGAAGGTTTCAAAGCTCCTGAGCTGGTCGACTCCCGGTGCCGGATTCTTCACCAGTTCGGATTCGACGTTCCAGTTGGGCAGCGGCCATATTGAGGTGACTGCTCTCGACCCAACGACAGGATCCGCGGGATATCAGCTGCTTGGTTTCGAGATGTTCTTCACGCTGAGTCAATCGCAACTTGCTGCCGTCATGGCGCAGTTTCCGAACTGATACTTTTGGAGGTGCGGCGCTCATGCGCCGCATCTCCAAAAGCTAGGGTCAAGCGTTGATCTTGAGGGCAAGCATGGTGGCATCGTCGCCGGCTTCGATATCGCCGCGGTATTTGCGGATTTCGTCTTCCACATGCGTCAGGATTTCATGAATGCTGCCGCCGCTGGCAGCGAGCACCAGAGTTTCGAGCCGTTGCTGCCCGAACTCGGCCCCTGAAGCATCCTGAGCGTCCACCAGCCCATCCGTATAGAGAAAAAGCGCGTCTCCTTTCGCAAGCTTGACTCGGCGCTCGAAGTATCCGCCGCCCGAGAGCAACCCCAGGGGGCGACCCGTCGAATCCAGCCGATCGAGGTTTCCGCCGGAGTGCAGCGCGAACGGCGGATAGTGGCCGGCATTGACATAGCGCAGCTCGCATTCCCTGGGGTTCAGGATGCCCATGAACAAGGTCAAATACACCGCGGTGGGTGTGTTTGATTCCGTCTCCTTGTCGAGCTGGACGGCAAGCTGGGCGAGATCAGTCACCAGCGGCAGGCGAGCGCGCAGCGTGGCCTGAATGTTAGCCATCAAAAGAGCTGCCGCCACTCCTTTGCCTGAGACATCTCCTATCAGAACCGCTACCTCGCCGTTCGGGAGCGGGAAGTAATTGAAGAAATCGCCGCCCACTTCCTGGGCCGGAATCGCAATGCCTCCGACCTCGACGGATCCGGCCAGAAGCGGCTGCTTCGGCAGGAGTTCCTCTTGAATCCGGCGGCACATCTCCAGTTCCTTGCGCCAGCGCTCCTGCTCGATCAGGTGTTTCTCATTCAGACCTATGTCGTGGGCCATGCGGTTGAAACTCTCCGCGAGGCGGCCGATCTCATCGCGCGACCTAATGGTGACGCGCGCGCTCAAGTCGCCTCGCGCCAGTTGATCCGCACCCCGAGACAGCGCGGCGAGGTTGCGCGTCATGCCATGCGCCAGGGGGATGATCCCCAGGAGTGCCAGCCCGACTGCCGCCAGTCCATAGCCGAGATTCCGGGCCGCGGTGTTGCGTATCTCCTTCAAGGGCTCGCTGATCGGACGTGCAATGCCGAAGGTCAGGCCCGATGCCTCGTCCTTGTGCGTCACTACTACCCAGTCTTTCAGGGCAGACGAGCCGGTTTGCACTCCCGATGTCAGGTCAGCCCCAGACACGCCAAGCGATTCCAGCTTCGTTTGGTCCGATGGGGTGACGGTGTGCAACATTTTGTCGGTGTCGAGCAAGAACGGAATCTCGCCTTGCCGGCGCCTGCTGCCGGAGAGCACTCTACCGAAGATCTGTGGGTTGCTGAATCGAGCTTGAACTGTCCCCACGGCAACGGTTCCCTGGCGCACCTCAGACCCGAAGTTGCCTGCGAGCGGATTGACGTGCTGCATGACATCCGTCTTGGTCGGCGTCTGTCTCGCGGCATCCGGTGAAGCGGCTGCCCGGCCGGCACGTGCTCCTGTGCCTCGGTTTGCCTGCATCTTCTCCAGCTCGACCTGGAACTCCTTCAATTGCTTGAGCTGCTCTGCGACCTTTTCCTTCTCCGCGTCGATAGGAGCCGGCGGCGGGCCTTCCGATCTTGCAGCGGCGCCACTTGGCCTGAGATGCATGACGATTCCTTCCTGGGCCGGCTGAGGTGCGCCAGGTTGTTTGTCGGCCGTCGGCGAGGAAGATTCCGGAGAGAGATGAATCACCAGGTTTTGAGGCGCCTCGTTGGAGCCCGCACGCGTGGGCCTGGACGACGCTCCGCGCGAGGAAGAAGTCCTGGGGGGGCCGGGCAGAGTCTGCGGCATGGATTGTGCGCGATTGAATTCAATCGAATCGACGAGCGGCGCCGTATCCCCGATCACAGCAAGCAGTTCGGCCATCAGAGGGTTGGATTTTGGATCTACTTTCTTTTCCTGCATTTCCATGAGCTGCTGGAAGGGGAAGTTAGCCAGCCGTTCCATCCGATAGGAAAGCTCACGCTGGAGAGCACCCATCCTTGTGCCCATTTGTTCGGCAAGAGCGCCGGACTCGGCTTCTTCGACTTTGCGGAATGCGCTGATGGAGGACTTATAGGAATAGAGCGTGATCCATGTCAGCGGCAGCACCGCCAACAGAAAAAACGCGAGAATCAGCTTCGTGCCCAACCTCATGCCGCCTGGCCTCCTCACTCACACTTTAGAATACGGGACTATGACATGTCCAGTTTCGCATTAATATCTGATCTATTCCGCAAATATCTGCTTCCACGAACGTCGTGATCGTGATTGTGATCGATAGTGTTTGGACTTCAATAAAGGTCGATCACGACTACGATCGCGATCACAACCACGAGCCTCACACAAAGCTCGGGGTTTGTTCGATGGACAATCACCAAATCGCCAGAGATGCGTCCCGCTAGGGACGCATCACGTCGTTCGGCATCGGCAGCGTCCCGTAAGGCACGCGTCACGTCGTTCGGTATCGGCAGCGTCCCGATAGAGGCGCATCACGTTTTTTGATATTGGCCACGTCCCGTTAAGGACGCGAAGAGAGTTTGGTATCGGCAGTGTCCCGTAAGGGACACAACGAGAGTAGCCCGGCACTTCAGTGCCGGGACTGTCGGATACCTCCGAGGCTAGTCCCGTAGGGACGGCTGAGTCATTCCCAGACGTACCTCTCGTCGCATCGGATTAAGAGTTTGCCATCTGTGTTCTCCGTATCAGCCGTCCCTACGGGACTCGCCCTTAACCTGATGCCTAATCCCGGCACTGAAGTGCCGGGCTATTTTCACATCGTCCCTACGGGACGGAAAGTGCCGGGCTATTTTCACATCGTCCCTACGGGACGCAAAACGGCGCAACGTTAGGGCATCCTGAAGGGTTCTGCAGGAGAGCCCGCCAGCCCTGGGTTTCAGGCGAAGATTGCAGAAAGCCCTGCATTGGCGATGCAGGTAGTGCCTCTGTCAGTGATTTTCTGTGCTTGCCCGGCAGACCTGCTTACGATAGAAATATGCGTGAGCGAGATTGGGGACTGTCCCGAATGGCGCTTAATTGAGGAGTCCAACAGGACCCTGAAAGGGTCCAGCAGGAAAGCCCAGGGCGTGAGCCCTGGGAACTGACGCAGACCAAGGAATCAGCCCTGTAAGGGCGGCGCAGACTGCTTCGCCCCTTCAGGGCTGGGTTCCCGGATGTCTCTGATCCCAGGGCTCACGCCCTGGGCTTTCCTGCCTCGCCCCTTTGGGGCTTAAGCACTTGATTTGGCGGCACTACGAGGTGATTTCGGCCGCTCTTGATTAAGCGCCATTCGGGACAATCCCCAATCTTCTAAAATCAGAACTATCGCTATGAACATGGACGGACTGCAGGGCAGGCAAGTCCTCATTACAGGTGGACTCGGTTTCATCGGCTCCAACCTTGCAAGGCGATTGGTGAGTCTGGGCGCCAGGGTGACTCTGGTCGACAGTCTGGTCCCGGAGTATGGTGGAAACCTGTTCAACATCGAAGGCATTCAGGAACGAGTGCGCGTCAACATCTCCGATGTTCGAGATGAATACAGCATGCGCTACCTGGTTCAGGGGCAAGATCTGCTCTTTAATCTCGCCGGACAGACGAGCCACGCCGACTCGATGCTCGATCCGTACACGGACCTGGACATCAATTGCCGTGCCCAGCTCTCCATTCTGGAAACGTGCCGCAAACACAACCCGGGCATCAAAATCGTCCTCGCGAGCACCCGCCAGATCTACGGCAAGCCCGGATACCTGCCCGTCGACGAGAAGCATTTGCTGCGCCCCGTCGATGTCAACGGCATCAACAAGATGGCAGGGGAGTGGTACCACATCCTCTACAACGACGTTTACGGCATCCGGGCATGCGCGCTACGCCTCACCAACACGATCGGGCCGCGCATGCGCATCAAGGATTCGCGCCAGACCTTCGTTGGGACCTGGATCCGCCTTCTCGTTGAGGGCAAGCCTTTCGAAGTGTGGGAAGGGAATCAGCTGCGCGACTTCACCTATGTGGAGGATACGGTCAACGCGCTCCTCCTCGCGGCAACCAGCGAGAAGACCAATGGCCAGGTCTTGAATCTCGGCGGGGACTGCGTGATCAGCCTTAAAAATCTGGCGGATCTCCTGGTTGATGTCAACGGCGCCGGCGAGTACGCGGTTCGGCCGTATCCTGCCGACCGCAAGCGCATCGACATCGGCAGCTATTATGCCGATTTTCGTCTCATTCAGTCGGTTCTGGGGTGGAAGCCCGAGGTGCCTCTGAGAGAAGGATTGGCGCGCACTCTTGCCTTCTATCGCAAGAATCTCCACCACTATGTGTAACGATTTCGCTGTAAGATTCTCCGCCAACGCTTTGTAACTACGAGAGTTAGCCCCAATACCGTTCACTTAAGGCCGACGTCGTGCACATGGGCGAAAAAGCTTGCCACAGATTTCACAGATTACACAGATTCAAAAGAGAAAAAGCCCAGGTGGTGGAAAAGAACATTCAGTGAAATCTGTGTAATCTGTGGCAAGTTTTTCAAATTGTGCTTAAGTTAACAGCATTGGAGTTAGCCCCTACCTATTTGATGCCCAACTCCTGCAGAATGTTGGCCGCACCGTCGACTTCGGCCATGTTCCATAGCATGTACCGGCTGTCGACGTGGATGGACCTCGTCTTCACCTTGTCGAACAGAAAGTTCGATGCCACCGATTCGTAGGTCCCGTCGAACAACAGCCCAACCAACTCACCCTTGCTGTTGATCGTCGGTGAGCCGGAATTGCCCCCGGTGGTGTCTACTGTCGAAAGGAAATTCACGGGCACGTCCTTCAAAGCCGCATCCCAGAACGGCGTTTTTTTCTTGCCGGAGAGGAACTGGTTGATGATGTCGATTTGCCTTTGCGGAGCATTGAAATCTCCCGTCCCTGTCTGCTTCTCGACGATGCCCCGCAACCCTGTCTGTGGCTTGTAGAAGAGCCCGTCTTTGGCATCCACGCCCTTCACCTGCCCATAGGTCACGCGCAGAGTGCTGTTGGCATCCGGCGCCACCAAACCTCCTGCCTTCGCGAGCATAGCCTCCATATAATGCGGCCGCAGGCGGGCATAGGCGCCCGCACGCTCCTTGCCGGTTTCGCGGATCGATTCCGCGAGCGGCTCCAGTGCGGCCGCCAATGCGATGAAGGAGTCGTTGGTGGCCATGAGGTCGGCCGTGCTTTTGTCGATCAGACCCATACGGTAATTGCTGTCGGCCAGTTTGGTTCCCGCAAAGAGCCGATCGAGATAAGCATCCACGGCCCTATCGGCATCGGCTTTGGGCATGCCTGCACGCAGACCGACAACCTTGTCGAGAGGCTCGATCCTTTGATCGGACGGAAGGTTCGATGCCAGTCCCATCGCCCAGCGTAGAAAGGCGCGGTCGACCGTGGCGTCGATTGTGCGTTGCAGGCGATCCAGATTTTCGCGAATGCGGCTCCAATCGCGTTCCTGGAAACCTGTTTCGCGGTCCAGGTCCGGCTTGGGCCGCTGCACTGACAGACGATAGAGAGTTTGCGCGGCGTTCAAAAAAGACGATGCGGAGGACAGGCTTGCTATGACGGCGTTGCGCTCGCGGGTCTTTTCCCCTTCGGCCTGTAGAACCTGAAGCGCGGGCAACACATCACCGTATTTTTGCTTGCGCGCCGGCGTGGCCGCAATCCAGGCTGCAAGCGAGTTTTCCAGCGCCTGCTTCTGCGCCAGCGCCCCGCCCTTTTCGAGTCCTTCGAGCATGCCTCTCTGATTGGTCAGGTTGTTGTTGAGACCCTGCACGCGGCTGGCGACCTTGAGCGCCAGATCCTTGTTGTTCGCGGTCAGTTTATCGATGATGGCGAGCTGTTCCAGGGCGAGGCGGATCGAGCGCGGAAAGGACCACTCCGCCGTCTCCTTGACCTCCGCATACGTCTGATATCGCTGCGTGCGGCCGGGGTAGCCCACAACGAAGACCAATTCGCCCGGCTTCGCGCCCTCCGAGGAGACCTTGAGCCAGTGCTTCGGCTGGTAGGGAACGTTGTCCTTGGAATAGGGAACCGACTTGCCGTCCTTGCTCACGTAGGCGCGCAGAAATCCCCAATCGCCCGTGTGGCGCGGCCAGCGCCAGTTGTCGGTTTCGCCGCCGAAGACGCCGATCCCGTCGGCAGGCGCGTATACGAGGCGGACGTCCTTGATGTCCAGCTGCGCGATCTCGTAGTACTTGAGACCCTCGAAGAAGGACGGCACGCTGCAGCGCAGGCCGTCCTTTTCGCATGCCGCGATGCGCTCCTTGATTCTCCGGTCGATGATGTCGTTGCGCTGGCGGTCCGTCGCCTTGGGATCGATCTTGCCGGTGACCGCCTCGGTCACTTCCGTGACGGAAGTCGTGACATACACGTGCTGGCCGGGGCCGCTGGAGAGCTCCTCTGCCCGCGTCTTGGCCAGGTACCCGTCCTGCAACAGATCACGCTGGGGCGTCGAGTTGTACTGGAGCCCTCCGGTGACGCAGTGGTGGTTGGTCACGATCAGGCCGTCCGGCGACACGAACGACGCGGTGCATCCGCCGAGCGACACGATCGCTCCCATGGGCTGGCCCGTAAGATCGGCAAACGCCTTGGGGTCGCCGGTGAAACCGAGTTTTTGAAGTTGAACCGCCAGGTCGGGGATTTGTTGGGGCATCCACATCCCCTGATCGGCACGCAGCCCGACAACACAGAGCGCCACGGCGGCAAGTAACAGAATATTGCGTCGAATGGTCATGTCAATGTCTCCTCGAGTGTCTGATGCGCGGGAATTTTCATGAATATTTGTTTCCCGGAAGTCTTACCCGCAATCAGCCCATGTAGCAAGTGGAAATTCCAGGGAATCGAATCCTTCGGGAGCGACTGGCTAAACAGGCAACTGTTTGGCACTTTTCTGAGATTCGGATCGCATGATTGCAGGGCAAGACAAACCGCGAAGACTCTAAGACTCGACAGGATTTCTTCGAGATTCTTAGAGTCTTCGCGTCTTAGCGGTGAGTGCTCTGTCTGACTACGGCCTTGAATGCGTGTATCGCCCCTGAGATACGGCCCATTTCAGATCATTTACAAACTGAAGAACTTGCCTCCGTCTGCCGATACGTGGAAGGACGATGTCCGGATCGCCTGTTTGTGACGGTTCCGGCGCCATGGTGTTGGCCGATCAGACCAGAGCTTCCCGATCGCACGGGAGGCGCGCAGCGAGGCGGAATGGCACGCATTCTCATAATGGACGATGATGAACTGATAATCAAAATGCTGCGCATGGCGCTGGAGAACCGTGGCTATGACGTGATCGCCGCGACCAATGGGCGGGAAGGGGTGCGCCTGTATGGCACGACGCCGGTAGATCTGGTCATTAGCGACATCCTGATGCCGGAGATGGACGGGATCGAAGCCCTCAAGGCTTTGCGACAAAGGAATCCCGAGTTGAAGCTGATCGCAGTCTCCGGCGGAGGAAAGCGGCTGAAGATGGACCTTCTCAAGGTGGCGCGCATTCTCGGAGCCACCGCGACGTTTGAAAAGCCTTACAACATCCAGGACCTTCTGGCCACGGTGAGCCGCCTGCTGTCTCCGGGCGCATCCACTCCGGTGGTCGCAGATTAATGCCGAATGAATCCCGCGCGGATGTCCAGTCTCGATACGGCTGCACCGCGCAATCCCCTAACGCCGCAACTCCGGGCTCCATTTGACGTCTTGCTTGGCTCTTGAACGGATTGCCGGGAAACTGGAGACGCCACCATGGAGTGGACACTGTAGATCGCTTTACGGCAATGACGATGTCACACGTGACTGGATTATTGCTTTGGCTTGGTCCCAAGGGTACGATAGGTGTGCCTGCGGCTGTGCTTGGGCTATTATTCGATTGGTGCTCCCGGGCAGGCCACTGACAATTCTCACGTTTCATTGATTCTGCCTCAGCCCGGGGGCGGCAGAGGATTGTGTTTGCGCTCTGGTCGGGCCATACGTTCCTTACTTTATCAGTGAGCTGAAAGTTTGATGGACTGGGTTCAGTGACTCCGCTTCGGTCCGCAAAGATTGGGCATCTCGAAGCCGTGATGGATTGCCTTGAGACTAGGCGAATCGAGTTGGGAATTTGAAGGGTGACCTGTGGATCGTCGGACCAGCGAAAATACCAGAAGGATATACGTAGATCTTGATGGAACGCTGATAGCTACCGATCTGCTCTGGGAATCGTTGCGCGGATTGATCCGCACCAGGTTCCTCGCACTCTTATTGCTGCCGGTCTGGGCCTTTCGAGGCAGAGCGTTTTTAAAGCGGCAGCTGGCCAACTGTGTTTTCCTCAACCCCTCGACCCTCCCTTTTCGCAAAGATGTTCTTGATTACCTTCGCCAACGCAAAAACGAAGGAGATACTCTGGTTCTTGCGACGGCTGCGGACGAGCGTCTGGCTGGGAGAATTGCCGATTACCTTCAACTGTTTGACAGCGTGATAGCTAGTGACGGGAAGACCAACTGCAAGGGCGTACGTAAGCTCCGCCTGGTCCGGCAGCACTCCGGGTCGGCTGCCTTCGACTATGTCGGCGACTCAGCTGCAGATCTTCCCTTGTTCGCGGCTGCGGAGAAGGCCATCGTCGTATATCCGACGCCGCGTACGCTCAAGCGAGTGAGGGGCGTTTGCTCACCGGATTATGTCTTCCAAACCTCCAGTGTACGATTGCGTGATTTCGCTGCCTTGATAAGAGTCCACCAATGGAGCAAGAATTTTCTGCTAGCTGTCCCGCTGTTGACCAGCCATCGCGTCGGAGATTTCGTCAGGATTTTTCACTGCGGATTGGGATTTCTGGCGCTCTGTTTAATGGCATCGAGCGGATACATCATCAACGATTTTCTCGATCTCGCTGCGGATCGGATACATCCTAACAAGAGGAGCAGACCCCTTGCTTCAGGCCGGATCAGGATTAGTTCGGCCTTAACCACATCCGCGATACTGTTCATTGCAGCTGTAGGCATGTCCTTAATGCTGCCGGCCCCGTTTACTGTTCTACTGGTAGTCTACCTGGTCACGTCGTTGGCTTACTCGCTCTACATCAAGCGCAAGCTGCTTCTCGACGTGATATGCCTGGCTGGCCTCTATACTTACCGCATCCTTCTTGGAGGAGTGACTGTTGCAGTGGTTCTGTCGCCTTGGCTGCTGGCGTTCTCGATGTTCCTCTTTTTGAGTTTGGCCTTTTTGAAACGCTACGCGGAATTTTCACGGAACGGAGGATCCGCTGAGCAGCTTTCGGGCCGCGGTTACGTCGCTAGCGACGTCACGCTCGTCGGTACTGTTGGACCGTCCTGTGGTTTGGTTTGCGTCCTTGTGTTCTGTCTCTATATCAACAGCCCGGATGCAGCGAAACTTTATCACAATCCAATACTGCTATGGCTTATTTGTCCGGTCCTCTTATATTGGATCACGCGTATGTGGTTCGTTGCTTGCCGTCAAGAGATCTTCGACGATCCGGTCTTATTTGCAATGAGAGATAGGACCAGCCTTCTGGCGTTGTCAATTATGGGATTATTGGCAATTGCTGCCAGTCTCTAGGAGCCAGCCTGTATCACCACTCCTGAAAGATGCTAAACGTGATCCCCCATACCTTGTAAAATGACGTCTCCCCATAGTTGAAGCGCAGGTTAAATCCCCTGTTGGGGCTAATCCGCTGAGAGAGGTTTATGTTATAGCCCCTGCCTGTGTAGTTAACCAGGGTCCGTCCGGCGCTTATCAGCATGTAGGAAGCGCGACCGAAATCAGTTCCCACACCGATGTAAGTCTTCCGATAAACGTAGTAAGTGAGCCCCAAAAGAAATCCGGGCGACTTGGTGTTTCCGGGATGTCCCACGTCAAGGTGAGCTGAGGCGCTTGCAATCCAGTGCCCCTGATATCGCATGAAACCCAGACCAACACCATCGGATGCGTTCTCCACCTTGCTTTGAACACGTTGATAGCTAACCGACGTAACGATTCCGAAAATGGGTTTCATAACGCCCAATCCGAAACTGTATCTTGGCGCAAGGAACTTGCCTGTCCCTGTGCCGCCACCCATTGAAAAGGTTACATCTCGAGCAAATGACCGAAAGTACGTAATGCCAGTACCTATGCTCGACGTTCCAAATCGGTGTTGACGCCCCACATCAAATACCCACCTGTATGCGCCGGGTTTACCGAAGGATAGACGAAAAGATTGACTATCCGACTCACTAAGGTCACCAGTGTAGCTGCCGTAACCGCCACCGACTTCCACGGCATGCGCTGGAAGCCCGGCGGATGCCGAGGCATGAGGATCCGACTGCACGGCAACTGGCTTGTCGCTTGTTTGCCCACCACTTTGTTCCTGCCCACCCAGGGCTGGTATCGCGGCAAGCGCTAGACACCAAACGATCTTTGCTGCAGAGACAAGCAGACCACGGTAGCTATTCCGGAAATCGCGCAAGTCGACAGCGATCATGCATGGCTCCTGATGTGGCCCCTGCCGTGATTTGTCCAGATTGCGTTGGCATCCACCCGAACTTGACGCAACGGGCCACCACTTCTTATCGGCAAACTGAGAACAAAAGACAAGCAGAGAGCAGACTTATAAGGCATTCCGCACGGCAACGCAAGTCTAACCCGCATTTCTCACCAGCTTTCAACTGCGGCGGCAGATACGGGCATGTTTACTGCGGTGCGCCTCCTCAGACTCCTCGACGTACTGTCGAGTACGCGTGCGTGATCTGCGATCGGCGACTTGTATCCATGCTCGTCTGCTCCGCCTCGCTACGAAACCTGATGAGAAGAGCGGGTTGAAGCTATTCCCTGGCGGCGGGACGTTTTTTGACTCGTCTTGCCGATTGCTTCGTGGAAATTACGGACCTTGAGGCTTGCCCCATCTCATGCCAATATCGTGCTTCCATCTGTATAGGAAGATGAGACAAGAATGTCCGCCGGAGATCCTCTGCTTCAGAAAGCCTGACATCTTGTCTGGCGTCATGGCCTCCGATATCCGTCGCGATCACCGGCGTCAAGATTTTCCTGATCCTCCTTCCGCCGATCATTGGCGAGTGCAGTCGGTTCATGCCGGGATTTCCCAGTACTGACACATGACCTTCTGCAATTCCAAAAACGTACCCGTTCATTCTCTTTTATCACGCGGCACGGTGTTGTGGCCCTCAATTTTCCAGAGCGACACGACGGCTTGGCCATTGGCGGGATATGTCGCGACCTGCTTTATCGGCATCTTCGCAGTGAACTCAGCCACCTGTGATCTGTGCAGGAGCACATAGTCGGCATGCTGGCCCAGCACCTTCTCAGGCGTTGGAATGCCGGGCAATACTATTACGTTGTGCCGACAATCGACCCCCATCAACCCATAGATGTAGTTCTGACCGGCGGCGTTGAAGATGGTCGAAGGCGGCAGTTGATCGATTTCAGCAGGAACACCGCAGCGAACGGCTCCTCGAAGTTTGGGGAAGCCCATCACGCATGAGTACATGGACCCCGCGATCAGCGCCTGGAATGATATGGTGGCCGCAAGAACAGCAGCCGCTGTTGTCACAGCACGAAAAGGGATCTCAGGTATGGATTCCCACAGCTCTCCGAAGAGGACGAATGACAGTACAAGAGGAACCATAGCGTATCGACCATCAAGAACTCCTGACATTACGAACGCCGCCCAAAACGCCAATAACAAATGATACAGCATCAGGCTGCCCTTGCTGTTTGAGCGCACTCGGCGAGTCCAGGGATAGAGGACAACTGCGGGCAACGCCATCACTGCAAACGCCATCCCAAAACCGGTGTCGAAATTACAATCAGCAACTTCGGTCCACACGAAAGCAAGCCAGCGCAGACTAGGGTTGGCCAGTGATGGCGGCACGAATTGGGCGAAAGGCACCCCTTTCATTCCAAGCATGGCAATGGGATAAATAGGGTTTCCGGTCGCGGCCAGATTTCTTACGTACCAGAAACCGCCGCACAGGAAGCAGGAACCGGCAGCCAGAAGGATCATGAACACTATGCGCAATGAATGATTGGTTGAGATAGGTCCACGCGGGCTGCGCCCGTCATATGCAACGAGACCAGCAATGCAAATGAACAGCCAAACCGCACCGACAGCCAGCAATGATGGAAGCACAGAATACTTCGAGCCCGCAGCTAACCCGGCAGCAGCACCAAACACCAATATGTCACGAAAAGAATTCATTCCGCTTTGCCACCAACGAAGCAAGAACAGTATCGCGAACAGAACGCACGCCGCCATAAATAGGTCGACGTAAGCGATCGCGGCAAGATACATGACAGGAGGCGCCACAATAGCGGAAGTCCCGGCTATCACTGCCGTTGAGCGATGCTGTCCCATTGCAATGCAGAGCGCGTAAACTGCGTAAAAACAAATCAAGACCATGAACCAGGAAACCAGGCATACTATTCGATCCGTTCCCACGGAAAGGGCCCAGCGCTGAATCAGCTCACCATTTGCCGGATAGAACAGTTGCGGGTTGTTCTGGGTGGGCAAGGAACTGTATTTCAGAAGGCTCGCAGCCAGAGGCAGATGGTATGCAGTCGTGTCGTGCGCTTTGATTGGATCCGCCAACCCATTCAGGAGGGCGCTGATCAAGGTAACACCGGTAACGCACGCCAGAGTTATGGCCCAACCTCGGCTGCCAGTCTTGGGCGATTCAATAGTGGATTTGTTTTTTGTTGAAGCCTTTCGTGCAGCCCTTACTCGAAGAAAGATCAGGGCGAGGATACCGTCCGAAAGGAATGTTCCTGCAAGTATGTTCCGGGTAGTGAGGTGACCTCGACCGTCCGGCCAATAACAGGAGGCCAAAACCATGGTTGGAACCACGGCCAACGCTAATCCAAATACAAGAGCAGCTGCTAGACGGTCACGATTTCCTGTGATCCGCGAAGCGAGCACACCGCCTATCACACATAGAGCTATGAATGCAAATAACGGTGCAAAATTTGTCAAGACCAATCGCTCAGGCAACGGTATGGTGGGCTTGGAGAAGAACATCCTGGCGAGGGCTAAATGGTAGCTTAGCCCAGCAACGGCACCGTGGAAAACGTTAGAGCAAACGATGTAGGCAGCAAAGGAAATAAAGCAAGCTAGGAAGGCTACGTTCCCCAACTTGCTCTTCTTTCTGGTTGGTTCAGTCCTAAGCATAACGACGAATTGTCAGGTCACTCCGGGTGCTCTCGGACAGGCGCAGCACCTTGTTCCACTTTCCACAACGATACGATCGGCGTGCCATTTGCCGGGTATGACCCAATGTGCCTGAGCGAAAATGTTTGCCTGAACTCGGGTACCTGTGATGTCAGTAAAAGCAAATATTCCGGATTTTGCGCTGCAACCTCTTTGGGCGTCGGTGGGAAGTACGAGGTTAAGACGGTGTGCCTGTAATCCTTCCCCATCAGGCTGTACGCATACGGCTTTCCGGCGACGTTGAAGATTCTGGATGGAGGAAGACCGTCGACTTCATCAGGAACCCCCCCGCGAACTCCGCCTCGTAGGGTTGTGTATTGTATTACGCACGCATAGAGCACGCCTGCTGTCATTTCCTCAGCCGAGATTGCAGCCGCGAGGATTACCGCCAAAACCACGGGCAGCCGAAGGCGCAAGTGCGGTACGGCGTCCCAGAACTCTCCGATGAACACGAAAGACAGAACAAGAGGAAGGAGGGCATAGCGCGGATAATAAAGTCCGGATTGGAAGAAAATCAGCCACAGCGACAACGTTGAAACGTACAGCAGAAGGCTTCCTTTGCGGTTCGCGCGCCCTCGGCGTGCCCACGGGTACAGAATCAACGCAGGCAGAACTAGAATTGGGAATAACAGCCCAAAGCCATCGTCAAACCGGCTGGCATAACCGTTTTCAGTCCAGGGGTACGTCACCCAACGCCAGCTTGGATTCTTCAGGATCGGCGTTACCTGAGTCAGCTGATCCAACGGCATTCCCTTAAAACCGAGCGTCGCAATCGGGTAGACAGGACTGCCGGTCGCAGCCAGATTGCGCAAGTACCAAAACCCACCGCACATCAGGGCCGAAGCCGCCATCAAGGAAAGGCTGAGCGCAAAACGTCTCCGCATTCTCTTGGACGCCAGCTCATCGCGTCCATTGTTATCCGGGTCCAAGACTGATTTGGCGATCAGGACGACCAACCATACTGCACCCAATACGATCAGCGATGGGATAACCGAATACTTGGACCCGAGCGCCAATCCTGCGGCGGCCCCAAAGGCGACAACATCCATGAAAGAGGGATGCTCGCTCTGGTACCAACGGAGAAAGAACAAGACTGAAAGCAGGAAGCATGCCGTCGTATAGAGGTCAATGTAGGCACTGGAGGCAAGAAACGCGATAGGCGACGAAACGATAGACGAAATCGCGGCGACAAGGGCCGCGGTTCGAGTTCGCCCGAGCAGACGGCAAATGGCATAAATCGCGTAGCCGCACAATAAAGCCATCAGCCACGATACCAGGCAAACGAACTGATCCGTGCCGATGGCCAGCGCCCAGCGTTCGAGATATTCGCAGTTGGCGGGATAGAACATTTGCGGATTCAATCCGGTAACGAATGAGCTTTGTCGCAGAAAGGTCGCCGCGAGTGGCAGGTGGTACGCTGTTGAATCGTAACCCTGGAGAGGGGCGGCTATGCCATTCAGCACTGCGGCGAAAAACACTAAGGCTCCGAAGCAAGTCAGGATAATTGCCCAGATTCGCCCCTCAGATTTTCGTGGCAGCTTTTCGATCTCATCGACCGGCGGCCGTCGTCTGCCTCGGGGGACCAGAATCACCCATATGGCAATCACAGCATCTAATGCCAGGGTCAACTTCAGGATGTTCGGGGTAGTGAGGTGTCCCTGGCCGTCGGGCCAGTACCAGAACGCCAGTGCCATGCTTGGAGCTATTGTCAACGCTAAGGCAAAGACAATCACATATGGGCAACGGTCGCCCAGCCCGGCAAACCGCGAGGCCAGCAACCCGCCTGCCAAGCACAAGAGAATGAATGCGATCACTTGCGACAGATCGCGCCACACCGGCACCTGCACAGTTAAGGGAGCATGCCCGGAAAGAAACATATTCGCCAGCGCGTGATGGTATCCCAAACCGGCGATGGTTTGCCGCATCACCAGCGAGCAGCAAAGATAGAGGGCGAAAGACGCGGAACAGACTAACCCGGCAATGGATGCCAGCTTCTTTGTGCTAAACATATTTGGACGCGCCAACATCATGCCTTAGAGTTCGAGTCAGAAACCGGAGAACGGGCCCTACGAGAAGCCGTGACCTGATAGGCCGTCGACTTGTCTCCGTAGTCCTTCCTGGCGGCCGCGCAGCGCAAAGGTTGAGCCGCGTTGCTATCACTTTATATCGTAATCTGCGTACCAGGCCGATACCAAAAACGAGCTGCGATCTTGCTCAAGACCCCCGACGGATAGGTGAAAAAACCTGCCCTATTGGTCCTGTTCATCACCACAGCCGGCCGCTCCTCCGGTTCTGATAAAGGACGACATGTGGATTTCGAGGACTTATCCTCAGCTATGGCCGCATTTTAAGCCAAAACCATTGCGCGTAATACAGGCTTTTCTGTGCACGCCCACCTTCCTCATCTTCTGGTGGCAGCATTCCCAGGATTCCAATGCACATCGCCGACACGGAGGACGAACCGGTGCGGGCAGCGCAGGCACTCAGCTATCCAGTGGTCATCTAGCTGCATTCTGAAACGATCACTCACAAGTCCGATATGGGAGGCGTAAAACTGAATTTGCAGGCCGCCGCCCAAGTTCGCATCGCCTTCCGATCGATCGAGGCTTCCGTGATTTAGAGCGCCACCGCTGCGGACTTCCGGGGTCCTTCTGTGCAGCCGATGGTCGGAATTGGAAGAGAGGGGACAGTCACCAGCCAAATCAGGGGCGGACCGGCTTAAGTCTTTTTGATCTGAGCTGGTGATCCTTACGGAAGGGCTGAAAATCGGGCTCACATTCGGTTTTCGGTCCTGTTTTTCGCTCTAGGGGGGCTTCCCGGGCAGCACGCCTAGTGGCGCCTGACGAAGGGGCCGAGCGACATCGTACTGCGGGCAGGCGCGCGGAACGCAGCGAGAATGATGACGCCCGCCGTTTTCAAAACGACAAGCGGAATCTCGAAGGCGGTAGCCTCCACCAGCCGCCTGCCACCCCGCATGATGCACGGTTTTACTCATCGAGGTGAGATTTATATACCCATAGTAATGAGTAAAGGCTGCAGGTGCTCTCGGACGAGTCAGAATTGCGGGAGATCCGACGCGCCGCATGCGCGCAGAAAATCACGGTCGCCGCCTGGGTTCGTCAGGCACTGCGCGCTGCGCGCATCCAGGCGCCCATGAGTGATGCCAAGAGGAAGCTCGAAGTCGTGGGGGCAGCAGTCAGGCATTCCTGTCCGAGCGGAGGCATTGAGCCGATGATTGCCGAGATTGAGCGCGGATATGGCATGGGACTTCGGTGTTTGCGGCAGGATCGGCTTATTTGGGGGCAAGGTCGAAGCCGAGGGCTTGTCCGGAGGCGCGTATGCGCTGATCGAGAGACAGCAGCGCAATACCCGGAATCACGGAACGCGCAAACAGAGCCGAAGCCAAGGTGAATCGCATCCAGGGTCCGAACCGGCTCGCCGGGAAACGGACGGCGCGCTCGCTCGACAATCTCAACGTCAAGCCGCAGGATATTCCAATGGGCCGCTGCCCGGTTGAGAGTTCCCCGGCGACACCGGATCCGCTAAGCGATTCACTCGGTCATTGGGTGATCTCATCCCTAAGGAGCGTACGGTTGGAACGGATTATTCTGGTATGGGAACCTATGTACGCATACCAGCCATTTATCCGCCGAAGAGAACCGGTGATTTTGGCGCTGGCTGGACTGGCTGTCTCGCGCACAGCACAGTCGGCGCGACAAAGAGCATCTTCTTGGCGACCGAGATCATCTTCTTCGCCTACGAGATGATGATTTGCGTGACGAATACCATGGTGTTTGCGACTCGGAAGATCAATTCCGCGGCCGACATGATCTTCTTCGCTGCAGAAAAGATCATCTCCGTCATCAGGACCTCGATCTTCGTGAGATCGACCATCTCGTTCGTCGCTTCGACCATCTTCTTCCTCGGCGAGATGATCATTTCGACGACGGAAATGATCATTTCCGAGACGGAGACCGTAGTCTCACATTCGGAACTGATCATCTCTGCCCTGCGGACCTCAGTTTGCGGTTCGGAAATGATCATCTCCTACACTCTGACCTCGGTCTTGCTCATGGAAGCATTCATTTCCGTCGTGGAGATGATGATATCCGAGGCTGAGATTATCATCTCCGCAACGGACACTGTTTTCCTCGAGGCGGACATTGCTTTTTCCGACTCGGAGAAAACCGTCGGCACGTTAGGACCTCTGATCCGAAAAAGCTAATTTGGACAAGAGTGAGTGCTTGCGGCAATATTGGTTTATTTAGGAACAAGATCGAAGCCGAGAGCTGCTCCTGAGGCGCGTATGCGCTGATCGAGAGACAGCAGGGCAATGCCCGGAATCACGGAACGTGCGAAAAGCGCCGAAGCCAGATGAATCGCATCCAGGGTCCGAACCGGCTCGCACGGAAACGGACGGCGCGCTCGCTCGACAATCTCAACGTCAAGCCGCAGGATATTCCAATGGGCAGCTGCGCGATTGAGGCATGCCCGGCGATCGGCGATCCGCGTCTCAGGAATCTCATGCAGTGCCAAAGCGCGAATCAAAACGCGGTCGCACTCGATCAGCGTCAAATCGGAAGTGAGGATCAGTCTTGCGGCAGACAGTGCCTCACGAATGATTTCACCCTGCGGCTCACCAAGCAGCCAGGCTAGTACGGAACTGGATTCGGCGTACAGGTTCAATGCTCTCCCCGCATTTCGTCGAGCAATTCTGCACTGGCACCCTCGGGCACAATGGGGGACAACTCGGGATAAAGATCAGGTTCATTCTGAGCGCCAAGCGTGATTCGTCCCTTCACAGAGAGCGCTGCGAGTCCGGGATGCGTGTTCTCCGGAAGGACTGCGTAAGCCAGAGGACAAATTTCAGCAATGGTCTGCCCGCGATCCGTGACCAGCACCGGTTCGCCGGCACGGACGGTTCGCATGTAGTCACTCAATCGATTCTTGAGCTCCCTGATTCCCACTGATTTCATAGGTTTTGATTGTAGCCTCGTGAGGCTACAATGTCAATCTTGCCGCATATCATTCGGCAAAGATGATGTGTAATTCCGCAACGCTGAGACTTTATCGCTTGTTCCGAGCAGAGTTGCCGGATTTGCACTGGTTGGGCGCACTAAGGGCGAATCACAGCCTTGTAGATCGGCGTGCCCCTGCCATTTCATAGGCCGTCTTCTCCTGGGCAACACCTTGTTTGACTCATCAACAGAAGCTGGATATAGTCATACCAATGAGTAAAAGAGTGCAGGTGCTTTTAGACGAGGAGGAATTGCGCAAGATCCAACGCGCCGCACGCGCGCAGAAGATGACGGTCGCCGCCTGGGTGCGTCAGGCACTGCGCGCGACGCGATCCAGCCTGCGTTTGATGCTCTGCTGGGGGTAGTCGATGAGGTGTTTCCAGTAGATGAACCCGCATCGTGGCTAAAATGTTTAACTTGACGACACGCGATGCCTGGCCCTGATTTGGAGGACTGGGATACTCTCTACGGAGCGCATGGCTCGTATGCGCATCAGGATGGTTTGTTGCGGGCTCTTGCTGGCCCTTTCGCACCCGGCATTGCGAGCGCAGGGATCGGTCACCGTGGGCTGGTACAACGGCGACCGGCAACTCGGCATACCCGGCGTCCAGAACTGGTATATTTCGGGATCCCAGCTTGCGCGAACCTATGACAACTTCGTAGTTCCCGACGGCGGCTGGATCGTGGCCGGCGTCTTTTCGAACAACACCTTCTACAGCGCGCCGCCGGTGACGCAGGCAGCCTGGGAAATCCGCAGCTTCCTGGCTACCGGCTCCGCGGGCACGCTGGTCGCCTCGGGCGTAAGCGCCGCCACCGTGAGTTTCAACGCGGCATTGAGCGTCTATCGGATCGAGGTGGACGGGCTGCAAGTGACGTTGCCGCCAGGCAACTACTGGTTGAATGTCGCCTCCGTCGGACCGGGCGCCGGGCAATCGTATGTAGCCGCCACTCTGGGCGCCAACGCCGTGGGCAATCCACCCGGCAATGACGGTGGCGCGCTATACTGCGCGTCGGCGAACGACATGGATTTCGTGCCGATCTCCTCGACCGGACAAAATGGAACGAGCGCCGATTTTTCGCAGGGCGTCCTGATCTCCGGTCCCGCCGGCATCAGCGGTTCCCCGCCACCTTTGCTTTCCATATCCGACCAGTGGCGCGCCGATGTGCTATCGCTGGTCCAACAGATGACCGAATTCCATTCGCTGCCGTTTCCGGGCATTAGTCTGACCGATTTCAATTCCAAAGCCACGGACCTTTACAACCAGATCCCGGACCTCTCCGATCCCGTGATCCGGACCGATCTGGTGGAACTGGTGGCGTCGATCGAAGATCCCCACACGGATGTCTCATGGCCTTATCCAAGCCCCTTCCACCAAGTGCCGCTCTCCTTCTACTGGTTTGACGATGGCATCTACGTGACTTCGGCCTCCGCGCCCTATCAAAACCTGTTGGGCGGAAAGCTTCTGATCGTCGGCCAGACCGGCATCGACGACGCAACCCGCATCCTGACCGCACTGGTACCGCACGACAACGATCAGTGGGTCAAGCACCGGATTCCGCTTAAGGAACTGACGAACGCCGATTTCATGTTCGGCACTGGGTTAATCGCGAGCACCGATAGCGTCCCGCTCCAGGTCAGTCTTTCGTCGAACGGCGTTGTCTCCGCCAGTGTTCAAACGTATACCAATTCCGCGCAGCCGCAGCAAATCCAGGTCTTCCAGGGCAACCCGCCTCTTTACCAGCAGCATACGGATCAAAACTACTGGGCGACCGTCATCGATGGAGGCGCTACCCTCTACTTCCAGTACAACAGTTGCATGGAGGATCCCAAGCAGCCTTCCTCTGTGTTCTTCCAGCAACTGGACCAGATGATGGCGCAGGAGTCGGTCCAGCGCATTATTCTCGACATGCGCAACAACAGCGGCGGGTTCACCTCCATACTGAGCCCCTGGATCGACGAGATTCGGGCCAGCCGCTTCAATCAGCCGGGCCGGCTGTACGTCATCGTCGGCCGCGCGACCTTCTCCGCCGCGATGGAGGCAACCAATCACCTTCACGACCGCACCGCCGCAGTCTTCGTCGGCGAGTCCACAGGAGCCAGGCCCCAGTTCGAACTGCGGCAAGGGGACTTCGGCTTGCCTTACTTTGGAATTCGGGCGAGTTACTCGAACGGTGTGGAGGGTGCGACCGATCCCGATGCGACGCTCATACCGGACATCTCGGTCGGACTGACGTTCCACCAGTACATGGATGGCATCGACCCGGCCCTGAATGCGATATTGAGCATCCCGGCGCCGCAGCCGTCCGGCTTGTGCGCGGTCACCCTCAGCCCGGGCGAGTTGAACGTCCCCGCTGCGGCGGGGAATTACGCTGTCGGCGTTCAGACGGGTTCCGCCTGCCCGTGGAGGGTCTCGAGCCTTCCGCCTTGGATAACGGCTTCGGGGACGGGTTCCGGGATTGGTTCCGGCAGCGTCATGCTTGCCGTAACCGCAGACTCCGGCGGCCAGCGAGGTGCCATTCTCTCGATTGGGGGCGCCGAGCTGCCGGTTACGCAGCAAGGTCCGGATTCCTGCGCCTACTCGCTCAGCGCCAGCGATCAGGTTTTTCCCTCTGCGGGCGGCGCCGGCTCCGTCAATGTGACGGCATCGAGCGGCTGTTCCTGGGTGGTCTTGAATCAACTGAATTGGGTCACGATTACGGGTAGCCCATCCGGGACGGGGGCCGGCACCGTATCGTTCAACGTGACAGCCAATTCGGGGGCAACACAGTGGGGCACACTGTACATTGCCGGCCTTCCATTCACGATCCAGCAGGACGGTGTTCCGGCGGCTGGAATGAGCTTGACGGGGTCGATTGCACAGTTTGGATCGGCTGGCGGATGGGACACCTCGATCACGCTGGTGAATTTGGGCGCCACGGACGGCGAGACGCAGTTGAGTTTCTTTGGCAACGACGGCAGCGCGCCTTTGCTGCCGTTCGCCTTACCACAGCTGCCCGCGCTGGGAACCATGCGCAGGGCTATATTCGATGAGATTCTCGCTGGCGGAGCCTCGCTCCTTGTTGACACCACCGGCCCGGACACGCAGCCCCCCGCAATCGGCTCCGCACAACTGCTGACGAGCGGCGATATCGGCGGCTTTGCGGTCTTTACGTATACGCCTACCGGTCAAGCGGCCGTGGCGCCGCTGGAAACGCGCACCGCCAGCTCTTACCTGCTTCCGTTCGATAACACGGGCGCGGTCTGGACGGGTGTGGCAGTCGCCAACCTCGCGCCCGCTACGGCCAATGTCAACGTTGCGATTCGAAACGACAGCGGCGCGCAGATCGGCACCGGATCGATCAGCCTGGCGGCGCAGGGCCACAATTCATTCATGCTGACGGATCCCAGTTACGGATTTCCGGCGACCGCGGGCGTGCGCGGCACCGTCGAGTTCGATGCGCCATCGGGGGGCCGGATCAGCGTTCTGGGGCTGCGGGCGAACGCCATCCCGAACAGCTCCGGGTTCGCGCTGACTTCGCTGCCGACGCTGGCCGGCGTCGGCGCGGGCGGCGGCGCCATCGCGCAAATCGGATCGGGAGGCGGCTGGCAGACTACGTTCACGCTGGTCAATGCCGGTCCCGCGGTGATGGTCAACCTGAGTTTCTTCGGCGATGACGGGACTGCGATTTCCCTGCCGCTGAGTTTCCCGCAGACGGGCACGACGGCTAGGTCCAGCACCGTGAGCCAGACCATTCCGGAGAGCGGTTCGCTCGTTGTAGAGGTGCAGGATTCGGGAGGCGCAACCGCAACGATCGGCTCGGCCGTGCTTACCACTACCGGCAATGTCGGCGGCTTCGCGGTGTTCCGATACAACCCGACGGGACAGGAGGCTGTGGTACCGCTCCAGGCGATAAACGCGCCGTCCTACATTTTGGCATTCGATAACACCGGCAACCTGTCCACGGGTTTGGCCATCTCAAACGTGGCCGCGCAGGCGGCGAATGTCAGCGTCATCATTCGAGACGACACAGGGGTGGAGATAGGCACGGGTTCGATCAATCTTCCGGCGCAGGGCCATAAGTCGTTTATGTTGACGGACATGTCTGCGGGAGGCTGGGATGTCACGGCGGGTGTGCGCGGAACCATCGAGTTCGACACGCCCACGGGCGGGCGCATCGCGCCGCTCGGCCTCCGCTTCGCCGCGATTCCCGGCGGCTTTACGATCACGACGATTCCGGTGATGGAACGCTAGAACCGGAGAGTTCCACGGCTAGAAATGGTAAGCCCGGATCGGCGTGCCGCCGCTGCCGGTGCCATTTTGCGCGTGATGCTTTATATGCTTGTGGTGGCAAAAAATTGGTCCCAAGGTCAAGGATCCCCACCGCGAGCGGTGAGTCCTTTGTTCGAATCGCTCGGTATAACCCGCCCGAGGAAAACGTAGACACCCACTGATCGTTGCATCTTACGTGGGGGTTTCAAAAGGGGACTGTCCCCAATTGATTTACTTCCGATGCGACCACATCTGTCCCGTGCGCCAGGCGCGAGAGCAGATTATGACGTGGGAGCAGGTGGTTGCTCCGGCGGTGGTTCTAGAATGCCCTTTGGTTTTGGCGGCTGGCGGATCCCCGGAGAAATGGGCGAATATTGGCGCCCATGCGATAGCAAAACAAGAGAGACGATCTTACCCAAAATGCGCGGCGCCACACACAGGATTCGGAAGCCGTATCGGAGATTTTCGCGGACCACGGGGACTGCGCCGCACGGGATCCTGGGGAATTGGCACGCCCGCTCGATAGAGTGAAATCAGGCGCCTGCCGAAACGACGTGTTTTTGCAGCGTTAGAGTACACCAGTGCCTACTGCACCACCAAGCCACACCCCTCCCCAACCGTCATTGCCGGCGCCGGTACGGTGGGCAGCTGGGCTGCTGCCAGCGAGGAATTTATCGAACCCAGATCACTCTGCAGAAACTGACGAAAGCGCTTGAGCGTTTCGTCGGTCTGCCCGCAC
>Ga0187885_10000953_pt1 | contig 33748 bp, 31 predicted proteins | sample June2016WEW_20_1_3_FD_132970 | JGI IMG/M metagenome (GOLD analysis project Ga0187885, IMG submission 132970) | Peatland microbial communities from SPRUCE experiment site at the Marcell Experimental Forest, Minnesota, USA - June2016WEW_20_100 | ecosystem: Environmental > Terrestrial > Soil >...
AGACGGTCATCCGGTTGGTGGCATCGCGCAGATTGAAGTCGCGCTCCTTCCAGGTGAACTCGCGATCCACGCGATGCGGGCGCGTCTGGTCCGATTCCTCGACGAATTCGAGCGACGCCGGATCGCGATGCATGCGGGTCCGCAGGAATTCTTCGGCCAGGGCGCGCGCCTGTTCGGCGCTCGCAGCCGGACGCGCGGCTTCCTCGGGAATCTCGTGGCGGAAGCCGGCCAGCTCGCCGGCCGGCGTGATCTCGACGCCGTACTCCTCCTTCTGCTGCGGGCGGAACCACCGGTAGGCCCAGCGCCACAGGCGGACGCGCGTGCCCATGATGCGGTTGGCCTGCTCGAGGCCGGCTTCGCGCTCGAGGAAGGTCTTGGCCTCATCGTCGAAGCTGAAGCGCGAGGCCTGCCGGTAGCCCTCGACGCGGCAGCCCTGCCCGGCCAGAAAGCGCCCGGCGAGAACCTGGGCGCCGGCGCGGCCCACGCGGAAATCGATGGAGGCTTCCGGAAAAGCCCGGTAGAAGTTGCGTACCGAATACCAGGCGGCCCCGGCGAACAGTACGAGACAGACGGCGATGAAACGGTAATCGGAGGCGCGCAGCCGTTCTTTCATAGTGGTGGCCTTTCAATCGCTGGTTCCTTCGCCGCCCAATGCAGGCCGATTCCGCCCAGAATGAAACGGCGCGTATCCATGAGACGATATCCCGCGCGGCGCAGCAGAGATGAAAACTCGCCGATGGACACGAAGGTTCGGAGCGAATCGGGGATATAGGTGTAAACGCGCGGCTGCCCGTGCAGCAACAGGCCCCAGAAGGCGCCCTGGGCGTAGAGGTAGCCGAGATACAGCCGCCGCAGCCAGCGGTTGGCGGGCAAGAAAAAGTCGAGGCTCACCAGCAGTCCGCCGGGACGGGTGACCCGCTCGATCTCGCGCACCACCGCCGGCAGGTTTGGAAAATTACGCAGCCCGTAGCCGATGAAAACGCCATCGAAAGACCCGCCGGGGAAGGGAAGCGATTCGGCGTCGGCGCAGACGGCGCGAGCGACGCCGCGGGCGCGGGCGAGCTGCAGCATGCGCTCGGTGAGGTCGACGGCCAAGGCCCGGGCGCCGGGGTAGCGTTGCGCGACGAGGAGGGAAAAGTCGCCGGTGCCGGACGCCAGGTCGAGCACCACGGGATTCTCGGGCAACCCGGCGCGCGCGACGCAGACCCTCTTCCAGCGCCGGTCCATGCCGTAGGAGAAGGCGCGCGTAATGAAGTCGTAACGCGGCGCTACGGTGTGGAACATGGCCCGCATCCGGCGCCAATCCTGCTTTTCGACTGGAATCTTCACTAAGAGCCGAATTGTAGCAGAGGACGCTGCCGACAGGAGGCTGAAAAAGGGCTTGGCGGCCCGGCTCGGCGAAAAGCCGGGAAAGAATCGCTGAGATCGCCGGGGTGAGAGGGGTGAAAAGGCAGGCCGCCTTTCAGGCGGCTGGACCCGCTGAAAGCGGGTCCGCAGGCAAGATTGCCTGCCCCACGAAGGTCTGAGATGGTAATGCATAGGGTGACGCATCTGTTGGGGGGTGTGGAGTTGTAATTCATGGCGTTGTAAGCTCCTCTTTTTCAGTGGGTTGCGGGGGTGGGTCGAGGGTTTGTGACGCATCGGGAGGGGTTTTTTCGCAAGATGCGTCACACGGGTCGTCAGAGAGCTCAATGATTCTGGCGCCGCCGCCTAAGCGCTTGAATTTCAATTCGATACGGGTGTCGGAGAGGGTCAACATGCAGGATCTGAGCTGCTGGGAGAGGCCTTTGGGGGTGTGGCACCCGACGAATGGCTGGAGCAGCTCCAAGAGTTGGGTGGCGCTGCCGGCGAAGTGGCGGCGCTGCTCGAGGAGGTTACGCACGGCTTCGGCCATGGGGTGAGGCTCGGCAAGAGCGAAGGCCTGGCGCATTTCTTCCCCGGTGCAGCCGAGGGCGGGGCTGGCGGCCATGGCCCAGGCGAGGGCGTCGGGGCAGCGTCCGGAGGGCGGGTCGATGTGGTTCATGCGGCTGAGGGCGGCGGCGACGGCAGAGCACAGGGCCGCGAGGATGTCGGGCCAAGCCTGCTGGAAAACGGTCAGGAGCCTCGCTTCTGTGCGGGGGGTGAGGGGCGGGAAGGTGACGGTGAGGGCGCGGCGGGCGAGGTCGGCGGGGCAGGACCAGCGTTCGGTGACGGTGAGCAGGACGGGGCGCTTGTAGTATTGCTGGAGCGGTTCGGCGCCTGGGCCGGAGGTTTCGCGGAGGGTTGCGCCGAGGCCGGAGGAGAGGCGGCAGAGGGCATCGGTGAGCTGCGGGGAGAGGGCGGAGAGGTGGTCGAAGGCGAGAATCCAGTTGTGGCGGGCGAGAGTGAGGAGGTCGCGGACGGAGTAGGGGATGGGGGTGAGGGGCGAGGCGCAGGGATCGATGACGGAGCGGAGGATGCGGGCGGCGAAGGTCTTGCCGGCGCCGGGGGGCCCTGGAGGATGAGGACGGGGAACGGTCCATCGGGGCGGAGGGCGGCGAGGAGCCAGGCGAGGCAGCGGAGCCAGTCGGCGCGGGACGAAAGATTGAGACAGGAGCGGAGGGTTTCGAGGGCGCCGGGGGCTGAAGGGGCGGCGGGCGCGGGGAGGGGGAGGGTAGAGCGGAAGGTTTGGAGGAGAGCGCCGGCCCCGGCGGTGGTCTTCCAGCCGGTGGGAGAGATTTCGACAAACTCGCATTCGGGGTTGGCGAGGTTGAGGAGGATTTGGTCGGGCACCCGGCCGCCACCACGGCATCCGACGCGACGCCAGACGGCAAGGTGCTGGTTCTGGTCGTGGTGGTTGGCCTCGGCTTCGAGGTGATTGAGGACAGTGTGGAAAGCGCGGGAGGAAGGGAGGGTGTCGTACTGGGCGAAGAATTCATGGAAGAACCACTCGCGGTAGGCGCGGGAGCGGACGGGGAGGATGTAGAAAGCTCCGGGGGAGGGGGCATGGAGGCGAACAAAGGCCTGGCCGTCGGAGGCCGTGAAGGGAGTGCCGCGCTGGGCGATGGCGATGAGGGGAGCTAAGGGGTCAGGCATGATGCCTCCTAATTTTGGTATAGCAGGCGAAAATCGGGCTAACGGGGGCTGTGGTCCGGAAGTGATTGAAACGATTGAGAAAACTCTGGGGAAAAACTGGTGAACGGGTTCTTGGGGAGGGGTGGGGTGTGGCAGGGTGGATGGAGTTGGACGGCGAATCCGGAGTGACGCTGCGCCGGAGACGCCCGGTTCTTTGCCCTTGAAATGGATGCAACAATCACCGCCAGCCGAGGCAACTGGGCGTATAGTGTTAGGTTGACGGTGGAACGACATCGTGACTCCAGAGGACAGGAAGCTGATGATGAAGCGTTGGAAGTGTGCTGGATTCCTTGCAGTGGTTCTTATCGCTGCTTTTGTCAGGCCATCCGCGGCATCCCAGGCGGGGAGGTGGATTGAGTTTTCTTCCCTGGATGCCCAGCATCCCTACAAAGTGTCGGGCACCCTTTATCTTCCGGAAAACGCTACGAGCCCGGTTCCCGCCATGGTTTTGGTTCACGGCACCGCGGGAATCGACCGGCGCGGCCAACTCTATCGCCGGCCGCTGCTCGATGCAGGGATCGGGATCTTCGAAGTCGACTTCAAGACCGGAATTTATCGGGGCACCACGGACCGGCCGAAGCCCGACACCTTTCTGCCAATGGCCTTCGCGGCGTTAAAGGAATTGCGAAAACAGCCCGCCGTCGATCCGAACCGCATCGGCATCATGGGCTTTTCCCTGGGCGGCAACACAGCCTTGCGAACAGCCATGGAAAGCAACGTTAAACAATGGATGGGAGATGACAAGGGCTTCGCCGCATTTGCCTTGTTCTACCCCGTGTGCGACCACTTCACAAAAGAATTTGAAAAGAGCGGCAGCAAGCTGACCGGTGGTCCGATGATCATCTTCTATGGGACCGAGGACTCCTATGGCGACGGCAAGGCCGTTCCGGAGCTCAAGAGCCTGCTCGCGACAAAGTACGGCTTTCACGCGACCACGGTGGAATATGCAGGCGCCACGCACGGTTTCAACCTGAATGGGCCCGAAATGACGTTGTTCGACCCCGCCGCCAAAGGGATGAAAGCCCACATAAAATGGGACCCCGAGGCGACCAACGATTCGGTAACCAAAGTGGTGGCCTTCCTGCGTGAAAACCTGGCTGTCAAATGATGGATGCCCCTTCATTGCGGCAGCGCGGGAGCTATGAGAGTGACCGACCAATCAGGCGCCAACCCCTGGTAGTGGAGGGAGAAAGATGATTCCGGCGCAGAGAGTTCGAGTGATTGCGCGCCTCGCCTTTGGACTGCTTGCGAGCACCGCGGCCAGCGCGCAGAGTTCGCCTGTACAAGTTCAGATCGTCCAACATGAACAGGTGCTCTCGGAGGCCCGTGCGGCGCGGCGGGTGAGCGACGAAGGGGTTGAGCTGATTACCCTTGGCTATCTGTACCGGCAAGCGGGAAACATGCAAAAGGCCCTGGCCTGCTTCAACGAGGCCTTGCTCATCGAACAAAACGCAGACAACCATGCCGCCCAGGCGATGACGAAGAACAACATGGGCAGGGTGTACATGGACCTGGGCCAGGAGGGCAAGGCGCTGGCGCTGTTCAGCGAGGCGTTGTCCATCTGGCGCAAGTTAGGGATCCGGCCGGCCGAAGCCAACACGCTGACCAATATGGGCAGGGCCCATAACGACCTGGGGCAGCGGGACGAGGCGCTGAAGGAACTGAACGAGGCGCTGACGATCTGGCGCGACCTGGGCATCAGGCAGGGAGGGGCGCGGATGCTCAGCAGGAGGGACCGGCTGCGCAACATCGGGCAGCTAAGGGATCTGAAGGAACTGGGCGAAGCGCTGCCGGCGAACCTGCGGGAGGCAGGCGGCCGCACCGGCGAGGCGAACACGCTGGACAACCTGGGAGAGACCTACTCTGCCATGGGCCGGAGCAAGGATGCATTCAATTGCTTCAACCAGGCCCTGCCGATCTGGCGGGAAGAGGGAGAGCAAGGCGGCGAGGCGATGACGTTGAACAGTATGGGCAGGGCGTACGCGGACCTGGGACAGAAGCAGAATTCGCTGGAAGTTTATAACCGGGCGCTGTCGATATCGCGGTCTGTCGGCAACCCGCAGGACGAAGCGCTGACGCTGAACAACATGGGGCGCCTGTATCGTGATCTGGGGCAACACCAGACGGCGCTGGACTATTACAACCAGGCGCTGCCGATCTGGCGCGAAGCGGGAAGCCGCATCGGGGAGGGGCTGGCTCTCAACGATATTGGCAGGGCTTATGCGGACCTGGGGCAAGCGCGAAAGGCGCTGGAGTACTGCGAGCAGGCGTTGCCCATCTGGCGCGAGACGGCGAATCGTCGCGGCGAAGCGATGACCTTGAACAACATGGGCCGCGATTATACGAATCTGGGAGAGGCTGACAAGGCACTCGAGCTCGACAACCAGGCGCTGCCCATCTGGCGCGAAGTGGAGGACCGTCGCGGCGAAGCGCTGGCGATGATGACCATCGGGTGGGCGCACTCGGAGCGGAAAGAGAAGGAAAAGGCGTTGGCGAGCGAACTCGCGGCATTGGCTTTGGCCAAGGCCGCGGGCGATCCGGAGATACAGGGTGGAATTGAAACCACGTTGATGATCGGCTTCCGCGACCAGCATCGCCCCGAGGAAGCAATCTTCTTCGGGATGGATGCGGTGAACGCCTACCAGCAGATTCGCAGGAACATCGCGGCGATGGATAAGGCTCTGCAAGCTGGATTTGCGCAATCGAAGGCGAAGAGCTATCGCGTGCTGGCGGAGCTTCTGGTTGAGGCCAACCGGCTCGGCGAAGCCGAAGAGATTCTCGACCTTCTGAAAGAACAGGAGTTGAAAGACATTGTGCATGGCGCCGCCGCCAATCCATTGCCCGGAATTGCGCCGCTGAAGCTCACTCCGGCACAGCAGAAGGCGCAGAGCGAGCTGGCGGAGCTGGAGAAGAGGGCGCTGACTTTTGAGCAGCTCAGCGTCGAGTCCGCGGGCTTGCAGGGCAACGCTGTGCGCACCTCAGGTGAAGAGGCCCGATGGAAGGCATTGAATTCGAGGATGGAGCAGGAAATCGGGGAGATACTGGCCTTCTTCGCCAGCACGATCTCTTCAGAGCTCGAGTGGAAATCCGGCGCCGCTCAAGCAGCCGGAGCTTCCGACGGCGATAGCGCGACGCAGAGTTATCTCGAGAACACGCTGGCTAAACTGGGTCCGCATGTGATGGGCATCCGTCTGCTTCTGGGCGACAATCATGCCTATACGATTGTGGTCACGGCCAAGACGCGCAAGAAGTTCGAGTTGAAGGCCACGCCCGCCGAAGTACGCGGCAAAGCCTTTGAGGCGCTCAATGCGCTGGGCTCGCGCGGCTCCGATCCACGGCCGCGTCTGCAGGAGTTATATGCCATGGTCGCAGCTCCCCTGGAGGATGAGTTGAAGGCCATGGAAACACGCGCCGGCGCGCAAGGCCGTGTTGCCACGCTGCTGTGGTCCCTGGACGACGCCTTGCGCTATCTGCCGATGGCGGCGCTCTACGATGGCCAGCATTACCTGGTCGAGCGCTTCAACAACGTTCTCTTCACTCCCGCGAGTTATGGCCACATGGCGGATTCACCGCTCCTGGGCGGAGCCAAGCCAAGTGTGCTGGCGATGGGCTTATCCAAGAGCTATGGCGGTTTGCCGGCGCTGCCCGGCGTGATGCCGGAGCTGGATGCCGTGGTCCACGACCCAGCCGTACCTGAATCGCACGGGCCGATGGAGGGAAAGCTGCTGCCCGATGAACAGTTCACTCTGGCCGCGTTGAAGACGGAGCTTGGCGCCGGCAAGAGCTTTCCCGTGGTGCATATTGCCAGCCATTTTGTGGTGGAGACGGGCAGTGGCGAAGAACCTTACCTGATGCTGGGCGGAGAAGACGCCGGAGAAGCGAAGGGATATGCGTGGAATCTCTCGGATATGGAAAATTCTCCGGTTGCCTTTCGCGGAACGCGCCTTCTGACTCTCTCGGCGTGCAGTACGGCGAAAGACTATACATCGAGGAATGGCCTGGAGATGGACAGCCTGGGCATGGTTGCCCAGCAGAAGGATGCGGAAGCGGTGCTGGCGACACTTTGGGACGTAAACGACGCGAGTACAAGCCGGCTGATGAGCGACTTCTACGATCGATGGATGAAACATGCCGCGGACGGCAAAGCGGAGGCATTGCGTCAAGCGCAACTGGCGTTCCTGAGCGGACCCGCCGCGCAAGCGGCTGTCGAGAGCGATCGCGGTGTCAAGAATGCGCGAGAGGCGGCGACAGCGCGGCAGGACGCCGGTTATTCGCACCCGTTTTACTGGGCGCCGTTTGTCCTGATCGGCAATTTCCAGTAGCGCCACCAAAGTCAAACCTCAGGTCAAGACAATCGAGGTTTGAGAATGTTGAATCCTCCATGCCGGTTACCACCCACAAAGATAGATTCAGCGAGTTCCGCAATTAGTAATGGTAAGCCGGCAAGGGTTTGCCGATTTTCCTGGGCAACAACGTCAACTGATGCCAACAGGCCAATGCGCTCATCCAGGACAACTTGCGAGCCCTTAAAACGGTTCCCGCGGATTGCGAAGCCGCCGAACCGTCGAGTAGGTCGTTCAGCCCAAAAGCAGCGCCCGATCCGTCCGAATAACACCACATATCGGCAGCGAATTGCGCCGGGCCGCCGGCCTTCCAATCGCACGCCCGTGACGGATGGTAAAAGGCCTCGCGATCCGTAACGACCGCCCCTTGCCATGGCTTTGCGAATCTCGACTCCATGCTCTAACTGATGGAGCAACGCGGTTTGAAGCAAGCCGACCTTCCCCCGATTTTCAAATCCAGAGGGTATATATCCGACGTCATCAACGCGAAACGCGCCATCAGTAAAGCGCATGCCAAGCAGCTTGCCGAGTATTTCAAGGTCTCGGCAAATCCATTCCTCTAACTCGTCAGCATTCCGGGACTGGACTTAAGGCTGGCGGGCTCGCGCCGGTTGGCGTTCGGATCTGCCGGAACATATTGAGGAGTTCCCGATGTCCGCACTTACGTACCCCGCGAGGTTCTCAACCGGATGGGATGGGCGCGTGCTGGTCGAATTCGTCGATCTCCCGCGTGTCGCGACCGACGGCAGGAACCTGCCGGAGGCAATGGAAGAAGCCGTTGACGCGTTCGGCTCCGATCTTTCGCTAAGCCTTTCGCGGCGCGAAGAGATCCCCGCGCCATCGCCCGCCAAACGCGGCCAGCGCCCGATCCCCGGCTGGCGGATCCGGATTCCGGTTCAGCAATATGTGTGGCATACACACATTTGTTCCGACCTAAAGGTTAGTGGGCCTGGCTGAATTGTTCCACCGAAAGCCACGCGGTGCTGAAGGTCTTGCATGTAGATTTTACAAATGCGCGTCGCGATGGACACGTTCTCCATGAGGTCCGTGCCAATGCTTAGTTGTTCCTGCGTGATTATGTCGGGTGAAGCTGTAGGCATCTATTTGCTCTCCATTCAGAACAACCACAACAATCCTCGAGCGGGAGAAGCCTGTCAGGCGGCTCGAATTGGGAGAGAAGATCTACTTGTGATTTGCCTGTCGCACCATGCGGGGGTGGCGGAACTTGGCCGCGCACCGTTTGCAATGCTCCAGGCGACCTATGGTTGGGAGGCCGGCGTCATCGTCTCGGTCTGTTTGCTCTTCGCGACCAAACCTAGTGGGCAGCCACGGCCACGCTTGCCTTTGCGCGTCAGGTTTTCAATTTTAACAATCGCTCTTTCAATCAGGTCGTGTTCCCCACGCAATTCCGCCAATATCTTCTCAACATCCATTCGGCAACCACCCTTCCGCCTCAAGGCCAGGTGCGGTTTACTCAGCGCGGAGAGGTTATCGGCCGCCGGTCGTTGCTCAGTCGGCCTCCCTGTAGGGAGAGATTCAAATACTCGAGTAAATTATATCACTAAAGTGACACTTAAAGATAGATGGGTGCTTAACCGTTTTGGGGCACACGGCGACAATGGGGCACATCCTGTCGGGCAAACCGGGGACAGACAACGAATTTCCGGCAAACTGCGCCGGAAATCCATGTCTGGCCCCAGTTTGCGGCGCATTCCTGGCCAACTTTCCCCCAAAACGGTTAAGCACCCAAGATAGATCTATGTTCAGATTAGCAGGTTGCAGAAAAGGGGTCGCGGGGGCCGGAAATGGTTCAAGTCTGCTCGTATCAACCTAGAATCAACAACTTGCGCTTGTTCGCAGGTATCATTCCGACCCTGCGAAAGGGTTCCGCAGCCGGCCGTAAGCCGATTAATATAGGTTGGAGTAACAGGGGATCAGAGGTTTGTTTCGGCATTTGTGCTTTTCGCTAAACCGCCCATTCTTATTTCGAAGCCGCGGCAATGCGCGCCGTCCGGGTACATGAGAGCGCCAACAACCTGCCCAAAGGCCCCCGGGCGGGTGCACCTGGCGTGGCGAAGCGGGAGTCAGGTCCGCAGACTCGCCTTGGCGTCCCGCTCGTCACCCGGTTACCATACGAACTTGGGCCATCAACCTATCTCCACAAGATCGAGAGCCGTTCGCCGGCCGGTACTTCCGGCGAGTCAAAGATTCAGCCGCCGGTGCAATCTCGAACTCGATCCCCCAAGGGAGCCATCCATGCGAACAGCGAAGCAGCACGATCCTCGCAACCCCGAACGCTCCAGACCGCTCGCCAGTCTCACCCTGTTTCTGATTCTTCTGGCGCAGTTCCCCTGCGCGGCGCCGGCGGCCGGCCCCGCCAAGCCCGACTTCGGCCCCAACGTCTTCGTCTTCAACCCGGCCATACCGGCCGCGGCGATCCAGGAACAGATCGATAGAGCCTACGCCATCCAGAAGAACAGCCAGTTCGGCCCGGCGCGCTACGCCCTGTTGTTCACGCCGGGCGAGTACAAAGTGGATGTGCCGGTCGGATACTACACGCAGGTTCTCGGACTCGGCGCCTCGCCCGATGACGTCCACGTCGCGGGCGACGTCCGTTCCGACGCCACCCTGCCGAACAACAACGCGACCTGCACCTTTTGGAAGGCCGCCGAGGGCTTCTCCGTCACGCCCGCCGGCGGCACGATGCAGTGGGCCGTCTCGCAAGCCGCCCCCTTCCGCCGCATGCACGTTCGCGGCGACATGGTACTCCACCAGAAGAACGGATGGGCGAGCGGCGGCTGGATGTCGGATGCCCTCATCGACGGCAACGTGGGCGCCGGTTCCCAGCAGCAGTGGATCTCGCGCAACAGCGAATGGCGCAGTTGGACCGGCGCCAACTGGAACATGGTCTTCGCCGGCGTGGTCAATCCGCCGGCTGGCGAATGGCCTACTCCGCCATACACCAAGATCGCCCAGGTCCCCATCGTTCGCGAGAAGCCGTTCCTCCAGGCCGATACCTTCGGCAACTATAGCGTGCGTATCCCGGCGCTCCGGGCTAACAGTTCGGGCATCACCTGGCGCGCCGGGACGACCCCGGGAAGGTCCATCCCGATCGGCCAGTTCTACGTTGCCCGGCCGAACGCCGACACCGCCGCAACCGTCAACGCGCAGTTGGCCAAGGGGAAGAACGTGCTGTTCACCCCCGGCATCTACGACCTGACCGACACCATCCGCGTGGCGCGTGCGAACACGGTGGTTCTGGGGCTCGGGTTCGCCACTCTGCGGCCCACAAACGGCGTCACCGCCATGACCGTCGCCGATGTGGACGGCGTCATTCTGGCTGGCCTCCTGTTCGACGCGGGAGCCGAAAGTTCGCCGGTTCTGCTGGAAGTGGGGCCAGATGGAAGCAAGGCCAGGCACGCCAAGAACCCGATCTCCCTCCACGACGTCTTCTTCCGCGTGGGCGGCGCGGGGGTGGGGCGGGCGACCGTCAGCCTCAAGATCAACAGCCACGACACAATCGTCGATCACACCTGGATCTGGCGCGCCGACCACGGCTCCGGCGTCGGCTGGAAAAGCAACACCGGCGCCAACGGACTCATCGTGAATGGCAACAACGTCACCATTTACGGCCTTTTCGTCGAACATTACCAGGAATACCAGGTGGTGTGGAACGCCAACGGCGGGCGGGTGTACTTTTATCAGTCCGAGATCCCCTACGACCCTCCCGATCAGCCGAGCTTTACGAGCGCGCCAGGCACGAACGGTTGGGCCTCCTATAAGGTGGCCGACAACGTAACCAGCCATGAAGCCTGGGGACTGGGGATCTACAGCGTCTTCCGGAATCGCGGCGTCACGCTCACCCGGGCAATCGAGGTTCCCAACAAGCCCAGCGTCAAGTTCCACAGCATGATCACGGTTCGGCTAGGCAACAACGGCGAGATCAGCAACGTCATCAACAACACGGGCGGCGCCGCAGCCGGCAATTCGCGGCCCAAGGTCACGAGCTTTCCTTAAGAATCCGCTCCAGAATATCGGGCACCTGGAACACCGCGCGGCAGGCCGGAAGCGCGCGCACGACTGGCGCTCCAGTAAACTCGTCCACCGCGCGCGATCCCGCGGAAGTTCCGCAGGGCCAGCGGTATGGGGCAAACGGCTCACCATGGAAGTGGAAGACGCGGCTTGAGTGGCTCGATTCCGCCGAGGGTAAAGCGAGGGGCAGCTCGGGGGCCGGTTGACGGGCAAGCCTCATGACCGAACTGCCGGTGAGGGTGCGGTATCAAGGGCTGAAGCGGACCTGTGGGGGAGTAATCCTGTTCACTTCCGGGAAACCGATCTTGGGTCTTCGACCGAGGTGGTGGTCAGTCACACCTCCCACCGGGCCACCTTTACAGACTTTGTGGCCGTCAGTCGCCGCTGGAGCCCGGTGGACCTGGGCTCGGATCGTCATGAGGTTCCAGGACGACCGGACTGACTCCAGTCGCGCGACGTGAGCGGTTACCGCTCATTCCCGGACGTTCGTGGAATACAGCGACGGCGGCGGTTGGCAACCGCCGCGCAGGATGACATCCTGCCCCACACGGCTCAGCGCCATTGCCAATCGAGGAAGCCGGGCTTCGCGTCGCGCATGGCGTTGACTACTAACTCGGCTAAGCCTCCGTAGAAGATCCGGTTGCTCTTCCATAGGCCGCGGCGGGTTAGCAGGTCGCGGAATTGGGCCTTGCAGTTGCTGCACGGGGCGCAAATGTACTTGGGGATGGAGGGGTCCATACAAGCGGCGAATGCGGCTAAGACCTGCTCCATCTTTCTGGCTCCGGCGATTTCGAGGCGCCAGTCGAGGAAGGTCTTGCCGGACATCAGGGCAAAGCCGGCGCCGCCGCCGCAACAATAATTTTCGGTGCGGTTGGGGGACATCTCGCGGATGTCGGGGCAGACGGCCTTGAGCACCTCGCGCTGCGGCTGGGTAATGCCCATGAGGCGGGCCATGTTGCAGGGGTCGTGGAGGGTGACGGGGAAGGCGTTGCGGGCGGGGTCGACGGGGAGGCGGCCGGTCAGGACGAGGTCGCGCATCAGGGTCAGGCAGCTTTCGCGCGGGAGGTTGAGATCGGAGGGGAGGAGACGGTCGGCGACCACGGTCAGGGCTTTGTGGGCGTGGCCGCATTCGCCGATCACGATGCGTTTGACCTTGAGCTTGCGGGCGGCCTCGATCTGGCGCAGGGCGACGCGCGCGAACTGCACGTCGTCGTACCACAGGCCATAGTTGACGGCGTCGTAGGCGGTGAGGTCGGAGGAGAGGGTCCAACTGACGCCGGCTGCGGTCAGCATGACGGCGAAGGCGCCGGGGTTCTCGGGCCATGCGAGCACCTCGCCCGCGTTATGGATGAGGAGCACGTCGGCGCCCTCGACGTCCCACGGCGTTTTGACGGGGATGCCGGTTTTTTCGGTCATCTCCTGGTCGATGAAATCGAAATTGTCGCGGGCGGCGGCCGAGTTCATGCCGGTGGTGGAGCCGGTGCGAAGCTGGATGAGGGAACCGGCGGCGTGCAGTTCCTTGGGTGCGATGCCCATTTCCTGGCTGAACAGCTTGCGAAGCTCGTGGGCCACCAGGCCGTTATCGGCGCCCATGGGGCAGGCCTGCGCGCAGCGGCGGCACAGGTTGCAGCGGTAGGCCAGCTCGGCGAGAGTGGAGACCGTGCTCCAATCGAGTTCCACCGCGCCCTGCCAGCGGCGGCGCCGGATGTACTTAAAGTAGAGGCGGCGCAGGATCTCGGAGCGGTAGGTGGGCCGGTAGATCTCCTGGCGGCCGCTGCCGGTGAAGATGTGACACGCCTCCGAGCAGGTCTGGCAGCGGACACAGTGCTCGACGGTGATGAGCAGCGGGCGAAGGAAGGTCCAGTTGTCCTGGCGGCTAAAGAGCTTTTCGAGGCCGCTGAGGAAGGCACGCAGCAGCTCGCGCTCCTCGGCGGGGGATTGCGGCTGCGGCAGCGCGAGGGCGGAGTAGCGGTCGGGGCTCACGGCTTCTTCTCCGTGGATGGCGGATTGGCGGCGGCGATATCGGCCCAGGTCTTGACGCCGTCCGCGCCGACGTGCGGGGCGGACCAGTGCGGGGTATAGAGCAATTGCGCGGCGACGGCGGGGGCGGGACCGCGGTCCCAGCGGACCTTGTGGTAGGCGAAGTACTTGACCACGAAGTGCGCCATGTGGGTAAAGGGAATGTAGGCCATCAGCAGCGCGGCCAGGGCCACGCCGACGGCGGCCAGCGGCGGCGCCGGATGGAAGGTAAGAACGGCCCGCCAGACCGAGGCCGGAGCCGCGCCCACGAGCGCGAACGCCGCCAGCGGCACACCCGCGGCGGCAATGAACCAGCCCAGGTGGAAGAGGTCCGCCGGGCTGGTGTAGGGCTTAAGGGCGGGGTCGGAGAGCCGCGCGACGAGCAGCGCGCAGGCGCCCGCCAGCAGCAGGACCAGGCCAGCGAGCGCGGCGGCATCGGTGAAGCGGCCGACGCCGGCCGCGAGCGACGCCACCGCCAGCGCGCACAGGTAGATTCCCAGGTGGAACGGGTAGGCGCGGAACCACAGGCTCCGGTTGTGCTGGAATACGCCGCGCAGCAGGAGGATTTCCGCCAGGGTATAGCGGATCTGGCCGGCCGCCCCGGGTGGAATCGGGTACAGCTCCCAGCGCAGCGGGACGGGAGTGCGGGCGTATTTGACCGCGCGGAATACGCTGCCGGCCAGGAAGACCGCGACGGCCAGCCAGGCGAGCGAGGAGAGCAGCATCGTCATGGCGAATTCCTCGCCGCCCGCACGAGCGCGGAGGCCCACTGGGGCGCTCCGGTGGCGTGCAGGTGGGTGTAGCCCGCCCAGACGTTGCCGACGATGACGCCCTCCCGGCCGTGGTAGCAGCCGGCGCCGCGCAGGACGGCGCAGGCGGTCTCGGGCCGGTCACCCTCGGCAATGCGCGAGTAGTGGAACTCGTGGCCGCGGAGTTCGGTTCCCAGCGGCAAAAAGGGATTGGGGCGGTCTACCCGCAGGGTGGTGTACCCGTGGCCTTGCGGGCGGGCGAGCACTTCCACCTCGAAGGGCAGCACGCCGGCCATGGGCCAGCGATCGCCGCGCCACCGGATGGCTCGGGAGAGCGCCATCAACCCGCCGCATTCGGCCCAGATCGGCAGGCCGGCGGCGGCGGCGGCGCGGATGCCGCCGAGCAACTCGGTGTTGGCGGCCAGCACGGCCGCGTGCGTCTCAGGGAACCCGCCGCCGATGTAGAGGGCGCGCAGGCCGCGGGGCAGCGCGTTGGGGAGGAGCGAAGAAACCGGGACCAGCTCCGCCCCGGCCGCTTCGAGGGCCTCGAGGTTCTCGGGGTAATAGAAGCTGAAGGCCCGATCGCGCAGGTAGCCGATGGGCACGCGCGCGGCGGCGGGCGCGATGGCGGCGGCGGCCGGCGGGGCGGGCGCCGGAACATCGGCGGCGATGTTCGAGATGGCCTCGAGGTCGAGGCGGCCTTCGGCGAAGGCCAGGATCTGGCGCTCGAGTTCCGCGATGCCGGCGCACTCGAGGGGGGTGACGAGACCCAGGTGGCGGTCGGGCAGCAGGGCGCCGGCGGCCCTCGGCAACGCGCCCAGAACCGGAATGGCGCACACCTCCTGGATGGCCTCCCGCAGCACGGTCTCGTGCCGCTCGCCGGCGATGCGGTTGAGGACGACACCGGCGATGCGCAACAACGGGTCGAGCATACGGCACCCCAGAACGGATGCCGCCGCCGTGCGGGTGACCTTGGCGGCGTTGACCACGAGGATGACCGGGGCCGACAGCGCGCGGGCCAGGGCGGCGGTGCTGTGGGCGCCGCGCGAATCCACGCCGTCGTAGAGGCCGCGGTTGCCCTCGATGAGGTTCAGGCCCTGGGGATCGGCGTGGCGCGCGAAGGAGTCCACGGCGCCAGGGAAGCCCATGAGGAAGGTATCGAGGTTGCGCGCGGGCCGGCCGCAGGCCCAACCGAGCCAGGCGGGGTCGATGTAATCGGGGCCTTTCTTGAAGGCGCGGACGGTGATGCCGGCGCGGCGGGCCAGGAGAATGGCGGCGAGCGACACCAGCGTCTTTCCGGAATCGCCGGCCAGCCCGGCGACGACGACGCGCGGGCTATTGCGGCTCATCCGGTTGCGGAAGCTGGATATAGGACCCGCCCAGATAGCTGTAGATGCAGCGTCCGGAATCGATCAGGACCCGGATAGCCTGCCGGCAATCGTCCTTGCCGCAGTGGGCCTCGCCGTGGCGGGCGATCATGGCCTTGGTGAGGTCGCCCGCCTTGAGATTCCGCTTGCCGGCGCACTCCGCAACCATGTCAAACATGTCGTCCGCGAGCGTTTCAATGGATACGGTCGGAATGGGCACCTCCAGGAGAGTTCATTCTAACAGGCGGTGGTAAAGGGGCCTGCTACTCCATGGCAGCCAGCACCTCGGCGAGCGGGACGGTGGCGAAACCCGTGGCGTGATCGGCCAGGCCATAGGGAATGATCAACTCGCCATTGTGGAGCAGAGCGCCACAGGTATAGACGACATTGGGCACGTAGCCTTCACGCTCGTTCCGATTCGGCTGGAGCAGGGGTTCGCGGAGACGGCCAATCACTTTGGCGGGATCGTCGCGATCGAGGAGGAACGCGCCGATGCAGTACTTTCGCATAGGGCCGACACCGTGGCTGAGGACCAACCATCCAGCATCGGTCTCGATGGGAGATCCGCAGTTCCCGAGCTGGACCAGCTCCCAGGGAAAGGCAGGTTTGAGGAGCACGCTACGCTCATTCCAGAAGTGGACGTCGCCGGAAAACATGAGGTAGATATTCTCGTTGTCCTGACGGGAGAGCATGGCATAGAGGCCGCCGATCTTTCGCGGAAACATGGCCATGCCTTTGTTTTCGGCGGCCGGACCATTCAGGGTAATGAATCGAAAGCGCAAGAAGTCGGAAGTCTCCACCAGCTCCGGCACCACCACCCTGCCATCGTAGGCGGTGAAGGTTGCGTAGTAGATGTTTGTGCCATCGTCGTTCCGGAAGCAGACGAAGCGGGCGTCCTCGATGCCGTTGCGTTGCGAGGGCGTGGCTGGGAATAGTATGCGCTCGCACAACTGCTGCTCCGGCTGGAACTGGACCTCGTAGTTGGAGCGGGCCAGGATCCAAATCCCCTGTGCCTCGTCTTGATCTTCCGGCGTCATTCCATAGGGCAGGCGGAACTGTTCGGCTTGGAGACTGGCGCGAAGCTCTTCGAGCACAAACGATTCCCCAAGTTTGTTCATGACCCGGCGCGTAAAGTCGCGAGTTAATCCAAGCTCAATGAGTTTCCGCGCGAACAGTCCCTTCTCATAAAGGAGGTTTGGGATTTGACGAGGCTCGGTGAGGAAGCCAGTGGGTGTTAATACCTCGATCCGCCGATCGGGATGGATGATTCCGGTTCGAAACGTAATGGAAGAAATGTGCCCTTCTCCGGTGGCGCGGAGACTGAGAATGAACCGGAGGGCGCCAGTTGGCAGGCCGGTTTGGCCGGGGTGCGGCACGATGGAGGGATTGAACAGCGCGGCGGATTCCAAAGAGTACTCGGCCATGAAATAGGAGCCGATCAACAGCCGCCTTTGTTCGGAAATTTCCCCATTGGCCGACAGCAACTCGCGGACTTGCTCAAAGCGTTCCAGAAAGACTTGGCGGATGTTCTGGTGCCGCTGGGAGAATTCGGCGGAGATTCCGTTGACAAGGGCGCCGACCTGCTCTTCGGGAAGCAACATGATCCGGCCGACGATGCCGCCGACCCGTTCGGAATCTCCCGGGGTGAAGGGCCGCAGAAGCACGCGGGACTGGTCGGGCTTGAGGATGGTGGCGATGCGTTTGAGGTGGATGGGCATAGGCATTGGCGGCTACTCCGCGGCGGCGATCGGTTTCTTGAAACTCGTCAGTATGTTCTGGGCCAACTGCATCTCCGCCAGCGAGAGCAAGAAGGCCAGGGTCGATTCCGCTCCCAGGTTCCCGTTGACCCGATCCACATGCAACCCGTCGTGGCAGCCGCCAGTCTCGGGAGAGTAGAGTTCCAGGCCGAGATCGTTCCAGCCGATAAACCAGTCAAAGGCGCGTTGCGCATGTTCGTACCACCAGAAGTCGGATGTGGCGCGATAGGCTTCCAGGCAAGCCGAGACGGTGGCTTGCGCCTCAACGGGTTGCTGGTCGAAATTGGCGCGAGTGCCGCCGCGGCGGTAGAACCCGTTGCTGCCAATGGGCCGAAAGTGACCCTTTTCGGACATCTGCAATTCCGTCAGCCAGCGCAGGGCCCGCAGTCCCCGCTCGAGCACCGCTGGTTGTGCAGTTGCCTGTCCGCTCACAATCAAGGCGTGCGCGAGCTTCGCGTTGTCGTACGACAGTTCCTCCTCGAACCATTGCCAGTCGGCGTGCGCGCTGGCTTCGAAGCGTTCCATGAGGCGGCAAATCAGTGTCTCGCGGGTTTGGCTGACGAGGCTGTCGCCGCCCAACCGGCGCAGATATTCATGGATGCCGATCAGACCGAACGCCCACGCCCGGGGGGAACTGAAGCCGGTCAGGGCGGGCAGCGCCAGCGCGAAGAGCTGTCCCGCCATCATCTGGAAGCTGCGGAACGGCGAACGCCCCACCCCTATGCCCAGCGCCCAGAGGGCTCTGCCTTGACAGTCTTCCGATCCCTGATCATCCAGCCAGCGCCGGTCGAAGCTCAGGTGGTTGTGAAAGCGTTTGGTTTTGAGATCGAAAGCATGATGGAGGAAAGCCGCGGAGGTGGTGGCCAGTGACCGCACGGACTCGGGATCCTCGCCCAATTCACCGAGCAGCACGGCGAGGACGAAGGCGCGAGCGTTATCGTCGATACAGTAGCCTTCGGAAAAATTCGGAACACTGAAGACAGCGTGTTGGAAGACCCCGGTGGAATCGGTCATTCGCGAGAGATGACTCAGCTTGATGGCCGGCAGTTCCCGCGGCTTTTGGTCGAGCGTCTTGGTGGCCAGAGACATGCGCGGCGGCGCCGCCACTTCCAGCCGGGCGCACTCGAACGAACGCATATACATCTGCGCCACGTTGCTCCAGACCATCTCGCGGCCGATCCGGTAGGCGTTCTTGCGGAGGGCGTGGCGGCGGGTGTCGTCCCGCAGCAACCCGGCCACTTCACGCGCTATGGCCGGCGGGTCGCCGAATGGCACCAGCACACCGCGGTCTTCCGCCAGCAATTCCGCGGCGTGCCAGTAGGGCGTGGAAACCACTGCTTTGCCGGCGCCAAACGCGTAGGCCAGGGTGCCCGAGGTGATCTGGGCTTCGTTCAGGTAAGGCGTAATGTAAAGGTCCGCCGCGCCGATGAACTCCTTGAGATTCTCAAGGTCCACGAACTGGTTGTAGAAGATGACGTTCTTTTCGACCTTGTTCTTCCGGGCGAGGATTTCGAGACCGAGCCGGTAAGCTTCGCCGTGCTCCCGCAGTTCGTTGGGATGGGTGGCGCCGAGGACAATATAAACCACCTCGGGGAACTTGGCCAGAATTCGCGGCAGGGCATTGAGCACATTCTCGATGCCCTTGTTCGGCGAAAGCAGTCCGAAGGTGAGCAGCACCACCCTTCCTTCCACCCCGAACTGGTCCTTGAAATAAGCCGGATCGACGAAACCCACGTCGGGAATGCCGTGCGGGATGAGATCGATCTTGGCCGGGGGCGCCTGGTAGATCTCGTGCAGCATCCGACGTCCGCGCTCGGCCATGACCACGAGCCGGGTAGAGAGTGAGATCAAGCCCTCCATGACGCGCCGCTGGTCGGCTCTCGGATCGCGCAGAACGGTATGAAGCGTAGTGACAACAGGCATTCTCAATTCGCGCAGGAGGGCCAGGATGTGACCACCGGCGGGGCCTCCGAAAATGCCGAACTCGTGCTGCAGGCAGACGATGTCCACGTTGCTGATGTTGAGGAAGTCGGCGGCGCGCAGGTAGGACGACAGGTCCTGCTCCTCGATCTCAAAGCGAACCACTTCCGGGTACTGGTAGCCGCCCGGAATATCGTTGACCGACACGGCGAAGCACTGGCTCTGGGGATGGGCGCTGGCGACGGCGGCAAGCAAGTCGGAGGTGAAGGTAGCGATGCCGCATTTGCGTGGCAAGTGGTCGCCGACGAAAGCGATTTTGCGGACTTTAGAAATGGTTTTCATTGGGTCAATCCGATTCTCCGGTTTGCGCCGCGGGCGGGAAGTGAAGCGGATCCCTCAGGTTTTGCAGCTCCCGGTAATAATAGATGGGGGAAGGTTGCTTTTCTCTGAACTTCAGCGCCTTCAGAAATTCGATTTCCTCGGCGGTGGCATCGCCACTCAAGGACGCATCCTTCAGGAATTGTTCCAGCCCCGGTTCCAAGGCGAAGGGCCGCCGAGGCTCCTGTTCGGCAAACTCAAATCGCTTCAGGCTGCCTGCCGCGAGCCGGCGGTTGAGGACCACTTCCAGGCCAAAGGTAATCAGGTCGATATCCCAGGAGTCGATGATCGGATCGAGGAAGGCGATGCAGGTGGCGGCAGAGAGGTTAAAGACATCCGTGTCCAGGAACTCGAGAATGGCAACGCGCATTTGCTCATAGCTGCGGCCGCTGAGTTGGGCCATGAGGCGCAGCCACTCTTCACTTCGCAATTCCTCCCTGGCAACTCCCTGGGCGACGTCCAAAAGTTTTTGAGTGACCAGGCGTTCGAGTTCGCCGAACGGCTCCTTCTCAAAAATCCTGCGCAGTTCTTTTTGCCTGGCGGAATCGCATTTGCGCAGAATCAACTCGCGACACTCTTGGAATAAAGGCCGCGGGGGCTCCGCCGCTTTTTTCCTCAATTCCTCCTTACGCTGCAGGTCCGCCAGATTCGAAAGCTCACCGGTCGGGAGCCTCAAGGCCCTGCCGATCTTTTCGTAGATGTCGGTTCGCCCAGGCGCGGGAGGAGCCTTCTTGCGGGCCAGCAACTGCGAGATGTACGATTCGGTCACCTGAGCGGCAGCAGCGAGATCCTTCTGCTCGAGGCCCAGTTCCTTCAAGCGGTGCCTGATCAATAGGGAAACGTCCACGGATGGTCCTATTGGCTCCAGTTAACCAAAATCGGTCAATCTACCTATATTATCTTGTCATAGACGCGCTTGACAAGCAAGTTTACTTAACTGATAATAGTTAATGTATGAGCGCTTCGCCATGACAGACGCCATCGCAGCGGGGACCATTTTGATGCAAGAAGGCACGCATCTGCCAAACTCCCAACCGCTCCAGAGAGAGTCTGATTCGAGTGGATGGGCAGCGGTCGAGAATTCCCGTTCCGCGTTCGAGAAGGAAGTGCGGGAAGCAGGATGGACCTTCTTCTTCATGGCGGGGGAGATCAAGGCCACGGTCTTCGGATTCGACAGGCAACAAACACTACGCGCCGCGTTGAAGCGACTGATCACGAAGGTGAAATCGCAGAATTGCAACAGTATCGAGATTACGCGGGTGGCGGGAGAATCATTTCTGAAACTGCCCTATGTGAGTGTCTCCGCTCACCCGCGGCAGCTTCAGAAGGGCCTGGTCTTCGACCGAGCTTTTTACAACTCAATCTGACGGGAGGCTGGCAGCACGATGAACAAAAGGCTATTGAAGCGTCATCAGCGCCAGGTTTCGCGCGCGAAAGAGCGGGTCAGAGTGTCGGAGCCCGACCTAAGAACACCGGAACAACTGAGTGCGGCACGGGAGGCAAGCCGCAGGGTGGCTGGGCAGCACAGCGTCCCCCGCGCGCCTTACTCCACGCCGTTCCTGCGAAATCGGGCCAGCCCTGCCGCAGACAGCACGGAGAAAGCCGATACGGGGTGATGATCCGCGCCACGGCAGGGCTGTTCTCGACACGCTGTCCGCATTGCAGATCGATCGATTTCAGAAGCGTAGGCGCCCGAAATGCCATCGAGACGGCTTTCCACTGGCTCCTCGAACCCTGCCGGTGCGCTCTTTGCGGCCACCACTTTTTCCTATTCCGATGGCAAGCTCTCATCGGGGACACGGCGTAAGCGATTGAAGAGGATGGCGGGGATCCGGCGCCGGCCGGCACCATCCACTCCAGGACGCCGCGCCTGACCGGTTGAGCCACTGCGCGCGAAACCGCGGGCTGATGACGGGCCCCCATCGTCCTCGCGACCGCGCGCAGATCGAAGACGCCGGAGCCGGAACTGGCGGATACGTCTGCCAGGTGCGCCATCACCGCCCGCTGCACCGAACGGAGTGGGTAAGGCATCACCGCCGAGTTCATCGCGCTGCCACCCCGCCGCCCCTTGTAGTATTATCTGGAACATAATACCCTTGTAGATATGATTCAGTCGTTCAAAGACGAGCGGGCCAAGAAGTTAACGGACGGCCTGCGCATGGTTGAACTGGTGAACATCGAAGAGCAAGCGCGAACGCGCCTGATCCGGCTGGACTCCGCGACTTCGCTGGAAGACCTCGGGGCGCTTCGCGGCAATCGGCTCGAAGCGCGGATCGGCAACCGCAAGGGGCAGTTCAGCATTCGGATCAATGACCAATGTCGAATCTGCTTCAACTGGGAAGCGAAAGGACCGGCCGATGTCGAAATCACCGACTACCACTAAGGGCGGAAAGAAGCTGCCGCCGATCCACCCCGGCAAGATTCTGCTCGAAGACATGAAGGACGAGGAGATCAGCATCAACGGGCTGGCGCAGGCGATCCGGGTCCCGGCGAACCGCATCAGCCTGATCGTGAATGAGAGGCGCGGGATCACTGCCGACACCGCCGCGCGCCTCGGCCGCTACTTCGGGACCTCGGCGCAGTACTGGCTGAACATTCAGAATCGCTTCGATCTCGACTCCCTCGACAAGGCCGTGATCGAGCGCGACGTCATTCCGAAGAAGGCTGCGTAGGCTTGTGCCCCGCGCATCTCTGCTCATTTCCATATCAGCCTCTCTTCTGTCCCTGACGCTGGCGTACCTCACACTTTTTCGACGCGGAGGCCTGCGCATAACGCGATTCGACGCGGAGGCCTGCGCATAACGCGATCGGTACAGGCCGGCTTTCTATACGAGCACGGGCGGCCCAAGGTGTTTTTTCGGGCGATGGGTGCAATTCCTGCGGGGACCAGATTCCCAGGACTACCGTGCCGAGGTTCATCGGCTCCCAACAACAGGGCGGGCGCGGTCAGTTTCCGGCGCGGCCGGGAGACTTCCTTGGACAGACACAGGCCAATGCGACGAACAAGAGCCGATCCCGTTTGAGGCTGGTCGAGCGCTCGGGCTGTTGCCCCGATCTACGCGGCCTTGTAGGTCCACGCGCCCGCCTCGCTCTTCGAAGACTCGATCTTCGCGCCGCCCTTGTTCAGGATCGAGACGAAAACGCGGACGGTGTGTCTCTGCCAGGCCGTGGCTTCCCTGATCTCGGCCCGTGTCGCGCGGTAGCAAAGCGATTCAACAGGATTTGCCGTGAAAAGGTTCTCACTGGACCGCCGGTCCAAAAACGCCACCCGCTCGTATTTGTGAGCCTGGAAATATGGCGATGCCAGCAGGCACAAGGCGTCAGGGTTGGTTGCGCGTCCTCTATCGCAGTTCCCAAGTATTGCCGCGCGTGGCCTGCGTCCTGGTACCCGAAGGTAAACACGACCGGCCGAGTTGCGGCGTCTGTTCGCATCGCGGCCCGGTGGTTTTCAGAAGATGTATTTGAGGCCCAACTGGATCTGGCGCGGTGGCTTATTGCCGTAGGCGTTGGCCGAAAGAACCTGCCCAAAAGTCGGCGATCCGAGAACGTGATTGGGGATATCGAGATTGGGATGGTTGGTCAGGTTGAAGAACTCGCCGCGAATCTGGAGGCGATGGTTCTCGGTCCGCAACGGGATGGATTTGGACAACGAGAAATCGAGGTTTGAGAAGGCCGGGCCAATGAGGATGTTCCGGCCGGAAGTGCCAAAGACGGGAAGGCCGACTGGGGTGAGGGCGGGCTCGGCGAAAGCGCAGGGGTCGAACCAGCTCCCCGGCTGGTGGACGACGTCAGCCGCCGATCCGCCATGCGAGATGGTGGCATGGCAGGCAGGGTTGGGATTGGCCATCACCGGGCCTGCCTGGAAGGGGCCGGCGATGAGATCGGGCCGGGCCGGGTTGCCGAAAGCGGCGATGGCGGAGCCGGACTGCGCGGCGGCCAGGTTGACAGTGAAGGGAGAACCCGACTGTGCGGTGAGAATGCCGGCCAGTTGCCAGTGGTCGAGGAGAGCTTTGCGCCAGCCTGCGCCGCGGGCCCACAACTTGCCGAAGGGCAGATCGTAGACCGCGCTGATGGCCAGACGGTGCCGGGCATCGAAGTCGGACACCGCCCGCTCGGCGCTCAGGTTGTTCGAATTCTGGGGAAGGCCGGAGCCGACGCTGCCGGCAAACACGGACGACACGTCGTCGATGGATTTGGACCAGGTGTAGGAAACCAGGAAAGCGAGGTCCTGGCCGACGCGCTTCTCCGAGCGAAACTGCATGGAGTTGTAGGAACTGGAGGATCCCGATTGCACGTACAGCAGCGAGGAGAACTGGGGGTAAGGTGAAAGGCCGGTTCGCGGGTTGGTCTGGTTCAGATCGCGAACATCGGCCAGATGCGTGCCGCGGGAACCGACGTAAGCCATGTCGAGCATCCAGTTAGGCCCCAGCTCATACTGCAAATCGACATTCCACTGCTGTACGTACCCGTCGCGGAAGTTGGGAGCGATGCGGTTGGGCTGGACGATGGCCAGTCCCGGCTGTGTGAGGATGTTCTGAATCACAAAGGGGTTGCTGGGGTTGTTGATGTAGGCGGAGAGGTCGTAGAACGGCGGGTTGGCGCGGGGGAAGATACTGATGTTGAAGATGCCGACGTCATAGAAGATGCCGTAGGCCGAGCGGACGACCCAGCGCTGCGACTTCAGCGGCCGCCAGGCGATCCCAATGCGCGGGGCGAAATCGGTGTGCGTCGGGCTGTAGGTGGCCCGGGGAATGCCGTGGGCGCCGGCCTGTATGAACTGGCAGTTGGGCGCCGGCGAGCAAGTGGCTGAAGCAGAGCTGAGATCGGGGACACTGAAGCGATTATGCGTCTCCACGGGCGGGCTGTTGTACTCGTAGCGCAAGCCGACGTTCAACAGAAAGCGCGGCACGACATGGATGTCGTCCTGGATGTAGACATTCGAGCCGGTGCTGCGGAGGCTGTTGAAGGTATCGCCCCGGACGGCGACCGCGTAGTCCGGCACACCGGAGAGCAACTGCGCCAGAGCGGTCACGGGATCCTGCCCGGACTGATTGAAGAGCCACTCGCCGCGCGCGACGAAATCGAGATAGTTGTTGACCTGGATCGTGCGGATATCCGCTCCGAACTTGAACTGGTGGCGGCCAGAGATCCAGGACAGGTTGTCGGAGAGATGGGCGGTGGTATCGTGGCGATCCTGCGGGTAATTGACCGGCTCGCCGATGCCTTCGAAGGGGGGCAAACCGACGTTGGGGACCCCCAGGTCCACGGGATTGGCCAGCACATCGGGGAAGCCCAACTGCCTGCTCACGTCCGCGCCGTAATGCTGCTGAAAGGCGCCGGCGCGCATGCGATTGAATCCGAGGCGGAACTCGTTGGTGGCGCTGGGGTTGAACACGTGGGTCCAACCCAGACCGGCGTTCTGGCCGTTGTTGAGTGTGTAACTGCCATAGCCGGGGAGGGTGGTAAACGCATTGACGGGATCGAAGGGGTTGAACCGGTCCTCGTCGAAGCGCGTGAAGTGAGCCGAGATGACGTCACCATCGGTGGCGTGATGGTCCACCTTCCCGGTGGTCAGATTCTCCGAATTGCGAATGACGGGAGACGAGACGAAGGTGTTCGAGTTGACCAGGTCCGAGCCCACGTTGGCGGCGGGGTACAAGTTGAGAATGGCCCGGCCAGCCGGATTGATAAAGGCGGCCGGGAGGGCGCCCAGGGCCTCCATTTTCTGCATTTGAGAAGGCACGGTGGATTCCCGCGTGGCCGCCTGCCGCAGCCGCAAACCCTCGTACGCGCCAAAGAAGAACATCTTGTTCTTTCGGATGGGGCCACCGAGCGTGCCGCCGAACTGGTTGCGGTCGAAGCGCGGGATGCCGCCGCACGTGCCGGGGACAGAGGCCGGGGTGCAGGCGGGGAAGTCGAAGAAGTTCCTGGCATCCACGTGGCGGTTGCGGAAGAACTCAAAGACGCCGCCGTGGAACTCATTAGAGCCGCTCTTGAGAATCACGTTCACCTGCGCGCCGCCGCCGCGGCCGAACTCGGCCGAGTAGTCGCTGGACTGCACCTTGAACTCCTGAATGGCGTCGACCGACGGCAGGGCCACGTACTGGTTGATGTAGGGGTCGTTGTTGTCCACGCCATCGAGGAGAAAGCTGTTCGACTGTTCGCGGGCGCCATTGACGCTGATGGCTCCGCCCTGGGTCGAGTTTTCCGATCCTTCGGCGGCCGAGTGGCTTCCGGGGACCAGCAGTGCGAAGGATAGGAAATTGCGCTCGTTCAAGGGCAACTCGCGCACCTGGCGTCCGTTGAGCACCTGGCCCAGGGTCGACGTGTCGGTCTGGACGAGCGGAGGGGTGTCCTTGACTTCGACCTCGCCAGGGACCAGACCGATTTCGAGCGCGAAATCCACGCGCACGGTCTGATCCACGTCCAGAGCGACTTCGCTGTAGAAACTCTTGCGGAACCCCGGCCTCTCCACCGAGACGCGATACCGGCCCACCGGCAGGAGAGCGACGGTGTAGTCGCCATCGTCGTTGGTCAGCGCATCGCGGGTGGCGTTGGTGTCCAGGTTCAGCACGGTGATTCTGGCTCGCGGCACGACAGCCTGGGACGGATCAGTCACGGTGCCGGTGATGGTTCCGGTGGGACCGGCCGCCAAGAGCGGAACGACCAGCAATGTGAACAGCAGAGGCGTTAGCAACGGCCATCGAGAACCCATATCGATCTCTCCAGCGGCGGCACTTCCGAAGCGGGTCACCGCCAGCGGGAACACGGCGACCGCAAGCCTGCCTGTCTCCGATGCGCCAGTTAACTTTGGAGACGGTTATGACGCAGGATAACACGCCGAAGTTTCATATTTAATGAAAGAAGTCAGCTCCACGCGACCTCCGACGCCACTGCGAGAAGGGGCACAGGGGATCTCAGACACGGTGGTGGAAGCGAGTGCAGGGAATGGCGGGGACGACGGGGCTCGAACCCGATAAGCAGCATACCGACAGGTAGCGGCCAGTGCTAAGTAGTTGTGTTTTCAGCGAGGGTCAGGAGCCGTTTTCCATCCTGTGACGGGGTGTTTTCCCGGGATGCTTGCACGGTGCTTGCACGGAGCGCCGAATTTCGGAGTGAAGGTAAAGCGAAAAGGCACCCGGTCCTCGGTTCCCGATACTTCGGCCTGTAGACTGCCATCGCTACGCTCCCTTAAGTGGATCAAGTCGGAACTGGTCTCGGCTAAGATCGTTGTTCAGCATGAAGCTCCTGCACGCCTTCTGGCCTGCTGAGCGAATCGTGACCTCCACGAGGTAGCGGCCCTTTGCAAGTTTCCACTTCGGATTTCTCCAGTTCAACTGGTAGCTTTCGTTATTGAAACCGTACGCTTCAATTTCGTCGTCACAGCGCACCACTGTACCAAGATCTTCTTGCTCTCCGGCTGGAATATCTATTTTCGAAACAATGGAAAGACGGGGCAGGTCCCAGATTACAACAGGCGTGTTGACGCCGCATGTGCCAGTGAGCGGAAGGCACTCCGGTGAGCTTGCCCACCTCGCCGGCATGTCCTCCGTGAAGAGCGCCGCGCCGTCCGATGCGTACATGAACTTGACGACACCCGAGCAGTTGTGGGCCGATTCCCGGATCATCCATCGCAACCATTTCGGCAGTTCTTCGTTTCGCACTCGCACCAAAAGGCTGCGCATTATCCTCGCCGGCCGACCCACCGGGTAATTCTGATCGCTTGGCTCAACAATACTGAGCGTCAACCGGGGCTTGCGTTGCCATTCGACAAAGAAGACGACGAGAAAGGAAAAGACTACTCCCAGAATCACCGCCCACGTGGTACCGGTCAGCCAGCTAAGGAGTCCTTCCAACGCTTTATTCATCCTGCCCTCTTCTCTGCTGCTTTCTGCCGCCGCACTTATCAGGCCGGTTCATTCAGGCCCTCCGATTCTTTCCTCAAGGCCTGAAATGTCGAGAAGTATCGTGCACCTGCAACCAGGATGCACCGGGCACTCCGGAATCTCTTTACTGCTGAACGCCCTCGCCATGAGTTCCCGGCACTCGACACACGTCAGGTTGTCTATCGGGCCGTGAAGTTTCCAGCGCGTTCCGTAGGAACCATCGGGGTCGATCGTCCTTATCTGATGGAGGTCAACAGCGCGGAATCGGTGCACGACCTCTGTTGCTATGGCCGCGGGTTGCGGTTCACCTTCCCAAATCGGCAGCGCTTCTGCCGCCGTCGGTGGTACACCGGCAAGTTCCTCCGCCCTGCATCGCAGATCGAGCAAGACCTCAAGCCTCTGTTCGTCCCGCTGTTCCCGTAGCTGAGCGTGCCGGAATTGCAGAGCGAGCTTCTGTGCGGCCTGCTGAATCGCAGGCGATGGGTTCTTGCCCCGGAAATGAGAAATCACCGTAGAGTGCGAGAAGCCCGAGTCGAGTGCAAACTGCTTCAGAGAGTATCGGGAATCGTGAAACGCCTCACGGATATCGTCATGGGTCATTGTTTCGCTGGGTGCCGTTGCGGGCCGTTCAACAAAGGCTTCCCTGTACTCCTGCGATTCAGATTTGAGCTTCTCAAGTATAGGGAAACACCGCAATCGATATGCCTCAAGGGTATGCCGCAGCTCTTTGAATGTCAGACCCTGTGTTTCGATGAGCGCGGCGAGTTCCCGCACCGAATCCTTGAATGCCTTGTGAGACTGCTCTAGGAGGCGCTTCACCTCCTTCGCAGTATCGAAGCTCGCATCGAGTAACGTGATAGGCGCGGTGCTCACCGGGTTAAGAATCCAATCATTGCCAGCCCGGACGATTTGGCCCGTGTAGATTCTTGGCGCGTCGAGGACGTATGGATTTCGCGGCTTGGTATTATCCAACGGCATCGATTTCACCTTCAGCGCAACTTTACCACTTGGCACCCAGGGTGGATGAGTCTCCGGGTCGTTTCCCCGATGGCTTCCCGCTCCCACTGGCGTACGGCCGTTCACCACGTCCGCAACTCGCGAGGAGAGCACCCGAATGTTGAGGGGGACGCCGCCGGCTGCGTGGTGGGCATCCTGGTTGCGGCTCGGTTACTACCACAGAGAAGCGTCAACCCAAGGTCTTATCGAGTACCCATCGAGCGGCAAGAGCGTCACCAGATTCGAGCAAATAGGGGTCATGAACGACCTCTCGGACCATTTGAAGAAAACGCCGCGGGAGGTTCCCACAGCATTCGACGGCATGACGCTGCATACCGGCGCGGAGGGTGTCGAGGTCCAAACGCTCAAGCACCCAACACTGTATGAAGCTCTGCCGCCCCAGGAAGGGAGCGGTTCCCTTAGGAACCACGACCGATTCGCGCTTGTGGGCCTCGCTGCTCATCCACTTGCCTTGGGCCGAAATCAGAAATGCGAGCAGTACCGAGGGCATCTCAGGACCAATGACAAACAAGTACTTGTCCTTCGGCGGATGGCCTCGGGACGCATACCCGCGGATGTGCAATACCGAACCGGGCTCAGGATTAGGCACGGAAGGGTCTGAGGGCGTCGCGCGATTCTTGTGCCTCTTCGACCAGTTCTCTCATGTTCTGGTCGCCGCCATCCTCGCCGAAGAACAGAGCGTAATCCATGGGACCATTTTCGTCGGCCTTAAGCCAAGCCGGCTCGTTGTGAGAGAGCGCACGCAGGCGGGCGGGCGCCATAGTTCCGTATTCCTTGCACGTACCGGCCAGGACTTTCAGGTCCGATTTGGAAAACACTTGTCTGTCGGCAGCACGCCGCAGATGAATAACGTCACCCACAATTGCGACGTATTTCTCCAGAAGGGCCTGATCGGCCGGAGCCCCCCGACCACGCAGCATATCGAGTCCCCGCGTGGGAATCGGGCCGTGTGGAAGCCGGTAATACTGGTCGCCAATGATCGGCCGGCCAAATCTGCACAAGTGCTCCTTGTCTGCGAAAAAGAGCATCTTGCAGGCCTTCATCTTGGTGATGCCTGGACAGGCCTGAGCTAAATATGCGATAGCCTGCACAAACTTCTCAGAGCGGAATTCAAACCTCATCGGCATTGTTCTGCGCTCTTTCCCTTTACCGCAACTTCACTTCTACTTTATCGTCCGATTCTAGCGCCGCTTGAGGGTGTTCGCAATGCAGCCAGTCATGCGGCCTGCTAAAACGCCCTGTTCACCCTGTTGCCCGCACAGAGAGCAATCCACCGGCTTCGGCCGTACACGTGCCAGCGCCCGCGCGCGGGGCCTCCCCACACCCGCGCCGCCGCGAAGGTCTGGAACGACGCAATGGCGGATGTCATTCAGGCGAGCCGAAAACCTGGAGCGACCCGGATGCTTGCAGATGCTTGCGTGGCAGGCACTCACGGAGCCGGTTTTGTTGAAGAGAAAAGGGGTAAGGTGGCGGGGACGACGGGGCTCGAATTTTATGCCAATTCTGGCATATAATGGATGTGGTGCAGGAAAGGCCGGGACAACCGCGGAAGTTGGTTTGGCTGGGCGACTCGCTGGATCGGCTGACGAGCTTTTCGCGCGGAGTCCGACAGAAGCTCGGTTTCGCCCTGTACCAGGCGCAGATCGGGCAGAAGCACGAAAGCGCGAAGATGTTGCACGGTCTTGCGGAAACGGTTTGGCAGGTGCGCGCGGACGATCCGGGCGGGACGTATCGTGCGGTGTACGTGGCGCAACTCGGGGAAGAGGTTTACGTGCTTCATGCTTTCCAGAAGAAGGCAACGTCTGGAATCGCGACTCCGCAACGGGAATTGGATCTAATCCGGCAACGGCTCCGAATTGCGCGTAAGCTGGCCGGGAAGTGAGGAGAGGGAAGATGCCTAATCGAGAGTTTACGCCGAGCTCTGGGAACGTGTTTGCGGATTTGAACCTCCCACGGTCTGAAGATCTGTTGGCGAAAGCCGAGTTAGCTGCAAAGATCATCGCGGAAATCCAGCGGCGGCGGCTCACGCAGAGCCAAGCGGCGGCGATTCTCGGAATCGATCAGCCCAAGGTCTCGGCGCTCAAGCAGGGCAAGCTGTCCGGCTTCTCGATCGAGCGTCTGATGCGGCTGTTGCTGGTGCTGGGGCGCGATATCGAAATCACGGTCAAGGGAAGGGCCCATTCGAAATCAGTAGCGAGACTCCGCGTCGCGTGATTTTGAAAGAAATGGCGGGGACGACGGGGCTCGAACCCGCGACCTTCGAGGTGACAGGCGCAAGCGCCAGCCCTTTGTTTTCCGCGGAGTACGTGTTCCCTCAATGTGTTGCGGGCGACTCTGGGCGACACGGACCGGCACGAAGCGGCCCGTTTTCGCAGCAGTTGCCGACACAGCTACCGACACACAATCACGGTCTCTCGCGGTTCCTCGTTCTCGCCGCAGGCCTCCTGAAAGAAAACAGCGCGCCGGGCGGGATTTTTTTCCGGAGCGGAATGGTAGAGTTGTTCGACTTGCCGCCAACGTTCCGGGCTCATGGCGCGTGCTCCGCAGCCAAGGTATATCACCGAGTGAGGCAAGTGGACACTGCGCGTTCCTTACATGCAAAAGAAATATCAAATCGATTATCCTTTCCGCCTCGATTTTCCGGTTAGCCCTGTGAGGGAGGAGACGATGAGCATCGCAGGCCAGGCAGGAACGGCGGCGCCGACCGCGATTTTCCAGGCCGGAGACGGCAGAGAAAGAAACAGTCCGCATGCCGGTTCGTGCTTCTCATGCCGGCTATCTGCCTCCCGAAAGGAGAAAACTATGAAAACGGGAAAAAGCTTTATGCGGTTCACTTCGCGTCTCAAAGACCTGAGAAACTGCATGGCGTGGGGGATGCTTGCCCCGGCCATATGCATGCTAATGTTGGGCGTCTCTGCCATTGCTCAACAGCCCAAACAGCCCACCATCACCACAATCGACGCTCCGCACGCAGGCACTATCAGCGGCTACGGCACGGAGGCCATCGCCATCTGCCCGGCGGGGCAAATCACGGGACTCTACGCAGACTATAGCAGGGCGATGCACGCCTACGTGCGCACTACTGACGGCAAGATCACTACGTTCGACGCCCCAGGCACGGGCTACGCAGGCGCGCCAATCCCCTTCCCCGTCTCTGGGGCCAGTGCAGGCACCTACGCCGTTGCCGGCGACGCGTGCGGGATGGTCACGGGATATTCCATTGACTTTCGCAATGTGGCCCACAGCTACTTGCGAGCTCCTGACGGCACCTTCACCATGTTCGACGTTCCGGGCGCGGGCACTGGCCCCGGCCAAGGCACCTTTGCCGGGAACATGAGCATGTCGGGGGAATTGATTGCGGGTTACTACGTTGACGCCACCGGTATGAGTCACGGCTTCCTGCGCGCTGGCGACGGCACCATCACCGCGTTCGATGTCCCAGCCGCTGCCAAAGGCCCTGGTCTGGGCACGACGACTTTCTGGGCCCAGTGCGTCAATTCGGCTGGCGCGGTCACGGGAAGTTACTTTGACCAGAACGGTGCGGCTCACGGCTTCGTGCGCGCTCCCGACGGTACCATCACCACGTTCGACGCCCCGGGCGCGGGCACGGGCTCCGGCCTGGGTACTTACACCTGGGCCATTAACCCGGCGGGGACAACCGCGGGGGCCTCCCAGGATAACAACGGTGTCTATCACGGCTTGCTGCGCACGGCCGACGGCAAGATCACTCTATTTGACATTAAGGGCGCGGGCACTGGCGCCGGCCAAGGTACCCAGGCCGAAGGCATCAACCCATCAGGCGTAGTCACGGGATATTACACGGACGCGAGCAATGTGTCTCATGGTTACGTGCGCGCGGTTGACGGCACGCTCACTTTCTTCGACGTTCCGGCCGCGGGCACGGGATCCGGTCAGGGCACCTTCCCCATGACCAACAACCCATTGGGCGCCATCGTCGGATATTACGTGGACAACAACGGTGTGTATCACGGCTTCGTGCGGCAGTAAGCCAGCGGGTCTAACGGATGACGAGTTTGCAGATGCTCCTTGGGGCTGCGCCGGCCAGGCGCAGCCCCCTCGGAGCCAAACCGGAATCACGGCGTAAGCGGAAGTTCTCCACACTCGGCTCGCCTACACTCTGCGCGTGATAGACATTCGCGCCGTCCTGGTTATACCACTTGCTGTCGCGGATTTCTCCGTCACCGGTCCATGGCTGCCTGCCAGTTCACCAGGACGGTGATGGGGGCGCGCGGCTGCTCGGGCTCCCGTTCCACCACCAGAAGACGATTGCCCGGCCCGGCCACGTAAGTGTTTCGGTGCCCAAAATCAGACCTGAACCCGAACAGCTTGCGCGGGCGCCCAAACTTGAAGCTGGCTCCGGCCGTATCGACGTCCACAGCCATCAGTGCGACGTCCATGGTTGGCAGGAATGCGCGCGAGGTCTGTTCCAGGTAGTAGAGCGCACGGCCGTCGCGGCGCCACTGCGGCTGGTACGCGTATTCAGAGGAAACCTGCCACCTCGGCCCCCTGGGCGAGAATTCCTGCACGTAGACCGCGGACCATCTGGGCCTCATCTCCCTATAGGCGATGAACTTTCCATTCGGGGAGATTTGCGCCTCTCGAAGCGGTTCGTCACCGGCCACCAGGGGCACCGGCAGAGGCGCGGCGCCCGGCGTCACGGGCAGCATCTGAAGGATGTCCTCCTGTGCCACCTCCGACTGGCTGTAGATGAGGTGGCTGCCGTCCGGCGACCACGATTCGGCGTCTTGGTGGCCGGACCCCTCAAACAGAAGCACCTCTTCGCTACTGTTATCCGCGGGCTTTACGTACAGATGGCGCCTTCCTTTGCGATCCGATGTGAAGGCGATCCGCAACCCGTCGGGGGACCAGGCCGCGTTGCAGTCATCGCCCGGGTCATTGGTGAATCTTGTGCGAGCGCCGCGGGCGAGGTCGAAAACCCAGATATCGCGAGTTTTGGCGCCGGGCTCTTGAATGTCCACGGCCAGCCGCTTTCCGTCGGGCGAAAGCGCGGGGTCGGTGTAGACGGCCGGTTGACCCACGGCGCCCAGCGCAGCGCCGGATTCGTCATGCCAGACCAACCGGTACCGCGTACCCGGATCGCCGGTCCGCCACGCCAATACGCCGCTGTCCGAGACGGTGAAGGGGAAGGTCCCAGGTTGATACTGC
>Ga0187885_10000965_pt1 | contig 33457 bp, 32 predicted proteins | sample June2016WEW_20_1_3_FD_132970 | JGI IMG/M metagenome (GOLD analysis project Ga0187885, IMG submission 132970) | Peatland microbial communities from SPRUCE experiment site at the Marcell Experimental Forest, Minnesota, USA - June2016WEW_20_100 | ecosystem: Environmental > Terrestrial > Soil >...
AACCGCCATCCGGCGAATGGTTTCGAGCGTTGCGTGCGCGAGAGTTCGCCCGTCGATTCTCATGGGCGAATCATACCACAGGAGAGAGGAAAAGTGTAGTCTAAATTATAGACTGATTAGTATGTATAACTGTTACCGATGAATAGGATGCGTGTTGATGCTTGATTGCTGCACGAAGCAAGGACCAACAAAGCCAAACAAAGTACGAAGACGTGTCGTACAAAGCGCTTTGTTCTCACGGCATCACCACATTCGAGAAGAGAATCTCAAGCTGCGCGACAGATCTGCGACGGCCTCATGATCTGGCCGCATGCGCCCAACGAGGGCGGTGAACCTCGCCGCGTTTCGCGGCGTAGTGTTCCACCGCTTTGTTAGAACAAGTCATGTACCTTCCTCTGTACTTCCGCAATCTTGGCCTGTGCGTTTTCTGCGTGTGCTGCTGCCTCAGTCATACGCGATGTCTTTATGGCCGCCTGCCACTTCGCGAGTTCGCCCTGTTGTGCGTTCAAGGCCTGTTGGAGGTCCCGAATACTGGCTACTGTCGAGCGGGCATGTGTCAACTCAGATCGTGTCGTTCCCAGCTCCGCGGTCAAGCTCTCGATCATCTTGTCCTTCTCTAGAAATGCTACTGTGACATTCGGGTCCTTGTACTTGGGCAAAGCGTAAACAGCCGCAAAACCCCAGAGAAAGGACGTCACCATTACGAGCGCGCCAAGAGACCCGACTGCGGCCTTAAACCCAAGAAGCTCCACCGAACTCTCTTCCTTGGATCTCCCTCTGCCGCTCAGAATGAGTTTGAAACCCCGATTGAGCGCATAGATGCCGGCGGCCACGAGGGCTACTGCCACGAACCCGTAAGTGAGCAAGGCCAGAGTTGCATTCATTGCTTTGTTCCTCCTGTTCTAACGGGGCACGCGGAGGTCTATCCGCCGCCCCGATGCGCCGACGGCCTAGCGCCCGCGCGGTCCGCGGCCAACCTTCTGTCAGTCGCCGGGGTGCAACGTATGGGGCCGCCCGGGGTCCCCCGACTGGATCGGCGCGACGGCCGCGCGCGTCGGCGCATCGCTCGCGCTCACCTGCGGGCGGCGCGATCATTCTCTTGATCAATGCGCCGCCCGTCAGGTGCAGCGCGTTGTTGGCCGGCTTCGTGGCTCCATTCCGCCTACTCAAACTCCCGCCGTGGAGCCGCCTGATCTGGGCCCACACGCCCCGCACTGATCTCTGCCTTGAAATAGTTCTCGCCCCGTACTGCGGAACCGGCCAGACGCCGCAACATCGCCAGCTGCCCAATGTGCGTGAATGCGTCGGCTATCGGCCCTTGAAAGAGCCGTGTCCACGGACACCCCAGGGAGCTCGGCCCGGCAAGATGTTCGTCAAGCATGCCAAGCGTGGTGAAGAAACGTTGCACATCACTGTCCCACGGGCCCGGCGAGGAATCGCGCCATACCTCCTGTCCCCGAACCAGCGACAAAGCCCACTCGAAAAGATCACATACGTGAGCCAGGATTTCCGAGGCCGTGCGGCTGGTGCCGCCAATCTTGAACGAGCCGAAGCCTGGAGGCGCCCCTCGCAACACCTTTCCGCCTCGGTAGGCCAAGGTCGCAAGGCTGTGGCGCAGGTAGTGGCGCGCATCCACTTGCAGGTCTTCATCCACCTCTATCGCCCTTAGTCCGGCTAACTATTGAGTATATGGGTCCGCGTAAGAACGAAACGTCTGAATCCCTGTCAGGATAACACGCACATTCTAAAGCGCAGGTACTTGCACTCAGATCGCGAATTCTCGGACCTGTGTCTCGGTCGGTATCATTTTACCGGGGCATCTTATACGGGTTGGTATAAGACATACAGGAGTCGGCGTCATCACAGTGTGTCGGCCGGACTGCGGACGCCCTTGCCGCGGCGATTCAGGACATGGGTGTAAATCATGGTCATCCGGATCTTGGAAGAGACCGGGCACTACCGAGTAGATCGCATGTTGCGCGCATCGTGAAGCCAGATGGATGCCAAGGGATCAGAAAACGCCGCGGCGGCTTCCGCCATGCGATCGGGCGCGCCACGGGGCGATGTCAATCGAGAGGAAAGGTGGTGGGGTATATTGGATCGAGGAGCCTCCGCCACGCCCTCGATCGTCGTTCGGATGCTATCTCCGATGCGGCACGGGAATCAAGAGCTTTTTGCCGGCGATCAGCGGTGTTGACTCCCGAGCCGCAAGATGTGGTCGCCGAACTGAGCGTCAGTCCGCGCACGGCAGTCCGCTGCCATGCACTGCCGGCATCGGACCGTGGTCTCGCTGAATTGTCAGGGGCCCTTTCCGCGGGACCTGGCGCAAAACGGGTGTTGGCATCTCATCCCAGGAGCGGCCGTCCAGTATCCGACCAGTTCTTTTCTTCCTGGTTCCACCCCACTGCTTGAAGAAGAAGGGGACCCCTTGCGCCAGGCAAACGTCCCGAATCTCCCGCACCCAATCCGGTTCCATCGGCCGCGCGCCGGGACCGGATTCCCCACCAACGATCACCCAATCAATTACAGCTAGCGGTACTGATGGGATGGGGGAGACCAATGGCTCGATGGACAGAAAACGGACGGCGGCTGGGACGCTCCGGAGGCGTTCGATCCGGTAAACGTAGCGCGGAGACTCGACGCTCACACCTATCCAGACGTTGATCGGCCATGGAAGGCGTGGCGCGATCTTGGCCAGGCGATCGGCCCGTTTGGTGAGAATCTGGAATGTGTGCCAGTGAGCCTCCAGCATTGTCTGAAAGACTTCCGCGATGAAGGATTCCGGGATCTCCTCGTGGAAGAGGTCACTCATGGAATTGACAAAAATCACCCGGGGTTGGCGCCAGCGAATGGGTAGTCGGACCAAGTCAGGCTGCAGGGTAACTTCGAATCCATTGCGGTACCGAGGCTGGTTCATGCCCGCAAGGCGATTCGCCATCCGCTCGGCATAGCAGTGCTTGCACCCGGGACTGACTTTTGTGCATCCAGTGACCGGGTTCCACGTGGAGTTTGTCCATTCGATAGAGCTGTCCCGCGCCATGGGGGTCAGGACTGTTCGTATGCTCGAATGAATTCTTCTCGCTGGATACCGGCTTGGGTGCAGATGGTTCTCAGTGTCGAGCCTTTGAGATGAGGATGGTTGGGTAGTGTCAGGGGGGTGCGAGTCCCGTCGGGGTTCTCTCGCAGCATCGCAATATGTTCCCGTTCGCGAACGAGGCGAAATCCGAGCAGCTCAAGGGTCTTGACGACCCTCGGCCTGGGGGCATCCGCAGGAAACTTGGATATCAGATTGCTACCCCTGTTTCGGCGACAAAGGCTTCTAACACGGGAGATTCCACTTCGAGAGCGTCTTGCCCAAAGGTCTCAAGGTGAAATCGGATGGCAGACTTTACATCAGCCAACGCGTCTTCGTATGTATCGCCTTGGCCGACAACGACGCCCTTAAGCCCGAGCGGATAGGCGACATAACCGTCGCTGTGCTTCTCGACGACTACCTTGAAGTGTTTCATCGCTACGCTCTCCTCAAGCTTCCGCCACAGCGCAGTGAGACTGCTTGCCGGGCCCACCTTTCGGATCGGTGACCCTGATCGGGTCTTTCAAGCATGGTTCACTATACCCCATAGGCTGTAATTGTCCAGTATTCGACCGACGGTTACCTCTGGGGGCCGATGGGACGCCGACGCAGGGGGTTGCCCTCGGGGCGGATTCGATGTGCAGGAGAGGGAGTTGCGCTGCCTCCTCGTGGAGGGCCGTCGGCATGTCGAACGCGGGCCTGTCGGAAAAGCCATGCTTCCGCTTCAGGTCGGCGACCAGGCGGAAGATCCGGTCCTTGTAGGCTCGGTCCAGGAAGGCGGAACGGGCGAAGCGGGCGGCATATCGCTTCGCGAGTTGCGGGAAGTGTCGCTCCAGGAACGGGAAGAAGGCCTGCTGGGCCGACGGCTTCAGGAAGAGGACGTTGTGGAACAGGTGCGTCGCACCATGTGCGCGCGCGGCAGCGATCACGGCCTCCAGGTTGGCCGGGTCATCGGTGATGTCGGGTAGGATGGGGGAGAGGGTCACGCCGGCCGCTATGCCGGCTTTCCGCAGGGCGCGCAGGGCCTTTAGGCGCAGCTCCGGCGTCGGCGCGCGAAACTCCAGAATGCGGGCCAGCCGCCGGTTCAGCGTGGTCACGGTCATGTTGACCTGCACGCTGCTCCGTTCGGCGATCCGGCGGAGGAAATCGATGTCCCGCACGACGAGATCGCTCTTGGTCGTGATGGACAGTTGCAGGCCGCGGGCGGCAGCCAGGATAGCCAGCAGGCTCCGCGTCACGCGGTAGCGCCGCTCCGCCGGCTGGTACGGATCGGTGGCGGTGCCGAGGGCGATGCTCTGGCCGGCAAGGCGCTCGGGAGTCAGCTCGCGGGCGAGGATCCGTGCGGCGTCGCGCTTGACGTAAATCTTCTCCTCGAAGTCCTCCCAGCGGCTCAGCCCCATGAACTCGTGGGTGTAGCGGGCGTAACAGTACCGGCAGCCGAACTCGCACCCGCGATAGGGATTGATGGTCCAGGTGAAGGGCATGCGCGGGCTCCCGCAGCGGTTCAGGACGGAGCGCACCTGGATGCTCAGGTACCCGGTGTCGTGCTTTTCAAGCAGGGGAGCGGCGTCCCGCGCCAGCCGCTCGATGCCTGTAACGCTTGGCAACTCGGCATCCTGGCAATCAGGCAGTCCGGCGAAAGGGAGGAACGTATTGGTATCCATCAGCTATTGTCCCCAGTTGAAAGTTCGGTTACTAATTCGGCGGCCTGCGACAGCACCCCTGCGGACGCCGGGCTCCGTCGAGAGCCGGCCAGCCTTGCTCCGGCGCCGCCGCCCGGGTACCCAGCGCAGACGCGGGGTGCGGGCGCGTCGCGCCGTGGAACGTGGATCGGCAAGCACTTCGCAGGTTTCTCGCCACGGCGTCCCGAACCCGGCTGGCCCGCGGGCCCGGCGTGCTCGGGGTGCCGTCACAGGTCTTGGATTTGTTCGCGGATTTCCAAGTCGGGACACTATGCGCCATCAGCAGCCGTCAGCGTGAGTGGCGGCTGGATGGCCGCCTCCAGCTCGCGGATCCGTCCCGTGAGCTGCGCGATGGCCTTCTGGTGCTCCACCAGGATGCCCATGAGGATGGCCTCCAGGGGGGTCAGACGCGAGGCGTAGGCCATGGGGGCTACGTGGTACTTGGCGGCGGCGAAGAGGCCGTCGAAGGCCTCCTGGTCCTCGCGGCGCAGGGCGCGGCGGAACTTGCTCCAGCTTTCGAACTCCGCCTCCAGGATCCGGCTGAACGGCGCGACGGTTCTACCCATGGGAAACCTCGTGAGGCGTGAAAGGTGAAACGTGAACCTCGTGAAACGTGAAGCGTGAAACGTGAGAGAGCCGAGAGCCCAGAGCCGAGAGCCGTCTAGCCTCGAACATTGAACCTCGAACCGTGAACCTCACCGGCCGGTCCATGGGTATGCCGCGGGCAGCTCCTGATGATGGCCGCGGACCCAGGGCCGGCAGTCCTCCTGCGACATCACCAGGGAGCGAGTACCATACGGGTCCGACGGCTTCTCGGGGACGATCAGGATCAGGCCCTCTTCCTCGCGGAACCGGGCGACGGCGTCGGCGGCGCGCGTCAGGATCTCGCGAAGAGGCTTCAGCCTGGGCGTCACCGGCTCCTCAGGATGGGTGGCCAGGATGGGCTGGCCGGCCTCGGCCAGCGCGCGGATCCGCCGCGCCGTGTTCTGGAGGAGGCGGAACGCCTCGCGAGCGGGGACGTTCTCGTCGTGGAACAGGTGGCTCCAGCCCGAGATCACCACCAGGCCCGGATGGTAGCGGGCAATGGCCGAGGGCAGGCGCTCCATGATCAGGGTCTCCAGTTGATGGCACGTGAAGGCGCGGGTGAGATGCAGGCGCTGCATGACCGCCTTGGGAGGTTGCCCGGCATCTTTTGCCAGGGCGGAGAGAATGTAGGGATCGAAGGCGTTGGCCCCGTCCACGTACAGGACCGTGCGCTCGGTGAGGATCACCCGGCCAGCCAGGGTCGTCCCGAGGTCCAGGACGAAGGACGGTCCGGTGAGCAGGGAAAGACCTGCCCGGGTCGCCGGGACATCGTTCGGTGCCCTGCCGGGGCGCCCCGAAAGGGGCGGATGCGGCCGGTCGCCCTCGGCAAGGCAATTCAGGAGGGCCAGGAGGCCATTGTCCTCCTGGCGGGTGACGGCACTCACCCGGATCATGGGCAACAAATACCAAACAAGTGTTTGGGTGTCAATAAAAATTCGCCGGGGGGGTCTGGCTCCGTAACGTTTCGCGTAACCCCCGGAAGCACCCCACCGAACGCCGGCCCGCGACGGCACCCAGCCTCGGGGCCGGGTGGGGCCGTCTTGCTCCGGGTCGTCCCGCTTCTAGCGGGACTCCGGGCCGGCCCTGACCCGCCCGTTGGGCGGGTACCCCCCCACCGCGCGGTCCAGCCTCTCGGAGTACCTCCGGGGGTTGCGACGTATCGTGTAAATTCCTGACCCTCCATACTCGAATCCTTGTACGGACGGCAGCCGCGTGGTATCTTCCTCCGGCTTCCCTCACGTTTTCGAGGGGTTTCCCATGGCCCAGGATCCTGTTGCCACGTGACCTAGCCCCAATCCGAAATTCTTAACCGCCAAGGACACCCAGCTGGGGCTGGGTACCTGGAACGCCAAGACTGAATGGCTCATTGGGGGAAACGAAAGAAACTTCTGAAGGCCCCACAAACGGGTTTTGGCGTTCTTGGATCGGGAGATCCAAACATGGCGGCCTTGGCGTCATGGCGGTTAGAGTTTTTCTCGGATCAAGGCGAGAAGGCCCGGATCACGACCGGGGAGACGACTCGTGACGAATCGAGATGATGTACAGTTCCTCAAGCAGCATGTCCAGGCGGAGATAGACCGGCTGACCCCGGACCTGCTCGCCGCCAGTCAGTTTCTGCATGCGAACCCCGAGCTGGCCTACGAGGAGCACAAGGCGGCCGAGCTCCTGACAGCCATCCTGGAGGAGCACGGCTTTGCGGTCACGCGCAGAGCGGCCGGCCTGCCCACGGCGTTTCTGGCCCGCGCCGGGTCGGGGCGTCCGCGGATCGCTTTCCTCGCCGAGTACGATGCGCTGCCCGGCCTGGGCCACGCCTGCGGCCACAACCTGATCGGGACCGCGTCGGTCGGGGCAGCCCTGGCGGTGAAGGCGATCCTGGATAAAACGTCGGGGGAGGCCTTGGTGGTCGGCTGCCCGGCCGAGGAGAAGGGTGGAGGAAAGATCGACCTCGTCGAGTCCGGCCTCTTCGCGGGCGTGGATGCGGCCATGCTGGTCCACCCGAGCAACCGGACCGAGATGGTGAAGCTGGCGCTGGGCATGCGTGAACTGACGGTGGAGTACTTCGGCAAGGCCAGCCACGCCGCCGCCTCGCCGGAGGAGGGAATCAACGCTTTGGACGCCGTGGTCCTGGGGTACACCGCAGTGAGCACCCTGCGCCAGCAGGTGCGCTCCGACGCCCGCATCCACGGAATCATCACTCACGGAGGCCAGGCCCCCAACATCATCCCGGACTACGCCGCGGCCCGCTTCTACGTCCGGGCCCTGGACCTCGCGTACATGCACGAGCTGTTCCGCCGGGTGGTCGCCTGCTTCGAGGCGGCGGCCCAGGCGACAGGCTGCCGCGTGAAGGTTACCCCTGCGGACAAGGAGTATCATCCCTACAAGCCGGTCTATACCATGGCCGAGCTGTTCCAGGGCAACCTGGAATCGCTCGGGGAGACCGTGGACCAAGGCCCGGTGGATCGGGAGTTGGGCTCGACCGATGTGGGGAATGTGAGCCAAGTTGTTCCCACGATCCAGCCGATGCTCCAGATCTCGCCCCGCGAGGTCACCTGCCACATGGCGGCCTTCGCCGAGGTGGCCATCTCGGATGCGGGACACCGGGGAATGCTCTTGGCGGCCAAGGCCATGGCCATGACGGCGGTGGATCTCCTGGCAGAGCCAGCCACGCTCGCCCGTGTGTCGGCAGAGTTTCGCGGCCGGCCGCCATCCTAGGATTCACTTCGAGCAATCATGCGCTCACCTCGATGGCTCGCCACCCTGGTCTTGCTCCTACTCGTGGGCAGCATGCGGTCCGCCGCCGCCGCGGGCATCGCCGTCTGGGTGTACGACCTTCCCCGCTGGACCGAGGGCCAGCGGGAGGCCAAGTTGGCGGCGTTACCGCCGGGGACGCGGCATCTGTACGCCAGCGTCGAGGACGGCCCGCGATTTCTCCTCGACGACGAGTTCCGGGCGGCGGACATCCAGCGCGTTGTGGGTGACCTGCGTGAGCGCCCCGGGATCCTGACTCACGCCATGATTCTGCAGGATACCCGCTGGCTCGACGATGTCGAGGGCGCTCGGGAACGCCTGGCCAGGGTTCTCGCGCTGAACCGGATGCGCCCGGATCAGGCATTCGCCGGCGTGCACGTGGACGTGGAGCCCCAGACGCTGGAAGGCTGGGAATGCGGCGGCATCCCGGAGCGCCGCATCCTGGTGCAGAAGCTTCAAGACCTCCTCGGCCGCCTCGCGTCCGCGGTCCCGCCGGCGGGGAAGGAGCGGAGCGGCCGCCTGCCTCTGTCGGCGGCGCTGCCCTGGTGGATCGGCGCCCTCTCGACCGACATCCCGGAGGCCTCGCCTCGCCGGTTCTTCGAGAGCCTGGACGAGATCGTCCTCATGGCCTACGGGGATCCGGGTGGGCCCCGCGTCGGCGGGTCGGTTCAGGCGCTGCTCCGCCGACTGGAAGATGCCCGCCTCTGGCGGGACGTTCCTCCCGGCAAGGGGATCCGGATCGGCCTGGCGACCTACGAGTACGCCAGTGCCGCCGACCTCCTGACCACCGCCAGGGAGCTGGACAGGGCTTTCGACAGCCAGAAGGCCTATCGCGGCACGGCAATCTTTCATTCGACCGGGAACTACGGCGCGCCGCTCAGCGCATCCGTCCGCGGCCTGGTGCAGGATGCGGCGGGGCGGCCCATGGCCCGCGCCAGCGTGAGAGTCGGCGAACGCCAGACCGCCACCAATGGCTGCGGCCGCTTCGTCATTCGCGACCTGCCGACGGCAGGGGTCGCCCTGGAGGTGAAGGCGTCCGGGTTCCAGGGCGTCGCGGTGCCGGTGGCAGGCGTGACGGCGGGAGAGGAACTCGAGGTCGCGCCGATCGTCCTGAATCGCAACCCGTAGTCACGCCAGAGACGTGGCGCGGATCGAATGACTGGGGGTCGGATGAAGGTCATCGGTCTGATGTCCGGCACCTCCGCCGACGGCGTGGATGCCGCCCTGGTAGAGATCGGCGAGGAGGGGGATCGGCCCGCCCTCCGCCTCGTCGCGTGGGACACCCTCACCTATCCTCCTGGCCTGCGCGAGCGGATCCTGGCCGCGGCCACGGGCGGCAGCACGGAAGAGGTCTGCCACCTGGATGCCTATCTCGGCGAGCTGTTCGCCGAGGCGGCGGCGCGGGTGGCGCAGCAGGCCGGCACGGAGCTGGCCGACGTGGACCTGATCGGCTCCCACGGCCAGACGATTCACCATCTGCCGGTTGCGAGGCGGGAGGGCGCGCACGCCGTGCGATCCAGCCTGCAGATCGGGGAGCCGGCGGTCATCGCGGAGCGGACGGGGGTCACGACCATCGCTGACTTTCGGCCGCGGGACCTGGCCGCCGGCGGCGAGGGGGCGCCGCTCACCCCCATCGTCCACCACGCCCTGTTCGCGCGTAGGGATCGGGGCCGCGTGATCCTGAACCTGGGGGGGATCGCGAACGTCACGGTCCTGCCGGCGGGGGCTCCATCCTCGGCCGTGACGGGCTTCGACACGGGGCCCGGAAATGTCCTGCTGGACGAGTTCGTCCGGGCCACGGGCCTGTCGGATCGTGGCTACGACGAGGACGGGCGCTTAGCGGCGGCGGGGCAGGTGCAGCCGGACCTCCTGAGTGATCTGCTGGCGCATCCCTTCGTCGGTCGACGGCCGCCCAAGTCCACTGGGCGCGAGGCCTTCGGGCCGGTTTTCTTGGAGCAGTTTCGCACGCGGCTTCGCGCCGCGGGCGTCGGCGATCTGGACGGTCTGGCCACCCTGGCCGCCTTCACCATCGAGGCTGTCGTGCAGAACCTGCGGGACTTCGTCTTTCCAAAGATCGCGGTGCACGAGGTCGTGGTCACAGGCGGAGGCGCTTGCAATACCTTCCTGGTACGCCGTCTCACCGATGCTTTGCCGGAGTGCACGGTGGCATCGTCGGATGACCTCGGGTTTCCCGGCCGGGCCCTGGAGGCCGCGGCCTTCGCCTGGCTGGCGTACTTGACAGCCACGGGACAGCCAGGCAGTCTGCCGGCTGTCACGGGCGCCAGCGGGCCCCGCGTCCTGGGCTGCATCGTGCCCGGGAAGCGTTTCCGGGGGCTCGGGGGGTGACGTCGCCATGACACCGTACCACCAACCCGCCATGCGGCTGATCGAGGCGATCGCGCGCTCACAAGGTGAGAATTTGGAGCGGGCGGCCCAGGCCGTCTTCGCCTCGCTCCGGGCCGGCGGCGTGTTCCACGTCTTCGGCAGCGGGCACTCTCACGCCCTGGCCGAGGAAGCGTACCACCGGGCGGGTGGGCTGGTCCCGGTCAACGCGATCCAGGAGGTGTTCCTCACGCCGCTGACGTCCCCCCGCACGAGCAGCCAGCTGGAGCGGATCCCTGGCCTGGCCAGGATCATCCTGGAGGACCACGACCTCCGCCGGGGAGAGGCCCTGATGGTCATCTCCAACTCCGGGATCAATGCTGTTCCGGTCGAGGTGGCCCTGGAGGGCAGATCCCGCGGCCTCACGGTCATCGCCCTGACGTCGCTCGCCCATTCCAACGGGGTGGGCAGCCGCCATCCGAGCGGCAAGCGACTGTTCGAGGTTGCAGACATCATCCTGGACAACTGCGGGGAGCCTGGGGACGCCGTCGTCCGTTTCGAAGGATTCGGGGGACGGGTGGGACCCACGTCGCTTCTCGCCGGCGCGTACCTCATCAATTCCCTGGCGTGCCGCGTCGTGGAGCTGTTCCTGGCCCAGGGCCTCACGCCGCCGGTGTATTTCAGCGCCAACGTCCCGGGTGGCGACGAACACAACCAGAAGCTGGAGGCGAGGTATCGCGGCCGCATCCGCGGTCTGTGAAGCGGCAACCCGGCAATCGGGCGACTTGGCAATCCGGGGAATCGCGAACTCCAGATTGCCAGATTGCCCAGTTACCAAATTGCCTTAGGGACAGGAAGGATATGGCGTGACGGAGGACGGCACGAGGGCACGGCTACTCGAGGGGATCCGGGTGCTAGATCTCAGCCGGATCATTGCCGGGCCGTTCTGCTCGCAGATCCTGGGCGACATGGGGGCCGAGGTGATCAAGGTCGAGCAGCCCGGCGTGGGCGACGACAGCCGCACCTGGGGGCCGCCCTTCATTCAGGAAGAATCGGTCTACTTCTTCAGCATCAACCGGAACAAGAAGAGCGTCACGGTGAACATGAAGGACCCCCGGGGCAAGGCGATCATCCGCGAGCTGGCCAGGCGGTCGGACGTCCTGCTGGAGAACTTCAAGCCGGGCACGCTGGCGGAGCTGGGGCTGGACTGGGAGGATCTGCGCCGGGACAATCCCCGCCTCGTCTTCTGCTCGATCTCGGGATTCGGCCGGACCGGGCCGTCGGCCGAGCGCGGCGGCTACGATGTGATCGTCCAGGCGGTGGGCGGCCTCATGGGCATCACGGGGGACCCCGAGGGTCCGCCGGTCAAGGTGGGCGTGGCCATGACCGACATCTGCACGGCCCTCTATGCCCACGGGGCGATCCTGGCGGCGCTGTACGCTCGCGACCGGACCGGGGAGGGGCAGCGGATCGACGTGTCCCTCCTGGAGACGCAGATCGCGGCCCTCATCAATATCGCCAGCTCGTACCTGAACGCCGGAGAGATCCCGGAGAAGTGGGGCACGGCCCACGTGAACATCGTCCCCTACCAGGCGTTCAAGATGCAGGACGGTTACATGATCATCGGGGCGGGCAACGACCGCCTGTGGGTCAACCTGTGCGAGGCCATCGGGCTTGCCGAGGTGGGCCGCGATCCCAAGTACGCCACGAATGCCCAGCGCGTGGAGCACCGCGAGGAGATCGTCCGCCTCCTCGAGGCCCGGTTGACAACCAAGACCCGCAAGGAATGGGAGAGCATCCTAGCCCCTCTCGGAATCCCCTGCGGGCCGATCAACCGGATGGACGAGGTCTTCGCCGATCCACAGGTTCAGCACCTCCAGATGGTGCTCCAGGCGCGCCATTCCCACGTCGGGACGATCCGTATGGTCAGGAATCCGGTGACCTTCTCCGGCACTCCCGTGGATCTCCGCCACGCGCCGCCGAGGCTGGGAGAGCATACGGAGGACGTCCTCCGGGATCTCCTGGGCTACTCCGCGACGGAGGTCGCGGCGCTCAAGGCGGCGGGTGTGATATGATTCTGGAATTCAGGTCGCAGGTCCGATCGGAAGGAGGGCCAGCATGCACCGGTCATGGTTCCTCGCTCTCGGCATCCTGGTGCTGGTGGCATTGGGCCTGGCGGGCTGTGGTCCGCAGGTGTCCCAACATGTTGAGGAGTCGCGCGCGGCTGTCGAGGCGGCCCGCGCCGCCGGGGCGCCGTCGCGGGCGCCCGAGGAGTTTCAGGCGGCGGAAAGCATGCTGAAGGAGAGTCAGGCGCTCCTGGCGGCCGGCAGCGCGGCCAGCTTGCTCGAGGCCGATTATCGCGCGGCCGTCACCGTGGCCATGGCGAAATCGGCCACGGCCTCCGCCAGGCTCTCGGCGGATCTGATGAAGGTGCAGTCCGAAACCCAGGCGGCGAAGCAGGAAGCGGAGCGGGCCCGGGCAGAGACGGGGAGCCTGCAGCCCCAGGTGCGGGCGGCCGAGGAAGCGGCACGGGTGGCTCAGGCGCGGGCGGAACGGGCCGAGGCTCAAGTGGCGGAGCTGAAGCGACAGGTGACAGCGGCCAGCCAGCCGGCATCCCCGTTGGCGAGCTACACCCGGTACGTCGTGAAGAAGGGGGACACGCTGCGGAAGGTCGCCGCCCGGCCGGAGATCTACGGAGACGCCGGCCAATGGCAGCGCATCTACGAGGCCAACCGGGACATCATCGGGCGGGACCGCAAGCTGAAAATGGGCCAGGTCCTGATGATTCCGAAGCCTTGAGCCGTTAACGCACGGGTGATCGCATGACGGCGGAGGTCCTGATCCGCGGGTCGCAGGTCTTTGACGGGGGCGGCGGTCCCCCGATGGGAGCCGATATCGCCATCACCGGCGACCGGATCGTCGCCGTGGGACGCGGTCTGTCCTCCCAGGGGGCGCGACGGGTGATCGACGCCCGGGGGCTGGCGGCGGCCCCGGGCTTCGTGGACATCCACGGCCACTCCGATTACCACCTCCTCCTCACAGGGACGGCCGAAAGCGCCGTGCTCCAGGGGGTGACCTGCGAGATCGGGGGAAACTGCGGCTATGCGGCCGCGCCCATCTGGGGGCCCTGGTGGGAGGATCGCGCCAAGTCATATCGCGAGATCTACGGTTTGGACCACGCCTGGCACGATGTGAGGAGTTACTTCCGCCGGCTCCTGGATCAGGGAATCTCGATCAACTTCGGCCTGCTGGTCGGCCACAACACCCTCCGCGGCTCCGCCCTGGGGGGCGCCGATCGCGCCGCCACGGCGGAGGAGTTGCAGGCCATGATCGCGGCCCTGGAGCGCGGCATGGACGAGGGAGCCCTGGGCCTGTCCACGGGGCTGGTCTATTCTCCGGCCTGCTTCTCGCCATCGGAGGAACTGGCGACCCTCACGGCCGTGGCGGGGCGCAAGGGCGGGATCCTCACGACCCACATGCGGAGCGAGGGCGACGGCCTCTTGGAGGCGATCCGAGAGGTCATCGCCGCCGCCGAGACGGGACGGACGCCGCTCCAGATCTCCCATCTCAAGACGTACGGGGAGCAAAACTGGGGGAAGCTGCCGCAGGTGTTCGACCTGATCGAGGCCGCGCAGCGGCGCGGCGTGGACGTCACCGCCGACCGGTACCCCTATACGGCGGCCAACACGGGCCTCCAGGCGGCGCTCCCGCGCTGGGCCATCGAAGGGGGCAAGGCGGAGCAGACGGCACGCCTCGGGGACCCCGCCGTCCGCGCCCGCATCCGGCAGGAGATCGGCGAGGGGCCGAACGCCCGCGACTGGAGCCAGGTGATGATCTCCGAGGTCACGCTTCGGGAGAATCGCCGCTACCAGGGGCTCCGTGTGGACGCCGCCGCGCGGCTGGCGGGGAAGGAGACGCTCACCTTCGTCCTGGATCTGCTCCAGGAGGAGAAGACCCAGGTCGACGCCATCTACTTCGTGATGAGCGAGGAGAATCTGCAGGCGATCCTGCGCAAGCCCTATGTGATGGTCGGGTCCGACTCGGGCTGCCGCGCCCATTACGGCCCGCTGTCCACGGGCCGCCCCCACCCCCGGACCTTCGGGACGTTCGCCCGCGTCCTGGGTCACTATGTGCGGGAGGTGAGCCTGTTCGATCTGGCCACCGCCATCCGCAAGACGACCTCCGATCCCTGCCGCCGCCTGGGCCTCGGGGATCGCGGGTGGCTTCGACCGGGGTACGCGGCCGACGTTGTCCTCTTCGACCCCGAGCGGGTGCGGGACGTCGCGACCTACGAGGAACCGATCCGGTATCCGGTCGGGGTGCACACGGTCCTGGTGAATGGGATGGTGACGGTTGAGGCGGGGGAGCACACCGGCACCAGGGCGGGGCAGATCGTCCGCCGGACACCCGCAACTTCCTGAGGAAGGAAGTTGCGGATCTTCAAATTTCAAACTGACAACTGATAGCCGACCGAGGTCGGGCGCTACGGAAGATGTCCGGTTGTCAGTTGTCCGTTGTCGGCTTTCCATTGGCTCTGTCGCGTAGGGAGAGCACATGCGTCCACGCGTCGGCATCACATCCTGGCACCGGAATGACAAGGACGGGCTGGAACGCTGGGAGGCGATCCGCGACACGTACACGGGGGCCATCCACGCGGCGGGCGGCGTGCCGCTGATCCTCCCGATCGCGGACGATGAGCCCGACCTCATCGCGAGCTACCTGGGCGCGGTCGATGGCGTCCTCTTCACGGGAGGGGAGGACGTGGCCCCGGCCTACTACGGCGAGGCGCAAGACGAACGCTGCCAGGAACCAGACCGGGAGCGGGACTTCTTCGAGATCCACCTTGCGCGCGCGGCGCTCTCGAAACGGACGCCGGTCCTGGGGATCTGTCGCGGCCTCCAAGTGCTGAACGTGGCGGCCGGAGGCACACTGTACCAGGACATCGAGTGCCGCCCCGGCACCATGGGGTACCATGCGGCGGACTCAGCCAATCGCCAGAAGTTAGTCCACGCCGTCCACATCCTGGCGGGCACCCGGCTGCACTCGATCATGGGTGTCGCCGAGTCGCGGGTGACCAGCACGCACCACCAGTTCGTCAAGGACCTGGCCCCGGGTTTCCGCGTCTCAGCCGAAAGCCAGGAGGACGGCATCGTGGAGGGCATCGAGCGGCCGGACCATCCGTTCCTGGTGGCCGTGCAGTGGCACCCGGAGCGGATGTACCGGGATCACGCGGAACACCTGGCGCTGTTTCAATCGTTGGTCGCGGCTGCCAGGGCGGCGCGGGCTTGAAGCGCGACCCCCCGCCCGCCGGCAGGGGGAATGAGCAATGTCCAATGACCGTTGGTCATTGGACTCGGATCATTTACACGTGTCTTGGTGATTTATCCGGGCGAGGCGAGCCGCGCGGCCGCCCCCTGGATGGCTTGCAGCAGTCGTTGATGCTCGACGCTGCCCACGATGGATCGCGCCGCGTCCACGTCCACCGCGCTGTGCCTCGCCTTGAGCCACCTCCGCAATCGAGCGATCCGATCCAGGGAATCCGCCAGCCGCGCCTCGGAGAGCCGGCGGCTCCTGACCGCGGCCTCCACCGCTGCCATGGCCACCCGCTGCCGCTCGGGGTCGTGGCAGATGAGGATCAGGTCCCCCCCGGCCTCCAGGAAGCGGACGGAGGCCTCGCCGAGATCGAGGCGGGCGGCGATGGCCTCCATCGTGAGGTCATCGCTCACCACCGCGCCGTCGAACCCCAACTCCTCCCGCAGGATTCCCGTGATGATGGGCCGGGACAGGCTGCTCGGGGATGCGGGGTCCAGCGCCGGGCAGGAGAGGTGGGCCACCATCACGGCCGGCACGCCGGCCCGGATCGCCTGGCGGAACGGGACGAACTCCACCCTGCGCCAGCGCGCCGAGGACTGCGGGCTTTCCGGCAGCGTGAGGTGGGAGTCCGCCGCCGTCTCGCCATGTCCCGGGAAGTGTTTGGCCGTGGCCAAAATGCCAGCATCGGCAAACCCGTGGATGGCGGCCGCGCCGAGGCGGGCCACGCGATCCGGATCGCGGCTGAAGGCCCGGTCGCCGATGACGGGATTGTCCGGGTTGGTGTGGACGTCCAAGACGGGGGCGAGATTCCACGTGAACCCGGCGGCGCACAGTTCACGACCGACGGCGTGGGCCAGATCACGCGCGAGCGCCTCGTCGCCGATGGCCCCGAGGGTCGCGGCGGCGGGCGGGGCGAGAAACGGCGCGGGCAGCCGAATGACCCGGCCTCCCTCCTGATCCACCCCGACCAGGAGGGGGGCGGCGGCTGCGGTGTGCAGCGCGGCCGTCAGGGAGCAGATCTGCGAGAGGTCCTGAAGGTTCCGACGGAACAGGATCACCCCGCCGAGGCCGGATGCCAAGAGCGGGAGGAGATGGTCGGGGACCGCGACCCCGTCGAAACCGAGGCAGAACAGCGACGGGATCGGGCGGGGCGTCATCCTCCCTCCCTGGCACCGTCCCGCGCGATGTGGAAGGCCTGCCGGAATTCCTCCAGGTCGTCCGGTCGGACGTCAGGCCACGTCCGGATCTCCTGGTAGAGCCCCTGGGGATCTTTGGTCAAGCGCCGGCTGACGATCTGGGCCGCGTCCGTCAGGTTCGCGACGCGGCGGTCGATGATCCCGTGGAGGAGCGGGGCCAGGATCTTCAAGATGCCGTGCGCGACAATGCTGTTCAGGCGGAGGAAAAGCTGCGGCTCCACCTCCACGTAGGATTCGTTGCCGTCCCAGCGCTCCCAGTACTCCAGAGTGAACACCATGTTCCCCGACAGCTTCAGAAGGTGGGCCAGGGACCGGAACTCGCCCTCGACGAAGTAGATCCGCCGCTCCGGCGCCCGGGCCACCAGCCGGAGACTGCCGCGGAGCGACCCCATGTCATCCACGGCGTAGATCCCGTTGCCCCTGTCGGTGATCCGGTAACGCTCCAGGGGCGGGTGGAGGTGCCGCGCCACCGTGGCGGCGAAGGGGGGCCGGTCCATGATCCACTCGGTGTTCTTGAGGGTTCCGATGAATCGCACCGTTTTCAACTGGCGCGCGAGGGTGTACTGTTCCACCACCTCACGCGTGGGCGCATCGTCGATGGTGAGACCCATGAGGGTGGAGGCCCCCTGCACCTGGGTCGCCAGAAGCAGGGTCAGGCCGACGACCCATTGCAGCACGCAAGGCGCAATGGGTGCCCCGCCGGCCCAGCGACTCTGCCTCCGCCATCTTGCCGGCGCCCTGGGGCCTTGCGTCCCCCGACGATTTGACACGCGTGCGCCGCACGCACTATAAGGGGCCTGCGACTGGCCGGTCATGGACGAGGAATCTCCCCGAATGGTGACGGCGCGCACGACTGAGGGCGCATGAGGACCAGGACCAAGCTGACCTGGGTGGCCATCCTGTATTTCGCCGAGGGATTTCCCTTCGGCATCGTGAATGACGCCCTGCCCATCTTCTTCCGGATCCACGGCATCCGTTTGGCCGACATCGGCCTGCTGAGCCTGGTGGGGCTGCCCTGGACGCTCAAGTTCCTCTGGGCTCCCGCCGTCGACCTCTGGGGCCGACGCCGCACCTGGGTGGTGGCATGTCAGCTCTTCCTCGTCCCCGGCCTGCTGGCCATCCTGGCGGTGGACCCCTCGCGCGTCAGCGCCTTCTTCTGGGCGGTCGTCCTGGGTCTGGCCTTCTTCTCGGCTACTCAGGATATTGCCATTGACGCCTACACCATCGAGCTCCTGGACGAGAAAGAGATGGGGCCGGCGAACGGCGTGCGGGTGACCGCCTACCGGATCGCTCTCATTGCGGCCGGCGGACTGTTCGTGGCGGCGGCCGGTCTGATCGGCTGGCCGGCGGCATTCGTCGGAGCGGCCGCGGTCATGGCCCTCTTCTGCCTCCTGTCCTCCCGCCTGCCTCACGCCAGGCCTGACCCTGTCACCCCCATGCCAGCCACCCCGGCGAGCGGGGCCATCGGGCGGGCCATCTGGACGCCCCTTCGACAATTCTTCGGGTATCCCGGGTTCGTCTTCGTCATGCTCTTCGTGCTGACCTTCAAGCTCGGAGACATGGCACTGGGCCCGATGGTCCGCCCGTTCTGGGTGGATCGGCATTTCACCCCGCTCCAGATCGGCGCGGTGCCAGGCACGCTGGGGGTGGTGAGCACGATCCTGGGGGCGCTCCTGGGGGGCGGCCTCACTGTCCGCTGGGGGATCTTCCGCGCGCTCTGGCTCCTGGGGATCGCCCAGGCGGCCTCGAACCTGGTGTACGCCGCCGCCGCCGCCCTCCCCCCCTCGTTGCCGCTCATGTACGCGGCCTCGATCGTCGAGTCGTTCTGCGGGGGGCTGGGCACGGCGCCTTTCCTGGCCTTCCTCATGAGCATCTGCGACAAGGCCCACGCCGCGACGCAGTATGCCCTCCTCAGCGCTCTCTTCGGTCTCACGCGGGTGATGGCCGGGGCGCTCTCGGGCTGGGCGACCGAAGAGATCGGCTACGCCGCCTACTTCACCCTGACCTTCTTCCTGGCCTGGCCGGCCCTGGCCTTGCTCCCCTGGGTCCGGCGCTGGACCGTCACGCGCGCGGCGGGGGGCCAGACCTCAGGCCCGAGCGCGTGAACCGCTCCTGACAACCCCTATCCCTCTCCGACGCGGAGTGGAGGCATGCGGCCCGGGCGGCTGGGAGCGGAGCCGGCGCCGCCCGACGGTTCCGCATCCGGAAGCTCCCCTGCCTACCAGAGGCGTTCCCCCCGGTCGAAGAACCGGCGAAAGCCATCGCGGTCGCGGGCCGCCGCCGCGAATCGGGCCATGCCCTCTTTGAGGGACTGTATGTCCGTCGCGATGGAGATCCGAAGATAGTGGAGGTTCTCCGACCCGAACCGCCCGAAGGATTTGCGGTCCAGCGTGGCCACCTGATGCTCGAAGAGCAGGAACATCTGGAAGAGCGTCGAGGGGCTGGTCCTGGCCTGCTTGTCCGCGGAGAGGCTCCGGTAGGCGTCCAGAATGCCGAGGGTCTTGCACACGCCGCCGATGTTGGGGAACACGTAGAAGGCCCCCTTGGGGGTCTGGCAGCGCACCCCGTCGATAGCGTTCAGGGCGGACACGACCAGGTCGCGCCGCTCTTGGAAGGCGGTGACCATCTCGCGGATGGCCGCCTGGCTCTGGGGGGACTCCAGCGCAACGCGCGCTCCTTCCTGGTTGTACGCCGGGACGCACGAAAAGTAGTTGATGTTCAAATTGCGAAAGACGTCGGCTTCCTCCACGGTGGGAAAGAGGGCCCAGCCGATCCGCCCGCCCGTCCAGGAATAGCTCTTCGAGGCGCCGCTCACGAGGATCGTGAGCTTTTCCATTCCCGGGCAGGAGATGATGCTGTGGTGTCGGTGGCCATCGAACAGGATGTGTTCGTACACCTCATCGGAGTAGACTCGGATGTCCCGGGATCCCCGCCCGAGGATGACGTCCGCGATCTCCTGCAATTCCTCCTTCGTGGCCACACCTCCCGTGGGATTGGACGGGAAGTTGAGGTAGATGAGCTTCGACCGATCCGTCAGGAGCGCCGCCAGCTCCTTGCCGGAAAAACTGAAATTCTTCGCCTCCTCCAGGTGAATGGGCACGGGCCTGGAGCCGAGGTAGGTAATGAACGACTCGTAGATGGGAAACCCCGGGCTGGGGTACAGCACCTCATCGCCAGGGTCGCAATAGGTTTGCTGGCAGAAGCCAATGGGCGGCTTCGCGCCGGGAAAGACGACGACCCGATCGGGGGTCGCCCGGATGCCTCGCGTCTCGCTGAGATGCTTCGCAATCGCCTTGCGGAGCGGGAGGATCCCCTGGGGGTCGCAGTAGTGCGTGTTGTCGAGATCGATCTGACGCTTGACCTCTTCCTTGACGAATTGCGGGATGGGAAAATCGGGCTCGCCCAGATTGCACTTGATGACCCGCTTTCCCTGTTCCTCGATGGCCCGGATGTAGGGGCCGACCTTGAACGCGTTCTCGGTATCGATGAGCTCGGATCGCTTCGCAAACAGTGCCATGGTCGCTACCTCTCGGGGGCGTCGAGCCCCACCGGGGGCGGTGGACCCCCGGACTGTGGGGGTGACAACCAGAAGGACGGGAACAGATGACGGTGGGGAAACGGCATTCCCACGACCAGCGCATCAGGCGGAAGACTTGCCCTTCTCCAATGTGATACGGAGCATGTTGAGCAGCCGCTCCCCGGCCACGCTCTTCAGCACGATGACTTCGGCGCCGACCCTGAAGGCTTTCTCGTTCAGCTTGATGTCCTGCGTCGCGGTGAGGATGATGACCGGGATGTGCTTGAGCTCTCCGTCCTGCTTCAGCTTCTCGCAGACAGTGAAGCCGTCCATCTCCGGCATCTCGATGTCCAGCAGGATGAGGTCCGGTTTGTACTGCTTGGCCCGGGCCAGCCCTTCGGCGCCGTTGGCCGCGGCCACCACGCGATACCCCTGCCGCTTCAGCAGGTTCTGCTGCAGGGTCACGAAGAACGGTTGATCGTCGATGATCAGGATCGTCTTCTGGGAACTCGGCGTCGGGGTGGCCATGCCTTCCGCTCCTCTCCCTCCCTAATGGGCTATGGAGACAGCCCGAGAACTTTGGCGGGCGGGACGACAGCCATCGGCCCGGCCTACGGGTTCCCCCCGTAGGTCGGGATGGGGCTCACGACAGGTACGCTCGCAGGATCCCGGCGGCGACCTCGGCGCCGTTGGCCGGCAGATCGGGCCACGTCCGGGGCAGGCGCAGCAGGGCGTCCAGGCTGCCTCGCCAGTTCCCCGCCAGCAGGTCCTCGTTTCCGATGAACGCCGCCACCCCGAACCGCTCCAGCCCCGCCACCAGGGCGCCGTACTCGGCGAACCGGCCCCGGGGCGTGTACAGCACGGGCGTCCGGTTCGCCAGGCAATCCGACACGATCCCGTAGCCCGGCTTCGTGATCACCGCGTCCGCGTGAGCGACCAGATCTTCGTACATGAATCCGTTCAACATCACGGCCCGCACATTCCGGAGCGGCCGGGGCGTTGGCTGGGTGGTGAGAAAGCAATACTCACCGAGCCCTTCCACGCGATCGAAGTCGATGCCCTGGATCTCGAAGCCGCCGAAGGACAGCAGGATCACCGGGCGGGAACCGTCGAGGCGAAGCAGTCGCCGGACCTCCTCCCGCGAGCGGCGGGCCCGTCGCGCGATCATGGGGATGTCCTGGATCGCCGTGAAGGCCTCGCAGTCCCCGTGAAAGGGCAGACGCAGGAACAGGTCAGCCCGCCCATAGGCCTCGCGGATCTGTTCCAGGATCGGCGCGTGATTCGGGAGCGCCCGGACGTAATCGGCGTAGATCCAATCCCACGAGAAGTTGCTGATTCCGACGGCCGGGATCCCGGCCCGCTCTGCCACCAGGAACGCCGCCGGCGGGATGTCGGCGACGACCAGGTTCACGTCATCGCGACGCAGGATCTCGCTCTCCTCTTCCACGACGGCCGGTTGGGACTCAAGGAGCCGGGCATACGCCAAAAGCGTCGCGGCCGGGTCCAGGCGGATGGAGTCAACCTGGATGACCCCGACATCGAGGGCCCGTCGTCGGAGCCGGAAGTCGCACGGGATGTTCATGCGAAACAGCCACTCCGGCGCCGTGGAGATCAGGCTGATCTTTAGCCCCGATGTCTGCCAAGCCAGAGCTGAGGCCACGGCCGCCATGCGGGTGGCGTGTCCGAAGCCGTGACCGGTGATGTAAAAGGCGACGTGCGGCATTCCGACCTCATCGTCGTACTAAGTATATTGAAACCGGGCTGCATTGCAAGGCAATTGCCTCACATGAAGATAAAGGAAAGACGGTCGGCTGGGATGCCCCAGGCATTGCGAGGGGGGCGAGGTCAACGGTCCTTGTCCTGAAGGATCTCGTAGGCCTGCTGGATTGCGAGCAATTTCTTGTGGGCCAGCTCCTGGAATTCCTTCCCGAGATGCGCGACCTTGTCGGGATGGTACCGCGCCACAGCGCGCTTGTAGGCGGCCTTGATCTCGTAAGCCGAAGCGTGTGGGGACACCTCCAGCAGGGTGTACGGATCCATTTGGCTGAAATCTGTGGAGAGGTCGTCGGGAGGCGGGGAACTCCCGCGGCGCGCCCACGGTCCCCCCGGTCGCCCCCGGAAGACGTCCCAGGGAAATTGCCCGCGCCCCCGAGTCAGGTACCAGGCCAGGAGACCGAGGACAAGGAGGTCATCCAGCCACCCCAGCCCCGGGATGAAATCGGGGACCACGTCCACCGGGCTGACGACATAGAGGAGTGCAGCCGAGATCGCGAGAACGCGTCGCAGGTTCAGCATGCCGGTCATCCACCTGTGGTAATCTTTCTATCACATTTCGGCCTGCCGCTCAAAGGCCGCCAACGCCGACGATCGGTTCAGCACTTGCCGGATCATCGGTCGGGTAGCGAAGGGTCTGGGCAGGAATAGAGGAGGGAGGGTCGGAATGCGCGGCCAGTTTACGAAGCAAGACTTGTTCCCGGCTCAGCGACTGTCGGCATCCCAACCCGCGTCTCCGTCCCTCGCAGCGCCATCTGACCGATTGAGTTCCCTCCTGAAAGTGGGGGGCTCAGGAGTAATTCCGGGCGGTATTCTCCCCACCATGGACTGTTGGCGTCTCCAAAGAGCAAGCCTGAAGAGCCATGCACCTCGCCGGTTCGTCCTGTGCGGGATATTCAGACCAAAGTGAAGCGTTCCATGGGCACCATTGACGATCGGGGGTTCACACGCCCGATGACCACTCTCGTCGCTCAGGGGCCTTGCCGAAGGGAGAAGGCCGAGCTCCAGATCGACTTGACCGCCGCTGACTTTTGGGCCGCGGGTCTCAAGGGCGCTCTCGAGTCAGCCGGGCCACTCGTGAGGGTGCCCGAAGGGGTCAATGGGAGGGCGTATGAGGCGGGGAGCCGTGAGTGTCAAGCATAACCCATCTCTAACCATGAATTGACTTTACAATACCGGACTAATCCGGTATACATACACCCGACAGTGATCTTCATTCTGGCTGGAACCGAATAAGAATAAGAAAAAACGAGCGTAAAACGTAAGAGGAGATGACAATGAGAAAGATTCCGAGTTACATGATTGCCATAGGCGCCATGGTAATTGCCCTGGTCTGGTCGGTTATGCAAGAGCCCCCGCGCTTCGAGGAAGGTGCCCGCCCGTTGCCGACGATGGCCAGCACGGTCGGGACGGGGTCGGTCCAGAATTAGGAATCCCCGCCTGCCTCGCCCACCGTACTGTCCAGAATGAGGTACGCCGGGGGCGAGGCAATTTTCCTCAGGGTAATCCTCGAAGCAGGCCATCCATCCTCTTTGAATTCAGAAACGCAACGTTAAGGCTGTCCGAAGTTAGCGCAGGAGTGACTGCCGGGCATTGCCATTCGCATGGCTCCCCAGCACCTCCCTATCGAATGGATTGCGGACGGACGGGCCAATCACAGACGGGCGAATCCAGATTGACGGCGTCCAGCTTCTTCGCTAGGATGCCGCTCATGCGAACCCGGCTTTCCCTCGACCAGTTCGTCAAGTCGCATGGCTTGGGAAACGACTACATCGTTTTGGATGGAAGCCGGCTCTCGCGTCCGCTCACGCCCGAGGCGGTACGCCGGATCTGCGACATCCACTACGGGATCGGCTCGGACGGGATCCTGCTCCTGACGCCTGGCGTCGAGGCCGATTTCGGAGTGCGCATCTTCAATCCGGATGGCGGCGAGGCGGAAAAGAGCGGGAACGGTCTGCGTATCCTGGCCAAGTTCCTGTACGATCACGGCTACACGGACAAGTCTGAGTTCACGGTGTCCACGCCGGGTGGCCCGGTGCGGGCCAGGCTGCACCTCCAGGCAGGTCGGGTCGCCGCCATCACCATGGACATGGGCCGGGCCACCTTCGTGAGTTCCGAGATTCCAGTGGCGGGCCCCCGCCGCGAGGTGGTGCGAGAGCCTCTGGAGGTGGAGGGCCGGCGGCTTCCCGTGACCTGTGTTTCAGTCGGCAATCCGCATTGTGTGATCTTTACGGACGTGCTGGACGAGGAGGAGGTTCGCCGCCTCGGCCCCGCGATCGAGCATCATGCGAGCTTCCCCAACCGGATCAATGTCCAGTTCGCCAAGGTGCTGGCGCGCGACCGCGTCTCCATCCTGATCTGGGAGCGGGGGGCCGGCTACACGCTCGCCTCGGGGACTAGCTCGTGCGCGGTGGCCGCGGCCGGCGTGAAAAGCGGCCTGACGGACCGCCGGGTGACGATCATTAGCCCTGGGGGCGAACTCGCCATCAGTGTGGCCGAAACCTGGGACCTGACGCTCACCGGGCCCGCCTCGGAGATCGCCCGCGGGACGTTGAGCCAGGATCTGCTGCAGGGTCTGCCAGCGTGAAACCGAACGAGGAGCGGGCCCACCTTCGTCGGAGCTTCCTGTTCGTTCCAGGGAGCGAAGAGAAGAAGGTCGCCAAAGCGGCGAGTCTGGGCGCGGACGCCGTGATCCTCGACCTGGAGGACGCCGTGGCGCCGGCGCGCAAGGCGGAGGCGCGCACGCGGTTGCGGACCTTTCTCCAGGGGCAGGACAGCCAGACCATCGAGTGGCTCATCCGGCTGAACGGGATCAGCACCCCGTACTTCGAGGCGGACCTGGAGGCCTGCGTCCGCGCCGGCCCCGATGCCCTGGTGATCCCCAAGGTGGACTCGCCCGAGGTGCTCCAGCTCGCGGATGCCCACCTCACCGAGGCCGAACACGCATCGTCCCGTCCCGCCGGTTCGCTCAGGTTCTTCGCCCTCATCGAGAGTGCCCGCGGCATCCTGAATGCCCACGCCATCGCCACGGCGACGCCACGCCTCCTGGGCCTGATGCTGGGTCACGTGGACCTGTCCACCGATCTCGGCATTCCCGCGGGGCGGGCCGGGGAGGGCATCGTCCACCACGCCCGCTGCCAGTTGGTGCTGGCGGCGCGGGCGGCGGCCGTGGACGTGGTGGACACGATCTACCTGAATATCCACGACCACGAGGGCCTGCGGGCCGAGGCGGCCCAGGCCGCCGCCATGGGCTTTGCAGGGAAGCTGGCGATCCACCCGGGCCAGATTCCGATCATCCACGAGGCGTTCACGCCGTCCGCGGACCGCGTCCAGCGGGCAAAGCGGGTTCTGGAGGTCTGGCGGCAGGCGGAGATGGAAGGCCGCGGGGTCTGCGCGCTGGATGGGGAGTTGATCGAGAAACCCGTGGTGGAGGCGGAACGGCGGGTTCTGGAGCGGGCCCGGATGGCCGGGGTCTTTTGAACTGCCGAGGGAGATGCCGGTGACCTCAGGGCCATCCCCCGGCGAGGGATGCGAGGGAGGGCTAGGCCGGACTCCGATTGATTAGGAAGAAAGTTACCGGACACCTTTCGGAGGCTAACCGATTGGTTTCCTTCGGGCGGCTTCGGAATTCTTCGGGAGCAAGATTCGAGGCGTTAGCCCCATGAAACTACACCCAACTGCAGGAGATCTCCTCCGCCCCGTCTTGCTGGCGGCCGTGCCCCGCAAAGCGAGTCGGTCGCGCCACTGCAGCTTGCTCTCGCCGAGCGCTGATCCCCGGCTGTATCGGCACGACTGCCACCCTCGGCGTACCACGCAGCGCACAGTGGGGATCGCCGAGTTCCTGACCCGCTGTCTCCCCCCATGCGGCAGACGAAGAATCATCCCCGTGCCTCCACGAATTCAAGCACTTGAAGGCTGAAAGTTATCCAGTACCTTTTTCAATCGAAGAGAGGGAGGCCGAAGAGATGCCTCTTGACCAGTGTTACTCAGCAGCGCGGAATCTTGGCTACACATTGGCTCGCGCTGCTTCGTTCGCGGGGAAGGCCCTCGCACTCGCACAAGGCGCGCGGCAAGTGTTCGGCCCTCCCCGCGGGCCCTACCGAGAGGGGCGGGCCGCCGCCCCTCCTCGGACTCTCCCCCGGACTGTGCGGTCCCGGGCGGACTGCCGCCTATCTTATGCACCGCACAGTATGTCTCGCAGGAGTTTCCTGACTGGTGGCCAGACCTGATGCATGAATGGGACATCTGATGGACCGGTACTGCAGGCTAAACGAGACAGATGTGCCGTACTGGTATGGCGAGCGAGCGCTTACCGGTGTCCTGGCTGCAGCCGCATGGCGGCTTCCAGAGGGATGGAGCCTTGTAGAATTCGCGGCCTATCGCGGATCGGGCGATGAACTCACGTCTGGGCGGGGCGATGCTTGGATCGGTCGGGGTAGCGATTGGTGGGCACCTATCGAGTGCAAACTGCAATGGATTTCGACTACCCACGAGCCCGGTGCCACCATCCAGAAAACGGAGGCAGAGTTGGACGCAGCAAGCGAGCAGCTAGCGCGTCTCAGTCCTGAGTTTCGAGGAGTTCGAGGTATCGTCCTTTGCTATCTGGTGCCTGAATTAGCTGTACACGCGCGCCCACGCGGCGCCGGCCCCGGTATCGAAGAAGCTCCGCGCGCTCTTCACGGAATGCAACCGACCGCAGCTCCGTCACTTCAGCCGAGAGCTGGAGCAGACTTTACCGCTCGAGGTGGACAGGCTGCTGGTGAAGGACCTGGAACGGCGGTACCGCCGATCGCCGGCCTTTCTCCGGCGCTACGCCCTGGTGGCCACGACCTTCTGGCACATCCACGAGGTGCAGAAGCTCCTCCGCAAGGCGAACATCGAGGTCGTGGGCCTGATGGCCGATGCCAGCCTGGAGAGCCTGATGCGCCTCACCGCTCTGCCCGAGGGGACCAAGGTGGGGGTGGCCTGCCACGAGTGGACGGGGAGCGAAAACCTGAGACTCTCGATCGAGAACGCGGGCCTCAAACACGTCCAACCCGTCATGGGATGCGGCGCCGAGCCTGAGAGCCTGAAGCGGATGGTGAAGGAGGCGCGGGTCGTGGTGTGCACCAGCCTCGTGGCGAAGAAGGTGCGGGCCGTGGCCCCCAAGGGAGTGGAGGTCATTGTGGACGATCGCACCTTGAACAGGGGCGGCTTGGAGATGCTGCGGCAGCGCCTGGCCCAGTTGGCGGCCGGGATCGAGAATCGGGGGGTGAGGCGTGGCGGGCGCTGAGGGCCGGCAGATCGCCATCCCGCTGGCCCGGATCTATCTGCTGCTGCTCCTGACCATTGTGTTCTGGGGCGGGTCGCCGGTGGCCGGGAAGCTCGCGGTCAAGGAGCTTCCCCCCGTCACCATCGGCGTCCTCCGGTACGGCGCGGCATCCCTCGTCCTGTTCGCTTTGTTCGGCAGCCGCCTGCCCGCCCTGGGGGAGATAGGCCGCAGGGACCGCTGGCTTCTCGTGAGCGTGGGAGTCCTGGGGACATTTCTCAACCATATCGTGTTTTATGTGGGCCTCGTCCTTGCACCGGCCTCGCACGGGGCGATCCTCTCGCCGACGACCAGCCCGATCTGGACCATGCTCCTGGCGGCGCGGTTCGGAGGAGAGAGGATCACGCGGGCGCAGATACTCGGGATGATGCTTTGCATGATGGGAGTCGTCCTCGTCGCCCGGCCTGGCAGCTCGGCTGTCACGGTGACCGGGATGGTCCTCCTGGGGGATGGGCTCCTTCTCGTGAGCGGCTTGGCCTGGGGGGCCTACTCATTCCTCACCAAGGTCGCCATGCGGCGCCTGAGTGCCATGGCCACGCTGGCCTACGGGATGGCGATCGGGTGTATCCTCCTGGTTCCGGTGGCGCTCCTGGAGCGGCCGTGGGGAGCCATTGCCAGAGCGTCGTGGGGGGCTTGGGCCGCCGTCCTCTACGTCACCGTGGCGGCCACGCTGCTGGCGTCCTTCTGGTGGAGCCTGGCGATCCAGCGCGTGGGAGCGGGGCGGACGGCCGTGTTCGGAAACCTGACACCGATGTTCGGAGTGTTGCTGTCCTGGGGGGTGCTGGGAGAGCGCCTGACGCCCCCCCAGCTTCTCGGTGGCCTCCTGACCGTGGCCGGGGTGTGGGTGTGCCAGGGGCCGGCCGCGGTGCGAGCCGCCTGGCGACAGGCCAGAGTTCGACTCGGGGGGGCGCAGGGGGTTGAGCCGGAGAAACGGTGAGCGGACGGGAGAAGTCAAAGGGGAGGAGATGACCGTGGCGGATTACTCGGAGTTTCCGATTCACGATCAGGACGGGGAGACGAGACGCACCCTGGACCTGGTGCAGGGATGGGGATCGACCGGGCGAGGATCGCTCCGGTCGCGTCTAGCCGGGCGCAGGCGGTCGGCCTGAACCGACACATTGGCCCGGCAGGCTTGGAGTGGCTTCGGATAGCCCTGGGTCGGGGACTCGTCGCTGGGATACTGTCGTGGATTGAGTCTCAAAACCCGGGTGCCTTCACGCCTTGGGCTTTGGCCCCCACAAGTCCGTAGCCCCCCGACTCCATCGCCGCATAGCCATCCCGCGCAGCCGCAGCGAAGGGCGGCGTGCGTCTGGGGCCGCCTTGGGTCACCCCGCGCCAGCCTCCGGATCGCGGCGGCCCCCCATCTCTCCCCTGACCGTTTTTGGCTTGACACTGCTCCCCTCGCTTCGAGATGCTTGTGTGGCTCTCGGCAGGCCCCTGGCCTGCGTCTCGATTGTGAGGCCGCTCGGCCCAAAAGCAAATTTGGATCACTACCTCGCGCGTCCGTGTCCATCCGTGCCCGTCTATGGTGTCAAATGGGAGGAGGGTGCAGTGCAACCCCACAACGAGTTCCGGATCCATCCGCAGGTTGTCCAGATCGGCTGCTACTGGGGGGAGGGGGGCCATACCGAGCTGTACCTGCTGGAGGGCGACACCCTCGCCATTGTCGACACGGGCGTGAACGACACGCCGTCTCAGTACATCGCCCCGGCGCTGGAGGCCCAGGGGCGCATGCTCGGCGATATTGACCTCATCCTGAACACCCACGGCCACCACGACCACGCGGGCGGGAACGCCGAGCTGGTGGCCGCCTCCGGGGCGAAGGTCTGGATCCACGAGGCGGACGCCCGGGTGGCGGAGGATCCCGACTACCAGTTTGACACCTATTTTGCCAGCCGCGATGTCCTCGTTGGCCGGCCGGACCGGCTGGACGCCTCCAGGGCGGCGCTGAAGGTCACGGCCGGGCAGCCGGCGAAGGTGGACCGGAAGCTGACGGATGGCGACCTGCTCGACCTTGGGAAGGGCATCAACCTCCGGGTTGTCCACACGCCAGGGCACACGCGGGGCTCGGTCTGCTACTATTGGGAGTCGGAGGGGCTGGCCTTCTGCGGCGACTCGGTGATGGGCCAGGGCAGCCGGCCCGGTGGTTTCCCGCTCATCTACTTTCCAGCCGACTACGAGCTCACCATAGAGCGGTTGCTGAGGATGGAGATCGCCGCCCTCGGCCTCGGCCACCATTACCGGACACGTGCGGTGCCCCGAGACTCGGTCCACTTCGGGCCGAACGTCAAGGCGTACCTGAGGGCCAGCCGGGAGATTGCCGACACCATCGGGGATTCGCTACGCAGTGCCAGGGCGGTCCGACCGCAAGCAGGCTTCCTGGAGGTGGCCCAGGCTGCCACGAACCTCGCTGCCGAGCGGCTCCCCATCACGAAGGGCGAGGACGGGCTGCCACTGACCGCGGGCGTGGAGGCCTTCTACGGCTACTGGCAACTGCTGAGGTGACCCCCCAACCCCTTTCCTCGACAGGGAGAGAGTCGGCCCATGACCCAACCCTTCCCGCGCACCACGCGTTTCAGGGGTTGTCCGACGTGCCCATGACGCCTCATGTGTTGGGCTGGACCGACCTGTGAGCTGCTCGGGCCCCATGACAGACTGGTGCCGGCCCCGGGCCTTCTCGTGGTCAATGGCCGGATGGCGGATCGCGGGCAGGGGCTCCACGAAGGCGACGAAGTGCATTTGACCCCTCCCATCTCGGGCGGAGCCCTGGCACTCGTCTCCGCCTCTCACGAGGCCCCGTGGCTGGCGGACGCCAGCCAGTGGGCCTGCGCAGAGGTCAAGGAGGTGATGCCGAAGTGAAGACAGGTCCCATCACCTGCCCGGGGACAAGTGTCTGACAGTCATCTCGCAGGTTGCGGGGTGCGGTCCGCACGGCGGGAATCAGGCCACCAGTCTCCCCAGGTACGGGAGGGGGTCTGAGAATTTCGCCGTTGATGGTCGCCCTTGTGTGGCGGAAAAGAACTCATGATCGAGGAGGGTTGGGGAACATGCGATTCAACACGACGAAGCGGCTGTTGAAAGCGGGCAAGCCTGCCATCGGCGTCTGGCTGAACCTCCCCTGTGTCAATTCGGCGGAGATCATGGCCCACGCGGGGTGGGACTGGGTCACCGTGGATGCCGAGCACGGTCCCATGACGATCGAAATGATTAACAATATGTTCGTCGCCATCGGGACCACCGAGACCATGCCCCTGTGCAGGATCCCTGACAACGATCCCGTCTGGATCAAGCGGATCCTGGACGTCGGGGCCATGGGCATCGTGGTCCCCATGGTGTGCTCGGCCGAAGAGGCGGAACTGGCCGTGAAGTCCACTAGGTACGCCCCCGAGGGAATCCGCAGCGCCGGCGGCGGCCGGTGGCGCTTCTGGGCCGGGAACGACTATCCCATGTACGCCAACGATGAGATCCTTGTGGTGGTCATGATCGAGCATATCGATGCCGTCAAGCGGGTCGAGGAGATCCTCTCGGTGCCGGGCGTGGACGCCTGCTTCATCGGCCCCAACGACCTGGCTTGGTCCATGGGGCTGGGCAAGGGGCCGGGCGCCAAGGACCCGGCCCACGTCGAGGCGGTGAACAAGGTTCTGGCGGGGGCCAAGAAGGTGGGGGTGCCGGCCGGGATCCACTGCCGCAGCGTCGAAGAGGTATGGCAGAGGGCGGAGCAGGGCTTCCAGTTCCTGGCGTGCCTGAGCGATGTGAACCTCTTGTCCGGCGTCGTCAACCAGGGCGTGAAGCAGATCCGGGAGAAGATAGGCCGGCCCAAAGTGGGGCAGTAGCACGCCGCCACGGGGCGCCTCCCCGCGCCTTCCGGCCCGGGGAGTTCTTCGAGCGGCACTTCGGCCAGATGAGGCCCCTGGCGGCCGGGGGTTTGAAGGAATAGTCGGGAATTCCTGTTCCCTACAGGCGGCGGCCGGCGGCCTGGACGAAGGGCGCGATTTCCCGCATTAATTCCCGGAACAACGTCGGCTTGAGGGACTGGATCCCGTCGCTGAACGCAATCTCGGGTCGCACGTGGACCTCGATCATCAGCCCGTCCGCGCCACAGGCGACGGCGGCCTTGGCCATGGAGGTCACGTACTCCCAGTGGCCGGTCCCGTGGCTCGGATCCACCACCACGGGCAGATGGCTGAGCTTCCTGATCACCGGCACGGCGTTCAGGTCCAGCGTGAAGCGGGTGGCGGTCTCGAACGTGCGGATGCCCCGCTCGCAGAGCACGACGTCGTAGTTACCCTCCGAGAGGATGTACTCCGCGGCCATCAGGAATTCCTGGATGGTCGACGAGATGCCGCGCTTGAGAAGAACCGGCTTCCTGGCTTCACCCACCCGTTTGAGCAGGGCAAAATTCTGCATATTCCGGGCGCCGACCTGGAGCATGTCGGCGGTCCCGGCCACGAGATCCACATCCTCCGGCTTCAGGACCTCGGTCACGATGGCCAATCCCGTTTCCTCGCGTGCCGCCGCCAGGAGCCGGAGGCCTTCCTCCCCGAGGCCCTGGAACGCATACGGTGATGTCCGGGGCTTGAAGGCCCCGCCGCGCAGGATGCTGGCCCCCGCCTCTTTGACCGCCTTGGCCGTCTCCAGGATCTGATCCTCGCTTTCCACAGAGCAGGGGCCCGCCACGACGGGAAGCCGGTCGCCGCCGATCTCGACATCCCGAACCCTGACAATCGTCTTCGTCGGCTTGAACTCGCGGCCGGCCAGCTTGAATGGCTGGAGAATGGGGACCACGCTTTCCACGCCCGGCAGCGCCTCCAGCGACTGGAGACGGGCCTTGCCCCGCTCGTCCCCGACGGCCCCGACGACGCTCCGCTGGGTGCCGCGGATGACGTGGGACTGGTAGCCCAGTTCCTCGATGGTGTGGATGACGCGTTGCAGGTCCTCTTCGGTGGCTGCACCTTTCATCACGATGATCATCTCCCACCCACCTCCTTGTGTGGAACGGGCAGCGGCGCTCCGGGCCCGATAAAACGAAAGGGCCACGGAGCATCCTCTGCCCCGTGGCCCTGAGTTGTCGAACTGATGTGGTCTAGCTCATCCGACGCCTCGAGCCGTGCGGGCAGACGCCCGAAAAGCTAAACCAAAAGTAATCGGCGACTGTCTGTCGGCTCGACATCCTGATCCTCTCTGAATCGGAACGGGCACTGTGTACCATCCTGGCCGTCCGGCTGTCAAGGTGTTTCTAGCCGGCCTAAAGCCAGGGGCATCCTGCCGGCTACTTCTTCGCGTAGTTCGTGGCCCCGTGCCAGTCCACGACGACAACAGGCTCGTTCCCGACGACCCACGCATCGTGTCCCGAGGGCAGCGTCACGACCTGTCCAGGCCCGGTGTCGAACTCCGTCCCGTCGGACATGACGACATGCATTCGCCCTGACACCTGGTACTGGAAGTGGGGGGCCTCGCACCGCTGCGTCTTCGCGATGGGCTTCACGTGCTGCGACCAGCGCCAGCCGGGTTCCAGGGTGAGCCGGCCGACCACGCCGCCACCAATGTTCACCAACTCCGCCTTGCCCTTCTCGAAAGTCCGAACCTCGTCTGGCGACTTGAAGTCCTTCCGCTCTGTTTTCATCATCCCCTCCCCCTTTCGATAACAAACAGGAGCGCGGCAGTGCACATTAGGACATTTGCCTGAGACTGTCAACGCACAAATCAGTTGTGGAGCGTACGCTGCATTCGGTCCCCAGTGCATGCGTCTCCTGGATTCTCTTTCGATCCAACGGACAATCGGCGACTTCGACGCGGCGTTTTTGCGCATGTCCTGTCAAACCGAAGTTCCCACCAAAAAGATAGCTTTTTCGCGTAAGAACTCCTTTTGTTTTCACCAGATAGGCCAGATTGATCTCGGCATGATGTACCCATGTATATTCCACATTACGCTTGACATTG
>Ga0187885_10000970_pt1 | contig 33345 bp, 26 predicted proteins | sample June2016WEW_20_1_3_FD_132970 | JGI IMG/M metagenome (GOLD analysis project Ga0187885, IMG submission 132970) | Peatland microbial communities from SPRUCE experiment site at the Marcell Experimental Forest, Minnesota, USA - June2016WEW_20_100 | ecosystem: Environmental > Terrestrial > Soil >...
CGGACACTTCCACCGGCCCGGTGTATTCTGCTCCCATTGCCCAGTGTGCGCTGTCGATGTGGTGTGCGCCCCAACCTGTGATCATCCCGGCTCCGAACTGCTCGCAGCGCAGCCAGCCCGGGCGGTCGTAGCTGTTTTGCGGGTGGACACGCTTCTCGGTGTAGTACACATCAGGGGTGGAGCCCAACCACATCTCGTAATTCAGATTGCGAGGAACAGGCATCTCCGGCTCCACATCGCCTGCCGGGTCTACCGGCAGGCCCACGTACACTGTCTTCAACTGACCGATGCGCCCGTTGCGGACCAGTTCCGCGGCGTAACGAAACTGCGGCGAAGAGCGCTGCTGGCTGCCAATCTGCAGAATGCGTCCCGTGCGCTGGACCGCATTGCTCAGCGCCCTGCCTTCGGTGATGGTCAGGGAAGCCGGTTTTTGCAGATACACGTCTTTGCCGGCTTCCACCGCATGAATACCGATGAGCGCATGCCAGTGGTCCGGAGTGCTGATCAACACGGCGTCGATGTCCCTGCTTTTCAGGAGTTCGCGGTAGTCATCGTAGCCGGTGACGCCGCTGTAGGTCTTCCCGGTTTTCTTGCTGTAGTATTCATTCAACAGTTTTTTCGCGTCTTCCACTCTTCTGCGATCGAGATCGCAAACCGCAATAATCTGGGCGCTGTCGTACTTCCATACGCCCGGCATATCGTGCCCACGCGAGATGCGGCCCGTCCCGATAGCGCCGACGTTGATCCGGTTGCTGGGAGCGTTCCTTCCGAATACGGAGGCGGAAACCACGGTAGGAAAGCCGCGAACGACGACGACGGAGGTAACGGCCCCTTTGACTGCTGTTTCGATGAACTGGCGACGCGGCATTGAGTTTCTGCGATTGTTTGTCATAGCGCCATCCCTGCTTGAATTCGGGAGTTGAGTAGCCTGTCACCCGAATTGATCACACCTTAAGATTCAGTTTTTGCGCCTGCTTCTGGGCTTTCAGTACCAACTCTGTCGCAAGGAAACAGTGCGCCTGCGACATTGCCGTCTCGGTCCGATTGACGATGTCCGAGACCAGATTCTCGCCGTAGGGCAGCGGCTCATTGCTGCCATCCATGTATCGAGTTTCTTTCTGATCCACCAGAAACAGGTGGCTGCTGCCGGATTTCCCCGCGATATCAATGTTCTTGCGGACTTCGATAAAACCGTCGGTGCCGAGGATCGTCAACCGGCCGTCCCCCCAGGTTGCCAGGCCATCCGGCGTGAACCAATCCAGGCGAATATAGCCCGTCCCGCCGTCGCCGCGCAGCACCATATCACCGAAATCCTCAAACGCGGGGTATTGCGGGTGGTGAACATTGCCGATCTGTGCGAAAACCACCTCAGCCCGAGTCGAGCGGGTGAAGAAGAGAAACTGATCGGCTTGATGGGAACCGATGTCGCAGAGGATGCCGCCGTACCTCTGACGCTCGAAAAACCAGGGAGGCCTTTGACTTGAGTTCATGCGATGCGGCCCCAACCCGACGGTTTGAATGACCCGGCCGATCGCCCCTGTCTTCACCAACTCCCCGGCTTTGACGGTCGCGCCGTTTTCAAAGCGCTCGCTGTACATGATCGAGTAGATACGGTGCGTTTGCGCCTGGACACGGCGCACTTCGGCGAGTTGTTCGAGGGTGGTGATGCCCGGTTTGTCCGCCATGTAGTCCTTGCCGTGCTGCATCACCCTGATCCCCAGAGGCGCGCGCTCTTCAGGGATGGACGCGCTCACCACCAGCTGAAGCGCGCGATCCTCGAGGATCTCCTGCTCGCTGGCCGCAAGCCTCGCCTGGGGATACCGCTTGCTGAAGGCGGCTGCGAGATCCGGCTCTTTTGCATAGAACGAAACCAACTCGCCGCCACCCCTCAGCACGGCCCCGATTTGGCTGTGGATGTGGTCGTGGTTGATTCCAATTACTGCAAACCTGATTCTGGGCGAAGTCTGCCGCTGCGCCTGCGCAGGAGCTTGACTCTTCACAGGGGGCCCGCCGTACGAAGCGTCACCCAAGCTGAAAACTTTGCGGGGAAAAACAGGATATACGGCTGCCGAAGTGGCAATCGCCTTGATAAAGCCGCGCCGATTCGTCTTTGCCTCTTTCATGGCTCCACTCCGTTTGTTCAAATTGATCCGCCCATAGCAGCGATGCGATGCAAGGTTCAGCCTTTCATCGCCAGACGCCAGACGCGCAGGATCTCCTCCGTCGCCGCATCGGCTTCCGTCTTCTGAGCTTCAGGATGCGCCTCAAGATAAGCGATGGTCCTGGCGATCCCCTGTTCAAAGGAAACGGCGCAACTGAAATCCGGGACAAGGCGTTTGATTTTCGAGTTATCGAACACCGTAGAATAAGCTTTATCGCCCAGCAAGCCGGCGCCGATCCGGGGGTTGATCCGAGCAATGAATTCCGACGGAATGTGAACGAGCTTGGGTACCACGCCCAAAGCCTTGCCGATGAGCTCATGTATCTGATTCCAGGTGAGCACTTCGTCCGAAGTGATGTGCACGCCTTCGCCGATGGCGCCTTCGTTGCCGAGCAGCCCAATGAGCCCTTTGGCGAAGTCGCTCGCGTGTGTCATGACCCAAAGCGAGGTCCCGTCGCCATGAACGACAAGCGGCAGTCCCTTTTTCAGGCGCGCGGCCGGCGTGTAGTCGGTGGACACCGGGGTTGGGATGAATTGGTCGCCATAGGTGAACGAGGGACGCACGATGGTCACGGGAAAGCCGAGCTCGCGCTGGGCCTTCATCAACATGTTTTCAACAGCTATTTTTTTCTGCGCGTACTCCCAGAAGGGATTGCCGAGCGGCGTGTCTTCGGTAATAACATAGTGCCGCGGCGGCTTCTGATACACGGTCGCCGTGCTGATGAACACATACTGTTTCACGTGTCCCGAGAACATCTTGATGTCCTGTGACGCCTGTGCCGGGTCGAAGACGATGAAGTTCACAACGACGTCGAAGCTGCTGCCGGCAAGCTCCTTACTCATCTCAATCGGGTTGCCGAAATCGCCGGTGATTTGATGAACGCTGCGCGGGAGGTCAGCCTTGCGCCGGCCGCGGTTGTAGACGCAAAGATCGATCCCCCTTTCGGCCGCCAGACGCGAACATGCAGTGGAGATATTTCCGGAGCCCCCGATGAACAGCACCTTCATGTTCGTTCCTCCTTAGAGGTGAGATGGGTTCGCACCTTTATAAGAGTTTGTAATTGGCGATACAAGGGGATAGTCGTGCAAGATCGGGCTCAACTCTCGCATTCCCCTTGTATCCCTCCTCACAAACTCTTATAAAGTCCGTGGATTGATGACGGCGTATTCGTCTGGTGATTCTCACGGCGCACGCAAAATCAAGTTGGCATTGGGGTGGAAACGCGGCTGATCTCACAGCCGTACTGAGAGCACATTCATGCTCAAGATCCCCGGACTCAGATGGTGGATGATCGGGCTGATCATGCTGGGCTCGATCATCAATTTTCTAACTCGCAGCACTCTTGCGGTTGCCGCGCCCACCATGCTGGTGTCCTTGCACATCACGACGCGGCAATACTCGTGGATCGTCGGAGCATTCCAGATAGCCATTATGGCACAGCCAATCTGCGGCTATGTTCTGGACGTGCTCGGCCTCAAGCTCGGTTTCGCCATATTTGCCGCGGCATGGTCGCTGGTGAACATGGCGCATGGATTGGCCCATTCCTGGCAGGGATTAGCTTGGCTACGAGGCTTCCTGGGGTTTAGCGAGGGTTCGGCCAATCCGGCGGGCATGAAGGCGACCGCCGAGTGGTTTCCCGCGAAGGAGCGGGGAATCGCAGGCGGCATCTTCAACATAGGGGCCTCCGTTGGCTCCATGGTCGCTCCTCCACTCGTGGTATGGGTCATCCTGCGCTACAACTGGCAGGCCGCGTTCGTGATCGCCGGCGCGCTGGGCATCGTTTGGGTTGGCCTGTGGCTGTTGTTCTACCAATCGCCCGACAAGCACCCGGCGCTTTCTGTTGAGGAGAGTCGTTACATCGCATCAGGGCAGGAGAAGTTCCTGCGGAGCGAGGGGATTCGCCCATCGATTGTGAAGATCCTCCGGCAGCGCAATTTTTGGGGAATCGCCCTGCCGCGTTTTCTCGCCGATCCGACGTGGGGCACGCTCACTTTTTGGTTGCCGCTGTACCTGAGCAGCGTCCGCCATATGGATCTGAAACAGATTGCACTGTTTGCCTGGATGCCTTTCCTTGCCGCTGATTTCGGCTGCCTGTCCGGTGGCTTGATCGCCATGGCGCTTCAGAAATACGGCAGCGTCGGCCTGATCAACGCTCGCCGCTGTGCCTTCACTTTGGGAGCCTGCCTGATGTTGGGGGTGGGATTTGTCGGGTTTGCCGAGAACCCTTATACGGCGATCGCTCTCCTCAGCCTTGCCGGTTTTGCGCATCAGACTCTGTCGGTAACGGTGATCACGATGGCGTCGGATCTGTTCAAGAAAAATGAGATTGCAACGGCCGCCGGAATGGCCGGCACTTTTGGCAACGCCGGAGTGCTTATCTTTTCGCTGTTGATTGGGGCTCTGGTTCCCACGATCGGCTATACGCCGTTCTTCGTCTGCCTCGGCGTGTTTGACCTCATTGGCGCTGCCGTGCTTTGGACACTGGTTCGCGAGCGCGGCGGCGAGAGCGAGGCACCGGTCCTGCAGGCAAGCCGGAACTAAGCTCCGCTGTTTTCAGGAGAGAGCAGAGAGTATCTGCGCTGCAATGCCGGCAGGTTGAAGACCATGTTTTTCCAGAAGCTCGTCCGCCAGCCCCGATTCGCCGAACTTGTCCTGAGCACCCAGCCTCAACAGGCGTGGAACGCCTGTCTGCGCCGAGGTGCATTCGGCAATCGCACTTCCTAACCCGCCGATCACGCTGTGTTCCTCAACGCTCACCATCATCGTCGCGCCCTCGATCGCGCTCAGAACTGCCTGTGAGTCAAGGGGCTTGATGGTTGAAACGTTGATCACTCCTGCCTCGATATGCCGCTGCGCGAGCAGTTCGGCAGCCTCAAGGGATTTCCAGACCATGGCTCCGGTGGCAAATATGACCACATCGCTCCCTTCCCGCAAGACGGCCACTTTCCCAATTTGAACCTTATGGCCGTCACTGTGTACCCGCGGTACCGGATATCGTCCCACGCGCATGTACACGGGACCCGGCCAATCGGCGGCTGCAAGGGTCATCTGAGTCGTTTCGATGTCATCTGCAGGCGAGAGCACAGTCATATTCGGCAAAACGCGCATCAAGGCGATATCTTCCAGCGATTGATGGCTGGCGCCATCGGGGCCCTGCGTCAACCCGGCGCTCGATCCCACCAGCTTGACGGGCAGGGACGGGTAAGCGATCTGCGTACGGATGGGAATGTAGCAAACGCCGGTGATAAAAATGGCAAAGCTGTTGCAGAATGGAATCAGCCCGCTGGCAGCCATCCCTGCGGCTGTGCTGACCATGTCGGATTCCGAGATCCCCATGTCGAAGAAGCGCTCCGGGAATTTGTCCCGAAAGAGCACCGTGCGGGTGGATTTGTAGAGATCGGCATCGAGCACGACCACATCGGAGCGCTCCGCACCGAGCCGCAACAATGCATCTCCATACGCGAAGCGGGTTTCAGACAGCTGTGGCATCTGCTTCCTCCAATAGCCGCACGTGCGTTTCCAGCTCCTGCACGGCTTTTTCATACTGTTCATCAGAAATGGGCGCGTTGTGAAATCCTGCCACGCCTTCCAGGAAAGAAACGCCCCGTCCTTTTACCGTGTTGCAAATGATCGCTGCTGGCCGGCTCTGCTGGCTGCAGGCTTGATCGAGGGCGTCGCAGATTGCCCGCATGCTGTGCCCATCGATTTCCTGCACGGCCCATCCAAAACTCTCCCAGCGCAGTGGCAGCGGATCCATGCTCTTTGAGCTGTCGGTGGCATCCATGGCTTTGAGCCGGTTGCGGTCGATGAGGACGGTCACATTGACAAGTCCCCTTCTGGGCGTCGTCATCGCGGCCTCCCAGATCTGTCCTTCATGCAGCTCGCCATCTCCGATCACGCAGAATACCCGGTAGCCAAGGCCGTTGATGCGGCCGGCCAAGGCAATTCCGTTGGCATAAGACAGACCCTCGCCCAGCGCACCGGTACACCCTTCCAATCCCGGAGTCAGATGCATGGCCGGGTGGCCCTGCAGCCTGCTGCCCAGCTTCTTCAACGTAAACAACTCGTCCACATCAAACACCCCGAGCATCGCCAGAGCGGCGTACTGGACCGGGACAGAGTGCCCTTTGCTCATGATCAAACGGTCGCGCTCCGGCCATTTCGGGTTTTTAGGGTCGAAGCGCATCCTGTAAAAGTACAGGGCGGTAATGATATCGGCGGCAGATAACGACCCGCCAAAATGGTGCACCTTGCCGGGTCCCATCATTCTGACCACCAGCAATCGGATTTCGGCCGCGATGCGGCGCAACCGGTTAATGGTTGCCTGATCCGCCATGAGCTTCTCCAGAAATAAAGAATCGGTGCCCTGCTGCTTTATCAGACGGCAGTCCAGCCGCCATCAACCACCAGGGTATGCCCGGTAACCATATCGGACGCAGGGCTGGCCAGAAACACCACCGCTCCGAGAACATCCTCGACCTCGGCCAGGCGCCCCAGCGGGATGCGGCTGAGCACCTCCTTGCGGATCTCTTCGTCCTCCAGGAGGGCGGCAACAAAGGGAGTGTTGACAAAGGTCGGAGCGATGGCATTCACGTTGATCTTGTGCTTTGCCCATTCGAACGCCAGCGTCCGGGTCATGTTGATCACTCCTGCTTTGGCCGAGCAATAGGCTACCCTTTCGCTGTAACCGACCAATCCTACCTGGGATGCCATGTTGATGATCTTGCCCCCCCGGGCGCGCGCGATCATATGTTTCCCCACTGCCTGCGTGCAGAAGAAAACCCCTTTCAGATCCGTATCCAGCACCGGATCCCAGTCTGACTCGGAGACGTCGACCGCCCACTTGCGGATGTTCATCCCGGCATTGTTCATGAGTATGTCGATGTGATCCCATTCTTCCAAGACCCGCCGGACCATCCCCTGGATCGAATCTACCTGCGTCACGTCCAGGGGCAGAACCATCCCACGCCTCCCAAGCGCCCGGACTTGAGAGGCGGTCTGTTGCGCAGCGTCCTCCTTGCCGGGCAGTTCGGTCATCACCACATCCGCGCCCGCATGCGCCATGGCGATCGCGATGGCCTGGCCCATCCCGCTCCCCGCCCCGGTCACAACTGCATTGCGGCCCTCAATGCGAAACGTTGGTATGTTCATCACCCACTCCTTCAGCTCCGAGTTCGCTTGCTTCGAAAGGGCAAGAGGTAGAATTGCTCCGTCTCATAAAGACACAGTGCGGCCGATGGCCGCAACGAAAAAATGGATTCGGATTCGCACGGATTTGCACCGAGCTCGGGGCATTTACTCATCCTTCGGCGAGGATGGCTTGTTCGCGAGATGGACCTGGATCGTGAGTCGCTTTCCTGCGAAGAAAATCAGACCGTACTCGTTGCTGTAATCCTTGAAGATCAGCCGGTGATCGTTTTTCTCCTGGACCTTGAGATAGCTGTCCAGCTGGTTCTGCACGTTACTAAACGCCTTTTGCGCGGCTGCTTCCGTCGGGTAATCGACCAGGATGAGCGAGTACTTGCCCCTCTCATCCTGATAATGTCCCGAAACCGCCGTCAGGCTGCGATTGAGCTGGAGGATGTCTCCGTTCCCGAGCGTGTAGATCGATTGCAGGGTATAAGGGCCGCGGATCAGCCGGATCGAGTTTTTGTCCAGGCCTTTGGCGGGCAGGATCTCGCTCACTCGGACCGGAGTTTCGGCGGGCAGGCGTGAAGCTATATAGCGGCCGAACTCGAGCATGCCGCCGCGCAGTTTCTGGTTGCCTTCGGCGTTATTGATGACTACGTAATAACGGTCACGTTTGAAGAGGAGCTGAAACTGGTTCAAGGTATGGCGTTCGGCGAACGACGCATCCGGCGTCTCCTTCCCGCAGTTCATGAGATAGATGCCGGTGGCCGCAACCGAGTCGGCCATTCGATAGATTTCCGCCTTGAATTCATCGGAAGCAGACCCTTGTCCTGAGGAAGCTGACGCTGGTTGGTAGGCTTGCACCGTGAGTTGCTCGAATCCGAACTCGAGGTAGACCTCCGCGCCCCCATCGATGTATCCGTAGAGATCACTCGAGGTGAAGACACGCGGGTTCTCTGCTCGCTTCCAGATCTGGAGGAAGCCGTTGGGAGGGAGGAGCCCCGTGTCAGGTGAGGCCGGACGCTGCAGCGCACGGCCTCCAAAAAATGCCATCCAGATTGCCAGGATTGTTGTCATACTGCAATCAGCTTGATCTTCTCGGGGCTCGTCACGCCAAGCCCGAGTTTTTCGGCGTAGACAAGGTATTCCGTGAAGCGAGGATTCTCGTTCACCTGGATTCCCATTTCCTTGCGTTTGGCCACGAGCTCCCGGTGGCAGATCATATCGAGGGCAAAGGGATCTGTGGCGAAGTAAAGTGCGTGATTCGGGTACACAAACTGTGCGTTCTTGTCAGGCCCGCCTTCGTATTGCCCGCGAATCCCGTCCGTGATGTTCAACACCAGCTTGTCGCGGATCACCGGAGCGGCCAGCACCTCTGTGCAGACGTTGAAGAACAGCGGATCGTGCAGACGCCCGGTGTTGCACACAGATCCGTAGCCGAGGTTCTTGCACGCCATGGAAATCCCGTTTCCGGTGTTCTTGTAGGCCGCCAGATTGATGATCTTGGTCAGCTTCTGGGTGATGAGTTTGCCGAAATAGGAATACTCGCCGTTGAAGACGTGCTGGTTCAGATAGAATTCATCATCTTTATAGCCGCGCACGCCTTTCCCAAGAATCCCTTTCGCAAAGTAAAATACGTCGCGGTCAAAGTTATTCGCGCTCAGGTGATTGCCATCCTTGTCGCGCCAGTTGTTGCCCCGTTCATCCATGGTCTGCAGACCCTGAATGCTGATGCCCGGGAAACGTTTGGCCGTGAAGCCTGCATCCGTCAGCATGTAATCGAAACGATCCCAGATGATGATGTTCTGCTTGGGCACGCCATTGGCCACCAACCACCCGATGACGGCATCCACCAGTTCGGGATGAGTATTGATGAGAGGCGGACCGACGGGATTGACCTTGAGTCCGATGACGTCATTCTTTTCAAAAAACAAGTCGAAGCTCGCCCTCGTGCTTTTGCCGGTGAGTCGAGTGATGCCCTTTTCAAACATCCTATTGATCACTTCGGGATCGAACCGATTCTCCTGGAGGGAGCGCTCATCCACGACCTTGACGACGCGACCGGGGAAAGGGCCGGGCAGAGAGTGTTTCTTCTTAGGCACTTTCAGGAAATCGTTGATGTTCGTTTCGGGCTTCGGCGGGGCCGGATTTTCCTGACCGAAGACGGGAACGCCCAAAACCAATCCGCCGGCTGCCACAGAACTTATTCCGAGGGTTTTGACAAATTCACGACGGTTGAAACTCAACGGAGAGTTGTTCATGGGGGTATAGCTTCTATTTGTCATGGCTCGTATCTATCACAAGCCTCGCCAAGCTCCAAATGAAAACCTGGCATGAAAAGCAAAATGTTCGCTTGCCGCGTTGTGTTATCCTGCTGTGCAAGGAGGTTCGGAATGCCCAGGAAAACCATGCTCTTATTAATGGCGCTGATGGCGGGTGACCTTGCCGCACAGCAGAGCCTGCATCTTTCGGTCGGAGACCCTACCCGGAAGGATAAGGAAGCCAAGGTAGTGCTCGATGCCGTGACGGCGACCGCGACCGGTGAATTGTTGACCCCGCACCAAGTCCTGTCCCGGCTGACAGGCACACGGCTGGTGTTTTTCGGTGAAAGCCATACCAGCATCGATTTCCATCGCGCCCAGAAAAAGATGATCGAGGAGCTCCAGGGCGCCGGAAAGAAGGTCTTCATCGGGCTTGAGATGTACCCCCATCCTGAGCAGAAATTTCTCGACGACTGGTGCGCGGGCTACCTGACCGAAAGCGGTTTCATCCAGCTGTCGCATTGGTACAAGAACTGGGGCTACAATTGGAACTACTATCGCGACATCTTTCTCTTCGCGCGCGATCATGGCCTCCACATGTTTGCGCTCAATGCACCCCGCGAAGTTGTATCTGCGGTCAGTCGAAAGGGCCTGCAAAACCTCACTCCGGAGGAGCGCGCCTTTCTTGCGCCCGAAATCGACACCTCCAATGAGGAGCACTTCAAGCTCTTCAAAGCATTCTTCGAGGATCAAACCGGGATGCATTCGATGATGAGCGACGCCCAGGCGCGGTCGATGTTTGCCGCCCAGTGCACCTGGGATGCCACCATGGGCTACAACGCGGTGCAGGCGCTGAAGCAGTATGGTGATGAGAATACCGTCATGGTGGTTCTCATCGGATCCGGCCATGTGGCGTACGGCCTGGGCATTCAACGGCAAGCGTCCCACTGGTACGACGGCAAGATGGCTTCGATCATTCCGATACAGGTCCTGGATGATGATCACCGGCCGATCTCATCCGTGCAGGCCTCCTACGCAGATTACATTTGGGGGCTGCCCCTTGAAAGCGACACGCTCTATCCGGATCTCGGAATGGCCACCGGGGACGTCCAGGGTGAGACTCGGCGGAAGGTGCTCTCAGTCAGCGATGATTCGCCGGCGAAAGCCGCCGGTTTTCAGGTCGGGGACGTTCTTCTTTCCATGGATGGCGTCTTGCTGACGGATGGCGAGACTCTCAATCGGTTTTTGGCTGACAAATCCTGGGGTGACTCCGCTGAGTTTGTGGTGAGCCGGCAGCCAAAGGATGGCGTGCCGCAGGAACTGTCCCTGAAGGTTTATTTCAGGCGTCGCGCTCCGGCCGGCGCATCCCGTTAGCCTTTTGGTTCTCGGCGCGCGCCTTGTGTGCATCTTCAGCGCTGGTTCGCGGCCAGGATCTTCTTTCGTAACCTGATCGATTGTGGCGTGACCTCGACCAGTTCGTCGTCGTTGATGAATTCCAGAGCCTGTTCGAGAGAAAGCTCGCGGAAGGGAACCAGGCGAATGGCTTCATCCGAGGTTGAAGCCCTCATATTTGTGAGCTTCTTCTCTTTGATTGCATTCACGTTGAGATCGACGTCACGGGCGTTCTCACCGATGATCATTCCCTCGTAAACCGGGGTCCCGGGGCGAATGAACAGCTCGCCCCGCTCCTGCAGGTTGTAGAGGGCATAGCTGGTCGCCGAGCCGGTGCGATCTGCGACCAGCGCGCCGGTCAGTCGATTCGCGATTATCCCCAGCCAATCTCCCCACTTCATGAAAAGGGTATTCAGCAACCCTGTGCCTTTGGTATCCGTCAAAAACTCCGAGCGGAATCCGATCATGCCGCGCGTGGGGACCTCGAATTCAAGCCTGACTCTGCCGGCGCCATGGTTGATCATGCGGGTCATGTGCCCTTTGCGCCGCCCCAGCGCCTCGGTCACCACGCCAATAAATACTTCCGGACAATCGATGATCACCTGTTCAATCGGTTCCATTTTCCGGTCGCCCTGGAGCCGTGTGATCACCTCCGGTTTTGAAACCTGCATCTCATATCCTTCCCGTCGCAACATCTCGATCAGGATCGCAAGTTGGAGCTCACCTCGCCCTGAGACTTTGAGGGCGTCCATCGTACCGGCCTCCTCCACGTGGATGGCAACGTTGCCGAGGGTTTCTTTTTCCAGACGGGCCCTGAGGTGCCGCCCGGTCACGAATCTGCCGTCTCTGCCTGAAAAAGGGGAGGTATTCGCTTGAAACACCATCGAGATGGTTGGCTCGTCCACGTGGATGGGCGGCAAGGGCACCGGATCCTCCGCGTCGGCGACAGTCTCTCCGATGAAGATTCCCTCTATTCCGGCCAGGGCGATGATTTCGCCGGCACTCGCATTCTCGACGGGCCGATGCTTGAGACCCTCGAAGGTGTAAAGCATTGTGATCCGCGTCTTCTCGATCGAGCCGTCGAGCTTGCACACGGAAACGGTATCACCGACGGCAACCCGGCCTGAAAAGATACGCCCGATCGCGATGCGCCCCACATAGTCGTTATAATCGAGAGTGGTCACGAGGATCTGCAGCCGATCCGCGAGCAACGGGCGCGGGCCAGGAATCGTCTGCAGAATCTGCTCGAAAAGCGGCCGCAGGTCTCCTGAATCGTCGTTCAAGTCCCGCTTGGCGACACCGTCCCGGCTTATGGCGTACAGAATTGGAAACGCGATCTGCTCTTCACCGGCGTCGAGATCAATGAAAAGGTCATAGATCTCATTCACGACTTCCTGAGGTCTGGCGTCGGAACGATCGATCTTGTTCACGACCACGATGGCCGGCAATTTTTCTTCTAGAGCCTTGCGCAGCACAAATCGCGTCTGGGGCAAAGGACCTTCCGACGCATCGACCAGGAGCATGACTCCGTCGACCATCTTCAACACCCGCTCGACCTCTCCCCCGAAGTCGGCGTGACCGGGAGTGTCGACGATGTTGATCTTGATTCCGCAATAGAAAATGGCCGTGTTTTTGGCCATGATTGTGATGCCGCGTTCGCGCTCGAGATCCAGGCTGTCCATCACGCGCTCAACTAGGCGTTCGTTATCGCGGAACGTGCCGCTTTGCCTCAGCATGGCATCCACCAGGGTGGTTTTGCCGTGATCGACATGCGCGATGATCGCGATGTTTCTTATATCTTCTCTCTTTGGCAATTCGTACGAACGGATCTCTTCCAATTCAATTCCTGTTCCGGGAAGCTATTTCCGGGTACGGAGGGACGTACCCGGCTGTTGAAAGCTTTGCAGTGGTCTGCCGCGCAACCTAATTCTGGAATGTGAAACGATTCGAGTCTGGGGACGCTGCCCATGCCGCCAGAGTGTACCCGTTTCTGTCCTTATCGGTCATACGAGGCGACCCGAGAACCAGGGCGTTGAAACCATCCCTTAGAACCGGATCGCACAGGGACCAGTCAATGTCCAGTGCGAGCGGAGAAATTCCTGCCTCGCAGCCAGGGCTGTACTCACCGGAACAGAAGTATTCGATGAGTGAGTCCTCAGTAAAAAAATTGCCGTGCGCAAATCCCGGCGGCACCCAGATCCACTCGGCAAATTCGGCGTACGGGTTTGCGGGCATATCGTAGGCGAGGATCTTTCCAAACGTCGGAGAACCCTTGCGGATATCCAGCACGAGATCCGCCATGCGGCCGCTGAGCGTGCGCACCAGCTTTCCCATGGTTGGGTTCCACTGGAAGTGCAGTCCTCGGACGGTGCCCGGCTTGGACGCGCTTTCGTTGCATTGAGAGAACTCTATGTCCTTCATGAAGGGAAGCTGATTTCGAAAGTCGCTGCGGCGAAAGTGCTCCGTGAAGTATCCGCGGTGGTCGCGGAAGCGCGCAAAACGGATCACCTGGATCTGCGGTATGGCAAGACATTTCACTTCCAGGATCTTCAAGCCTGAACCTCCTGCGGGGGAGATTGTGTCCCGCATCCCGCCTTGGTGCGAGCCGGACGCCCGACTCCCGTGCCCCTGGCACGGGAGCACATAGTACCAGATTTGCCGTCCCTTAGTGTAAGCACATCGTTCTGACCGTTATTCCCGTACTGATTGGCCTGTGCGCGATCTCGCGAGGCGAGCGCCATTCCAGCCAGGGAATAAATCTGGAAGCCCCCCAGGCGCCGTCATCTCCTGCGAAGAATAACAAAGACTAAAGCAACCATTCCGCTCTGCCGATCAGTTTGGTGTTGAACTTTACGAGGCAAACAGCGCAGCCACACCAGAATCATTCAATGAGTGATGCTTATGCGAACCAAGGAAATGGATTCCTTATACATCCGAGCTCCGAGATTGAACCAACTCAATATCCTGAGTCAGGTCCTGTCCGATTCCCACATGACCCAGGCTGAACTGGGACGACGATGTCATCTTTCGGTCGCGATGGTGAACAACTACATGAAGGAGTTATGCAGCTCCGGCCTCCTCGAGTATCACCGCAAGAACTCGAAAAATGTCTCGTATCACCTGACACCGGCGGGCCAGAAACAGGTTGAGATCATCGAAAGAGAACTGATCCGGGAGATCGTCGAACTCTTCGCAGAGAGTAAAGCCAAAATGCGAGACCTCATCCTCAGTGGGTCGCGCGAGGCGATTCGGAGGGTCGTGCTGTTCGGAAGCGGCCATTTGGCGGAACTCGCGTTCCACGCGCTCGAGTCCGCCGGGATCGAGGTTATTGGCGTTTGCGATGGCGTGCCGGCGCATTTCGGACGTGAATGGTGCGGCCGCGAAATGATCAATCCGTCGCAGATACGCTACATGAAGCCGGATGCCGTCGTGGTTGCGAGTTTTGAGGAATCGGATGAGATTTGCAACCGCCTCCGTTATCTCGCCGAATACGGCATCCCCCTGATCCGTCCAGACGGCGGGACTCAAGAGGGTGCGAGCTCATTCGAACACCCGGCCGATCCCACTGTGCCGGCCTATCCGGATGAGAGTCCTGCTTTGGATTTTTCCACGTCGCGCCGAACATAGAGACACGGGAGTCACGTTTATTCATCCCCCGTCCCTTGTCTGAGCGACCACGAAGTATCTCCTCCGTAATCGATCCTGTATATCTCCGCGCACCTGCGGCAAGACCTCGACCTCAAATCCGTCGTGATCGATCAGAACCTGAATGACGGTGTCGCCGGCCCCCACTGTGGAGAGCAGGTTGTCGGGACGTGCCCCGCCTATGTTATCATCTTCGGCGTCCAACACGATCGCATCCTTTTTCCGGAGACCATGCGTGATCAGCATCATCCTTCTGGCTCACGACAAGCTCGAACTGACACGCCGCTGCCTGGAATGCATCTGCCTGTCTCAATTCGAGTGCGCGTATGAAGTCCTCCTGGTGGACAATGCCTCCATCCCATCGTTGCAGCCTCTGGCCGAGGAGTTCCGTTCGCGGATCCCTGCATTCCAGTATTTGCGCAATCGTGAAAATCTGACGTTTTCGGTCGCGAGCAACCTTGCTGCCCAGCGCGCCCGGGGGCATCGATTGTTGTTTATGAACAACGGCTTGATTCCCAGCCGAACCAGCCTGTCCCGGCTCAACTCGGCTCTCAAGAACGATCCGAATGCAGGTGTGGCAGGAGCCAAGCTGCTATCTCCTGATGGTTGCAGAGTCCAGCATGCAGGCATGGCTCAGATGCTCTGGGGATACCCTTCCAACTACGCTGTCGGAGTTCCTGCGAATGATCCCAGGGTTCAACAGCGAAGAGAAATGTGGGCGGTTACAGGAGCCATGATGTGCATCGACCGGCAGTTATTTGACAGGATAGATGGCTTCAGCCCGCATTATCGCTGGGGTTACGAGGATGTGGACCTCTGCCTCAAGGTGCGCGAGGCTGGGAAAACGGTCCTTTACGTTCCCGAGGCAGAAGCTCTGCGCGTGGAGTCCGCCACTCTGGGTGCGAGACGATCAAGGCTGGATGAGGACGAGAATTACAGATTGTTCAGGGAGGCGTGGGACCCGGTCTTGGTTCCCCGTGAAACGGAGTACGCGCACTGGTTGAGGACGCAGAGTGTGCGGCGTGTTGCTATTTTCGGGGCAGGTCGCGCCGCCGCCGGTCTCTTTCGGGCATTGATTGTGAACGGGATTGACGTGGCTGCGTTTATTACCAGCAATGGCGCCCAGGCGGTATTCTGCGAAAGGCCCACCGTGAACCTGGAAGACTTGCGAGGGATCTGTTTCGACCGGCTGATGGCAGGCACTCAGTTCTTCTTCGAGGTCGAGGAGGCCATCGCGCAATATGATCCCGAGGGGCAGCCTATTTTCCCGGCGCTCTAGTGCGCGCCGGCGTGTGGCCCCGGGACAACCAATACTGGAGGCAGTTACCAGCGGGAGGAATTCCATTGCGCATAATTCACATGATCGGCTATCTCCGGCTCGGCGCCGGACGGTACATCGCCGACCTCGCCCTGGAGCAGGCCAGGCGTGATGGCAACCGCGTGCTCCTGTTTACGAGCCCCGATGCTGAGGGTAACTGGAAAAGCGACCCGCGCCTGCTTCAGGAGCTTGAGCACGGCGGAGTGATAATCGATTCACTCGGAGATTTTTTCCATCGGGAGCCAAAGTCTCTTTTCGAGGCGGCATCCAGGATTCGCACGATTACGTCAGGATGGAGCCCCGACACAGTTTTCCACGCGCACAGCGCAATGGCTGCGGCTGCTGCCCATTGGTCCGGCGACGGAGCGGTCGTTTGCACTTGCCACGGGTGGAACCTGGCACGACTCAGGGAGTATGAACTGGAGGATGCGCTCGCCTATCAGCTCTGCAATGCGGTCACTTCTCCGTCACAGTTTTGGGCCGACTGGCTGAAATCCGAAATGCGCGTGGCCGAGGTATCGGTGGTTCCGGTAGGCCTTAATCTACGGCGATTTCCGCCGCCTCCTGCCTATGCCGATACGCCAGGCGCAGTCCGGATCGTTAGCGTAGGCGAGCTGACAACCAGAAAAGGCTTCGACGTTTTGTTAGATGCCATGCCACTGGTATGGGAGCGCAAACCCGAGGTCGAGCTGCACATCATGGGAGAGGGCGATCTGGCGAGCCAGCTGCGCCGGAAGGCGGCATCATTTGGACCTGCGCAGGCGCGTGTTCGTTTTCATGGCTTTGTGCGCGCACCCTATGCCGAATTACCGCGATACAGCTTATTCTGCCTCGCGAGCCGGTCTGACAACCTTCCCGTGGCCATCATCGAAGCAATGCTCGCGCGCCTGCCGATCGTGGCCACAAACATCGGAGGGATTCCGGAACTCGTACGAGACGGCGGCTGCGGGTTCCTGGTCCCTCCGGACTCTCCGATCGCGCTGGCCGAGCAACTCGTGCGTATGATCGAATTGGGCGCCGAGCAGAGGGCTCACATCGGCATGAGAGGTGAGCACTTCGCGCGGCAACGTTTTCCGATCGAACGGATCGCGGATGAATTCGCACGGGTGTACCGGAAAGCGTTGGAGATCAGAGTCGGACACTGACACAGCCAACGGCGAGCGCATCGAGGCAAGATCCTCGGATTGCCAATATCTTCGCAATCATTGCGTCTGGCTGCGTCTATCGAGGGTGATGCAGCGCTCCCGCTCGAGATCGAGGCTGTCCATCGCGCGCTCGATGATGCGCTCGTTTTCGCGGAATGTGCCGCTCTGCTTGAGCATCGCATCCACCAGGATCGTTTCCCCGTGGTCGACGTGGGCAATAATGGCGATGTTTCGAATATCTTCTCTAGGTAGCAATTTGACCAAATAAATCCCCCCTTGGCTTGATCCCGCGTGCAGATGGCAAAACCGAAATCCGTAGAAGGCAGGAAAGGTACCTTGAAGCGGAGAACCTGTCAAGCGAGAGGGACCAGGGAACCGAACCTTCAGCTCGAAACAGATCGCCTAGTGCGGCTTGCCGGAAATGCTATGATGTATTCGCAGCCGGCGAAGTAATCTGTACGTTAATCATTCGAGGTGCACGAGATGCGCATCCTATATGCTATTACTTTTTTGCATTTCGGAGCAGGTAGGTCACTGGTGGAACTCGCCTGTGGAGCACAGAAGAGGGGGCACGAGCCACATATTGTGGCTACCCGCAAAATCGACCAGTTCGAGAGCCAGCAAAACCTGGTGGAGGAAGCTCAAGCCTCAGGGATCCCGGTTTTGTTGCTGCCCGATCTATTTACTCGTGATCTGAGCTGTGTCGGTGCCAGCGCTGAGCAGATAACGGAGATTTTCCGTACTTCGGTTTTCGATCTGATCCACTCCCACGCTGCCATCCCCGGATTTGCGGCTAATCTCGCTTCGAGACAGGCATATGGCCGGTGGGTGCCGCATGTTTCCACCGTGCAGGGATGGGGAAAAGAGAAACCCGGATGGATGAAACTGCAGGACGTCACGTTTTTGAATACCGTCAAAGCTGTACATGCGGTTTCCCGTGATGTGGCACGGTTTCTGATTGCAGAGGGTGTCAACGAGGCCAGCATCCAGATAATCCATTTCGGCTGCGACTTTCAGCGCATCGATTCGATGTCGGCTGCCCCCACGAAGCCTCTTTGGGAGAAAAGAAAATTCTGCCTAGGCGCTGTCGCCGATCTCTCAGAGCGCAAAGGGATGCGTTACCTGGTGGAAGCTGTTGCCATGCTTCCTACGGAAATAGCTGGCGACATTGAGCTCATTGTAATTGGTGATGGTCCGCAAAGAGACAAACTGATGCAAATGGCTGCCCATATGAATGTCACGGCTCAGTTTCATTGGATGGGGTATCAAAACAATCCCTATTCCTTCATGTCCCAGTTCGATCTTTTTGTACTGCCATCCATTACAGAAGGTTTGCCGGTCAGTCTCGTGGAAGCGATGTATTTGAAAGTTCCTGTTTTGGCAACCGATGTGCAGGGGAGTGGTGAGATAGGCGGGGAAGGCCGGGCTATGTTGGTGCCTGCACAGGACAGTCAGAGCTTAGCTGCTGCGATACAGCACATTTATTTGGATCGGAACACAGCCAAACAGCGTGCTGTCGCTGCTCATGCCTGGGTTGTCGAGAACTTTGATCGGGACGCGTGCTTTGACAGGATGCTGAATCTGTATAGGAATGTTGTCGGAGTTTAATGCGTTTCGCACATCAAACTTGATTATTAATGAAGAGTTGTCGGACGCACCCCCGAGAGAACGCCGAGGTCCGCAGCCGCAACAACAGATTCATGAATAATGCGAGTTAAGGCGGTTGGATGCGTCGGCCGCAAAGAACGGGTCGGTCATGAAACTCAATGTCCTGATGACTGTGTACAATGGGGGAAGGGTTCTCGACCGGACCATGCGGGACGTTTTGATTCAAACTTACCGTGACTTTCGCTTCATAATTGTTGAGGATGGTTCCAAGGATAACACGTTGGCATGCCTCAAGGGATATGCCGAAAGAGATTCCCGTGTCCGCCTGATTCCTTTGAGCCATAACCATGGCATTACCGACGCATTGAACTGCGGTCTGCAACACCTGGACACAGATTGTGAGTACATAGCTCGAATCGATTGCGGCGATTTGTGCACTCCCGATCGAATGACTAAGCAAGTCGATTTCCTAGCCGGCAATCCTGAATGTATGGCAGTTGGCTCCCGCTTTGAAATGTTTTCTGAGGAAGGGGATTTGCCCGAAGGCATTCAACGATTTCAGCACTTCACCAATGCCTTGTGCACCCATGATGAGATCAAGAATAATTTTACGGTAATGGCGCCATTTGCGCATCCTACGATCACCTTTCGCCGACGCATCTTTGATGAGGTAGGTACATACGATGAAAAATACGAGGCCGCGGAAGATTACGAGTTGGTTGGGCGCATCCTTACCCGTGGTTTTCAAGTGCACAAACTTCCGGAAGTTTTGGTGACCTGCCAATTCACGCCTGGGCGAGGCATCAGCCAGACCAGGCGCATTCGACAGGTCAAGACGGCCTTGGAGGTAAAGCTCCAGTTTATCCTGGCAAATTACTTGATCAGGTATCAAGTGCGTCGGTGCATTATATGGGGCAGTCGCGAATTTGCTGGGTACCTGGCTGAGAAACTGGGAGAAGGCAGATATCATCTCAAAGCAAAGTGCTTTACCGACTTTGATCCGACGGTTTGGGGGCAAGAGAAATCAGGGTTGCGCATCAAGCAGCCCAGGGAAATTGTTCAGCGTGGCCCCACCGGGGATATCATCATTACTATGTGGAACCAGGAACGGGGGAAAATCATCACTTATCTCACTCAAAACGGTTGGGTCAGAAATCGCGATTTTTTTGTGTTTTCCTAGGTGCAGGAGACTGTTTCGTTCCCAGGCAACCAGTTGTGGAAGTTAGGCTGCAAGAAACCAGACTGGCAAATGCTCACCAACAGTAGGGCTTGATGGACCGGGCATTTTCCTGCTTGCAACGGCGCCCGCGGCATATGAAGATACCATGATGAGCACCGCTTCCTCGCCGACACTGGTCCGGGAATACCAGTTGCCAGCGTATGGCAAACCTGCGCCGGGACCAATCCACACCTTGCTTCAAGATGCCGAGGGAAATTTTTATTATACGGACGAGTTCAACCACTTTGTAGTATCCATCAGTGCGGATGGTATACCCCGCTGGTCTATCGGTGGGAAGGGCAATGCACCGGGTCTGTTCCACTATCCGCGAGGATTATCCCTCGGGAGAGCCAGGTTTGGCGCTGACACGCTTCCGTGCATCGCGATCTGTGATTCATGGAATCGTCGCATTGAGTTTCTCTCTTTATCAGGAACGATCCTCGATACCTGGAATGAAGCTGGCGGGATTGCCTTCAACGAGGTCGTCGATGTCTGTTACTTCTCCGAAGGGAACGACGATGCGGATGGCTGCTGGCTGGTATTGGATCGTGGGAATCACCGGCTCTGCTTTTTATCTGCCTTGGGTCAACAATTGTTCCAGGTGGGCTCTGCGATCAGCCCTTCTCTGGAAAGCAGGTGGAATAGGTCAGGTCTGCCGAATATTCAAGATTGCCTCCCCCGTGGCTTTTTGCGCGGGTTTCTACCTTTTGATCTTGTCTTTTCCCCGGGGAGGATTTTAGGCCAGGCGGACGGGCCCTCTTTCGTAACAGAGCCTCTGACCGGCCGGCTGAAACAGCTCACCCTTGGAAGCCTGTTTCCAGTCTGGAAATCTCCACGCCTTGAGATGGAGGTGATTGCTGCTGATGAATGGGGCCTAATTGCTCGAGATCCCCATTCGTGCCAAGTCAGCTTTTTTGATGCGGCCGGTAGCCTACAGTTGGAAACCGAGATGCACGGGCGTCCGATCCGCTCTAACTTGTCATCCCGGGAACTATGGCTGCAGATTGAGAATCGGATCCAACGATGGAAACTGGATGCGGGCCCCGGGCGCAGGCCAGCAGCTCCATCCAAGGTCGAGCTTATTTTGCGAAGCGTGGAAACAGACATCGATGCCCTGGCTGTGGAATCTGTATCAAGTGCTGTTCAAACTCTCGCGAAGGCTGCCCAGGAGATTTTCGCACTGGCATCCCTGTTTGCTGAAAATGTTTTGAAAGGTGCAGGAACAAGAACGACTCTGGAACAAATCCTCGATCGAGTTCATTCCCTCAAGCTCAGCCTTGAACAAGCTGCGATGGCGCTGTCGGTTGCAAGTCATCCTGCCTATCTGGCTAGCCACAAGCTGCAATTGCTACAAAAAATCCAGCCGGATTGTACATCTCGTGAGTATGTACGGCATATGATGGAGAGGCTGCGCGGGTGGTGCGGGCCAATTGACAGCATGATTACGCAGGGACTGGAGTGGCGTGATGAGATCGACATGATCATAAAGTCTCTCATGGACGAAGACTCTTCCGATGCCGATGTGGAGTATCTGCGCACGATATCGGGGCAAGTTGGGAGCATGCTTGAATTTGCCGTCGTAGAGTTGAGTCGGTGGAGCGGGAACGGGCTGGTGTCGCTCGAACTCCGTGCCTTGGACATGCAGCCAGACTCGGAGCTTACGGGCGCACCAATGGTCAGATCGCTTCGCTACCCTACAAAGGTACTGAAAACTGGAGTTTCTTTGTTTCTACGAGAACTGGATCGCGTCTCTGTAGAAGCTCCAAAACCTGAACTGCCCTCGCGCCCGTGGGGAATGGTGCAAGGCTCGGATGGACGAATTTTTGTGGGCTTGTTCCAGGCGAACCGCATATTGGAATTGGATTCTTCTGGACATGCGCTAGGATGCACGGATCCGGCCGATGTTCGGCTCCGGGGACCGCTTGGGATCGGTCTCGATCCAACGGGACGCTTGTGGGTTGCCGATTATTTTCACAGGGCGGTTCAGGTGATCAATCCTATGAAAGGCGGCGTGGAACTAAGTATCCCGTGCGGTTTCGACCAAACGCAGCTAGGTTTACCGGTCGGTGTGTGCTCCCTGGGAGATAAGATCCTGGTGAGTGAGGTTCGGATGCAGCGCATTTTTTCCATGTCTCTGTCGGGAGACCCGGAAATCATGTGCCAGCGCTTCGGACGTGAGCCCGGAGAATTCCGCGATCCCTGTTATCTCATCCCTAGCCGCGGTAGCGCCGGTAAAGCTGTCTGGATCGTGGACCACCACAATCATCGTGTCCAGGAGCTCAATGCAGAGGGCGGGTTTCTGCGCCAACTGGGCCAATGTGGCTTGGGAAAGGGAAGACTGGCACTGCCGATCTCGGCAGCCCAAATCGATGATGACACCATGATTGTTGCTCAGTGGAGGCCTTTTCCAGCTTTGAAGATTCTGTCCGTGCGCGGGGAAGAATTGGATATGCTCTGGCTCGACTATGAGCCGGGTGGCTTATTGCTACAGCCTGGCTGCCTGTGGGTGGCGGAACACTCGGGCAGCCTGATACGGATTTACGCGACATCCTGAAGCCAAGGCCTCTTCCTGCCAGCCGAACCATGCCAAGCCCTGAGCTCTGTTCTGCCAAATTCCTTGACGACCTTCGTCCAGGGGTAGCGAAAATAGCGCGCCAGGTTTATCGCGAAGTCCGCCCACACCCGGTACCACCAATAGAGCAGAGGATGGCATTGGCTACTGCCCCGAACTATACTTGGCCCGACCAGGATGCAAACAGCATTGCCCATTCATCTGGAATGCGAAGGTCCGGGTCGGATTCAGATTGCGCCAGAAGGAAAAACGAAATGAAGATAGCGTTTTTGCTGGGATCGGCGGACATCAGCGGCGGCACCTTCGTAATCTTCGAGCACGCAGCGCGGCTCCGATCTGCCGGCCACGATATTGTTTTACTTTCAGATGAACCATTTGCTGAGTCAAAGTTTGCCTGGCACCCGGAGGCAGCCTTGCTGCCTAGGAGAACGTTGAAAGAAGCGGTGCATGAGCGATACGACGTAGTCTTGGCCACATGGTGGCGGACCGCATACGACTTGTCCAAGCTGCACTCCACAGTCTACGGCTATTTCGTGCAATCGATCGAGTCTCGGTTCTATCCGGAAGCGGATGTCGCCATACGCAATGCGGTTGACCGAACCTATGAATTTCCTTGTCGCTTTGTGACGGAGGCGGCATGGATTCGGCAGTATCTTCTTGCGCATCACGGAGTCGAGGCCAGCTTAGTTCGCAACGGCATGCGCAAGGATCTGTTCTCCCCCGTTGGCCCTGCCTTGGAATCCCGCCCCCGAGGCAGATTGCGAATGCTCGTAGAGGGTCCATTGAATGTGTCTTTTAAAAATGTTGAGAAAACTCTGGCTCTATGCCAGGCCGCTGGCGTAGGCGAGACTTGGCTCTTAACGTCCAGCTCAGCTACGGCCGTTGATGGCGCCGATCGCGCGTTCTCGCGCTTGCCAATTATGGAAACGCCATCCGTATTCCGGTCATGCGACATTCTGGTCAAGTTGAGTTATGTGGAGGGAATGTTCGGACCGCCGCTGGAAATGTTCCACTGTGGAGGAACGGCGATTGTCTACGAGGTAACCGGTGTGGATGAATACATCCGCCACAGCGAAAACGCTTTGGTGGTGGCTATTGGCGACGAAAGGCGCGTGGTTGAGTCGCTAAAAGCCTTGCATCAAAATCCTGATCTGCTGGCAAAGCTAAAGGCTGGTGCTGCGCACACTGCTGCCGCCTGGCCGGATTGGGACGTGCAGGCTGCGATGCTCGAAGGCGTTTTGAACAACTGGTTGAGTTTGGCTCAACCATCCGGTTTCCCGGACCGGGCGAGGGACTTGATCGCCCAGGCCATAGAAGCCGCAATTGCAGATAGCGGCGGATTCCTGGGCCAGTTGCCCCAGACACCTGAGATGCAGGTGCGCGATCGCCTGCGGCGTTTTGCTCGAGAAATTGACTCTCCGCGCGATGTGGTGGTCTTCGGAACCGGATCCTGTGCTCAGCATGTCCGTACCTATCTCGACGGCCGCGTTTTTAGATTGATTGGCTATTTCGACAATGATGCCGCGCGGGTCGGCAGCCGGATTGATGGGCTCCCGGTTCACGCTCCGTATCTGATGCCCGGTGTGATGATTATCATTGCATCCGCATGGGCAGCCGACATGAGGCGCCAACTGGACCGGCTTGGCTACGATAGTGCGAACGTTGTCAGCGTTTTGCCTGAATGACCCTCGGCACGGCCGAGACGCCTTCCGGGCGCAGTTCGAGCAGGCGCTCTTTGCCTTTCCTGTGTTCCGGATTTAGCTCCACACATTGAGTGAAGAGCGCTTGCGCGCGGCGGCGGTCCTGGCCAGCCAGCGCCATTTCGCCGAGGTGGAATGCGGCTCCGGCGCACAGTTCTGTTTCATGGCTGCTGCGGAGGATGCGTTCGAAGATGGGCACCGCTTGGTTGAATGCGCCATGCGATTGCGCCGTGGAAGCCAAGCGATACATCTCGAGCTCCAGATGGGCAACTTGGGCATAAGGCGCGGCCAGAAAGGTCTTGCGCAGAGGCCCCTGAATGGTGGCTAATCCCTCCGCTCCGACAACCGCCTCCACCGCTTTGAGCGTCAGGCTGACAACAAAAGGATCCTCGGCGTCGATTTTGGCAATCGTGCCCAGCACATCACCGACAGGGATTCGACCTCGCAAACAAAGGGGATAGAAAATGCGCACATACTCCAGAAACTCTACCTCACGGCCGGAGTCTCTGGCCTCAAGCGCAGCATCCGTGATCCGTTGAGCGAGAACTTTGGACGAAAGACGGGGCTGACGGATAGCGACGCGCTCGAGAATATCGCCCAAGCGAGATGCTTGAATGGTAAAAGAGAATCTCGTCTCGACTTCCTGAACCGCCGTTGCCAGCAATCGCCTTCGAAGCTCGCTGTCTTCAACGAGCCGGCAAAGGCCTGAATACCATTCATCGGGATGATTCCTGGCGAGGATGCCACCGCGGATTCCACGATACGGGACGACCTTGGAGTAGATGCCGACAGCGCCGGCATACGTATAGTCTATGAATTTGATGGCGCTTTTCGCCCTGTTGAAGACGTTGTCGAGGAGAGGCGCGAGGCCGATAGCAGGCTTGAATTGGCGAAAACGTTCCAGAGTCAACAGATAGTCATCGGTAAACGGGTGGTAGTCGACCGGAAGACCCTGAGCGAGCATTTCGTGCGGTTCGTATCCCACGAACACGAAACGGAGTCTTTTTTCATATCGAGCTGCGAGTCTCGGCAAGGCATCCCCAATGGCTGCGAAGTCACGGGCATGGGTTGGAGTGCCAAAGAAGCCTACCAACAAGGGCTTGGTAACCTCCGGCTGCACGGGATGAATAGTGATCGGAGGCGCATTCTCGATCACACTTACATCGGCATTATATTGAGCGAGGTTCCGCGCCATGTATGGAGTCGAAGTAACGATGGCGGCATCCCAGGCGCGCAAAAAACCGAGGTATGCAGCCAGAACAGCCCTGAAACAACGCGTGTATTGGCCGTGATGAAACGGAACTTGATGCAGAAGATCATCGGTTTCATAAACAATCGGCTTGGGATCATGAATCAAGAGCTCAGACAGGTCGCGGGTGAATGGCGCGTGCCGTTGGATGATCACGATGTCGGTAGAGGTGTAATAAGCAAGGTCGTTTACACGGTATTCGGCGACACGCCCATGTGCGATTAGATGATCGAGGAAGAAACCTAGTCGAAGGCGAAAAGACGCACTCCGGGTGTCCAGAGGAGTCAGGATGAGCACTCGCGGCGATTTTGCCTGCTTTCGGGAGTCAGCAGAAGGGCTTTTGGCACCCTGCCGCGCCTTCTCTTTGGGGTTCCGATGAACGGTGTTTGCCACTCTCACACCTCCACGATCGAGTTTGACGTGTATCCAAGTTCCTCAAGTTGACCGCGAATTGATGCCGATTCAACGGACGCAATGAGAACGGTGAGCCCAGGCCGGAAAGATGGGCGCTGCACGGGCACGCCTCCTATCTCTGTACCATGTGCAGACTGCCTGTTATCGAACCAGACCTCCACGTGAAACAGATCCTGCGCCAGACAGGAAAAAACGAGTCGGCCTCGGGAGCCGGCCCCAAAGATAGCAATGGGCAGCGGCTTTGTGGTGATGTGTCGGCACAATTCATTCAATCGATGGCGGATGTCTGCCTCCACCTGGAGAAGCCGCAGGTCGTCTGGGCCAACCAAAGCGCGCTCAGCCAGCTTCTGAATGACAAAAGCATCCTTGGCTACTTGTGAGGCATATTGCTGAAGCTCGATCTCCGTGTTCCTGAGGAGGTTGTCCCGTTCTCGGATCAATTCGTCCTGGGAGGCTACCAAGGCCTGGATCTCGGATATCTGCTTTTGTTTTTCGATCAGGATCTCCACGCATTTTTCCTGATAAAATGGCTTGTGGCGCTCAACGATTTGGCGGTAGAGCTCCGGCCCGTGCGCATGGGACCCCATGATCATTGATCCCGGCCGACGACGATAAAAAAACAAAGCCTCTGGCACTACAACGCACCGCCATCCTGCCAAGACTATCGCCAGCCAGAAATCCCAATCTTCATATCCCTTGGACATCTCGGTGCGGAATCCACCCGTTTGTTCCCATGCCTTGCGGCGAAACATCGAGGCTACATGAATGCAGTTATTGGCAGCGAGCGCGACCGCCGAATCAGGAGCGGGTTTCCACAAGATGGTGCTTTCGCCGAAAGATTCCAGCCATGTCGATACTATCCCGATGTCCAGGGCTTCGGCGAAGGCTTCCACACAGCGTTCAGCGAAAGCCGGGTGATATCGGTCATCGGCGTCCAGGCAGCATATAAATTCCCCCGTGGCAGCGGCTATGCCACGGTTGCGTGTGGTCGGCAGGCCGGCATGTGGGAGTCGGAGTATGCGGACGCCTGGAGCAGTCATGTTCTCGAGGACTCGTATGGTGAAAGCATCCTGGGAGCCATCATCTACCACAATAATCTCGCAATCCCGGTGAGTCTGGGCCCGGGCTGACGCAACCGCTTCGGCGAGGTAAGCCCCCAGATCATAACAGCTGATGACGATACTCACGCGCGGCATTGCTAAACCTCCCCTGGCTTGCACCGGGCGGGGGAGCTACGCTCAGAAGTTGCTCCATAGCCTGAATGATTCCGCCTCCGGCAGATTAGTGCTGAAGTTTTGTCGAGTCGCAACACAGGGATGGAAACCACCCGCCCAGGAAAAAAGCGTTGCAACCATCTCGTCTGTGAAGACGATGGGCTCACAGGTAGTCGGAGCGTGATAGTGAAGATGGAAACGCAGCAGACCCCCGGGCCGCAGGACGCGCCGAATTTCCCGAACCGTCTGCTGAATGTCATCTACATGATCAAGCGCATTTACGCTGATCACTGCATCTAATGAATGGCGCGCCAGCGGGATGCTCTCAGCCATGCCGGCGACAAAACCGATGCCGGCGCCCCAACTGGATGGATATCCGCTTTCCCGATATTCCAGCAGCAATGCATCAAGGCACAGTAATTGTGATGCGCCGAGTCCGGCGGCACTCGGAAATGGACCGGAGCCCAAGTCCAGCACGACTTTCCCTCTAAGAAATCCCGGTGCCAGCGCCAGATCTGCCAGATATTTAGGCACCTGATGGAGCACGTGCCAGGCACGCACAGGTGCTTGTGCATCCTTGCCGAAGGTATCACATAGCTCCTGGGATGGGGAAGGTGTCTTGTACAGGGTAGGAACATTGCCGAAAAACCAGTCCCGATAGCGCGTTAACTCCGTGCGCCAGAAATGAAGCTCTGAGCGGCGCTTTTCAAAATCTCCCTGCGTCCCAGATGTCCCTGCTTCGCTTTCCATGGGATTTGCAGCCTATTTTCCGATGTAACAGTGCATTGCGCACCCACGGCAACTTCCGTTGTCAATGTGGTTGGCGACTCGGGAAAATGCCAATGAGTCCCAGTCATCGCGAATGTTGCCGACCCTCAAAACCGGAGAATATTCCTCGCAAGGGTAGAGATCGCCTGTCGGCGTCACAACCATCCATCTTTTCAAACCTGGACAATCCCGCAACTGCACAGTCTGGCATGAGCCGTCAGTTTCAAAACGCGGACCCGTTCGAAAGATGCCGCGACTCGAGGGTACACCCAGCCGCTCACTCTCTTGGATGCCCGCGGTAGTCAGCGACGAAGTAGCGACGGGGATTTTCTCCGACTGCAATTGGCGAATCAGTTCGACCGTTTTGCGATAATTGCCAGGCACGCCTCTGATCCGGTCGTGCGTGCTTTCATTCCCCTCGAGTGAGACGCCCACTCGCGTTTCGAGGCCCAGGTCACGAATCCGCCGAATGATGTTGAATGTGTCTGGCGCCAGAGCGTTTGTGTCCCCGGACCAAACAGCTGACGGGTGGCGACGGTGCAGGGCGGCGGCAATGTCCACCAGGTGCGGGACCAGATAGGGCTCGCCTCCCGTAACATACACCTGGCTGATTTTGGCTATCCGGTCAAATACCAGCTCAGCGTCCGACAATGCAAGCGTGGGCGGGTCCGGATTTTGCCAGATGCCGCATGTGGTGCAGCGAGAGTTGCAGATGCGGGTCAGGTCGAGAATCAAATTCATGCTTACCCAGCCGCGTTGGAGTGCCTTGCCGATGAGAGTGCGGGGATCGGTGTGCTTGCTCCCATTGGGAACCCCGATCAATCCCGCTGCATAGGCCTGCGCTGCAGCGGCGAGTTCCAATTCATGAAGCGTCATGTCAGCCTGGGTCATTGATGCAAACCCGGTTGATGATTATTGTCGGACATTGACTGTCCTGAAGGGGCGCATTGCCGCAACCGGAATCGCGACAACGAAACGGCCGGAAACAATCTTACGATTTCCGCGTATTTGGCGGTTTTCCATCTGATGAGCACCGAGGAATCCTATGCCTCACGCTAAGAATCGCCACCTACGTGATACAGATCGGCTTCATGCCCGGCGTCTTTATTGCTTTCGTGCCGGGCACTTCCAGCCCGCAACATAAGGGGAATTTATAGCTGCTTTCCTCTCGTGTTACAAGAAACAAAGTGCTATCTTTTCCTGCATTGCGGCCAGTGGCGCGCGATATGATTTGTTGCATGACAACAACTCATCAAGCGCCAATCATCCGAAATTTTTCGATGAGGTAATGGCCCCCTCTGTGCTTCATTATGCATCCTGGCGACGTCATCAGGTCCTTGATTCGGCACCGGCGGGCCTAGCCAAGACCTGGCGGCTAGCATGGGATTTGCGCGAGCTGTCCGGTTGGCGATGGCCGCAGTGATAAGAAGCAATTTCCGGATCGGGTTGGGAGCGGCATAGATGAACCGTCGGGTGCTTTTGATCGAACCTCCGTTTTACAGGCTGTTCAAAGATTCATATTCCCTCTCTAAGTACCCGCTCTCGCTCGGGTACCTCGCCCAGTCTGTCTTGAAACACCTCGATTGGGAAGTGTGCACCTACAACGCGGACTTCAACCCAAACGCGGAACCGGTCGAAATTGCCTATCTGACCGGCACGGGTTACCAGCGCTACCTGGCCGAACTAAAGCATCAGGCGGGTCGCGTATGGTCCCAGATCACGGACGTGATTGCCGACTTTGCTCCGGATGTGGTCGGCATTTCGTGTAAGTCACAAGCATATCGATCTGCATGCCTAGTTGCGCGTCTGGCAAAGCAAGTGAACAAGGATGCACTGGTCATCCTTGGCGGCCCTCACCCGTCAATGGTCGGGCGCGAAGCGGTTTCTTCTGCCGATGTGGATTTGGCAGTTGTGGGGGAGGGAGAAGAAACCCTGGTCGAACTTTTGCATTGCGTGGGGTCCCGAGGGCAGCTGGCCGACATCCCCGGTATCATCTATCGCGACCAGGGGATTATTCGCACTACTGCTGCGCGGCCGCCAGTACACTGCCTTGATGGGCTTGGATTCCCCCATGCAGAAGCCTCTCGAGTATTGAAGAACTTCAGCTCCTATCCAACACATGCGTTCAGCACCTTGATGGCCACACGTGGCTGCCCATTTGCCTGTCTCTTCTGCGGATCGCGCTACATCTGGGGGCGCAAAGTCAGATATCGCTCCCCGGCCCATGTGGTCGGAGAAATCCAGGCATTGCAGAAACTGGGACTCGATACCGTGCATTTCGACGATGATACGTTCGGTGTCACCAAGACTTACATCAGTAAGCTTTGTCATGTTCTAAGGACCGAATGTCCGGGCGTGCGCTGGAGCTGCGAGCTCCATGTCAATCTGGTCCATGACGACATCATCGCAGAATTGGCTCAGGCCGGCTGCTACTATATTCAGCTTGGGGTTGAGTCGGGCAACAACGAGATACTTCGTCAGATCAGAAAGGGTTTCACGATCGAGAAAGCAAGAAGGGCTGCAAATACGATCAAGAGGCACGGTCTCATTTTACAGGCCTTTTTTATGGTTGGATTTCCCGATGAAACCGAAGAAAGCCTGCGCGATACGATGGATGCAATTGCCACTATCAATGCCGATACGATAAGCTATAGCATCTTCACCCCCTACCCCGGCACTGAAGCATTTGATATTTGCAGGCAATACGGTCTCATAGATTCTGCCTACGACGTTTCCCGCTTCAACCACCAGAGTCCGGAGAACTGCTTCTGCCGCAATATCCATCGAGATCGATTCCGTCAGCTTGTTGCTGGGCTCGAGACCACGATCGACGAGCACAACCGAAAGAGCGGTGCCGCCGTTGAACTAGTGCGCCGGCGTATTCGCGCGATCAACGAGTACCTGCCTGGCAGGACTCGAGCCCGAGTGTTTGGGACCGGCGCCTTGGCAGAGCGAGTCGAAGAAATGCTGGATCCATCAAAATGGGAAATTGTGGGTTACTTTGACAATGATCGCAACAAAACAGGTACTCTGCGTCGCGGAGTTTTGATTGAGACTCCCGCGCACCAGGACGGCATCAAGGTGATCATCGCCTCCTCCTGGAAAAGCGAAATCCGGCGGCAACTGTTGGAGCTTGGTTACAGAGATGTCGACATAATTACTATCTGAGATGGCGGTCCGGGGGCGCAAGGGGGCGGGGACTGACGACGGCAACTGTTTGAAAGCGCTTGCAGAACTCCCGGTCAGATGCCTATTTGAGGGGTCTAAAACGAAAATCGGAGGCTGGTTCTTTAATCTAAGATTTGCATCCGATGCGTTAGAATAATCCTTGGTCGCACGCGTCCCACTTTTCTGCGCTCTTGGAAATTGCCGCGCATGGTCATCGGTCTTAGGTTCAATAATCAGGCCTGTTTTTTTGACGTAAGCGGGAATGTCGGCTATAAGGGGAATGGCTATGTGCAGATGGAGCCTGTGCTGCCAAGCTTAACGTCGAGAAAATAGTCGCCGGGCGCTTGGTTTCCGGTCAGGAAATCCGACTTGCCTACCCGCCTAAGTAGACATCTGAAGTTGGCCTTCAGGGAATTGATGTCCAAGTCAGCATCGGAAATCGGGAACAGGCCTGTCCCCGATTTCGTTCCGGCGCCAGGCATGTGGAATGCGGATATAGTTCACAAAAAATCCGCAGCAGGACGATATGCCGGATGGCGTGAACGAATCTCGCGGCTGTATGCAGTTGCGCAGGCGAGATTGCGTTCACGATCATGGGCTGTTAGCATTTACGGAAGCCTCGGCTGAGCAGTGTGCGGCAGAAGATAGGTTCGGTCTTGGGAGGCACGAAAGGTGAAGCGGGAGTGGATCACCCCAAACCGATGAAAGAGCGTTGGCTGAAAGCGGAGTTGCATGCTCACTGCAATCTGGATCCGGCGGACCACACACTCTGCGCATATTCGGCGGAAAACCTGATCGCCGAAGCGGCGCGATTGGGTTATGAGATCCTGGCGATTACGTGCCACAATGCGGATGTATGGTCACCCGAGCTTTCTGATTACGCCAGCCGGTTGGGAGTCACGCTGATTCCCGGCATGGAAGTCACCGTAGGCAGAGGCTGGCATACGCTGGCGTACAATTTCCGGACCGGTGCGGAAAATATCAATACCTTCGAAAAGTTGCGCGCGCTCTCCCGGCCGGATACTCTTGTGATCGCGCCCCATCCGCACTTCCCGAGCCCCAGGTGTCTGGGCCGCGAGGTGGAAAAGCACCTGGGCGTTTTTGATGCGGTCGAGATCTCCGGCTTTTATGCGCGGGGGCTCGACTTTAACCGGCGCGCACGCGCAGTCGCCTCTGCGCGCAAAAAGCCCCTTGTCGGCAACGCCGACGTGCATTTTCTCTGGCAGCTTGGCCGGACGTACACCTGGATCTACTCGCAGCCCGGCGTAGCACCTGTTCTCAATGCCGTCAAGCAGGGCAGAGTGCGTGTGGAGTCGACGCCGTTGTCATATGCAGATGTGGTACGCTGGTGGACGACGGCGATCTGGAGGCGCATTTCCTCTTTGAGAAATGTGCCCGCCGGCCAGGATCCGCGGCTTATTCCTGACTCCGCCGCGGAAAGATCTCCGACGCAAATCGCAGGCTGATTCCGGCGGCGCAGGGGCGTATTCTTCTCGTAGACAGAAGTTGTTGCAGAGCATCTATCACCTGATGTTCGCTAAGGAGCATAAACATGCCAACAAACCGAAGGATTACCCTGGCTGCGCGTCCCGTGGGTTATCCGAAGGAGTCCGATTTTAATCTGGTGGAAAGTCCAGTCCCGGTCCCAGGACCGGAGCATATGTTGATCCGTATCATCTACCTTTCTCTCGACCCGTACATGCGTGGTTTGATGAGCGTGAACGCCACCTACAGTCCTGCGCTCAGGGTCGGCGATGTGATGGTTGGCGGAACTGTGGGCAAAGTTGTACAGTCGAACCTCCCCGGCTTCGTCAAGGGAGACATCGTCCAAGGCATGCTCGGATGGCAGGAATACGCCGTCTCTGACGGCCGCGGCCTGAGAAGAATCGATCCGAAAGTCGCTCCCATCTCCACGGCACTGGGAGTGCTCGGCATGCCGGGTTTGACCGCTTATTTCGGGCTGCTCGACATCGCGAATCCCCAACCCGGCGAGACAGTGATGATTTCTGGAGCTGCCGGGGCTGTCGGATCCGTGGTCGGGCAGATCGCGAAAATCAAAGGGTGCCGGGTTGTCGGGACAGCGGGTTCCGACCCGAAGATCAACTACCTGGTCGGCGAACTCAAGTTTGACGCGGCTTTCAACTATCGCAGCATCGAGAACTATTATGATGCGCTGCGCGAAATCTGTCCCCACGGCATCAATGTCTACTTCGACAATGTCGGGGGCAGCATCAGTAATGCCGTCGTGCGCCTGCTTTCCCCGCGGGCGAGAATCTCAGTGTGCGGGCAGATCTCACAATACAACCTGGAGCGCTCCGAACCGGGGCCATCCCTGCTTCCGCAATTGCTTTCCAAACAGGCGCGCGCCGAGGGGTTTGTC
>Ga0187885_10000972_pt1 | contig 33304 bp, 31 predicted proteins | sample June2016WEW_20_1_3_FD_132970 | JGI IMG/M metagenome (GOLD analysis project Ga0187885, IMG submission 132970) | Peatland microbial communities from SPRUCE experiment site at the Marcell Experimental Forest, Minnesota, USA - June2016WEW_20_100 | ecosystem: Environmental > Terrestrial > Soil >...
CGCAGCGCCGTGTTCATGATGACGGGCGAGAGCGAATGCTCGATGGGATCGCCGGCCACTCCATAGATGCGAGTGGCGGCGTCGACTTGATCGATGCGGTAGATATTGCGCAGATCGCGCGCACTGATTTGACCAGGTGCGGTTTTGAGACCGGCACTGGGATCGACCGCGCCAAAAGTGAACGCACTGCCGGCGCGAACGCCGAGCACGCGGCTGATGATCCCCTGCTCTCCCATACACAGCCCGATCAGCGCATGCTTGCCGCCGTGCGTCTGCAGAAACTTCATCATCGTCACGTTGTCCGAGAGCGCGCGGGCGGTGGTGACGATTTTGTAGAAATCCGCCGGGATCGCCAGCATTTTCTCCAGCGTCCCCTCCAGGTTGCCGGTCGCGCGAAAATCATGGAATGACAGGATGAGTCCGGCGCGGCCGTGCATTCGTACGATCGCTTCGGGCTTCGATTTCAGGGCACTCTGTAATTCCAGGTCGACTATCTGACAGCCTGCAGCTTGAGCTTTGGTGAGCACTTCCAATTGCGAAGCCAGCGATCCCTTGAACTTGCCTCCGTTGTCCGCACGACGGCAGGTACCGATGGCGGTGACGTATTGGTGGGTTTCAAGAAAACGATGAATTTTGGGAAGCGCGGCTAGGGGCTGCTTTAGGTAGTCCAAACGAAACTCAAGGAAGGGGTTATCCTGGGCCATGGACTCGGCAGCGGCAAGCAGGTCTTCTACCGTTTCGCCGCTCAGCGCCAGGCAGACCTTGGGCAAGCGCTGGGGCATAAAACGGGGCGCGACAGTGGAAGACCAAGCCAGGGCCATTTGTTTTCAGCTTATTCTGAGCTTATTCTGAGCTTGTTCTGAACAACGGCGCGATATTACAAGGGTGTAAGCGCAGATGCAACATAAGGATTGCCAAACCGCTCCGGAAGCGCTTTGGAGCAAAGGGCTAAACACCCTCGTAACCTTGACCCCTCGCCGCGCGCTTGTTACTTTTTGGCTGTAACCCTTGTCTTCCCAGCGAGATAGATGGAGAGATCGCTGGGGCAAACTGCGGCGGTTGGGAGTCGGAGGTAAGATGAAGAAAACAGGATTGTTACTGGCACTGGTACTGACACTGACGGCGGCCTTGGCCGTGGCTCAGCAATCGCTTACAGCGAGCACGCCCGATTCGGACGGAATCGTCCACACGTCGTCTAACGTGCCCTTCGTGCGTTTCCAGACGCCTACCACGGCCGACATTTATTGCGCCGGATTTCTTACCAAGCAGCGGGTCCCCGACGCCAATTACGTGAACGGTGGTCTGGAAACTCCGACGTCAACCAAGTTCCAGATCGGGGAACTGGTCTACCTGGCAGGGAGCGGCTACCAGGCGGGACAACTCTATTCGATCGTCCGCGAAATGCGGGATGTCAACGAGTTTGAGATCTATCCGGGGGCAAGAAAGTTACTGGCTGCCACGGGTCGCCCTTATGGCGAAATCGGGAGGGTGCGGGTGGTCGATACGCGCAGTCACAGCGCCATCGCCCAGGTGGAATATAGTTGCGATCCCATCAACCCGGGAGATCTCGCCGTGCCCTTCGTGGAAAAACCGGCGATTTCGTTTCACGTGCCGGAACATTTCGACCGGTTCGCGCCAGCCAACGGGAAGCTGACCGGGCGGATCGTGCTCGGGAAAGACTTCGACGGTTTTCTCGGCACGGGCATGAAGCTTTATATGAATCTGGGTTCGAACCAGGGTGTAAAGGTGGGGGACTATTTCCGCGTCGTGCGCCCGTACGCCGCCACCTTGGCCGATCCGGTCGACTCGCTCTCCTTCAAGGCTCAGACTTCAGAAGACACCCAGGTGCGCCCGCCAACTTTTGAGGCGAATCGCTTCACAAGAACCAAAGGGCCGAACATTCATGTGCACGATCTGCCGCGGCGTGCCGTGGGAGAAGTCGTGGTCCTGAACGTGACCCCGACGGCGTCGTCAGCCATGGTTGTCTTCGCCCTCGAAGATGTGTACGCGGGTGACGCGGTCGAACTGGACGATCAGCAGTAAGAGAACGAAACAACTTTGATGGGAACGTCTTGTGGGAACATCTCTTGGGAACAAGGGGGAGAGCGAATCTCCCCTTTTTCTTTTGTGTGCGGTGGCAGCTCCGAACTCGCGTAGAGACGCGGCTTGCCGCGTCTCCGTGTCCGAGGAGACGGAACAAGCTCAGGTTCAACAGGCAGAAAAACTAGAAGCTTTCAGCGGAAGAAACGGATCTTGGGGTTCCCGGGAATCATCGCGCCCGCCACGACCACTACCACGATCACAACCGCGAGTTCCATCTTGCCCTCACGACAATCTTGCGTGCGATTAAACAGCCAGCACTCAGCTTACGTCCCTTGGCCAAGAAAACAAGAGTACTAAAGTAGTGCAGGCATGAAGGAGCGGGAACGTGGAATTCGGGAAGAGATTTTCGGACGCAGATTAGCAAGGACCTTCGGGGGCGCTGTCGCGCCGGTTGTCACCGCTGCTATCGCCGCTGTGGTCACCGCTGTTATCACCAAAGACCTCGGCAGTAAAAGCCTCGATGGTTGCGGCGTGCCGCCAGGCATCCGGTGGCAGGCCCGCTTTGCGGCAGGTTTGCCCGAGAAAAGTCTCCCGGTCCCAATTCTGTTCGACGGGAACCTGGGGCAGGAGCAGGCCGCGGCGAGGGCCCTGCGAGATGACGAGACCGTGGCGCCCGACTTCCACCGCTTCGGGACGAATCGGGACCAGACCGGAAAGCACGCTCAGAGAAACCTCCAGTCGAGGAGCTTCTTCCATCGTCACCGGTAAGAACCGGGAATCTTCGAAAGCGGCGGCGCGGGCCGTTTCGGCCACGGCGCGATATAGAGGCGCGATGGGCACGGCATAACCGATGCATCCCCGCAATTGGCGATGATGTTCTTGATGACTATCGCTGTGCAAATCGTCGGATAGAGGCAGATAAAGCGTGGTGAAGACGCCTCGCGGCTCCAGGAGCTTCGGTGAAGAAGGCGGCGCTTCCGGAGAAGGCCGACCCTCCAGAACGGAAAGTATGGTCTGGTGCGCGATACGCAGCAGGATCCGTCGTTGCTCGAGAGAAAATTCCAATTTTAATTTTAATTCCGAGTGTAATTCCGGGGGTAATTCCGAAGAGAGCTGGACGCAAGGAGCCACTTTGTGCGCGGCGAGATTCTCCGACCGCTTTGGAGACAGCGTGTCGGTATCAGTATCCGTATCAGTATCAGACAGCTTGGACATCGCTTTTTCTCCGTCGGGCGAGGACGAAGGCCCGGCGCCGCCGCTTTTCCGACTTGCGGTCGATCCGCGACCAGAAGGCAACGAAGTAGTCGAGCGCGGAAACCAGCGAAAGCAGAACCATGAACCAGATCGCGATCCACGCAATCCAGTAGACCGGGAAAATGTAAATGCCGTACACGGGCCAATCGTGCCAGCGGCGCGCGAGAATCACCGCCACCACAGATATGATCTGCACCAGCATTTTGAACTTGCCCAGTTCGCTCGCCTGAATCGTAAAGCCTTCGGACGCGGCAATGGAGCGCAGTCCGCTGACCAGAAACTCGCGACCGATGACCACCACGGCCATCCAGGCCGGTACCAGCGCGGGATTAAACTGCACCAGCGTGATGAAAGCGGCAGCGACCAGCAGTTTGTCGGCCAATGGATCGAGCAGCATGCCCATGGTCGTGATCTGTCCGCGCTTGCGCGCAAGATAACCGTCAATGCCATCGGTAATCGAAGCCAGGATGAAAACGACCGAAGCCAGGATTTCTCGTTCCCCGGTTTGTTCGCTGGCGAACCGCGGGGTACAAAGAATCCATATAAGTAGCGGGATGGCAGCGATACGAGTAAGCGTGATGTAGTTAGGAAGATTCACGCGATGATTGAACCAGGGCCGCGAGGACAGCCAATGTGATTATCCTCCACATCAGAGGCCAAGGCAACGGACAGGAAGTCCTTGTCCAAAAAGGTTGGATGACAATTCCAAAATGACATCATTCAACAGCGGCCCGATGAACTCGCTTACGGCTTTCGATTTTGCCCAATTTCCTTCTGAGCCGCTTTGTACCCCGCAGCCTTCGCTTCGGCTTCGGTCATGAATTTTCCCTGCTTGGTCTTGCCATACCAGCGCCCGCTCTTGTGGTAGACGCGGCTCTCGGTGTTGACCCAGACCTTGCCGCTGGCCTTAGCGGCAGCGATTTCCGAACTGGATGGCGCGGTCGTCGTCTTGGCCGCAGCCGTGTTGCCGGAGGGCGCTGGAGCAGTCGCAGTTGCACTGGAACCAGCCGGAGTTGCCTGTTTTGCCGCGGCGGAGTCGGTTCCGCTCGAACTCGTCTGCGCCTTCGCTAGAGCCGGCGAAATGCCGACCGTAAACATCAGGCAGAAAGCTAGCATCCAGAAAATAAGTCTTCGTGGTGAGTAATTCATTTTCCCTCGCTAAGGTGCACCGTGAGCGATCAGAACAGATCCGATGGAGAGCCGGGCGTGTCCGCCCGGCAGGACGCGCGAGACTCCCGTCCCTCCACAACCTACGCATAAATTCCGCGCTGGCGGATGGTGTACGCCACCCGGTCGATCGCCAGCATGTAGGCGGCGATCCGGTTGTTCACGCCATGCTTTTCCGAGAACCCGACAACATCGTCGAACGCCGTTACCATGATGTCGCCCAGACGGTCGTTGACCTCCGACTCCTTCCAGAAGTAGCCCTGGCGGTCCTGCACCCACTCGAAGTAAGAAGTAGTAACGCCGCCGGCGTTCGCCAAAATGTCGGGAATCACAAAGACTTTTTTCTCGGAGAGAATATCGTCGGCAGCCGCGGTCGTAGGGCCATTCGCGCCTTCGGCCAGGATCTTGCATTTCACGCGGTCTGCATTTTGGCTCGTGATCACGTTTTCGGTCGCCGCCGGAATCAGGATGTCGCAATCGACCAGCAAGAGTTCCGCCGGGTCGTAGGTCCCAGCGCCGGGGAAGCCATGAATAGTGCCATTGCGCTGGCGGAATTCCCACAACGCTTCCATGTCAATGCCGTCCTTTTTGTACAGACCACCGCCCACCTCGAGGATGCCGATGACTTTGTATCCGGCGTCCGCCATGAGGCGGGCCGCGTTCGAACCGACATTGCCGAAGCCCTGCACGATGACGCGAGTCGTGTCGCGATTCAGGCGCAGCTTCTTGATCGCCTGTTCGCAGACCATCAGAACGCCGCGCCCCGTAGCCTCGCGACGTCCGCGCGATCCGCCAATGTTTACCGGCTTGCCGGTCACGACCGCCGTGCAGGTCTGCCGCATATGCATGGAGTAGGTATCCATGATCCAGGCCATGGTCTGCTCGTTGGTATTCACGTCGGGAGCCGGAACATCCTTTTCCGGGCCGATAAACTCGAACAGTTCCGCCGTGTAGCGGCGGGTCATGCGCTCCAACTCGCCCTGCGACATTTTGTGCGGATCGCAAATGATGCCGCCCTTGGCGCCGCCAAACGGAATATTCACCACCGCGCACTTCCATGTCATCCAACTGGCCAGCGCGCGGACTTCGTCGAGGTTCACATCGGGCGCATAGCGCAATCCGCCCTTGGCCGGACCGCGCGCGATGGAGTGCTGTACGCGATATCCGGTGAAGACTTCCAGGTGCCCATCGTCCATCGACACCGGGATATGAACAATAATTTCGCGGCTTGGACTGCTCAAGACCTTCCACAGTCCTGCATCGAGATTCAGCTTACGCGCGGCCAGGTCGAAGCGTGCGGCTTGCGCCTGCCAGGGATTAGTCTCCTGTTCCAGGTCCACTGCTGTCGTCATAAAGTCTCCGCATAATTGCGATTCCCCGCACTCACCCCAACCAGCAAATGAGCCTCGCAAAGTATATTGCTGGCCAGCGGGGTAGGCAAGCCTGGGAGTGATGAATCGGAGACACGGCTGCAAGCGTCGCCTTCCTTATAATGAGATATCTTCGGAGACACATGATCCGTCCTGACTACAAAACGTTTGCCCGATTATCACGCGGAGCCACGCTCGTTCCGGTCGCGAAGTCGATCTCCGCCGACCTGCTGACGCCGGTCTCCGCCTTTCTAGCCGTGGCCGACGGAGAGCCCGACGCCTTTCTGCTGGAATCGGTCGAAGGTGGAGAAAAAATTGGACGGTACTCATTTCTTGGCGTGCGCCCATTTCTAAGGCTGGAATCGCGCGGCGCCGAAATCACCATTGAACGGGGACGCAAGATCGAGCGCCGCACGGGAAACATTTTCGCCGTCATTAAGGAACTCCTGCAGCAGCACCGTCCGGCGACGATGGAAGGCTTGCCTCCATTCACCGCCGGCGCGGTCGGCTATTGCGCGTATGACATCGTGCGGCGACTGGAGAACATCGGAGAGCATGCCACCGACGACCTCAACGTTCCCGACTGTGTGCTGATGTTTTTCGACCGCGTCCTCGTCTTCGATCACCTGCGGCACCAGATCGATATCGTGGCATCGGCGGATGTGACGCGAGCAGCGCCCAAAGCTGCCCGCAAGGCCGAATATGACCGCGCCGTAAGAGACATCGCGCGCATCGAGAAAAAGCTCGCCGCAGGTTGGAAACCGGCGCACTGGCGGAAAGCGGCCCCCAAGTCAAAGCTGAAGGTGAAGGCGCGCAGTCCGAAGCCGAAATTCCTGGCGAGCGTTCGCCGCGCCAAAGAGTACATCGCCGCTGGAGACATCTTTCAGGTCGTGCTTTCGCAACGCTGGGATTTCGAGCCGGGAGTGGCTCCGCTCGATCTCTACCGCGCGCTGCGAACCGTGAATCCGTCCCCCTACATGTATTTCCTGCGCTTCGGCGCTGGCCCCGGGAACGCAGGCAGGACAAATTCCGCAGGCATGCACGTGATCGGTTCGTCTCCCGAAATGCTGGTTCGGGCGAGTGGACGAAAGCTCGAATACCGCCCCATTGCCGGAACCCATCCCCGCGGGCGCGACGAAGCCGCAGACGCAGCCCTGGAAAAGAAAATGCTAGCCGACGAAAAAGAGCGCGCCGAGCACGTGATGCTGGTCGATCTCGGCCGCAACGACCTGGGCCGCGTCAGCGAGTACGGATCGGTAAAAGTCCGCGCTCTCATGTACGTGGAGCGCTACTCGCACGTGATGCACCTGGTCTCTGCGCTCGAAGGCCGCTTGCGTCCCGAACTGAATGCCATGGACGCCTTCGCCGCCTGCTTCCCCGCCGGAACGCTGAGCGGCGCGCCCAAAGTTCGCGCCATGCAGATCATCGAAGAACTCGAGCCCACGCGCCGCGGAGTCTACGGTGGCTCCGTCCTCTACGCCGATTTCGCCGGCAATCTGGATTCCTGCATCGCGATCCGCACTCTGCTAATGAAAGGCAAGCAGGCGTACCTGCAAGCCGGCGCAGGAATCGTAGCCGATTCCGATCCGCAACGGGAGTTCGAAGAAACGGAAAACAAAGCGCGAGCCGTCCTGCGGGCAGTGGAGATGGCCCGGGGCAGTGGATAGAACTGATCTTGGATCGTGAGTGCGATCGCAGCAGACGACAGCATCTCACCACCACGAGAGGGGTGCGACGAGCGCAAAAAGATTCACAATGTCAGTCACAATGACAGAATGATCTGAGCGGTTCAGAATAGCGACTGCGAGGCTGAACCGGACCCTGTCAAATTCATGGCCAGGAACTCATCCCCATTCCTCTGTGACCCTTGCCCTTGCATTTTTTCGGCGTTTGGAGCACCTTTTCACGTTGAGAGGAGTGCCAGGAAATCATGATCAATGTTCTCATCCACCACGAAGTCGCCGATTATATGGCTTGGAAAGCGGTGTTCGATTCCGCGCTCGATTGGCGGCATAAGCACGGCGAGCGCAGTTGCCGGATTTTCCGCAGCGCCGGAAACGTCAACGACCTCACACTTTTGTTTGAATGGGAGAATCTGGAAACGGCGCGCGCATTCGTTGCGTCCGACGAACTAAAAGCCAAAATGGCGGGAGCGGGTGTCAAGGGCCAGCCCCGGGTCGATTTCCTGACTGAGGTGCACAGCGTCCGGCGCAGCGCGGCCGACTGAGACTGCAGGCAGGATTCGCAACCTGTGAAGCCGCGCCGGACCCAAAACCGTTTATGAAACATACGCTAAGAGTGATTGGCTTACGAACGGATTGGCGCAACGAACCGATTTCCCGGTGGTTCGCATCCAATTAGGCTTTAACCGGCAAAACAGGACCGGAAACAGATACCTCTGTTTTGGCATTTCCTCCTCTTCTGGCTTGCCCCAACACTTTGTAGTGACAGGAGAATCTTATGCCTAAGAAACCAAGCTCCAGCAATTCGAACCAAGCTTCAGCGCAACCCCGCTTCCACCAGACGGCTCGCGAACTCCAGGCATTTGGCACGGTGACCAGTGAGATGCCGTTGCAACTGATCGAACCCGTCCGTCTGGAAATGGTCGAGAGACTCAATCAGCTGCTGGCCGACACCATCACTTTGCGGGATCTTTACAAGAAGTCCCATTGGCAGGTGTCTGGAGCCACTTTCTATCAGCTTCATCTTCTGTTCGATAAGCATTTTGGAGAGCAGAGCGAGCTGGTCGACACGATCGCCGAACGAATCCAGCTTCTGGGTGGAATCAGTATTGCCATGGCGCCGGACGTCGCGGAGTTGACGCGCATTCCGCGCCCGCCCAAAGGCCGCGAAGAAGTTCCCGTGCAACTATCGCGCCTGCTGGACGCGCACGAGATCATCATCACCGAATGCCGTGAACTGGCGGAGCTTGCCAACAAACTGGGCGATGCCGGCACCAACGACATGGTGGTCAGCGACGTGCTTCGCACGAGCGAGCTGCAAGTGTGGTTCCTAAGCGAACACCTGGTGAATGCGCCGCTGGTCGAGGCCGAGCGGCTGCAGAAATCGGCGTAGACAACACGTGTGGAAGCGGGGCTCGCCGCGCTTGGACGTGGCCCTTCGGCTCTGCTCAGGGCAGGCTCCGCCCCGTCCCCACACAAGTAAAGTTTTCTCTTTTGCCAGCTAGTGGCGTGCGGAAAGAATATGCAGGATCTGCTGCAGTTCATTCCGTAAGTGCGCCACGCTGACGGAAGAATTCATCGGAAACGGAAGCGCGGTCTGCGTGCGATCGGACTTGGTCTCCTCGCGCAATTGCACGCGCGCACCCGCGATCGTAAAACCGTCTTCATAAAGCAGCTTTTTGATGCGCACTACCGATTCCACATCGCGCTTGCGGTACATGCGCTGCCCGGTGCTGCTTTTCACCGGCCTGAGTTGCGGAAATTCGCTTTCCCAGAAGCGAAGCACATAGGCGGGCAGACGGCACAAGGTGGCCACTTCACCGATGCGGAAATAGAGCTTGTCCGGAATAACGATTTCGGCGTCGCGGGGCGCCTTCTTCGGCACTTTCTTGCGGAGGCTCATGCGGGGGCGGTCCGTACTCCTGTATAGGCGTTTCTAGCATGAGCCGCGCCGCGGGACAACCCCCAAAAGTACGGACCGACGGAAAAGCCTCTCAAGAGGTGCTTCTCCTGAAAGGCTTGGGGAATTTGTTGACGAGCATCGGTCCGCTTAGTGTTTCTTTTTCTTGGCGGCTTTCTTCTTGGTTGCCATGAAGTGTTTCCTCCGTTTGAACGATTTGTTCTCCCAAGGTTCGACAGGGCACCTTGATGCCCGGGCTACTCAACTTCTAGTATGAGCAGCTGTCCTACCACAAGATATTGCCATGCGTGTGTGATTTGTCAATGAAAATTTCACTTCTCCGAACGATTTTGGTGAAGTACGTGCTTCGACTCTGCGGGCGAACTCATGGAGAATTTCATCATCACGCCACCGTTTTCTCGTCATCAACCGGTGCACACCCGCGGCCTGTGCGATAATTTCAGAACAAATTTATGTCAGATCACAAAGTCTTCTGCGCAAAATTGAAACAGGAATTGCCTGGCCTCCCGGAGCCTCCGTTCGACAGCGACTTGGGAAAAAAAATCTACGAAAACGTCTCACAACAGGCTTGGGGCCAGTGGATGGAACACTGCAAGATGTTGCTCAACGAATATCGCCTGAACCCGGCGCGCAAGCAGGATCAGGAAGTCATCGTGAAGCAGATGGAGCAGTTTTTCTTCGGTGAGGGATCGGCGCGTCCCGCGGAATACGTTCCTCCGGCACACTAAGGGCGCTTCGTTGAAGACGCTGTGGGCAAGGTGTCTGCAACCGTCGCCCGATTTTAACCGACTTGCCAGGTAGGTTACCGACCGGTTACCCCAGACCCTCTGGTTGATGCTCAATTCATCACCTCGTAACACTTTTCGGTGACAATGGGAGTCGTGGCGCCGCAGATCGTCGTTCCGAAGATCTATGACACGCTGATCCTCTCGGATCTGCACCTCGGCGCGGACATGAGCCGCGCGCGCGAGGCGTTGCGCGTTCTGCGGGAGAATCAATATCGCCGCCTCATTCTGCTGGGCGACATTTTTGCTGACCTGAATTTCGGACGTCTGAAGAAAGAGCACTGGAAATTTCTCGGCTTCATTCGCAAGCTCTCCAACCCCAAGCGCAACGTCGAAGTGGTCTGGGTCGAAGGCAATCACGATCACGGCCTGGCCGAAATCATGTCCCATTTAGTGGGCGTCCGCGTGTACCAGGAGTATCAATGGGAATATCAGGGGCTGCGCCACATCGCTGTCCATGGCCACCAGTTCGACGGCTTCGTGGTAAGTAATGTCACCGTCAGCTATTACATTGGCACGCTGCTCTACCTGCAACTGCAGAAGTGGGATTCGAAAAACAAAACGGTGACCCGCTTCCTCGACCGGCTAAATACCCGCTGGCTGCGATTGTCGCCAAAAGTTGCCGAGGGTGCCCTGTCTCATGCCCGTCACCATCACGCGGCACGCATCTTCTGCGGCCATACCCATGCCGCCCTGCACCAGCACGATCAGGAACATGGAGTCGATTATTTCAACTGTGGAGCTTGGATTGATGCGCGTCCGACATTTATCACCGTTGGTGAAGACGGAGTCCAGATCCACGAATATGTTGAGCGAGATGACGATCTCCATCCCGCCGCAGACCACAGCCAGACTGATGCCGACCATGCCGAATTCGGAGACGAGGCAGAATTGCTCGTAGATGGCAAGTATGTTGGCGAATATGATGGCGAATATGACGGCGAATACGAAGATGGCGAATACGAGGGTGTGACTACTTGACGCTGCTTCCAGCGTCAGTATGTTTTTTTTGAAATTTAAAAGACTTTATTTGCCACACGCGAGGTATGGGAAATCTTGCGCAAACTAACCATCGTTTTCCACAACGCTGGCGGAGGACATCGCAGCGCAGCGGAAGCCCTCAAGGCCACTCTCTCCAGCCAAGAACATCCCTGGGACGTCAGTCTTCTCGACATACAGGAATTGCTTGATCCCCTCGACCTGATTCGCCGCGCCACCGGCCTGCGCATTCAGGACACCTACAACGTCATCCTACGCAAAGGCTGGACGCGCTTTACGCCGCAACTACTGGTCATTCTGAAAGGCACGATCCGTCTTTATCATTCCCCGATTGTGAAATTACTTCGGGCTTATTGGGCGCAACATCGGGCGGATCTGGTGCTCTCCGTGATTCCCCACTTCAACCGCGAGATCGCCGACAGCCTTAACACTGATGTCACAAGAACACCTTTTGTCACTCTGATAACAGATTTGGCGGACTACCCACCACACTTCTGGATCGAGCGGGAGTCGGAGTACATCATCGTTGGTACGGATCGCGCTCGGCGGCAAGCCCTGGCCGTAGGCCACTCCGCCGACCATATCTTCCAGACATCGGGAATGATCCTGAAGCCAAAGTTCTATGAAAGGACAACCGTCGATCGCATCACCGAAAGGAAGCGGCTCGGCCTGGAACCCGATTGTCCCACAGGCATTGTCCTGTTCGGAGGCTATGGCTCCCAGGTGATGGTTGACATCACGAAGAAACTCAACCAAGCCGGCAATGGCGTTCAGTTAATCCTGATTTGCGGGCACAATCAGAAGCTCGCCGCAGAGCTCAAGAACCTGAAGACCAAAAAGCCAATCCTTATTGTCGGATTTGCGCAGAACGTCGAGTACTACATGGCGTTAGCAGACTTCTTTATAGGGAAGCCAGGTCCGGGCTCGATCAGCGAAGCGCTGCAGTTCCACCTGCCCGTCATCGTGGAATGCAATTCCACAACTCTGCCGCAAGAGCGCTACAACGCGGAATGGGTGACGGAGAAGGGTTACGGCATCGTCGTGCCGAGCTTCAAGAGAGTTGCGCCCGCCGTTCAACGCCTGCTTGAGCCAGCGACGTTTGATGAATTCCGCAGGAACGCCAACCAATATTGCAATCGAGCGCTGCTTGAGGTACCTGTAATCCTTGAAAAATGTGTGGAGCACACGACGAAGGCAATGCAATTTCAGGCTGTTTAATTTACGCCGGGACAGCCGCTAGAAATGCAACGCGATGCCAGTTGAAAACCTTACGCCATTCTGGCCCTCGCCATAGAAATGAGTGTTGATCCAGTCGAGTTCCCCACGAATTGCTACCGGGCCGAGGACTCTGTAATCCAGTCCTCCGCCGACCGCCTCCGCATAATTGGTATCCGAATCAGAGATTCCGTTGCTCCGGCTGATATGCCCCACGCCCACCAGGAATTCGGCGAACGGACGGAAGCGCTGGACCTGCACCGATACTCTCGGGCCGAACAGAACGTTGTGGGCGGTGATGTCCGCGCTGGTGCCACTGAAATTGTGGCTGCCATAATGCCCATCGACATCGGCTACTAGGCCAATCCAGGGCAGGAACTTCCCTTCCACAGATGCCTCCCAGCCATTCAAATTTGTAGTGTCGTTTGAGGCGATGGGAGTGCGGTCGAAGGAATAGCCGAAAAACACATTTCCCTTGGTCGGAATCTGCGCCCAGGCGGTGCTCGCTATCGTCAATAACGGGATCGTCAATAACCAGACAAGAGTCCACAGTCTTTGCCTCTGCATTGTATTGTTCTCCTTGTATGCGATCTGGAACATTCGACGTGAGGTTCGAGACGTGCGGCGCGAGTGATTTAGATATATAGATGCAAGTGCGGCAGAAAAATTTGCCTGAGCACGGGGCACTTTAGGCAGATCAGCGGGGCAAGTCAGTGAAACAGCGCGGCAAAAAATCCGCCCAGTTTTCTGAAGAAGCCGCGGGGCGGGGCGTGATTCGCCGATGCCGTTTCCGTGCCAACCGGTTTCGGCATTTGATTCGTCGATGGAGGAAGCGGAGCGACCAAGGCCGGTGCAGCAAGTGAACGGGAATCGAAAGGTAGCGCACGCACATCTTCAACCGGCGCCGGCGGAGGGCCGGTGGCGTGGAATACGAACGGCGCCTCGACCTGCACATGAAGTTCGTTCGGCGCGACGGAAGCGTCAGGAGAAGCGGCCGCCGCCGGTATTCCAGTCGGTGGCGCGCTTTCCGCGTGAGCCGTCTCGGGCGCCGGCGGCAGCGCACCGCTCTGCGCTTTGTTCTGAACTTCGCTCTGCATGGGCAGATTGCTCGTCGCACGCAGCGGAGGGTCGCGCGGTGGCGGACATCCGCACTCGAGCGGCACTGCCATATCCACGCGATCGAGTTGCCCCGAGCGAAATACGAGTTGGTCGGTTGCCTTGACTTGATAAGTGCGATCGCCGAGCAACTCAGAAACAATCGCCGACGCTGTGTTGCCGGGCAGCGCGCGCACACAGGTATTACCCTGGTTGTCGGCACTGATGGCATAGTGAAATTCTCCCGGCCCTACCAGCAGGATGCGGAAGTCGGGCGTCATCACCGAATCCGAGGAAGCGTCGAGAGCGAGGTGCGCTTCCAGTGCGCCCGTGTTCATGCTGAGCATCACGTTATGCCGGTTCTCGGACGGAGTCACCGATACGGTCGTTCCGGGACAAACGTGCACCTCGCCGCCACTCGACAAGCTGAGAACGGCGGTGTCGGGGCCGGCTGTGATCGACGAGCCGGAGCCGCCGTCGTTTCCAGCCAGTGTGAGCGGACCGGCCGCGCGCACCGCCGCTACGACTGGCTGCGGCCCGGGCGTCAGACTCGGAACCGTAGGGGGCTCAAACGGCGAACGGCTTGCCGGTCCGGGACTTTTCCCGAGATGCACGACCAGGCGGTTTCCCGCGGCATTCCAGGTGTAGGCGCGGGGCGCGAGCAAATCCACGACCACGCGCGCTACTGGCGGATTCTCTTGAAACTGGTCGGCCCTTAACGTGCTGATCTGATCGGCTTGCACGGTGACGCGCTTCTTCTGCGTCTCCAGCCGTGCATTCGGCAGATCGATCACCAGCCGATCTGGGTCGCTGATCGCCTGGATGGAAGGGACCAATGGCTTCGTCGAAAGAATTTCAACTGCCTGGCCATCCTTTTCCTGCACAATCCGGAAGCTCTTGATCGCGGCAATCTTGCGGGCAGCAGTCTTGCTTACGGCAGAAGAACCGGCCGTCTTCGAATCGAGCTTAGTCGGAGGCGGAGCCGGACTTTGGGCGCCAATCAAGGGCGCTCCGAGTATGAGCATCCCCATTGCAGTAATCGCACACAAATCCGCCCGCAGACTGCGATTGGGCGACGGTTGCCGGAAGCGAAGAGTCGGCGGGAAATCTTTCACGGAAGCGCTCGAGTGTCACAGCAAACATACCACTCGGGGCTTGCGCATAGAAAGACGGCGCGCAGAAAGACACGGCGGAAAGCGCATGGAAACAAGCGCAGAAGTGCTACGAGTCAGCCAGGAACTCGTATTCATCAATTACGGCGGCCACCATCATCTTGTTGGCGGGAGTGCCACCTTCGACTCGCACCACACGGCCCTTGCAGCGCACCCGGATGCTTTCCGTCAGCGTAATCTCGGGCGGCAAGGTCAGCGTGAAATCAATTGCGGAGCCGGCTTGAATGGCGGAATCAACATAAAAGCAGATTCCGCGCGCGCTGACGTCACGGGTTTGCGCGGCGTGCTCCTCCTCATGTTCGTTATAACGGACGCTTACGGGCAGGCGCAGCGCGAACCGCCGAGTGGCACGCTTGTCATTTTCCTGGTCTGGTTGTGTCTCGGCCATTGCACCGCTCCACGAAGCAAGGTTTCAGAGTTTCACAATTTCAAGACTAGTCCGAAATCGATTGTAAGCATGTCAATTAGCGACCAGCCTGTCAAGCGGAGGCCTTGGAGCTACAATGAATCCGTGGTCTTCGTCCTCGATAACTACGACTCGTTCACTTACAACCTCGTCCAGTATCTTGGCGAACTGGGCGCCGAGGTTGAGGTTCGCCGTAACGACGAAGTGACCGTCGCTGAAATCGAGGCGATGCGCCCGGAGCGCATCGTGGTTTCTCCCGGACCGTGCACTCCGCAGGAGGCCGGCATCAGCATCGAGCTGATCCGGCATTTCGCGGGCAAGGGCAAGAACAACGAAAACGTGCCGCTGCTCGGCGTCTGCCTTGGACACCAGGCAATCGGCACGGCCTTCGGCGGGCAGGTGGTGCGCGCTAAGAATCTTATGCACGGCAAGACGAGCCAGGTTGAGCACGACGGCAAGACTATCTTTCGCGGCCTGTGTTCGCCGATGACCGCGACGCGGTATCACTCGCTGATCGTTGCCGAAGACGGACTGCCGAGCGATCTCGAAGTCAGCGCCTGGACTCGCGATCAAGATGGCACGCGCGTCATCATGGGGCTGCGGCACCGGAAGTTCCCCGTCGAGGGCGTGCAGTTCCATCCCGAGAGCGTGCTTACGGACGAGGGAAAGAAACTGGTAGCGAATTTCCTGCGGAGTTAATCCCAGTCAGCGCTCAATGAGTTCTATAAAAAGGGATGTCAAGAAAAAACCTCTGCCTCGACCAGAGGCCAGAAGATTTGTGTCTCGAAGGCGCCTTTTATATTGCGTGAAATGGCGATTTTGCGACAACAATCGCAGCCCAAGGCTCCGTTCTTACTCAAGAACGGCAACGGCTTCAATCTCGATCAGGAAATCTTTGCTGGCCAGAGTGGATACCCCGATCCAAGTGCTGGTCGGCAGATTCTCTGCCGGGAAGAAGCTGAGTAAGGCTTCACGCACCGATCGGGCGTTGTGGATCTGGTCGCCCACGATATACAAACGCAGGGAAACGATATCAGTCCGACTCCCGCCGGCTGCTGCGACGGCAACCTCGATGTTCTCCAAAGCTTGACGGGTCTGAACCCCCAGATCGGCGGGATCGGTGATCTGTTGGATAGCGTTCCAACCCACCTGACCGGATACGTAAACCGTAGTTTTTCCCAGCGTGGCGACTCCCTGAGAGAAACCATACTGCTGACTTGGAAAGAGAGCGCGGGGATTCAGATATGTCTTCGACATGGTTACTTCCTATCCTGGTGGGGGAAACCGCATGACAGGAATACCTCGCGGCACCTAGCTTCCCGGTATTATTGGGCCACTAAAGATTGTGGGATCGGCGTGCGTATCAAAACCTGAGATCAGGGGATCGATTTGAAAATGGTCGGGACGGCGAGATTTGAACTCGCGACCCCTTGCACCCCAAGCAAGTGCGCTACCAGGCTGCGCTACGTCCCGATCCTACCTAAAGATGATCCTACCTAAAATGGAATCCGCTGCCCAGAACGAAGACGACAGCGTGGGGTTCGACTTTCAAATTCTACACCAGTCGACAGCCACCGCGCCTCCGTCACAAACGTAGAGTGATGAGCATCACCTCGAAACAACCCCTCTTCGCGTCAACATGATATCGACTCAGGTTGTGGACGCGGGGGGGCGGGATTCTTGGCAATTCTAGTAACCGGCGGAGCAGGCTATATCGGCAGCCATGCGGCGCGCGCTCTGCGGCGTTCCGGCTACCAGGTCGTGCTCTACGACAATCTCTCCACCGGGTTTCGCCGCCTGGCGCAAGGCTTCGAACTTGTGCAAGGAGACATCGCCGACGATGCCACGCTCCGGCCAGTGCTCAAGCGCGTGGACGCGGTCATGCACTTCGCCGCCCACGCCTATGTGGGAGAGTCGGTCGAGCATCCGCGCAAATATTTCCGCAACAATGTCCTAGGCGCGCTCAGCCTCCTGAACTCCGCGCTGGACGCCGGTATCCGGGACTTCGTGTTTTCCTCCACCTGTGCCGTATACGGCATCCCCAAGCAGATTCCAATCAAGCAAGTTCCGATCCGATTTCCGGTCGAAGTTCCGATCCAAGTTCCGATAACCGAGCAGACCGCGCGCGAGCCGGTAAATCCCTATGGCGCGTCGAAGCTTTTTTTCGAAAATGCGCTCGAGGCTTACCACCGCGCCTATGGACTACGCTCGGTGAGGCTGCGCTATTTCAACGCTGCCGGAGCCGATGAAAGCGGCGAGATTGGCGAGCTTCACGATCCCGAAACGCACCTGATTCCGCTCGCTCTCGCCGCCTCCACCGGGAATGGAGTTAAGCTGCAAATCCCCAAATTGCAAATCCCCAAGCTGCAGATCTATGGATCCGACTATCCGACTCCGGATGGCACCTGCATCCGCGACTACATTCATGTGAACGATCTTGCCGATGCCCACGTGCGGGCATTGCAACATCTCGAAAAAGGCGGTGACTCGCTGGCCATCAATCTGGGAACAGGCCGAGGACATTCCGTTCTAGAAGTTATCCAAGCGGTGGAAAACGCCACTGGACGGCCGGTTCGCCGGGCGATCGGGCCGCGGCGCCCGGGCGATCCTCCGGTGCTGGTAGCCGATGCAGCGAACGCGCAAAGAGTGCTGGGATGGACTGCCAAACGCAATCTAGCGGACATCGTATCGAGTGCGTGGGCGTGGATGCGGAAGAATCGCGCAAGGCGCGCTGCTTAGGGTAATCCCAAACTGCCGTACGACCTCGGATAGGTCACGATGCCCCACGGCAGCTTGAATCCTTCGATCGTCTGGACCGGTTTGTACGAATTGGCGTCGATCACAACTACATTGTTCGACCGCCCGCAGGCCAGGAGAATCCTGGAGTCGTCCGGCGTAAATGTGAAGTGCCAGCATCTCTTGCCTGTCGGTACCTCGGCGAGCAGTTGGAGAGAATCCGCCGAAAACACCTGGAGCTTGCCTGCCAGCGCCGCCGAAACGAAAATGCGTTTGCCCGCGCGGTCGAATGCCAGTCCATAGGGCTTCGCTGCTGTCGGCACAGATTTGATTACGTTGAAATTTTGATCCATCGTCAGCAATGTACCGGACGCTTCCATTGTCACCGCGTACCCGTTGCCCTGCGGGGAAACTTTCACGCCGCGCGGCCGGATTCCGTAAGCCTTTAGATCGACATCCCGCAGATGTCCGCCTGTGGCTTCGTCAAACACGCCAATGGTGTCCTGCGATTCGTTCGCCACCAACATCAGCTTTCCGTCGCGCGAAAATTCGAGGCCCTCCGTTTCCTGGCCGGCCGTGGAAACCGGTCCCGCAACCCAATCTCCGACACGGAATGAGGCGATCTGAGCAGGTGGCCCGTTTTCGTCATTATCGCCGGCTTTCGCGGCTCCCGGAGGTCCGCCATGCGAAGTGGGTTCGAAAGTCGCAAAGAGCCGATCGCCGGCGGGATCGATCTTGACAAATTCGGGGTTGTCCCCGATATGCATTCGCTTTACCAGGCTGAGGCGCGGCGTACTGAAGATGGCCAGGTCGCGGGTGTTTTTGTTGGATGTGATGACGTATGCGCCGTCAAACGTCACAGCAAGACCTCTCGGCTCAATATCGCTTGGTTGGACCCTGCGGATCACCTTCAGGGTGTTCAAGTCAATCACGCTGATGCCGCCCTCCTCCTCGCTCACATAGGCAACGTTGGTCGGAACTTTCTGGTAGTGCATCCAGAGAAGTGTTGCCGCCATGGCAACCACAATAATCGCCGACAACCAAAGCCCAATTTTTCTGGAACCCATCACAAATCCTTTCTCGATACCTGTGTGGCGATTCTAAACGCATTACACGTGCTCCTGGCCCGAGTTATGCAGGGTCGCGCTATCGACGCTAGAAACTGGTCGTGAGGCGCATGGCGACGCTCCGTGACGGGCCGATGGCGTTGCCGGAGAAAAGCCCGCCGAAGTCGATGACGTCGAGGACATTGTTCAGATTCTGTCCGTCGATCTGAAAGCGCATATTCAAATGGTCGGACTTATAGACATCCGCACCAGCCGAGGCGTTGACCTGGAACGAAGGTGAGATTCGCCCGCGGGCGAAGTTAAGGCGATCGAACACCTGCTGTCCATATTCCATGAGCGCCAGGCTAGGGTCGCCATCGAACTGGAATGGCAATCCGGTATCGTATTGCATCCCGCATGCGATCCAGAGGCGCGGTTTGACCTGGTAGCGAAGGCGTCCGCGAACCGTGTGGCGCTGGTCCTGCGAATCCGGAAAATGGCCGCTGGCCGGTATTCCCACCGCATCATCGCCTAGAAACAAGCCGCCTGTCACCGGATACCAGGCTTGACCAACAGTGTAGGAATAGCTCAAGAAACCCGAAAGGCGATGCCAGTCGGGAAGATCGATCTTTGTTTCTGCCCCATAAATGACGGCCTTCTGAAATGCAATCGGGAAGCTGATAGTCGTGTTAACGATCTGGTTGTCATCCGCATAGTTGGCAACGAGGCGCCGGAAATAGTTGGTATCCAGCTTGATCTTCCCGTGGAATACCTTCGTCAAGCCCGCTTCATAGTAGTTTCCTTCGGAGGGTTCGACCGGCAGTTTGAGGAAATTCGAGTCAAGAGCCTCAACTGCGGTTGAACTTGAAAGTAGAAGGTTTTCGAAAGATGGAGTCTGGAAAATCCGGTCATAGGAGAAATGCAGGACGAGGTCGGCCGACGGAACGTAGCGCGAAATCGCGAAGCGTGGTTCCACCGCGTGACGGTTTAACAAAAGCTGATAGTGGTCCCAGCGCAGCCCGACACTGATAGTCACATTCCTGAGACGAATCTGGTCCTGAACAAATACGGATTGCTCGAGATCGGGCCGGTTCGCTGCGAAAGCAAATGTCAGAGGGGTGCTGGAGTCGAATTGGTTCTCATCCGCAGGGATATCCGGGATGTTATAGCTGAAGTTCTCATTCAGAAATATGTTGTCCGACTCAAATCCAAATTTCCATTCGTTCCGGCCGTGATTGATGGTTGCCGTGCCCTTGAAATATCCTTCGCGAAAAAAATTGTGCTGGTAGACCGCGATGGGATCCGAATCTGGGCTGGAGTTGAAATCATTCGCGTTATCGCGGACCATCGTTCGAAAATCGGCGACGGCATTAGACGAAAATGTGTGCTGATAAGAGGCGATTCCCATCGTTTCAATGTTGTCGGCAGTTTGACGCTGGCACGGAGGCTGCGGAGGCTGCCAAGTCACCCCTGGCGGAGGCTGATTGCACCCATCAGGCGGCCCCTCTATTTGCTGTACCTGTTCGTTCGGAATATCGTAGCGCGACAATTCATGGCGAACGATGAATCGTAAGCGATCCTTCGGCGTCAAGTCGCGATCATAGTTCATCGAAAAATCGCCCAGCGTACCCGTGTTCAAATAGTTTTCGGGAACCACCGGATTCAGATAGTGGTCGGTCATACTGCCACTGGCGCTGGCGCCAAAAGTATTCTTGCCCCATGCGTACTGCCCCTGCGCGGAAACGCCGGCCGTATCGAAGCTGCCGCCAGAAAGCACTACCTGGCCGTGGAATCCTGGTTGTGAATCCTGCAGCGTGTTCACCTCGATCACCCCTCCCATTTTTCGTCCATACTCCGCGGGAATGCCCGCGGTATAGATGCTCAGAGATTGCACGTCGTCGGCGTCGATTGCGGGTCCGAAGCTGGGCGAGCGGTTATCCGTGAGGGGGATGCCATCGACCACAAACTGTGTCTGATACTCCGAGCCACGCGGATGCAGGACGGCATTGCCTTCGTACAGCCAGCCGGGCTGCGAATTTACCAAGTCCTGCAGGGACCGGCCTGGAATCGAACTGAGCCGGTTTTGAATGTCGTCAGAGCCTATCTGACTAACGGCTCCAGCTTGATCGGGGTCGACCAGTGTGTCGGGCGCAGTGACCGTTACCGATTCATTCACCGAAGGCAGCTTGAGTTGAATTGTGTATTCAGTTGGAATCGACGAATGAATGTCAACAGATTCGCTGGTGACGGCAAACCCCTGCTGCCTGACTTCGAGATGATAGATGCCATAAGGCAGGCGCCGCACATCCAGGCTACCCTGATCACTGGTCGCAAGATTATTTCTGTACTGACTTGCGTCGCTGACAATCTGCACCGTTGCTTTTACGCCAAGCCCGGCCGGATCGGTCACTTTAAGGCGCAATTCTCCACTATTGCTCTGGCAAAAAAGCGGCAACGCAAAGAGGACGAGAATCGCTGTAATTCTCTTCATGAAGAACCGGACTCTGTAGTTTAGCTGTTGTCGGGCGGCGCTAAAAGATGTTCATGTCGGGATGGTTACTTGAGGGCAACGGCGCAGTTGTCAATTCCTCCTTGTTTAACGTACTCTGCCGCCCATGGGAAATCGCGCGCTGTCTGCATTGTTGTGCGTCTGCGTTTTGTTGCTCTGTTCTTCTCCGTTTCTCTGTTCCGCGCAGACGGCGCCTCATGGCTTCTCGCTGGAACAGGTAATGAGTTCGCCATTTCCTTCGAATCTTGTGGGCGCCGAACCCGCGGGACGCATCGCGTGGGTGTTTTCCGCCAAGGGCGAACGGAATGTGTGGGTCGCGGACGCTCCGGCTTTTGAGGCGCGGCAGGTAACGCACTATGTCGGTGACGACGGCATGCCGATTGCCGCTTTGAAGCTCACGCCTGACGGAAAGACCGCCGTCTACGCGCGCGGCACTGAGGTCAATAGCGCTGGAGAGACCGCCGATCCGACCAGCAATGTCGAAAAACCAGTGCAGCAGGTATGGGCGGTGGATGTGGACAAGGGCGAGCCGCATTGGGGTGAGCCGCGTTTGCTCGGGGACATGGGCTGCGATGAGGAAGGATGCGAGGACATTCAGATATCGCCGAGCGGCGAGTCCGCGGTTTGGTCAGCGAAGAAGCAGATCTGGATCGCGCCGATCTATGGTAAGAGCGATGCCAAAGCCAAAGCGCTTTTCTTCGCGCGTGGCAACAATTCGCAGCCCAAGTGGTCTCCCGACGGAAAGAAGATTGCCTTCGTCAGCGATCGGGGCGATCACAGCTTTATCGTCATTTACGAATTTGGCCGCAACACCCTGCGTTACGTCTCGCCCAGTGCCGACCGCGATCTGTATCCGCGCTGGTCGCCCGATGGCAGTCAGATCGCCTTCGTGCGGCTGGTTGGCAAGCAGGTGAAGCAGCCGGTGATTCCGCAGACGCCGCTGCCGTGGGCGATCTGGGTGTATGACGTCGCGAGCGATTCCGCCCGCGAGATCTGGAAGAGCGGTCCGGCCCTGGATGATTCGCTGCCGCAGTTGACCGAAGATGGGTCGTTTAAATTTGCGGCCAAGAATCGCATCGTTTTCTCTTCCGAACAAGACGGATGGAACCATCTTTACTCGGTCGCAACGACGGGTGGGCCCGTCGCGCTGCTGACTCCGGGAAAATTTGAGACCGAAGATGTTGCGCTGAGTTCGGATAAAACTTCCGTCATCTACTCCTCTAACCAAAATGATCTTGATCCTCGCGATATCGATCGTCGCCATCTGTGGCGAGTCAGCGTCGAAGGCGGAACCCCGCAAGCGCTGACTCGTGGCGAGACCATGGAGTGGACGCCACTCGAAATTGCAGGGAAAGTAGTGTGCCTGGGTTCGACGGCCACGGCTCCAGCGATGCCCTACGTCGTGACCTCCTCCGGACGCAAGATGATCGCAAGAGCAGAGCTGCCGGCAGATTTCCCGATGCCCCAACTAGTCACACCGAAACAGGTAATCTTCAAAGCCGCGGACGGTTGGGAGATCCACGGGCAGCTGTTCGAGCCAAAGTCCGAGCCGAAAATAGAGCGACGGGCGCCACGCCCGTCCACTTCAAGCCCCGCGCTGATCTTTATTCATGGTGGATCGATGCGGCAGATGATGCTCGGTTTCCACTACATGGACTACTACCACAATGCCTACGCTATGAATCAGTATCTCGCGAGCCGCGGGTATGTGGTGCTGGCGGTCAACTACCGGACCGGCATTATGTACGGACGGCACTTTCGCGAACCGAAAGATGGAGGCCCCCGCGGCGGCGCCGAATATAAGGACATTGTCGCCGCGGGAAAATATCTGCAGAGTTTGCCGAACGTAGATGCGAAGAGAATCGGGCTGTGGGGTGGATCCTACGGCGGCTACCTCACCGCCATGGGCCTGGCACACGACTCCGATCTGTTTGCCGCCGGAGTCGATTTGCACGGAGTGCATGACTGGTCGGACTTCAAGGATGAAATTCCGGCGGACGCCCCCGATCATGACGACGCCGTCAAGCTGGCGTTTCAGTCGTCACCGAATGCGGCCATTGCGACCTGGAGATCGCCGGTGCTGCTCATCCAGGGAGACGACGATCGCAGTGTCCCTTTCTCGCAGACAGTCGATCTGTTGCAGCGCCTGCGTATTCAGAACGTGCACGTGGAAGAACTGATATTCCCCGATGAGATTCATGGGTTTCTGCTGTGGAAGAGCTGGATACGGGCCTATGGCGCGACGGAGGAGTTCTTTGGCAGGGAACTGAAGTAAGGAAATTTGTGATTTGCAATTCAAGACCAGAAGCACCAGACTCTCAATTACCAGTTGCAAATGCTTTCCGAATCCGCTCCCAAGTCATATCCAGCGCTTCGGGCAGCACTCTGGTCTCGCCGACGACGCTGAGAAAATTTGCGTCTGCTACCCAGCGCGGCAGCACGTGCATGTGGATGTGCCCGGCCACGCCCGCGCCTGCGGCCTTTCCGATATTCATTCCCAGATTGATGCCGTCGGGCGCGTAGAGCGTGCGCAGAATCGACTCCATTCTTTGGGTCAGAGCCATCATCTCGTGCGCGGCTTCGGTCGGGAGCTTCTGCAACTCATCCAGATGCGCGTAGGGCACGACCATGACATGTCCATTTGTGTATGGATAGGTATTGAGAATGACGTAGCAGTGCTGTCCGCGGTGGACGATGCGGGCTTGCTGATCGCTTTCTTTGGGGGCATCGCAGAATATACAGCCCGATATCCGGTCGGCGCCAGTGACATATGCGTAACGCCACGGAGTCCAGAGATGGTCCATTGGGGGAGGGTAGCAGAAGCGGCCTGCCTGGGGCGAACCGCTTTTCTGCTGGGTAGTGGTGCCGTGTGAATCGGTTTTGAAAGGGCACGGCTTCACAGCTTGCCGAAAAACCGGATGTTGCACTTGATTTTGGGTGGCGCAGCGGTTCACCGCTGCGATAACCGCCTTGTTTTGAATTCGGCTTTAGCCGCTGAGGGACGGCAATTTTAAAACTGCACCACTACCTTCTGCTGGATGGTCGAGGCGCTGTCGCCCCGCCAAAAGGTAGTAACCGGTTACCGGAAAATAAACTGGAGTGCCGGGGACAGCAGTGTGACGAATCTATGAATTTGTTGCCGTCTCTCCGAAATTAGCCAGAATCGCGTTTGACACTGTTCCAAAGCGGTTGCTATAGTCGATGAGTCCCTATTAGGACGCGGTTTCGAACCAGCTGGAATTGTCCCAGGGTCGTCCGCCAGGTCGGCCTCAACGCAACCTAATGACCACGCCAGCAGTCCGCTACACCACGTCCCGCATGAGTTGCGCGTGAACGCGCGCGACACAGAGGCTATGAACTTGTTCGACGACAGCACCGCCCACAATCTTGAATCCAGCGTTGAAACCATGACACCTGTCCACGATAATCACACCGGCGGCCCGGCCGTACTAGACGCTCCCGAGCACGCACAACCCTCACCTGTGGAACCTTTGGCTTCCGCCGCACCTGAAACTGTCGCTCCTCAGCATAAAACTGCCGAGACTTCCCCGAACGAGGTTGCTGGGGCTGGCAACGATGATTTTGCCGCCGCCCTCGAACACTTCGAGACTGAAACCGAGGAAGCGGTTGGCGAGGATCACGTAATCAAAGGTCGCGTGGTGAAACTGACCGCGACCCACGTCGTCGTCGATATCGGAGCGAAATCCGAAGGCATGCTGCCGATTGCGGAAGCTCTCGATCACGAAGGCAAACCGAAGTTCCAGCCCGGCGACGAGATCGACGTGATGCGGGAGAAGGGCGAAACCGAAGAGGGCTACGTCAACCTCTCGCACTTGAAAGCGCAGCGGCTGCGCTCGTGGGACGAGATTGAGCGCGCGTACACCGAAAAGAAGCCGATCAAGGGCGTAGTCCTTGAGCGCATCAAGGGCGGCCTCACCATTGACATTCAGGGCGCGCGCGCCTTCCTGCCGGGCTCGCAGGTGGACCTGCGTCCGATCCGCAATCTGGATGGGATGAAGGGTCAGACGATGGAAGTCGCCATCATCAAGCTCAACAAGAAGCGCGGCAACATCGTGGTTTCGCGCAAGCAGCTTCTGGAAGAAGAGCAGAACGAAAAGCGGGGCAAGACCCTTGAGCATCTCGAAGAAGGCAGCGTCCTGACCGGGATCGTCAAGAACCTGACTGAATACGGCGCGTTCGTCGACATGGGCGGAATCGATGGCCTGCTGCACATCACCGATATGTCCTGGGGACGTTTGACGCATCCGCGCGATCTGGTGAACGTCGGCGACCAGATTCAGGTGAAGGTGCTGAAGTACGACAAAGACAAGCAGCGCGTCTCGCTCGGCTTCAAGCAGCTAACGCCCGATCCGTGGCTCGATGCCGAGCACCGCTATCCCGTAGGTGCGCACGTTCACGGCCGCGTGATCAGCGTCACCGATTACGGAGCCTTCGTCGAACTCGAACAGGGCATTGAAGGCTTGGTCCACGTGAGCGAAATGACCTGGTCGAAACGAATGAAGCATCCGTCGAAGCTGGTCAACGTGAACGACGAAGTGGATTGCGTCGTGCTGAGTGTGAACCCGACCGAGCGCCGCATATCGCTAGGCATGCGGCAACTGGCGTCCAACCCGTGGGACACGCTGCACGACAAATATCCGGTGGGAGCGACGGTCGAGGGTCGGGTGCGCAATCTGACTGAATTTGGCGCTTTCATTGAAATCGAAGACGGAATCGACGGCCTCGTGCATGTCAGCAACCTGAGCTGGACCACCCGGGTGAAGCATCCATCCGAGGTGTTGAAGAAGGGCGACAAGGTGAAGGCTGTAATCTTGGCCATTGAACCGGACAAGCGGCGCCTTTCGCTTGGCGTGAAGCAGATGCAGCCCGACGTTTGGGATTCGTTCTTCGCGAAGCACCGCGTCGGCGACATTGTGCATGGCAAGATTCTGCGCGTGGCGAATTTCGGCGCATTTGTCGAGATTGCCGAAGGCATCGAAGGGCTGTGTCACAATTCGGAGGCCGTGGATGCGAACGGACAGCCGATGCATCTGGAACCCGGTAGTGAGTTCGAGTTCAAGATCATCAAGATGAATCAGGAAGAGAAAAAAGTCGGCCTGAGCATCCGGGCGGTCGGCGAAGAAGCGTCGCGCCAGGAAGTCGAGTCCTACAAGCACCACCCCGCATCTTCTTCGTCGTCGTCCAACAGCACCACCATCGGCGACTTGATCTCGTGGAAACGGGCCGGCGGCGACAGCAACTAAGTTCTGCCCAATCAAATGGGATTTGTCATCCCGAGCGAAGCGGGATCTGCAGTTCGCCGCAGAATGCAGATCCCTCGCTCCGCTCGGGGTGACAATTCACAAAAGGTGTCGGGCTTGCACCGCTCCCGCCCCGACTTTTACCACGGGCTCCTCGCTGACTTGAGTCCGAGTTGAAACCTGCCTCATCCAAACCAGCATGAACTTGGAACTCGATGGAAAGCGCGCACTGGTTACAGGATCAACCGCGGGAATCGGATACGCCATCGCGGAAGCCCTGGCTCGTGAGGGCGCGGACGTGATTGTGAACGGGCGAACCGAAGCGCGGGTCGAGCAAGCGATTAAGGCGATTCTAACTTCTCATCCGCAGGCGAAGGTGGAAGGTCTCACCGCCGATCTTGGCAACGCCGACGGAGTCCGTGCCGCCGTCGAACGACTCCCCGATGTCGATATTCTCGTCAACAACCTGGGCATTTTCGAACCCAAGCCGTTTGAGCAAATTCCTGACGAAGACTGGTTCCGTTTTTTTGAGGTCAATGTCATGAGCGGGGTTCGCTTGTCCCGAAGCTATCTGCCGGGCATGAAAACGCGCAACTGGGGACGCATCGTTTTCATTTCCAGTGAATCGGCGGTGCAGATTCCGGCCGAGATGATTCACTATGGCATGACAAAAACTGCTCAGCTCGCGATTTCCCGCGGCCTGGCGGAGACCACCGCGGGCACGGGCGTCACCGTAAATGCCGTGCTGCCCGGGCCCACGGCTTCCGAAGGCGTAAATGAATTTGTCGATCGTATGGCGGCGGCTTCAAACAAGACAAAAGCGGAACTTGAGACAGAATTCTTTCGCAACATTCGTCCCAGTTCCTTGCTGCGGCGCTTCGCACGTCCGGACGAAGTGGCGGCCCTGGTGGTTTTCGTCTGCAGTCCGCTTTGCTCAGCCACGAATGGCGCCGCCCTTAGAGCCGATGGTGGCGTTGTACGCTCAATTCTCTGAAGGGCTTACTTAGCGTCCGCTTTGGCATTGATCTTCAAACTGATGTAGACCTCTGTACGGTCGTCAAACTGGCTGACCGTCTTGGTACCGCTTTTGCGGTTGTTGTACTGCGCGTACACTTCGTAATCGATGCTGGGCTGAAGTGCTGGAAAACGGTAGGTGCCCTCCGGGCCAACGATGTAGGTTTTCACGGAGCGGGTGTGGGTGTTGGTGAGATACACGACTGCGTTCGGCAAAGGATTGTCAGCGCCGTCCAGCACTTTGCCGGTGAGCAAGCGGGTTTTGTCTTCCTTCTTCGGATCGCGGCCAAACAGTTGCGCTGGAGCGGCCAATACCGGAGTCAAAGAGAGTGAGGCCGACAACATAACCAGCAACAAAGCTGCAACCACGATGATCGCATTCTTCATGAATTTTTCACGGTCGCCGATTCCCCAGCACCACGGTCACTACCAGTCTAAATGAAGACTCATGTCAGAGCGTTCGTCATCCTCGATATGCACGGTTACTTCAGAGCCCAGCTTTAACTGCCGGCCCGAGGGCAGCTTATAGCCCTTCACGTCGGCCCAGACGATGTAGTCGGCCTTGCCGGCGGGCACTCGCTGCGCGAACTCGCCGGAGTGATTGGAATAGAGCTCCCAACGGGCTTTTTTCTCGTCCGCCCGCCGGATTTTCACCTTGACCCCGTAGAGCGGGTGGTCGTCGGGATCCCAAACTGTTCCAAAGATTAGAGCGTAAGGCTTTGGCTTCTGGGGACCGCTAGCCCGCACGCTCGCAGAGGCCAGCAGAAACGCCAGTAGCAACCCGGACAGTGCCATGGCGACCGAGCACCGGGCGTTGGCGCTGGCGTTGACCTTGGTCTTGGCCTTGCGGAAATGCGCAGAATTCTTCAGGAATCTTCGTCCTCATCCTCTTCGTCGTCGGCGTCTTCGTCGTCCTCGTCTTCTTCGATCTCATCTTCGCCGACCACTTTGAGTTCGACAGGATTCACTGTAACCACCTCGAAGTCGGTACCGCACTCCGGGCAGGAGACGACCGCGCCTTCATCGACCTCATCTTCATCGATGTCGAGATCTGTCTCACATTCAGGACAGTACACCATGATTTCCTCCACGTTCGGGGTACCCTGTTATATTTAGTTTCTTCGTGAGGAAAAGGTCAAGTGGCTTACCAACAAAATTGTGAAATCGCCGAGTCTCCCAGTTCCGTTTACCCATCAAAGAGTCTTGTGGCAACCGTGCTGGTTGCGCTGGCGCTGGCGTTTTGCGCTCCGCTGTGCCGCGCTCAGGAAATCGCGCAGGAACAGGAACCGCTGGAACGACATGCTACGGCGCCTCGCCTCGCATCCGATCCGCACAGCGACCCGCATATCGCCGAGGCGATCCGGCAAGTTTCCGCGGAACGTATCCGGCAGACGATCGAGAAGCTGGTCAGTTTCGGGAACCGATCGACGATTTCCGCGCAGGATGAGGAATCCGTCAAAACGGGCAGGGGAATCGGCGCAGCGCGCGAGTGGATCAAGGCGGAGTTTGAGCGTTACTCCAAAAACTGTGGCGGCTGCCTGGAGGTTAAAACTGACACTTTTACCGAACCGCCCGGCGACCGCATCCCGAAACCGACGGAAATCACCAATGTTTATGCGGTGCTGCGCGGGTCCGACCCGAAACAGGCGGATCGCATCGTGCTGGTAACCGGCCATTACGACTCGCGCAACAGCGATACTTTTAATGGGACCGACCCTGCGCCGGGAGCGAACGACGATGGCAGCGGGACGGCGGTGAGCCTGGAATGCGCCCGGGTTTTGAGTGAGGCTGCTGCCAAACTCAAGTTCCCTGCGACGATTATTTTTCTGACGGTTGCCGGAGAAGAGCAAGGTCTAAATGGCAGCAAACACTTCGCCCAGATGGCGAAACAGCAGGGGTGGAAAATCGAATCAGTGTTGAACAATGACATTGTTGGAGGCAACATCGGGCCGGGTCAGGATGCCTCGGTGGTGCGTGTATTTTCGGAAGGGCTGCCAGCGGCGGCGAGTGAGGCAGAAATCAAGCGAATTCGAATGCTCGGCGGAGAGAATGACTCGCCTTCGCGCGAGTTGGCCCGCTACATTGCGGACGTCGGGCGCTCGTATGATGCCGGAGTGAAGCCGCTTCTGATCTTCCGGCTCGACCGCTTTCTGCGCGGAGGCGACCACTACTCTTTCAATCAGGCGGGTTTCGCCGCAGTGCGGTTCACCGAATTTCGCGAAAACTTTAATCATCAACATCAGAACGTTCGGAGCGACAACGGCATCGAATATGGAGACCTGCTGAAATTTGTGGACTTCGACTATGTGGCGCATGTTGCGCGGCTGAACGCCGCGACGCTGGTGTCGATGGCGTCGGCTCCAGCGCCGCCGACAAGTGCAAAAATGCTGACCAAGAATCTCGAAAATGACACGACTCTTGCCTGGGAGGCTTCGGTTGGCGCGGCTGCCTACGAAGTAGTCTGGCGCTCGACCAACGCGGCCGATTGGGAATACGTCCAAACGGTGAGTAGTGGTACGCGTGCAACCCTGAAGGTTTCGAAGGATAATGTGATATTCGGTGTGCGCGCGGTGGATGCCTCGGGGCATCGCAGTCTGCCGGTTGTGCCGGAGCCAGAAGGGAAATAGTGAGTCGCGGCCAAACGATTTCGTTCAGCTTCCCCCCCTTTGCAGGATGGGTGAAGCGCATCATTCTCACGTGCACGGGGATCTACCTGTTTCAGGTGGTGGTGCCTTTGTTCAGTCGGAACGCCGTCGGCCTGATGCGGGAGTGGCTGGCGCTGATCCCGGTTGACGTTGTGAAGCATGGCGAAGTGTGGCAATTATTCACGTACTCGTTGCTGCACGCCAGCTTCAGTCATGTGTTTTTCAACATGCTCACGCTCTGGTTTATCGGCGCGTACCTGGAGCGCGACTGGGGGCCGCGACGATTCATCGAGTGCTACACGTTTTGCGTCGTGGGCGCCGCTGTGGTGACAATTGCTGTCTCGTATACCCATTTCCTGGGGATGGATCCGGGTACCGAAACAATGGGCGCGTCGGGCGGCATCTTCGGACTGCTGATGGCCTTTGGGATTCTGTACGCCAACCAGGAAATGTTTCTGTTTCCGCTGCCCTTCAGGATCAAGGCCAAGTATCTGGTCGGCATTTGGGTCGTGGTCGCGATCATTGCGGTTTTTGAGCCATCGCAGGGTGGAGTTGCGGTTTTCGCTCATCTCGGTGGATTGTTCTTTGGCTTCCTGTGGGTGAAGTTTATGCCTTCTCGCGGAATCAGTTATGCGGCGTCCGAGCGTTATTTCGGAGTGCGGAACTCCTACTACCGGTGGAAGCGGCGGCGCGCGGCGAGGAAGTTCGAAGTTTACATGAGAGATCACGACCGTAAAGTCACCTTTGACGAGCACGGGAACTACATCCCCCCCGACGACAACGACAAAACGAATGGCGGATCGAAATCCGGGTGGGTGAACTAGGATGTTGCTCGTGTGGCGCGCCACACGGTTTAGGTAAACATTTCCTGAAATCTGGTAAGAATGCTCGCCGGAAGTTCTACCGCCCGCGTCTTCCCCTTGAAACCCAAGTCGTGTCCCGCGCCCTCCACTTTCATTAATCCGGTTTTGGCCGGGATTACCTGCAGAGCTTTCGTTATCTCTTCCACGCTTCCAAAGGGATCGCGCGTTCCGTGCACGAACAAACTCGGCGTTCGCAAGTTGGGCAAGTGCTGAACTCGGAGTTGCTCCGGTTTGCGCGGTGGATGTAGAGGGTAGGAAAGCAGAAGAAGTCCGGACACAAGCTCTGGTTCGGAAGCGCAGAGCATCGTCGCCTGACGACCCCCGTAGGAGTGGCCGCCGAGAAAGATCCGGCCGGTTACATGCTTACGCAAGACCTTAACCACATTGCGTAAACCGGCGCGATCGCGCTCTGCATTGCCAGGAAACGGCGGTCCGGTTTGCCGTTCCTGACGGAAGGGCAGATCGCAGCGCAGAACGACGTAGCCATGTCCGGCAAAAGTTTCGCTCAGCGCCACCAGCAGAGGAGCAGTGCAATTCGATCCCGCACCGTGAGTCAAAATCAACGCGTCGTCTTTGGGATTCGCGGGGGAGTGCAGGAACCCGCGGACGGCTGGGTCCAGCGAATCATCGTGGAACTCGGCGAATGAGTTATTCATGGCGTGCTGCTGGATCCTAACTTCATCGTCAGCGAGCTGCGGTGTCTGTCCGCGGCGGCGGAATTTTCGTGAGACAGCGAGGAAAGAGCATGGCATTGAACTCGGCGCCAATCAGCACCACCAGCGAGATCAGGTACATCCACACCAGCAACGCAATGCCGACACCGAGTGAACCGTAGATGATGCTGTAATCGACATAGTGCTGTAAATACCAACCGAACAGCGCCGTCGAGATCAGCCACATGGCGGTCGCGAGAACAGCGCCCGGCAACACGCTGTGCCAGGGTTGGGTGCGGGGCACCGCATTGTGATAGATGAGCTGGATGACAGCGATGCTGGTCATGATCGCAATCAGCCAGCGGATCAAGCCCCACAACAACAGAATCAGAGGTCCGAACTCATGCCCGATGTGAAATAGAATCCGCGTTTCAATGCGGCTGCCGAAGGCAACCAGAATGGTGGAGAAAGTCAGCGGAATGCCCGCCATCAAAACCAGAGAAACCGCAATGGCGCGCTCCTGGACTAAGCCCCAGGTCTTGGGCAGCTGGTAGGCGCGGCGAAAGCCATCCATCCAGGAAATGATGACGCCGGAAGCGCTCCAGACGGTCAACAACGACGTGGTGATGAGCAGGCCCACCGGCCGGTCTGTGGTGCTTCTGAGGTAGGAAAGTGCGGCTGAGGTGCCCGCGGGCAAGATGGTGTCCAGGGCGTAGGAGATCTCGCGAGCGTAGACTTTGCCCCGATTCAGGGTGGCGAGAATCGCGCCGAGCACCAGCAAGGCCGGGAAAAAAGTGAAGATGGAGGAATAGGCCGACGCTTTGGCGGTTCCGAAAGCGTCGTGCTCGAAGGCACGCCAGATCGACAAGCGGAACAGGCGCCAGAAGCGCCCCAGTGCCGGCGCCACTACCAGTCCGCCGGGCATCGGTTCCGGCTTGGGGTTCGGATCCTGAGGCTGCCCGGTCAGGCGTTGTGGTTCTAGTGCTAAAGACATTGGTTTCAGAAAAACGCTATTCAAGAAAATGAGGGGCGACTGTCGTTAGCCTCACGATCGTCGCCCCTGTCCTGAATTCGTCTCGTCTTACTCCGCGGCGAGCTCTTCGGTCTCGCCTTCGTGACGCATCAGCTCGAGCGCGCGCTCGGCATCTTCGTAGGCTTGCGAGACTTCCTCCTGCACCTTGCTGGCGGCCTCTTCCATTTCTGGAGAGAGACGCACGTTGCGGTAATATTCCATGCCGGTGCCGGCGGGAATCAAGCGGCCCACGATCACGTTCTCTTTCAAGCCGCGCAGATGATCGACCTTGCCCTGGATAGAGGCTTCGGTCAGCACGCGGGTTGTCTCCTGGAAGGAGGCAGCGGAGATGAACGAATCGGTGGAGAGCGACGCCTTGGTGATCCCGAGCAGCAACGGACGCCCGGTGGCCGGTTTGCCGCCCTGCGCGATGGCACGCTCGTTCTCCTCGTGGAA
>Ga0187885_10001002_pt1 | contig 32751 bp, 27 predicted proteins | sample June2016WEW_20_1_3_FD_132970 | JGI IMG/M metagenome (GOLD analysis project Ga0187885, IMG submission 132970) | Peatland microbial communities from SPRUCE experiment site at the Marcell Experimental Forest, Minnesota, USA - June2016WEW_20_100 | ecosystem: Environmental > Terrestrial > Soil >...
GTCCCATAAATTTGAGCTGGTCTATCACCTGGCCGCGTATGCCGCCGAGGGCCTCAGCCATTTTATCCGGCGCTACAATTACACCAATAACCTGATCGGCAGCGTGACCCTGCTCAATGCCGCTATCCGGCATGGGACCCGCCGCTTCGTGTTTGCCAGCTCCATTGCCGTCTATGGCACCGGCCAGCTACCCATGAAGGAAGATATGATCCCTCACCCGGAAGACCCTTACGGCATTGCCAAGCGCGCCTTTGAGTTGGATCTGGCGGCTGCCGCGGCGATGTTCGGGATCGAATACGTCGTCTTCCGGCCGCACAACGTCTATGGGGAGAGGCAGAATATTGCCGACCCCTACCGCAACGTGGTGGGCATCTTTATGAACCGGATCATGCGGGGGGAGCCCATGCCCGTCTTTGGGGACGGCAGGCAGACCCGGGCCTTCAGCTATATCGGCGATGTGGCGCCCATCATCGTCCGGGGCGGGTTCGAAGCGAAGGCGAAAAACCGGATCTTTAACGTGGGCGCCGACGAACCGGTGGCGGTCATCGACCTGGCCCGTATGGTGGCCGGAGTTTTGGGGGTTAGGCCCCAGATGGTGCACCTGGCCCCCCGGCAGGAAGTCTTGCACGCCTTTTCCGATCATGCGGCGGTGCGGGAGGCCTTCGGCCAAGAGGAGCACACCCCGATTCGCCTGGGGCTGGAACGGATGGCTGCCTGGGCTCGCAGCAAAGGTCATCAGGCCCTCAGTCCCTTCACTGCCATTGAAATTAAGCAAAATCTCCCCAAAAGCTGGGAGCGGTTAATTCCCGAGCCAAAACCCGAATGCAAGGCATAACCACTGCCAGGTTTTCCCTGTCAGCATTTGTGACCCAGGAGTAACGGATGGACTTAGGAATCCCTGAGGCGATTCGCAAGGTGGTCAGAAAAATTGTCCCGGATTTCATGCTGGAGAGGCGCCGACAGCGGTGGCTGCGCCGTCAACAAGACCATAGGCTTCATATCGTCCGGGAGTTTCATAAGCTTTATTATCCCACTTTGACCCACGAGGCTTTTTGGCTGGGCGTCCCGGCGCTCAAGTGTCCTCTGGATTGTTGGGTCTACCAGGAGATAATTTTTCGCACCAGGCCGGAGATCATCATAGAAACCGGGGTCTGCTACGGGGGGTCCACCCTGTACATGGCGTCTATCCTCGATCTCGTGGGGAGCGGCTCAATAATCGCCATAGATATCGATCTCTCCCAGGTGCATGAAAAGGTGCGGAATCATCCCAGGGTTACCTTGATGGAAGGGAGTTCCGTGGATGCGACCATTCTCCAGGAAGTGAAGAAAAAGTCGAACGGCAAGAAAACGATGGTGGTCCTGGACTCCGATCACCGCGCCCAGCATGTCTTGAATGAATTGAACTCATACAGTGATATGGTGAGTTCGGGCTGTTATCTGATCTGCGAAGATACCAACTTAAATGGCAACCCGGTATTCTCCGCAGTCCCTTATAATCCCGGCCCCCATGAGGCCATGGAGGAGTTTATAAAACTGAACGGTGATAGATGGGAAGTTGATTACGGTTCAGAAAAATATTTGCTGACCTTTAATCCAGGCGGGTTTCTATTTAAGAAGTAGCCTGATTTATCACGAAGATTGTGCTTTCATGAGTCAGGATTCCCATACCACGCCGGGAAGTTTTCATGGCAATGTTAGAAATCATTATAGAATTATTAAAAGAAAATGTTCCCAATTAAAGGAGTTAACATATCTTTACAAAATTATAGATTTTAATGATTTTATTAATTACCTGATAAAGTCTAGACATTATTTTCCAAATATTCTTAAAGAATTATTTTTAACTCTGAAGCAGTCCCTCAACAAGACGGACATCAGCGATCACCTGATCCCTCTACTTTTTGAGACCTTGATGGTGAAACCCAGGTTAATTGTCGAACTTGGCGTCAGGGGAGGAGAGAGCACGTCGGTATTTGAGCGCGTAGCCAGGCTTTGCGGTTCAATTTTGGTAGGTGTAGATCTAGAGGACTGTTCAGACATCTGTGGCTATCGGGATTGGATATTTATTCAGAGAGACGATCTCGAATTTGCGGCAGAATTTAAGGATTGGTCCAGAAAAAAAATGATACAACCTCAGATAGATATTCTCTCTATCGATACAAGCCATTTATTGGAACACACCATATTAGAAATTAATAACTATTTCCCTTATTTATCTGATAAATCAAAGGTGTTTTTGCACGATACGAATTTAAAAGAGATTTATTTCAGGAAAGACGGTAGCACCGGCCAAGGGTGGAATAATGAAAGAGGAGTAATAAGAGCCTTGGAGGTCTATTTTAATAAACTATTTGATGAAGAAAGGCCATTCCTCGATTTCGTGGACCCATTTCTTATAAAGCATAACCCATATTCCTGTGGCTTTACAATATTAGAAAAAGTAGCAGCTAATAATCTAAACTACTGGGTTAATCTTAAGTAATGCAGATTGTATCATTTTTGGAGCCACAGCGCTAACATTTGTAGTAAATTAATGGCAATAGGCAATAAATTGGTGCCATTAACAATTTATAAAATTAATACTACGATCAATAAATAATATTATAAAGTAATTATAAATATCAATATGTCTTTTAAATGCTCGATAGGGGTTGTCACTTATTTAGGACGGTTTGAGTCTTATTTTAAGCCCCTGGTCAGGAAACTTAATTTTATGTTTCCCGATTATGAGGTTAACGTCTTCCTCAATGGTCATTACGACTTAGGAAAGCAGGTTCAATATCTTAGGGATGTAACCACTTTCTTGAGGCACTATCCGGCGATCCATTACATAACCAATCTGCATCACCAACCGCTGGCGCGGGGTTGGAATTGGCTCATTTTGATGTCAATATGCCCTATAGTTCTGGTCCTGAATGACGATATTTCTTTGGATTGGGAGTTTCGCCGCAATCTGGAAAACCTTAAAAGAGTCCCCGGGATCTTCACACTCAACAATTCCTGGAGTCATTTTGTCATCCACAAGGATATAGTCAGGGCGGTGGGTTGGTTCGATGAACGTTTCTTAGGGGTGGGCGATGAAGACGGCGACTACATCTGCCGGCTGGCCCAGAAGGGCATTCCCCTGGGAAACGTTGCCATCCACGGGCTGCATAACTTTGTGGCGCCGCAGGATGATGCCAGCTGGACCCATCTCTCCGGAGCAATCCATGGCAAATATAGCCTAATAAACCAAGAATTTTTCACGAAAAAATGGTGGCACTCGGCCTATGGCCCGGTTCCCCCGGAAGGATTATTTAAGGTGCGGGGCGAAGGTTACGAATGGGACGCAGCCCGAAACCCCGCGGTAGAAGAGGCGCCGGAATATTATCCCAGGGAATGCCTGGAGGCCTCAGACAACGGCAAGCCAGGCGGAAGGTATTCTATCGCCACCCTGCTGGCCAAAATCTGTAGCTTCTCTGGTTACCTCTATCGAAGTTCTAACCGTTTTCTGAGGGTGCTTTATAAAGCGGGCTTCCAAAGACGGATTCGGAAAAATCAATAAAGACATTATCTATTGGGTCATATCCATGGCGTTCAAATTTTCCATTGGGATCGTCACGTATCTGGGCAGGTTTGAGTCATATTTTCAGCCCCTGGTCAGAAAACTTCACTTCCTTTTTCCGGATTACGAGAAAAATGTCTTCATCAACGGGCATTACGATACGGTTAGGCAGTTTCAATACCTCCGGGACGTGACCGCGTTTTTGGGTCACTATCCGGATTTTCGCTATGTAACCAATCTGCACCACCAACCGCTGGCCCGGGGGTGGAACTGGCTGATGCTGATGTCCCGCTGCAACCAGGTGCTGATACTTAATGATGACATTTCCTTTGACCTGGAATTTCGCCATAATCTTGAGAGCCTCCGTCTGGTGGACCAGGTTTTCATGCTCAACCATAGCTGGAGTCATTTCGTCATCAACAAGCAGGTTATCCGCCGGGTTGGCTGGTTCGATGAACGCTTCATCGGGGTCGGGTATGAAGACATCGATTACGTGCTGCGCCTGGGAATGAATGGGGTGCCCCTGGGCAACGCGATGATCCACGGCTTGCATAATCACTCGGCCTTACAGGATAATGCGGGATGGGCCAATCTTTCCGGAGTGTTCCAAGGGAAATATGCCAGTATGAACGAGGAGGTTTTCTTAAAGAAATGGTTTCGATCCGACTTCGGCCCGGTGCCGCAGAAGGGCTCTTTTACCGTGCGGTACGACGTGGCGGAATGGACCGTGGCCCTTAACGAAGCCCTGGAAGCTATGCCGGAATACTATCCCCTGGATTGTCTTGATAGTCCCGATAAGCAGTGGCAGACTAGGAAGCGCCCCCTAGGCGCCCTCATTGCCAAGACTTGCAGTTTTTCCCACAGCCTCTATTGGAGATTGAGGTTGACGGCAGGGGGCTGGTTGCGGCGCTGCTTCGGCCCCCAATGGGAGCAATGGATGGTGAAGATGGGACGCAGGGGTTGAAGTTGGTATTAATTTAGGCCCAATATTCAATTTAAATGGCAGTCTTAGAGACTTTGACATATGCCCATAATTAGCTCATCGGATACTTACCTCCGACCTCAGGTCTTTTCTTACCTCAAGAGATTAAAGTCAAGTAATCCCGGACTTACGGTCCTGGATGTGGGCGGGACATTCAATCCATGGTGTGACGACTATGTAACTACTTATATGGATCTTTTCCAAACTAAAACTACGAAAGAAGTGTTGCTCGGTGACATTCGGGACCAGGGTTTTTGGCAGTCGCTGGGTGGGCGTAGATGGGACTTTGTTATATGTACTCATGTTCTTGAAGACCTACGGGACCCCCTCTTTGTGGTCCGATGGTTGCAGAGGGTGGCTTCATCGGGATTTGTGGCGGTGCCCAACAAACATACCGAGCTTTCAGCCGTAGATAGCCCTCAGTACCCGGGTTATTATCACCACCGCTGGGTATTTGCCCTTCAGGGGCAGGTGCTTCGAGCTGTCGCCAAGCTCCCTCTTCTGGGATATTACAGAAAGGCCAATCATTGGCTGCACAAAATGCATTCCGGCGGCAAGCTTTTAAGGCGGATCGCTCGCTCCTTGGCCCCTGGAGCCATGCCCGGGGGCGGCATGGTTCCCTGGTATGACGCCAATAAAGCAAAGCACGGCTTGGAGCTGGGATTCATTTGGGAGAATCAGTTTGAGTTTGAATACCTGGACGATGACTTAACAGGCCCAGACGCTCATACCATGGCGAAGAGATATATCGAAGGGTTAGCCGCAGGATTATAATACTGCCACAATCTCTACCAAAGCTGCTTTTTCTGGAGCAGGGTTTCGGGGATGAAATGGGGATCGGTCGCACTATGACGATACGAATAATTGCCGCCGCCAAGGATTAAATGATGCGTATTATTGCCCTGATGCCGGTGCGCAATGAGGGATGGATCATAGAGCGCACTTTGCGCACCTTAGCTACTTTCTGCGACTGCATCATCGTGGCCGATCAACGCTCGACTGATGATACCAGGACTATTTTGGCAGAATTTGCTTCCAAAGTGCGGATGATCGAGAACCCTGAACAGTTCCACTGCACCAGGGTTAGATGGCGCTTGCTGGACACGGCCCGGGAATTCCATGGCAATAATTTTATATTATTGGCGGATGCGGATGAGATTTTCACCGTTAGTCTTACCGATCAAAATGTTTTAAATGAGCTGACTGATATCGTCCCCGGAACCGCAATCGAAGTTCCCTGGATCCAGCTATGGCGGAGCGCTTCTTTTTGGCGGCGCGATGACTCAGTATGGTCGAACAGGTGGATAGCCGCGGGTTTCCGCGATGATCGCCTGGTTAAGTACGGGTCCATAATCAACCCGAATGATCACAACGGGCGCATCCCTCTCTGCCGGGAGATAATCCGCTTCCCTAAGGTAAAATTGCTGCATTATCAATTTGTCCTTTTCGAACGGATGCGCTCCAAACAATGCTGGTATAGGGTCTCGGAAGTGATGGAATACGGCCTGAGCCGGGACAACGAGATCAATTGCTATTACCAGGTGACCCGGGACGAGCGCCGGCTGCATCTGGAGCCCGCCCCGGCGGAATGGACCGCGGGTTGGCAGGCCCGGGGCATTGACCTGAAAAACTTCGAGGAAGCGCCGCTCTATTGGTATGATGTGGAAGTGTTGCGCTGCTTCAGAGAAAAAGGGGCGGCCTATTTTGCCCCCATCGATATCTGGGATATGGATTGGGAGGTCAAGCGCCGGCTCGCCCAGGCGCAAGGATATGAGGGTATTCCCGATGAGCCGATTCGCGATCCCCGCACCATGGAGCAACGATTTTATCATGCCTATTTGCATCGGTTCTTTCGCACCCCTCCCTGGCGCGATCCCCGGGAACTGGTCAAGATCCCGGAGCGTTGGGCCCGTAGTTTGGCCGGGGCCTTAGGGCTACGGCGCCGCCACTTGGAGCAGATCGGCCTGCTCAGGCCCCGGGAAGAGGAAAAAGCAGGTGCCAATTAATGAGTTCTTCACCTTCTTACCTTGATCCCATCATCCTTCCCCTGGTCAATGGCGAAACCGTGCTCGACGTGGGCTGCGGCTACGGGAGGTGGGGTTCTCTATTGGAAACCAATTTCTTTGAGTCGGGGTTAAAAAAACCGCCGCAAATTGACGGGCTTGATGCCTTTCAACCCAATGTAGATTTCTGCTCCCGCAAGAGTTGTTATTCAAGAGTCTGGCAGCAAGTGATGCCATCGCCCCTAAAAGGCAAGTGGGATATAGTATTGGCCTGTGAGATCATTGAACATGTCGATCAAAGGCAACTTGACGAATTGATGGATATTCTGGAGGGGGCGGCGAAGAAAAGGGTGATCCTTACTACCCCCAATTGGCCCTATTACCGAGATGGCGGGGAAACCTTGGTCGGCTGGAATGACTATGAGGCCCATCTAAGTTATGTCTCCAGAGATTATTTTAAAAAACGCGGCTATAAAGTAATCGGAGCGGGATTCGGCAATCCGAAATTACGAATTGTCGGCCTGATCAAAAGATTTGCCGATTTTTTGACGCCGGCCTTGGAATCATTACCCAGATTGCTCCCCTTCCTGGGCGAAAGCATTGTCGTATATAAAGATATGTGACTGGCAGAATTGATCAAGCAGAGTTACGCCCCTAACGTTACTTGTAGGTAGCCCTCATCAATGAATTCCGGAGAGAAAATTCGGATTCTCGAGGCCGCCGACCAGCTGGGAATCGGCGGCACCGAACTTGCTTTGGAAAATTTCTGTAGAAATCTCGATAAGTCCAGATTCGACATAACCGTAGCCGGTTTCAGAGAGGGTGGGGTGCGGGAAGAAATTCTACGCAACCTGGGGTTTGACGTAATCATTGCCAGCACCGATGCCGAAATTTGGCGGAACTTGCTGCAAAAAGCGGATGTGCTTCATTGGCATGGCTGCGGGATTTTAGAAGCCGACGTATTTGAACCGATCCGGCAAGCCAAACCGGCTCTGGTTATTCAAACAAATGTTTTCGGTCTTTCTGATGATACAGCCTATTACGACTTAGTTGATCTCGATTTATACATATCGGAAATGTGCCTGGTTAGAAGAGCCCGGGGATCCAATGGCAATTTCGACCATCTGAAACATAAGTGTTCAGTCTTATATTACCCCGTTGATTTGGCTAGGCTCGAAAAAAATATGCCGTCCGCCCAGGATGCGGCAGCCTGCCGTAAGGAGCTGGGCCTGGGCAACTCCCCCACTGTGGGACGCACCGGCCGGTCGGTGGATAAAATCCATCCGGTATCCTTTCACATGATGCGTAGATTAATCCGGTGGATTCCTGACGTGAAGTTCCTCCTGGTGGGCTATACCGATAAAATGCAAGAGCTTGCTGCACAATTGGGCATCCAGGATCATTTTGTGTGGGTAGAGCCAACTGCCGACCTGAAAACTCTCTTGACTTATTATAAGAGCATGGATGTTTACCTGGGCACAAGCATTATGGGCGAAAGTTTCGGGATGAGTATCGCCGAGGCCATGGCTTGCCGTTTGCCCGTGGTGGCGGTTTCTACGCCCGATGCCGATAATGCTCAGATTGAACTGGTGGATAACGGCAAAACCGGCCTGGTAATACAAGCGTACCCCCGCCTCGTGGCGTTGGCTTGTAAGGAGCTTTTGTTAAATGAAAAACGTAGAAGAGAAATGGGCGAAGCCGGCTTCCAGAAGGTGCAGATCTTTTCGGCGGATTTAATTACTCGGGCCCTGGAGAATATTATCCTGCAAAAAATGGGCATCGGAAATCAAAAACGAATAAATAATCCTACGAATAATCTCCTGCCTGCCATGTGGGACCGGAATATGGAATCGGAGTACCGGCGCCGCCTTGCCGATCTCTATGCCAGGCCGCGATTCACCGACAAATTGGGGATGGGGATGCGCCATTATGGGGGGCGATTTAAAGCGAAGATGTCCAGGATTTTTGGCTAGACCTCCCCGGCCCGGACCCGAATTAGAGAGCAAATCGGCCTTCTCAGGGCCCATGAAGACGGGAAAGCAGGCGTCGATTAATCCATGGAGCATCTTCCCCAATTAGGTACAACTACTCGCGGCCGCTCACTTAGTTCAGAAGAAGATTCTTATGTGTAATATTTGTGTCGCCCATCTAGTCTGGGACCGGCTGGGCCTCGAGCCCTTTTCTAAATTTATAGAATCATATGCCAAGCATAGAAGCGGTTTAAAGCATGACCTCTTAATAATTTTCCAGGGTTCTTTTAAAAATCATAATTTATCCGAATATTATAAGGTGTTAAATGGATTTCTTTATAAGTCGATGTACCGGCATAACGTCGGTTTTGATATTGGCGCTTATTGCTCGGCAGCAAGAAAATTTGATTATGACTATTTTTGCTTCGTAAATTCATACAGCATTATTTTAGATAATCATTGGCTGGAGAAAATGTATAGACATGTTACTTCAGCGGATGTTGGTTTAGTTGGTGCAACGGCTTCCTGCGAGAGCCCTTATTCACTCAGTTTGATAGGGCCTTCGGAAAAAGAGAGGCCCTTTTATAGAGCCATCCTCTCTAATTATTGGTGGAAAATATGGCAGGAAATATTTAAGTATCAATATGATCCCTTTCCTAATTACCATATCCGCACTAACGCCTTCATGATTTCGCGAGGGTTGATAAATAAAATTGGCCGGATTTATTTTTTTACCAAAGGCAGTGCCGTGCGTTTTGAATGCGGCAAGAAAGGCTTGTCTAAGCAAATAATGAGAATGAACCTGAGACTTTTGGTAGTGGGCAAAGATGGCATAGGCTACGAAAAAGAGGAATGGTATAATAGTAATACTTTCAGGACGAAAAACCAAGAAAATCTTTTAATTGCTGACAACCGCACCGAGGATTATTTAACCGCTGATATCGAAAGAAGAAAGCTATTGTCCCGGTTAGCCTGGGGCCAGGAAAAGGATATTTAAAGGCCTTATAGAATTATCGCCCAAATTAATTGAGGTTGCCCCGCGGCCTTAGCCAATTAATTATAGGGTGGCGATTATTCAGGGCCCATTCCGGGAATTTAATAATAACAAACAGATGGCTATCGCACTGAAATTAGTCAATGCCATTGAATGGCAAAATATGGCGACTGCAGAACTCCCCAAACTCCTGGTCCTGGTTTCCTACCTGCCGGGAAGCCGGCATGGCGGGGGAGTGGTGCTCGATGAAATTCTCCAGCGGTACCCCAAAGACGGCTACGTCTGCTTCAGCATCAATCCTTCTGACCAGAGGGAGCGGCCGGCTGAACTACCGGAATCGCTCCGAGGTATTCCCTGTGTAACCGGCGCCTTGGTGCCCCCTCTCCAATGGCGCGGGTACAGATTTTACCTCCCCTTGCTACGTGCCCTCGCCTTTCACGCCCTTGCTCCGTTTCGCATCCGGCAGGCTATCGCTTTCGGGCGTAAGCACCGGGTGGAGATGGTCTGGGCGGAATTACAGGGGGACGCGGTGGTGATCGCTCAGAAAGTTGCAGACGGCTTAGGGGTCCCTCTCGTGGGCACAATCTGGGATGATCCGGAGGGATGGCTGGCCGATGGTGGGTATGACCGGTTGTCCCGGCAACTCATATGGAAGCGGTTCCAAGAGGCCCTGCGACGGGCCCGCCATCTGAGCACCGCGGGGGAGGCTATGCAGCAGGCCTATGAGGAACTATACGGAGTCAAGAGCGTAATCCTCCGACATGGATTTGAAGGATCACTCCTGCCCCTTGCGCCAACGAAATCTCAAAAAGATATTCTAATCGGCTTTGTGGGGAATGTTTACGGCCATGAAGCTTTCCTGGCGTTTTTCTCCGCGCTGGCTCGCTTAAACTCTGAGGGGCAGGTGCCGCCCATAAAGCTCTTGGCCTTCGGCGGGGGGCGGTTGCTTCAGGTTCCCGGCGTGGAAATCGAAACTATGGGTTGGCAACCGGCAGAAGTGATGCTGCGGCAGCTTGCCCAAACTGACTTCTGTTATCTGCCCTACTGGTTTGACCCCAGTAAGCGGCGGCATGCCGAGCTGTCGTTTCCCAATAAATTCGAGACCTACTTGGCAGCCGGGAGGCCGGTTCTTTTCCACGGCCCGGAATACTCCGGCATTGCCGCATCCATCAAACAATATCGGGTTGGCCTCTGCGTGCACAGCCTGAAGCTTGAAGAAATCACCAGCACCGTCGAACGCCTGATCCTGGATCAACCCTTGCGGGAGTCCTTGAGCCAGGCCGCAGTTGCGGCCTTTCAGGCGGAGTTTAACGCCGGGGTGATGATGAAAAACTTTTTGTCGCTGATCCAAGATCGACCGAATGAAGATAGATAAAAAGAAGTTCCTTTTTTGCAGTGATATCGCTTTATATCCCCCTCTTCTTCGCGTAGCCGAGATTATTGCGCATGAATTCGGTCTGGAGGCTCATGTCCTCACCCCCGAGGAATCGTCTTTCTCGCCGGTCTATTTTCCTGCAGGGCTGCGGGTAGATAATAACGCCACCTCTCTCAAGATCCACTCGCTGCCGGGCCGGAAAGGTGACGTAGTGAGGTTTGGTTTTGAAGGGGCTCTGCTGAAAAGACTGTTAGCGGAGATCAAACCAGACTATATCTGGCTCTTTGCAGAGTTCTTTGAAGGAATAACCTCTCAGTTCCTCTGGCATTATCGATTTCGGCGCAGCCCTCGCATAATTTCCTATGTGGCTGGAAATCACATAAAAAAGCGCACCCCTTTTTTTTCGAGCAGACCTCCATTTTTTAGCCGTACCAGATTTAAACAGATTCTGCTGTGGCCACGGTTAGATGGGGTCGCTGCTTGCGCCACCAAGGCTATGGAGTGTGCCCGACGCCTTGGATTACCTGAGAATGTGCCGGTGTCCGTCAATTATCTGCCTGTTTTCGGGCCGGATGATGCGGCGGAAGAGGGCATCAGCCTACCGTGGTCACGCGATGACTCCTTTATCATAGGTTTTGCCGGACTGTTGAGTGAACAAAAAGGTTGGAAAGTCCTTTTGGAGGCGGTGGAACGTCTCCCGTATAGTTTTAAAGTGGTACTTGCGGGGGATGGGGAGCAGAGAAGTGAACTTGAAGCCTGGCTAAAACGGCCCAATTTGCAAGGAAGGGCCTTCTACGCGGGCCTCCTCCCAAAGAGGCAATTACTAGCTACCTTTCCTTTGCTAGATGTGCTTGTTTTACCTTCTATTACCACTTCATATTCCGTTGAGCAGTTTGGAGCGGTTTTGGCTGAAGCCATGGCTTGCGGGGTGCCGGTCATAGGTTCCGATAGTGGGGCTATTCCAGAAACGGTTGGCCAGGCCGGTTTAATTTTTCCGGAAGGCGATTCTGATGCACTTACCAAGGCTATTGTGCATTTAAGCAACGATGAGGAAGGCCGATGGCAAGCTATTGCCAATGGTTTAGAAAATTTCCGAAATATATACTGTTGTGAAATATACTCCCGTTCAATTGCTGACTTACTTAAAATAGAATAACAACCTTTGCGACTTTTTTGAATAATATTAATGAAAATTAATGAGGTCTATAATGCTAAGAAAGATTGAATGGCATATCAAGGCATTTTATAGAATAAATGTACAAAAGCTCAAGTTTTATAAACGTCATATGATTATTCCGCCATTTCCTAATAATGAAGATGGAAAATTGTTAATACACATTGGACCTGGAGAAATCGCAAGTCCAGAATTCATCAATATTGACGCAAGGCCATTCCCCCATATACACTATGTAACTGCCAATATTGCCGATTTATCGATATTTTCAAATAACTCCATTGACTTAATATATATGTCTCATGTCTTAGAGCATATCCCTATAAATGATGTCAGATCATTGTTATGGGAATTTAAAAGAGTGCTCAAGCGAGCTGGGATACTGAGACTTTCAGTCCCAGATTTTGATCAAATTATCCGGATTTATGTAGATCATGGAAGGGATGTAAAATCCATGCATCTATTATTGATGGGAGAACAAGAATATACCCAAAATTTTCATTGTTCAATTTATAATCGTGATTATCTTAAAGAAATACTTTTTGATGCAGGATTTAATGAGGTCCGCGATTGGGATCCCAATAATTGTAGTTATCATGATTTTAAAGATGCCGCTAATGGAGTATTTCTGGGTAAAAATGGGGAAAAATATCTGATCAGTCTGAATCTTGAGGCGGTTTCTTAAAATTGATGGTTATTATTCGAGATTATGCCGCAATACTCTGTATGCAAGGAGAATCATCTAATGAATATCGTTGATGTTAAATTAATTCCATTAAGTTTACATGAAGCATGGTAAATAACAATTGGGTTAGCATTTATCGTTCACTTGAATGAATCAGAGTTAATGCGATTCGCCGGGGTTGTCCTAAACTTATTTTGCAGAAAAAGGCTCTGAACCAAGAAGAGATGAACAAACATATCAAGATAGAAGCGCCTTTGGTCTACATAATCGTCCTAAACTACAACGGCCGGGACTGGCTGGGTAATTGTTTAGAATCATTATTTAAAAGTGATTACCCTCACTTCAAAATCGCCGTGGTCGATAATGCCTCGCAGGATGATAGTGTTGATTTTATCCGGACGAATTTTCCGGCCGCGGAAATAATTGCCAACCCCAATAATCTGGGTTTCACCGGGGGCATGAACATCGGCATCCGCCGGGCTTTAGCCTCCCGGGCGGAATACGCTTTTCTGGTTAACGAGGATAGCAAATTCGAGGCGGGTTGCCTGGGGGAACTCGTGGAGGTAGCCCGAGCCAACCAGCAGATCGGCCTTCTAGTTCCCGTCCAATTTAAATATGGATCCAATAGCCTTCACGTGGTTTTTGGCCGATGGCTCCGCGCCAGACTGGGCCCCAAGGCAGCGCATTTGCTCGAAAACCAGGCGGAGAGGTGGTATGAAGTCCAGGATGCCTCGGGAGCGGCGATGCTAGTAAATCTCCAGGCGATCCGGGTCGTGGGCCTCTTAGACCCTTTATATTTTATCTATTTCGAAGAAAGCGATCTTTGCCGCCGGATGATTTTTCACGGTTTTAAAATCGGTCTCTGTTCCCGGGCCCATTTTTGGCATCAGGAACATTTGGACGCCCGGTGGAAAACGATGTTCTTAGGACGGTCTCACCTGATTTTCCTGCTGAAAGATCCTTTTAGAGCTCCTTTGATTAACCTCGGGCGCGCCCTGGTCACACTCCTGAGGAACCTGCTGGAAAATGCCATCCGCCTAAATGTGCGCCATCTCGCTTTTATGCTGAAGGTATGTGGTGAATTGGGCGTCAATTACCGCCTGATTCAAAGGAGAAGACGCCTAGAAATGGTTAGGTTCGGCGGAGTTAGGTCCTTTTGGCCCCAGGAGGAAGAAGAGGCGGCCGCCAGTAACCTGGCGCTATCGAAAATCCGGGCATTGTTGAAAAAATAAGGGCGGACTCTTTATTACCGGCTACGGGGCAGTCTGCAAGGGATGGCCACTTTATGATGACGTTATAGTGGTTGTAATAGGGAGTATTTATTAAATTCATCCTCATCTTGTTTGTCAGGTAAGTGACTTCCTTGTTCTTGGCTAATCTAAACATGAAATGAAAGTCATCCACTTCGGGAAATATTATCCGCCGCATCGGGGCGGCATGGAGAGTTTTCTGGCCACCCTCTGCCGGGGACTGATCAAGAGAGGGGTGGCATGTGAAGCTATTGTCGCTGCCGACGGCGAGCACCCCTCGGTTGCAGAAGACGCCGGAGTCCAAGTGCGCAGACTGCGCTCCTTGGGGACCTTCAGGTCATTGCCCGTCTGTCCGGCGGCCATGATCGCCCTGCGGGGATTGCGGGCGGATATCATCAATTTGCATCACCCCAACCCCATGGCCGACATCAGCTATTTGCTGGCTCAGCCCGAAGCCCGTTTGGTAGTTACCTATCACAGCGACATCATCAGCCAGCCCTGGCTGAGCCGCCTGTATGCCCCTTTTCTCCATAAGATACTCGACAGGGCTGATGCCATTGTCGCGACCTCGCACCATTACATTGATTCAAGCCCGGTTTTGCAGAGATATCGACGCAAGATCAGGATTATTCCTTTGGGATTTGATCCCCCCGATTTTGCCATGGATGAGTTTTTGGATAACCAGAGGGGAAATGAGCCCCAATACTTCTTTGTCGGGCGTCTGGTTCCCTATAAAGGGGTGCCGGTCCTGCTAGAAGCCTTACAATATACTGCTGGACGCCTGTTGATTGGCGGCACGGGGCCGTGGGAGAAAAACTTAAAACAGCAGGTAGCCCTGGCCAAGCTACAGGACCGGGTGAAATTCCTGGGAAATATCAGCGAAGCAGAGAAGTTCCAACACCTCGCCGGCTGCGATGTTTTCGTGCTTCCCAGTATTAACCGGGCGGAAGCCTTTGGCATGGTGCTGCTGGAGGCCATGGCCATGGGGCGGCCGGTGGTGGTGAGCGACCTGCCTACGGGGGTGCGCCTGCTGGTGCAAGATGGCGTCAACGGCTTCCGATTCCCTCCGGGAGAGGCCCCCGCCCTGGCTCGGATTTTGCGCTATCTGGCGGATAATCCCGCCCAGGCTAAACGCCTGGGGGAATCAGGGCGGCAACTGGTGCGGGAAGAATATACCGTGGATCGCATGGTTAATCGCTATTTTGACCTGTATGACGAATTGCTCACTTCTAATCTGTCATAATGGCCCAGTCAGGCAACCATGTGGCGAAGGCAAGCCGTGAATGGGGTTTTCCCAATATTCCAAGCTGATGGGAATATGAGATGGTAGGTGGTAGCCAGAACCGGGATTACCGCAAAAGTATTTATGAGAGTTATGCGGCCAATAAGAAACTGCAAAACAGCATCGCCCATTCGGAAAAAGATTTTCAGGACTGGGCCGCGGTCTGCACCGCGAGGGTGCTCGATTGGCTGCCGGCAGACAGGCAGACGCCGGTTTTGGATATGGGCTGCGGCCCCGGCTATTTTTTATATTTGCTCGATCGCCTGGGCTACACTGACTTGACCGGGGTGGACCTTAGCCTCTCTCAAATCGCGATAGCCCGGCGGTGGTGTCCCCGGGCCAAGATTGTGCAGGGCGACGCCCGGGAAGTGCTGGCCCGGAACTCCGGGCGTTTCGGGTTAATTGCCGGGTTCGATTTCATCGAGCATTTCAGCAAAGACGAGGTTCTTCCCTTACTTAACCTGGTGGTCCAGGCCCTTAGGACGGGAGGATGCCTGATCCTCCAGACCCCCAATGCGGAGAGCCGGTGGGTGGGAGGAACCGCCTACGGAGATTTTACGCATGAGTGGTTTTTCACCCCTTCCAGCCTGGGCGCAATATTAAGCGAGGCAGGCCTGGTGGGATTTGCCGCCAGGCCCTGTCGCCCGTACGTCCACGGCCTCAAGAGCTTCGCCCGGGCTTTTCTCTGGAATTTTCTAGACCTGTCCATGACCCTGGTAAACCTTATTGAGATCGGCAGGCGTGGTAGTGGTATTAATACCCGGGTTTTTTTAGCAACCGCAATGAAGCCACCAGAAGCGGGTCCAAATTACGTTTAGTCGAGATCGGATCTAGTTCCACCTGATAAGGAAACCAATATGCGCCTTGCCGTTATCGGTCCTATATACTCTGATTCATTCGCCAAGTGTAGCGCCCATGCGTTGCGGGATATGGGGCATGAAACTTTGAGCATCGATCCGGAAGGTGGGCTCTGGGGGAGTAAAGTTTTCAAAAGAAAATCCATAGAAATGGTGTTGTTTAAAACCTACCCGGTCCTGGAATCCTTTAAATGGAAAAGGGCTATTGCCGCAGTGAAGGACTTTGAACCTGACATAATCCTGTCAGCAATGTGGGATATACCCACTGTCATTTTGGAGGACCTTAAGAAAAGGCCGGGGCGAGAGCCGCTGGCAGTAATGTGGTGTCCCGATGCCCTGACGCAGTTTCGGCGGCAATACGTCTTTGTGGCGCCCTGGGATTATCTATTTTTTAAGGACCGCTACATTGTGGATTTTTTTAGGGAAAAGTTACAACTGAATGCCCATCTTCTGCCGTTAGCCTGTTATCCCAAGTGGCACTGCAAGGTGGAGCTCTCCCCGGAGGACCAGGAAATCTATGGATGCGAGATTACCACCGCGGGGGGCTTCTATTACTACCGGACACGGCTCTTAGAGCATTTCTTGCAATACCGGATAAGAATTTGGGGTCCACCACCAAGTAAATATATTAAAAGCCCGGTCTTAAAATTCGCCCAAGGACGATATGTGGGCGAACTGGAAAAGGCCAAGGCCTTTAATGGGGCCGCCATTGTGCTCAATAACATGCATTATGCGGAAATTATGGGCTTGAATCAGCGGGTCTTTGATGCTTGTGGCTGCGGGGCTTTTCAAATTGTGGACGCCTCCCCGGTAATGGAGGACTACTTTATCCCGGGCAAGGAGTTGGTCTGCTTTAGCAATTTAAAAGAATTGCAGGAGCTTATCCCTTATTACCTTAACCGTCCCCAGGAGCGGGCCGAGATTGCCCACGCCGGCTACCTAAGGGCCCACCGGGACCACACTTTCCAGCATCGGCTGGAGAGAATGCTGAGTGTAATATCTGGAAGCCTCAAATCTTGAAAGAACGATATTAAAATAAAAATGACTGAAAGGATTTTTTCCCGATGTGATTTATGCGGAGAATTAGATTAATAAAAGTCGACAGCCAGGGAGAACGAAGCGAATGTTCAGGATAATATCCATTTCCATTATCTGGCTCAGAAGATTGGACTGGGAAATAAAGATGATCTTCCTTTTATTTATCATTCTATTACCAATCCTTTTTAGAATTGTTCTCCATAAATACGACCCTGTTGGCTATTTTTCATGGGTGAGGTCTTTAGTAATAAATGGGGATCTTAACGTTACCGACACATTTACGCACTTCGATTTTGGAGGCCGCTTCTTAATTAAAGGCAAAACTGGAACCCCAGGCCAACCTTGGGCGGTCGGTTGCGCAATTTTATGGCTCCCCGCTTTTTTAATAGCACACTTGGGGGTGCTCATTGCCAATGCCTTGGGGGAATCGGTTGCTGCCAATGGTTACTCTCTGCCTTATATAGGAGCGGTATCATTGGCAACGGTGCTTTATGGTTTGGGCGGGTTGATGATTATGTATAAGTTAATTAAGAATTATTACGGGGAACAAATTGCAGGCCTTAGTGTTACTGCCATCTGGCTTGCTTCGCCGCTGGTGTTTTATATGTATAGCCATCCGATGATGTCCCATGCCAATGATATGTTCGCTTACACGCTCCTGCTTTGGGCCTGGCAGTACGCGAGGCAAAGCCAGAAGGGCTGGCCTCCTTATGTTTTATTAGGTGCGGCGGCGGGACTATCGGCACTCATAAGGAATCAAAATGCCGCCTTAGTTTTGCTAATAGTAGCTTTTATAATGATAGACACTATCCGGAAACAATGGACTTGGCAGCAAAGTCTCGCGGCCATAGCAATTTTCAGTCTCGTCTGGTGGATTGCTTTTTTCCCCCAGCTATATGTTTGGCATGCCACTATTGGCGTCTGGTTTCCAGGCAATCCTTCGTCCATGGTTGGAGGGGGAGATTTCTATTGGGGTGTTCCCTGGATATTTGATGTCATGTTTTCCAGCAATCGCGGACTTTTTATCTGGAATCCAATACTTCTATTTGCGGTCATGGGGTGGATTTTTCTTTTCAAAAAGGATCCTGCATTAACAATTTTTCTGGTGGCTAGTTTTTGCATTCAATTGGGGGTCATCGGTTCTTGGAATCATTGGCATGGGGATAATGCCTTTGGACAACGCTTTTTTGTCAATTTGACTCCTGCTTTCATGTTTGGGTTTGCAGCGCTAGTAAATGAGTTAAGAGGTAGAGTTTCGCCAAAAACCCTGGGAGCCATGTGCAGTATTTTTATTCTCTGGAATTTCCTTCTCATAGTCCAATATGCCATGCAGACGATACCCCGTGGAGGCCCGGTAAGCTTGTCCGTCCTGGCAAGAAATCAGTTTTTAATAATACCACGTAACCTTAGTCGAATAATCGAGGCTTGGATTAGGAAATCATGATGGTTTTATGGAATAAAGACACAGAAGTGAGTCACCCCGCCTTACAGGAAAACTGATAAGGCTTTTCCACGATTCCCGAATTTAGGCGAGAATTAAAAAGGTATCGCAATAAAAATGGCCGAATGGATTTTTCACCGATGTGATTTATGTGGAGATCTGGAAGGGGAAGATATCCTGGTCTTAAGACACCCGGATGCTCCCGGAGGGACTGCGTCTATTCGCAGGTGTCGGCGGTGCGGGCTCCGGAGGTTGTGGCTGCGGGGCTTTTCAAATTGTGGAGGCCTCTCCGGTAATGGAGGACTACTTTATCCCGGGGAAGGAGTTGGTCTGCTTTCACAACTTAAAAGAATTGCAGGAGCTTATTCCTTATTACCTCAACCGTCCCCAGGAGCGGGCCGAGATCGCCTGGGCGGGCTACACCCGGGCCCACGCAGAGCATACCTTCCGGCACCGTCTGGAAAAAATGCTTTCCATCGTGGCAGACCATAGCATTCCCCTGAAGTAATAATTCAAGAGATCAATGAGGCATACCTTTGAGCAATTCTCTTAAAAAACAGAGTGAGAATCAATCGGGGTGCGAATTTAGCCCATTCGATTTATGCGGCGAGTTGGAGGGAGAAGATATCCTGGCATTAAAGCACCAAGATGCCCCTGATGCTTCTTTTTAATCAGTAAACCGGACAACACTGTAATTATTATGAAAAGCGATAATATTTTGCAATTTAAATTTTTAACAAAGAAAGACCTCCATTCTTTAGGCATATACATATCACTTGGTATCTTTTTCCTGATATTTAGCCTATTATCTTATAATATCTCGATAAAATATGAATTTACAGATTTTAATACATTTTGGAATGTAGGGAAGGAATTTTTATCAGGAAAAGGACTATACGAGCATCTTAATGAACGATACCGACCTTTTTATTATCCACCAACTGCCAGCTTAATATTTATACCGTTCTCTTTATTGCCAATCAATATTTCACAAGGAATATTTAATTTTATTAATGTCTGGGTTTGGCTTTCATGCATAATAATCATCTATTCAATACTATTAAAATTAAATATCAATAAAGATGCGATATTCTGGAAAACAATCATTTTCGTTAACATAATGATTATACCTTTTTTTCTGAACACATTGCACATGATTCAAATCAATATTCTTGTATTACTATTGATGTTATTGGGGATTTATTACGCCTTTGAAAAGACTGACTGGAAAGCAGGCTTATTCTTCGGTCTTTCGGTATCTATAAAAATAGTTCCTGTTATATTGCCGGTATGGCTTCTCCTCCGTGGAAGGTGGAGAGTAGCGATGAGTACTCTTATCACCATTATTATTCTCATAATAGCAACATTATACTTTCGGGGCTTAGAAATCGGTTTCAATGACTATCTTGACTTTTTTAAAACAGTAATATTACCTTCCCAAACTGAATTATATCGCGCGGATATATTTAATTTCTCAGCCTCTAGTGCGTTAATGCGCTCATTTAACAACTCATCAACAATACATAACCTCTTTAACTCAATGAATATAATGAATCATTATGCCGATTTTGTTATCAAATCATTTATGATTTTTAAATGTGGAATGATTATATTACTCTTATTAATAGTAATATTAATGAAAAGTAGAGAAATCACCTACAATGAATTTGCTATTCCTATTTTATTTATCCTCTTTATGTCACCTCAAACAGCAACAAGCCATTTAGTATGGCTATTTCCGGTATATTTATTTATTATTCATACCTCTTATTTTGTGAAGAATATAATTATTGAATGGCTTCCGATAATAGTGATATTTGGGCTTTTTGTTGCCCAACCTTACTTTATAAGTATGAATGTATGGCGGTTATTAGCATATTATAATTTCTGGACTATCAGTATATTCGCTCTCTTTTTGAATTCTATCTTTTATCTAAAATATTGGTGCAGGGATAGGGTCAACATTTAAAGAAGTTACTTTGAGCATAAAATTCCCTTCATATTTCACCAAAATCAGAAATGTCCTCGCACCAAAAATTGCACTGCGGTTTTGTAAGCGGGTGGGACAGCCCCTGGCGTACCTTTTTGGTTCGCGCCAAATACCTGCTGATGTGGGCCCAAAGAATTGTTTACCCGGACGTCTTTTGTATCCCTTACTGGTTGGGGTGGAAGTGTGATTTTATTAGGATTGGCGCAAGATTCAATCCAGACAATTATGACTTCATTTTATCAGAGCTTAATGCCGGGGTTGGTCACCTGGATTATCTAAGGGAGCTGATTAAGGTCAACCCTGGAAAAATCATTATTCTTCCAGGCCCTCAGGAGATATTCGAATCTAATGCCACCAAGGTAGCCCAGGGCCTGGCCACCTGGATACTAAGAAGGGCCGGGCATGTCTGGGCTTACTCGGAGGCCGCGGCAAATTTTGCCGACGAGTGCGCCCAGGCCCCGGTGGCCAAAGTCATTCCCTGGCCATTTGATTACGCGGAAACCCGGCGTCGCGGGCGCCCCAGGAGGAACCGCCGCCCTGAGACCATCCGCATCTTGTTGGGAGTGCCCCTGCGGTTTGTGGGGATTGCGGCCAACGCTCCTCCCTTTCTCGAACAATGCTTTGCCGAGGCCTTGGCGGCCCTACCGCCAGCGGCCAGAAATCGCTTCCAGTTTTACGCAATGGTTTACACCCAAGAGGACGAGACCGCCTGGCGCCAAACCGGGTTTGGCCAGCGCCTGGAGGTAGTATTGGAGCCCAGGAAGAATTATGTCCATTTCCTGAGATTCTTAGGTAATTGCGATGCCGTGCTAACCCTTCCCAGGTTTAGCGTGTTAGGGCGCATCACCTTCCTCGCCGCGGCCCTGGGCAAGCCGGGGATTTTCACGGAAAATGTGGAATTGAGCCGGCGCCTCTATCCCCGTAGCCTGGTAGAGAGCGCCACTGATGAGCAACTCCGGGATAGGGTGCGGGACCTGCTTTTCGGACTTCTGGATCTTGGACCCCTGGAGCCTTTTCTCCCGGATATCCCGGCGGCGCAGGAAGTGGGGGATTTTGCGGGCAATGCGGCCAAGGTTAGGGAGTTGCTTGCCGCGAAAGTTGGCGGCGTCGGCTGAAAACCCTTTAAAAGTTTAACCGAGCCCGATTTATCAGGCATCTCAGGATAACTAAATGTGCGGCATCCTAGGTTGGACAGGATTTTCAGGAACTAACCCTGCTTTGCGGCTCGATCTGCTGAGGCATCGCGGTCCTGACGACCAGGGGCAGGAAGTTTATCGCAGTCAGTCCCAAAGAACCACCGCGGTTTTGGGATCAACCCGCCTGGCCATCATCGATCTTTCCCCGGCAGGGCACATGCCCATGGAATATCCGGGAGAGCCCCTGGCTATTGTGTTCAACGGCGAAATCTATAATTTTCAGGAACTGCGAGCCGAGCTGGAGAGCCAAGGAGAAAGATTTTTCAGCCGGACGGATACCGAGGTCATTCTCAGGGGCTACCGCGTTTGGGGAGATGCGGTGGTGGACCGGCTGCAAGGGATGTTTGCCTTCGCCCTCTGGGATGGCAGAGGAGAGGGGCGGCTCCTGCTGGCCCGGGATCGCTTCGGCAAAAGGCCCATTTATTATCGGGATGAAGCGGGTAAGGGAATCTGGTTTGCCTCTGAATTGAAGGCGCTGTTGGTGGACGGCGGACCCAGAGAAATTGATCCCGGCAGCCTGGAGTACTACCTGAATCGGGGCTATCCTCCTTCGGACCGCGGCATGCTGCGGGGTTATCGCAAGGTCCTGCCGGGGCATTTATTGGTTTGTGAACGGGGCGAGCTGCGAGATCGGCCCTATTGGGACCTTCCCGCCGCCAACCCTTCCTTGCGGGCTATTTCGAATGAAGAAGCCAAAGGGGAAATGCGAGCGCGTCTGACAGAAGCGGTAAGAAAACGGCTGGTCGCGGATGTTCCCATCGGGCTGCTCCTCTCGGGGGGGGTGGACTCGAGTTCGCTCTTGGCGCTGATGTCCGAGTTTTTTCCCAATCCGGTGGCCACTTATACGGCGTGCTTCGGAACCGCAAACTTGGACGAAGGTGAAAAGGCCAGGCAAACCGCGCTCCTGATGGGCTGCCGGCACCATGGCATCATGATCAGCCCGCGATCCGGCCGGCTTCTGCCTTTCATCGCCTCTCAAATGGACGAGCCCGTCGCCGACCCTTCCGCGATTGCCACCTATCTCATATGCCGCCGGGCTCGCGAGGACGTCACCGTGCTTTTGACCGGGGATGGCTCGGATGAGTTGCTGCTGGGATACCCCAGATATAGGCTTCATGCCGCGGCTCAGGTTATGAACCGGATCTTTCCGGCTGGGTGGCGCAGATCGTTGAGCCGACCGCTCACCCCCTGGTCGTTGCTCGAACGCACCCTAAGCGCTCCGGAGGACCCCCTGCTCAGGGACCGTTACTGGCTTGATCATGGGAGGGGTAAGGGCGCCGCATTTTCCAGGTCGGCGCAGTGGCTCTCCACAGAAGAAGCGGTACGCCAGGTCCTCAGGGAAGACGTCAAGACTTGGCTCGTGGAAGACGTCCTGATGAAGGTGGACAAGATGTCCATGGCCACGGCCGTGGAAATCAGGGTGCCCTTTCTGGACCAGAACCTGGCGGATTGGATTGCCAGCCTGCCGGTTTCGGCCCGGATGTCCTGGCGGCAAGGCAAAAAAATATTATACGCCGCCATGAGCGACCTGGTTCCGAAGCATATTTCCTGGTCAAAAAAGCAACCCTTCCATTTACCCATCAATGATTGGCTCCAGAGCGAGTGGCGGATACTGGCCCAGGATATTCTTCTGGATAAAACCACCATTCAGAGAGGGTGGGTAGATGAGGGGCAAGTCAGGAATTTGCTGAAAGAGCATTTGGCCAGGAAAGCTAACCACGGTAGACGCTTATATCAACTTTTGATCCTGGAACTGTGGGCCAGGGCCCTGCTGGATAAAGGGGAGGCGGAGCCGCTCCCTGCCAAGCTGGAGGATTGCGCCCGGGATTTGGACCCGGAGCGCCCGTTGCGCCGGGTATCGGTAATCGCGCCGGCCGGAATCGGGGATACGATGCGTCTGACCCCGGTGCTGAAACAACTGGGCAACACCGACCCCAATGTCTCGGTGACCTTATACCTGGACCGGGGGCGGGGCAGCGATGAGGCCATGGCCGGGGTAGCCCCAGTGGACCGGCAGGTTCCCCTGGATTTTCGCGGAAAATTGATCGGCCGGATCATCCCGCTGCTCTGGGATATTCGCCGGAACGCTCCTGACTGCCTGGTGTCCACCTGGTTTTCCCAGCTGGCCGGACTGGTGGGCCTCTTTTCCGGTGTGAGTCACCGGGTCGCCTTTATTCCGGGATGGTCCGCCGGCTGGTGGGCCCAGAGGTTCCTGTGGAGCGATCATGTGGACTATAACCCTTCGGGAAAGGACATCGGCGTTTTTGATACGCAGGCATTCAGCCGGGCGATGGGCCTCGAGGCGGGGTTGGCGCCTATTTTTGCCGAGCCCATCTGGGCGGAAAGGGCGCTGAGCCAGGCCCAGGGAAAATTGTCGGCTTTGGAACGGCCGATCCTGGCGGTGAGTGCGGTGGCGCAACCCAGCATCAAGCAGCGGGAATACCCCCTGGATTTAATGGCTGCGGTGCTGGAGGAACTGCTCCAGAAGCGAGTGGTGAATGGCGTCTTGCTGCTGGGAGACGCCTATTCCAGGTCCCATCATGGGCCCCTCAGGAATATTTTTGGTTCCCGGGGATTGGACTTGAGCGGCGAGCTCAGTCTGACCGCCAGTGCGGCCCTTATCCGAGAGTGCGATGCTATGCTCACCGTGGATGGCGGACTGTTTCACGTCGCCCTGGCTTCCCGGCTGCCCATCGTGGCCATTTTCGGACCAACCGATGTCTACTCCCGGGACCCCCGGGAAATCCCCGGAAGTTACCTTCCCATTTCGGCCTATGACCGCTGTCAATGCCTTTACCGGTCGCATCGGGGCATCCGGGTGCAGGCGCAATGTCGGGAGGCGGCCAGTTGCCTGGCCGCCATTCCTCCCAGCCGGATTACGGCAGCTGTGACGGCCTTGATGGGCCCGGCCGCGGCCGGCCAGGGCGCGGCGCCGGGCCAGACAGCAGTGATTGCGGAGCAAGGGCCATTTTGATGCGGGTGGCCATTCTCTCCACTGCGGCGGAGTTGGGCGGGGCGGAACGGAGCCTGCTCACCTTTTTAAAAACCGCGCAAGGCCGGATGATCGACGCCATCGTGTTGCTGCCCCGGGAGGGGCCCCTGGCGGATGCGCTCACGACGCTGACTGTCCCCTGGGAAATTGTCCCTATGCCGGCCTCCCTGCTCAGCCAATCCCGCCAGGGGCGAATCCAGGCCGCCATGCTGGGCCAACTGGTTTACCAGAGCCCGATTTATCTCTGGCACCTGGTGAAAGCCCTGAGGAGAATCAAACCGGCGGTATTGTATACCAACGGGATCAAGAGCAACCTGTTGGGGGCCTTGCTCCGCCCCTGGCTACGCCTGGGGGTGGTGTGGCATTTGCGGGATGTCTGGGGCGGGAAAATCGCCGGATTTTTAGCGGACCGGGGCACTGATTGCGTCATCGCCAACTCTGGGGCATCGGCCCAGGCGCTGCAAACCTTCATGGCCCAACCCGAAAAGGTCTTTATCATTTACAATGCGGTGGATTTGGAGGAATTCTCCCCGGGGGGACCGCAGCCGGATTGCGGCCCCGGGAGCCGGTTTGCCCCCAAAGTGGGGCTAATTGCGGCATTTGCCCGACTCAAGGGCCAGTTGCTTTTCCTGGAAGCAGCCAGGCGGATCCGGGCCGAATTCCCCGGGGCAGGCTTCTTTTTAGTGGGCGGGGCCATCTATGATACCGTGGGCGATACGGGTTACGAAGCTGAGGTGCGCCAGTTAGCGGGGGCCCAGGGCCTGGGAGACTCAGTCGTTTTTACCGGGTTTCAAAAGGAGGTCGCCCCTTGGTATCGGGCCATGGATGTCGTGGTCAATGCTTCGATCCGCCCGGAAGCTTTTGGCCGGACGTTACTGGAAGCCATGGCCTGCGGCAAGGCTGTGGTGGGCCCCAATGCCGGCGGCATTCCGGAGTTCGTCCAGCCCGGCAAAACCGGCCTGCTCTATGAAATGGGGAACGCCGGGGCGCTGGCCGAAGCAGTGCTCTCGCTGCTGCGGGAACCGGCCTGGCGCCAAATCTTAGGTGCAGCCGGGCGTGAGGCGGCGGTACGACGTTTCGCCCCGCAACCCCAGGCCCAGGCCATCTCGCGCATATTGTTGGAAGGTTCTCTTGGTGTTTTGACCAGGGGAATATTTTAATAAATCATGAAGCGATGGAGGCCGATTAATTGGAGATAACCGGGTGGGTCCCTATTATCCTCGGGTTATTGATCATACTATGGGCGGCTTCAGTATGGCTCGCCAAAGACCGCAGATCTCAACCCAGATTGAGTTGGAAGAGTGTTTTTTTATCATTTTTTGGCGTTGTCTGGATCGGATTTGGCGTAGATTTTATTCTCCGGTTTCTGCTGTTAGCCTATGACCCGGATTATTTCCAGGCCACCGATTTTCCCATCGCGATGCTTCCTCCTGAGGTGTTATCTGAAACATTTTTTTACCTTGCTCTCTTCTGGATATTTTTCTGTTTGGGATTCCTATGTTTGGCTGTCTGGATGACTAGGAAGCCCCCGAGAATATTGGCAGATATGGAGCAGCTCGTATCGCTCCGGATGACTCCTTTGTTGGATGTGGTGGCAATAGTCACCACCTTTCTGATTATTATCCCCTCTGTTGGCCTGGTCCCTAAGGCTCTGCTGGTTCCCTTGGGTCGCGCAGCTTCTTTATGCGCCGTCCCTGCACTTGTTGCCTGGATTTTATATTTTCGCGGTGAGAAGATCGGGACCAGACGTTTTATTTATCTCCTTCCCCTGGCACTAGCTTATTTGCTTTCCCCTTATCGATCGAATCTTCTCACTCTAATTCTTTGCATCCTAATACCCGCGCTCCAATTTAGAAAGAATGTATCATTGTACATGGTGTTGATCGGATTTTTTATTTTTCTCATAGTTTCTACCTACGTCAACAACATTTATCGAGCTTATTTATGGGGGGAGTCCGATAGGGACAGCGTGAACCAAACCTTCTCAGAGGATTGGGAAACCTGGAAAAGAAACCCGGAAAAATCTCCCTGGGTACTTGCAGCAAACCGCTTTCATGGCTTTGATTCCATGGCTTTAACGGTGTATGCCGTTCCCGAAATCTTTCCCTATTCAGACCGGAATCTACTTTACGAATTTATTATCACAAGCTTTGTGCCGCGATTGATTATGGACATCAAACCCCTTATAAACAGGGGCCGGCAATTTTCCACCACTATCTGGGCTCTGGGTCTATCGGGGATTATAAAGCGCCCATCTGCCCCTATCGCCCCGTCCCTGCCCGGTGACCTTTACAGCATTAATGGGGTCCCAATTGTCATTCGGGGCGCGTTTATCTTTGGTCTGGTAATCGGACTTCTGGAAAATTGGTTGCGGGGCTCGAGTGCCACGGTTAAATGTATAATGCTTCCGATATTTTGGGTGGGAATCGCGGAAAACATAGAGCAAGACCTTATTCTCGGAGTAGGTTCTATAATTCAATATTTAATTGTGTTCTTTATAGCTCTTTCCATCTTAAAGTATTTTATGAAACCAGCCACCAAACGAAAGCGGGGATTAAGGAGAGCAGTATAATGTTTTAATAATTAAGTATTATTTTATTTATTCATAAATAGGATATTAAATATTACTTAGTATAATAACAACCAATTATAGACCGCAGGTAAAAATATGATCAAATCTATAAGCAGGCGATTATTGCTATGGAAAGTAATATTGCTCTTAGGGGATATCTTATGTTATTTCCTCTCAGTTGTGCTCGCATTATATTTAAACTCCATTACTTCTAAAGATCCGTTTGGTTTTCTTCTGCAATTTATCATTAAGTTCATTTTAGTGGCAACTACCTATTTTCTGGCACTTTATATAGCAGATATGTACAATCAGCAAAGGGATTTTCGCCGGCCGTTACATAATGCTAAATTGGCTCTTTCTTGTTGGTTTGGAACGGCTGCAGTAATGATAATCTTTTATTTCCCTTTTGGTTCTTTCGTAGGCCGTTACTTATTAATAATCCAGGCCGTGATCTTTTCCTCCTTGATCTGCCTGTGGCGCTTTGCCTTTTCGGCCATGGCCCTGCCTCACCGCCTGCAGATAAATATCTTGATCATTGGAGCGGGCAAATCTGGCAAGCGTCTGTTGAAAGTTATCAGGAAACGGGAGGACTGGGGGTTGTCACCCGTGGGGTTTATAGACGATGATCCCGCCAAAAAGGGTACTATTGTTGATGGATTGCCGGTATTGGGAAATTCAGGCCATCTAGAGGAACTACGGAATGAATATGGAATTTACTTAATGGCGGTGGCTATAACCCATGAAAAGTCCCCCAAGCTTATCAATTCTCTGATTAAAGCTTCGTGGAGCGGCTGTCGGCTCATAGATATGCCAAGTCTTCATGAACTTTTGACCGGAATGATACCGACCGCGCATATATCAGAAAATTGGCTCTTTCAATGGAACCTGAATAATTCCAAGATTTATTATCAGCGGATTAAAAGGATTTTGGATTTTATGGCGGCCATATTCTTCTCCCTTATATCCTTGCCCATATTTGCCATGATCGCTTTATTGCTAAAAATAGATAGTCCCGGGCCGATACTTTTCCGACAGCGGCGGCTGGGGCAGGAAGGCAAAGCATTTAATATCTTAAAATATCGTACTATGGCTCAAGGTTCCGAGGCGAACGGCCCCCTCTGGACCGCCAATAATGATTCCCGCATCACCCGCATGGGTAAGCTCCTCAGAAGGATCCGGCTCGATGAATTGCCGCAATTAATTAACATTATCCGGGGAGAGATGAGTTTCATCGGACCTCGCCCCCTGGTACATAACGACCTCAATCAAAGAATTCCTTATTACAATTACCGATTACTGGCAAAACCGGGACTTACAGGGTGGGCGCAGGTCATGTTTCATGATGGTCTAACCCCTGATACGAATCCAGAAAAGATAAAATACGATCTTTATTACATAAAAAATATGAGCTTAACTCTCGACATAGCTATTATTCTTAAGACTGTAAGGATTGTTTTATTGGGAAAGGGTATATAACATCTACCCGTCTCTAACCCTGCTCTCAGCAGTTAGTTTTAAGCTGGAAAGAGATTAGGCCGCAGGCTGTCCACATCCGGCCCCAATTAACGTAATGGCCCTCTTATTTCGTAGTTTAACCCTAAAATGCCTCTCCTATCGAAGTCAGCCCTTATAGTGGGAAGAATGATTTTTTCTTTTCCACAACCTTAACCGGCTCCGATCCTATGACCTGGCCCCAGGGTATGGCAAACCTGAGCCGCCTCCCCCCCTGTGCCAGGGCTACCTCTGCTTCCCGCAGCTTCCCGATGATTGGCTCCAGTGTGTAACGCCTCCTGCTCATCTCCCTGCCTCCCTTCGATCCACTACTCTAACCTAACTTTTGGATCAGTTTTTGGGGGGCAGGTCAAGGGTCCGGGTCGGCTCCCCAGGAGCTTGTAATATCCTAATACTAGATCTTGTCCCAAATTGTCCCCAGGGCAATTTGTTTAAGCTCCCATTTCAGCACTTCCGGACCAGCATCCTCAGCCAGGTAAACAACCCACCCGCCATCCGGGAATTGAAACCGGACCGCCTCCTTGTCGTATATCTGGTGTGAGTCCACATACATAACCTGGACGTTTTCAGTGCGGTCTGGGCAATGGATTTGTACCCGTCCAGTCTGGCAAAATTGTTGAGCCCCGAACGCGGCGCACCCGGAGAAAAGTCCGGTTATCAAGAGAATAACGAGAAAGTTCCGAGGTCTGACCGTGAATGGGTTTAGAAAAGCCATGGAGAAGCCCTCCCGATGTTCCGGTCACTAACGTTTAGTGACGTTGATCGGGGTTACAAAGATCATGCCGATTAGGTTTATGATTTATTTTAATAGTTATTACAGATAGTTATTCGGATAAAAGGGGATGACTGGACCCTAATCAGGGTCTTGTCCGGGAAGAAATTTACTGAAAAAGAAGAAACAGGTGTTCGAACTTTTGGAAAGATATGGAGTGGGGCAGGTTTTATCTCAGTGGACTTGACTGCTCGCCTTGAAGAAACAATTTTCCAAGGCGAGTGGCAGATTCTTCAATGCTGGGAATAAGTGCGTAATCAGGCTCTTGACGCCTCTGGGAATTCGCTATGAGGATTCTTCTGTGAAGGCATATCCTTTTGACAGGCTTGTGGGAGGGATGTTAGACCCAGAGATGGCGCGGGAAACTGGGGAGATTGTAAAGACCGCCATCGAAAAAGGGATGATGGTATATTTGATCATCAATAATCGCGCAGTTGGCAATGCTCCATTGATTGCCAAGGAGATTGCGAAGAAATTTATGGCAAAGAAGGAGCCTGAAGTGAGCTGACAATTAAGCTTTTGGGATCGTTAGGAATTTCTGTAAATTGCAAAAACCCACCTGATTAGTTAGCCCGCCTCAAAAAATTCCTTTCTTCAGCGAAATAACTGTTATCCGTAATTAATAAGTACGGTTGATGACCTTCCGAAGAAAATTTAATGTAGTTCTATTGATCTTACCATATATAGAAGGTCAGAAAGCCGAAATGGTTTAATTAACATTGGATACTTACATATCATATCAAAATGATTTTTCAGTTTGGCCTCATTATAGCCACTGATAAATAATACATTAATAGTTTCCTTTTGAAATAAAAACTCTTTAACAATATCTGGGCCTTCGATATCTGGAAGCTCAATATCAATGATATAAATAAGGAAGTTGCCTTTAGTCTTTTTAAATATATCTAATGCTTTTTCTCCAGTTGAACAAACAACCACGCTGTATTTATTTTTACGCAAATACGTTGTTATAACTTCTGCTACTTCTTGATTATCTTCAACCAACATTATTTTTTTATTGTGTTTATCGTTCTTAAGAAATTCTGTTTTTATTGGTATTGCCGCACCATAAGATAAATTTGATTTATTTACAGAAGTGCTCCGTTCCGGTAGACAAATATTTTCATTTAAAAATTGCTGTGCATTCTGAATAGTTTTGCAAATATAATCCGTACCTTGGCAAATGCGCCCGACATCGGTATAATCATTTTGCAGTAAATCACAATGACCTAAAATAACTTCCAATAAGTTATTGAAAGTATGCAATAATTTGTCTTTAATAGTCAAATTATAAGATTCTATCTTATAATTATTAACGAATGACCCCTCTTGCCAGATCAGATATTCCGAACGCAATTGAAAAAAGAAGTTTAAGGCACGTTCAAGTTGCCCATTTGCCTGCCATGCATCGGCGAATTCTTTAGAATCATTGTCAAGACTAAGAAGTAAATCATCTAAGTGCACTATTGAAGCGGTTAAGGTACGTGTTAAATCATTAATCAGCCCTCTTATGGAGAACGGTAGTTCTTCCATGGCTCAATCCTTTATATGGATTAAAATTGCTGAAAAATAAAAATGGATACTTACCGCGTCGGCAAGCATCCTTTTTAGAAAGATTCTTAATGGAAAAAGTCTGGCTGGGAACATATACCCGTCCCTTCCTTGGAACTTGCCAAGACCTAGCATTCAAATATTCAGGAGACAAAAACAAAAAACCGGGTTACCTTTTAGGCAACCCGGCTATCCTCTCATAGGACCCGTTGGCTTTCCGTACCCACCTTTCGATGGGTTTGGCTTTTTACTCAGGTTAAAGGAATAATATCTATATATTGAAAGCTTGTAAAGTAAATAATGCTAAAAAAATGCTAAAGGATGCTAAAAGATTACTTAGAGCGGCCTTTGAACCTGGATAACTCTGAAACTGGGATTAGGATTTTCCCGCCGCCCCTAATTTGCTTGAACCTAATACGCTTTTCAGCGGTCCATCTCCATACGGTGAACCAATGGACACCAAGTATTTCTGCGAACATCTTTATGCTTAAGAATTCTGGATGGTGCTGAGTAAGTGAGCCAGTATCCGGGTCTTCGGGATCGTTAATGTACATGTTTTTATCAAAGGCCGCTCCTTCGAAATCAGATTTTCCACCTATCCAGAGTTCGTTATACTCACAAATGCGATGAGGAACAGATTGCTGGGAAAATAATTTTAGAAATTCCAGCCTTTTTCGAAGCGGTATAGTGAAATAAAACGGGCTTTCCATCAAAACCGCCAGAATCTCTCTTTTAATATTTGCACCCGCCATTTGGCCATTCCTCCCGGCTTAAAACTTTGAAGTTGAAAATTCTCCCGTTTCAACCCCACAATTATTTGCTGAATAGAGAGGCAAAAAACGTCAATTTAATTTAATGATAACCAGGGGTCAATTTCAATCGGGAAATCTCTCGAAATGCTTGAAATAAGACTGTATTTTTGGCTAAGGGAATTGATTATCGATCTGTATTTCTTTATGAGATACAATCAGTTAACCTAACCTACAACGCATTGGAAAAATACATTATGCTTATTGCTTTTGCTCCGATCAATTATGCAGCAGCCATGGCCATCGCAGTCAAGAAGCCTGTGACCATTATTTTTGGTTTTCCCAGTTCATAAATCTCGAAAAGCTAAATCCCAATTAGACTTGAGGAAGAGAGTTCTTACCCTCTTCCACCAGCGGGCTTAATCGATTAAGGTTGAGTTCCGTAAGAGAGTTTGATAATTTAGTTCAATGAATTGGGACTCCCAAGTCAAAAATTATTGTTTCCTGGTCACTGGCAGCGCCGGATTCATAGGCTTTCACGTGGCCCGGGCTTTGCTCAGCCAGCAGGCCAAGGTGGTTGGCCTGGATAATTACAACGATTATTACTCCCCGGCCTTAAAGCGGGATCGAGACCGGGAACTTCGGAAATATCCCAACTTTGTCTCGATCCACGGGGATTTGACAGATCTTTCCCTTTTGCAGTCGCTGTTCGAAAACCACTCCCCGCAGAAGGTCTGCCATCTGGCCGCCCAGGCCGGGGTGCGCTACTCCCTGGTCAATCCCTTTGCCTACCAAAAGGCCAATCTGGAAGGATTTCTCAAC
>Ga0187885_10001014_pt1 | contig 32572 bp, 31 predicted proteins | sample June2016WEW_20_1_3_FD_132970 | JGI IMG/M metagenome (GOLD analysis project Ga0187885, IMG submission 132970) | Peatland microbial communities from SPRUCE experiment site at the Marcell Experimental Forest, Minnesota, USA - June2016WEW_20_100 | ecosystem: Environmental > Terrestrial > Soil >...
GCCGAGGGGGAGAATCTCCGCCGCGACGGGTCGGCCGTCCTCGGCGTTTGAACTCCCGAGGCGTATTCCGCCACGAGCTTTCCAGACTCGCGCCGTACCGGACTGAGCCACCTCGGCACGCCCTCGGCGACGGACGGGAGTCGACCGATAAGCTTAGCGGAGGCGCGGGGGACGACGCTAGTCGCGGAGGGGGTACCACCGGCAGTTCGCGCAGCCCACGCCGCGCTCCTCGCCGGGGATGAGGACCCCGCAGCTCGGGCAGGGCGCGGGGGGACGCACGGAGAGCGAGAGGCAATCGAAGCACGCTCCAGCGCGCCGGTCGTCCGGAAGGACCACGAGGTCCTTCCCGCAAAAGAGACATCGAGAGAGGCATTCCTCGGGCAAGTCGAAGCTCCGACTGTCCGCAAAAGAAAGCATCGCGGCTCCACCAATCGGCCGGTACATAAGGACTCGCGCGACGGGCCCGCCCCGACGCGCGCCGGACCCGCGTCCGGGGGCTCAGGGCTCCTTCCAGCGGGCCTTCACCGCGGCGATCACGAACAGGGCGACCGTGAACGCGATCAGTACCCCCCAATCCACGACCGCGCCCGAGAGCGTGAGCGGAGCCAGCCCGCACGACCCTTGGACGAGCCCGGCGGCGTAGGTGGTCGGGGAGATGAGGGCGGCGACCTGGGCCCACCCCGGGAGAGCGGAGAGCGGATAGTAGACCGGGGGAAGCACGGTGAGGACGAGCGAGATCATCGGGCTGAAGAGGAACGTCTCCCGCACGTCCTGGAAGTACGTGGCGAGCGTGAACGCGAGCGCGCTCGCGAACGCCCAGACGAGCACGAGGACGCCGGCGATCACCGCCAGGTTCGCCACCGTAGGGTGCCCCCACGCGACGAACAGCGCGACGAACACCGCGAGCGCCGGCAGGGAGTACACGAGCTCGCTCAGCGCCATGCCGGTCACGTAGATCGGCGCCTCGACCGGCGAGGCGACCACGACGTCCTGGAACTTCAGGTCGTGTCGGTAGTGGGTGAGGTCGCTCTGCAGGCTCGTCCCGACCGTCATCATCGTGAGCACCATGCCGCCGGTGATCCCGTAGTCGAGGTAGACCCCGCGCGAAACGATGAAGATGAAGAAGAGGAACGAGAGCGGGGACGCGAGCGTGTTCACGATGTAGAGCGGCGTCGTCCGGATGGGGATGATACCGTTCAGCTGGACGAGGGTGAAGACCGAACGCAGACGGTTGCGCTCGCTCACGCTTCGGCCTCCGCGAGGGTCTCGTCCTTCTCCGAGGATTCGGAGTCCTCCTCGATCGACTTTCCGACGACGTCCAGGAAGATGTCCTCGAGGCTCACGGGACCCATCGAGATGCGAAGACCTCGCTCGAGGGCGCGTCGGGCGACCTCGTGCGCCTCCCGCTCGCGGGTGAACAGGAGCATCCCCCCCTCGATCTCGGAGACCTTCCCGTAGGAGTCGAGCTCCTCCCGGGGGAACGACCCCTGGATCGTGACGCGGTAGGGGTACCTCACCCGGGCGCGCAGGTCCGCCGGCGTCCCTTCGAGTTTGAGCCTCCCGGACTCGATGAGCGCGAGGCGGGACGAGAGGGCTTCGGCCTCATCGAGGTAGTGGGTCGTCAGGACGATCGTCCGGTTCTCTCGGCTCGCCCGACGGATCGCCTGCCAGACCTCCCGCCGGGCGATCGGGTCGAGACCGGTGGTCGGCTCGTCCAAGAAGAGGACATCGGCGTCCGAAGCCAGCACCATCGCGCACATCGTGCGTCGGCGGATCCCCCCCGAAAGACGCGAGACGAGCAACCGACGGTACTCGGTCAACGAGAGCTCCTCCAGGACGTCCCGCGTCCGGCGACGGGACTCCGGAGGGTCGAGCCCGCGCAGTTTCAGATAGAGATAGATGACCTCCTCGACGTTGAGGAAATAGAGGGGACGCGACTCCTGGGGCACGCAGGCGATGCGGGTTCGGATCGCTCGCTCCTCGCTCCGGATGTCGTGCCCCAGAACGAAGACCGTTCCTTGCGTGGCGGCGAGCTGGGTCGCCGCGATCCGAACGAACGTCGTCTTGCCGGCGCCGTTCCGCCCGATGAGGCCGTAGACCCGCCCCGTCGGGATCTCGAGGGAGAGGTCCTCGAGCGCGAACTTCCCCGGCCGCGCCTTCGGGTACGTCTTACCGAGGCGGACGGACGAGATCGCGGACGGCATCCAACTTCCCCGAGCCCCGGCCGTCCCCTTAATGACAAGCCACGCCGGACCCGCTCAGCTCAGGATCTCGGCCAAGCGGTGCTCCGACCGGCCCCGCTGGATTTCCTGAGCGATGCGCTTCCCCGTCGAAAGTCCGGGCTCGAGGAGGTCGGAGTACGGGCTGCCCGAGATGAACAGGTTGGTGCCGGCGACGATGCGGGTCGAGACCTCGAAGACCTTGAACTCGAGCCCCTCGGTCATGATCCCCTCGACGCAGAAGGGGCCGACCATTCCCCCGAACAGCTCGATCGACCGCTCGACGATCCGAGCGGCGACGTCGAACGCTCTTGGGAGCAGCGATTCTCGGAGGATCACGGGGACGTTCCCGGTGACGACAAACGTCGGGCGGATCCCGGCCTTCAGGAGCTCCTCTTCGGCCCCCAGCTTGTACAGCTCGTCGATGTTGGCCTCGTCCCTCCGGTCCATCCCGAGGAGCTCGAGGGAGCCGTGACCGACACGGTAGCCGCGGTCCGAGAGCGGAGAGTAGAAGAAGTGCATGTAGTACCGGGTCCCGAGCACGTACTCCTGGATGACGTGCGGGCCGGTCGGCGTGAATCCCTCGAGCGCTGCGCGGTTCTTGGCGAGGAAGAACCCCTTGCCGCCCTTCGCGCCATAGTACTTCACGATCACCGGCCCGTCGACCTCGGACGGGTCGTCGTAGCGCCGAGGCATCGGGACGCCGGCCGAATCGAGCCACTGCCTCTCCTTCTCCCGGTCGGACTCCCAGGCGAGGACGGCACGGTTCCCGAACACGGGAACGTCGAGGTCGGCGAACGTGTCGGCCCCGACGTACTCCACGAACGACCCGTGAGGGATCAGGATCGCTCCCTCGGCCCGGAGCTTCTCGGCCGCCGAAGGGAGGTCCTTCGCGCGCGGGACCGAGAGGAATCGGTCCGGCCGCGCGAGAGGGAACGCATCGTAGAACCTCGGGGGAGGCCCGACCGAGATGCCGAGGGTCGGGAACCCGAGGGCGCGCGCCCCGTGGAAGATCTGCAACGACGAGTGAGAGCACAATGTGGCGATCGTGGGCGTCCGGCCCTCCAGGGACGCCAGGCGAGACTCGGAAGCGAGGGGAATCCCCATACGGGGGAGTACGGGGAACGAAACATAGCCTTTGCGCGAACGAGGGGCGACTAGGGCTCCGACGGACCGTCCTCGAGCTCCCAGTACCACTTCACCCGACGCGCCCCGGTCTCAGCGACCTTGCGACGGACCTCCGGGTCGACCGTCGGGTCCCGGATCAGCCGGCGGACCTCCTCGGGGGTGCCCGACGCGACCCGGGCCGCGAGCCCGGATCGCTCGAGGAGAGGTCGGACGCTGTCGAGGGAGTACTGCCACGCTTCCTCCCGACGCCGCACCGCCACGGAGCGGCTGCCCGGGACGCGATGGACCCCGAGCTCTTCGGCAGCCCGGTGGAGCTCCTCGGCCGTCCGGCGAAGCTCGCTCTCGAGGCGCCCCTCCTCGGCTCGGAGGGATTCGAACCGGTCGACGAGGCCGCGGAGCCGTTCCCCCTCGGCCGTCGGCACCGAACGGAACTCGGGACACCGGTCCTGGAAGTCGCACCGGGTGCAGTGGCGACCCGGGGAAGGCTCGAACGCCTCGGCCCGGATCCCGTCCATCGCACTCCCGAGCCGGTCGTGGAGCCCGGCGAGCGCGGCGCGCTCGCGCGGCGCGGTCCGTAGGGGCGTCAACGACCGAAGATGGTAGAGCGTCAGGCCCTGAACGGGCTCGGCGTAGTTGCTCTCGACCAGCACCTGGTAGAGGCTGAGCTGGTCGGACTCGCGGGCGTCGTCGTTTGAGAGGTCGCGCGACGTCTTGTAGTCCACGATTTCGAGTCCCCCGGCCGGCGTTCGGTCGATCCGGTCGATGTAGCCGTGGACGGGGATCCCGTCCCAGCGGGCCTCGAGGTGTTCCTCGACCGCGACCGGCAGAGGTCGCTCCCGCACGAGGAACTCGTAGTACCGCAGCAGGATCTCACGGCCGAGGGCGCGGTAGCGCGACTCCTCTTCCGGGGAGGCATACCCCTCGCTCGACCACGCCCGCTCGTACGCCGCAAGCATCTCTTCGGAGCTCATCCATCGCCCCGGGGGCGGGGCGCCCGAACGGGCGTGCCACTCGTCGAGCGTTCGTTGTCGGTCGTTCTCGCCGGCCCGTCGGGCCGAGGGGACCACGAGCGGCGCGACGAGCTCCTCGAGGACCGAGTGGACGACCCGTCCGAAGGTGAAGTAGCCCCGCGGGGCCTCGGGAAGCTTCTCGACGTAAAGGAAGCGCCAGCGCAGGGGGCATTCCTGATACGCACGGAAGGAGGAGTAGCTCAGGGCGGGGATTGCGGGCACGGTCCGAGACCCGCCCGCGGGTTCATCTGGTTTCCGGGGGCGTCGCCCCGGCGCTTCCGGTGCCTCTTAATGGCCGGCGGCGGGGGCGCCCAGGACGACGCTCTCCCCGGTCGCTCCCGCTTCGCTGGGCAACGTGCCCCGAGCCTGCGGGTTGGTAAGGTTCTTCGGGAGCCCGAGGAGCTCGAGGAGCTCCTTGTAGTGGTTGCGGATGGTCACCGGGGTCACGTTGGCGACCGCCGCGATCCGGTCTTGGCTGCGGGGCTCGCCCATCAGGTTGGACGCGATGTAGATGATCGTGGCGAGGATTCCGTTCGGGAGCACTCCGCTCGTCGAGTAGACCTGTTCCACCTGCTCGAGGAGCGAGAGGACTTTCTGACGGACCTCCTTCGAGAGGTTCAGGTCCTGCGTGAACCGAACCAGGTAGTCGCGCGGCTCCACCGGCTTGAGCCCCAGCTTGAGCTCCCGGGCGAGGAGCGTGTAGGCACGGCCGACCTCGATCTTGGTCGCCTTGGAGTGGGCGATGATCTCCTTCATCGTCCTCGGAACGTGGCATTGGCGGCAGGCGGCGTAGACGCTCGCCGCGACCAGCGCGACGATCTTCTTCCCGCGGGTCGCCTTGTGCTCGAGGGCCCGGCGGTAGATGTACGTCGCCGACTCCTTGACCTCCCGGGAGAGGCCGAGGACGCCGGCGAGCCGGTTCAACTCGCCCAGCGCGACCACGAGGTTCCTCTGGTGGGTGCGCGCGGCGCGGAGCCGGTGGTTGAGCTTTCGCAGGTGATAGAACTTCAGCGAGGTGTTCCTCGACAGCGAGTTCCCTTGGAAGTCGCGCGTCGGGACGCCGATCTCGCTGAAGAGGCCCTTGTCGGGCATGAGGGGAGAGATGACGGGACCCCAGCCGCGCGCCTCCCGGCCCGTGTCCTCCTTCGACCCGCGCTGGCCACGGTCGCTGACGAGGGCACTCTGGTCGACCACGAGCCCGCAGTCGGCGCAGACGATCTCCCCGCGGATCTCGTCCCGGATCAGGTGGGACGAGCCGCAGTTGGGGCAGACCTCGGCCACGGGGGGAGCCTGAGGAGCGGCGGCCCGGGCCTCGAGAGGGGCGGGCCGGCTGGGAGCTTTCACGCTCGTCGCATGGGGATGTCGCCCTGAGGGTGCGGGAGAGCTGGCCTTCATAGCTTGTAGCCTCCCCAAATAAGGGCTCCTATTTATAGGTTCGTTCGTTCCATGTATCGTTTGTATGCTACACTTGCTACACCATGCGCCGGCGTAGCATGGCTTTGGGACGCTTTTGACCACTTCGGGGACATACCGTTTCAAGCCTCCCGATTTGGTTTCAGTTCTTCGTCGGGCGAGGGCTTGCGACTCCACAGAATGAAGACGACCCCTCCAAAGATCAGAAACAACACGATGAGAGCATCTATTGAGTCCGCAGCCACTTCGATGAAGAAGATTTGCGCGCAAGCTAGGGATCCCCAGGCATAGCAGTTCGTCTGGAGCGCGTAGAGAAGGGACCCCAATGCCACACCGATGATGGCTGCCTCGGCAGCTTGGTGAAGCATCTTGACTCCTCGGTGTCTTTTGACCCTTTTTTCGATGGGGGATTCGAGGTGCGTCATTGAGGCCTGGCCACGGCCTTGGGCGGGTATTTGGGCCGGTTATAAATACCGGTTCCGAGAGTGTAAATACTCGTTGGTGGTGCGACTGACATCGACATGGGCCGGGAGCGGGGCCGTCTGGGGATAACCGCTGAATCTCCGGCTATGTGGTGCTAACATGTCAGCCTCCGAGATTCAGGCACGGACTCCTGCCGAGGATCATGAGCTAGAAGGCATTCCAAGTGTCGGGCGTGTCGCCCTGGTCGGTGCAGTTTCGGTTGTAGGGGCTGTCGCAATCGTCACGCTTGGGCTCATCGCGATGGTTTTGGTTGGAATACTCGCCGGGCTGCTGATTGTCTTTGGGGCCCTGCCCCTTTGGGGGTGGGCGTGCGTCCAGAACAAAGCGCTCTACAGTTAACCGCGCGATAGCGGTCACCGTAACACTCTCAGCTCTGGCGACAATCGGTTCCCTCTGGGTTTCGGTCTTCTTCCTGTCCCACTCACAGTGGGGTCTCGGGCTCATCTACTTGGTTGCGCTCGCGGCCGTTCTCGGCCGCTCATACGCTGCCACCCAGGATTTCCGCAAACAAGTCAGCCGTCAGGCGCGACGTAATCCGGCGTTAGCGCGACAGTACGAACACCTCTGGTACATCTGCAAGAAGCCCCACCTCTGCGACCGATGCAAAGGATGGCTCGCAGGGGTTGGAGCGGTTCTTGCGGGATGGTTGCTCGCGGTCTTTTTTTATGGATACCACCCTAGTGCTATTGCCGACTTGCTCGGCGCAGGCTGGGCGACGGTTTTGGGCGCCGCCTTCCTCTTCATTACACCAATCAGCAGTGTGCTCGGAAGGTTGGATCGACTTGACCCCAAGTCATTCTGGGAGAGCGGCTACGGCTTGGGAATAATCGGGTTCCTGAACGCGCTGGCTGCGCCTATCCTAGCCTCGGTCGCGTTTCAGCTTGTTTTACACTGAGACGCCTAGCCCTGTTCCGCTTCGGTCCGGTGTCATTGCGTCGTCGGGTGGTCAAGCATCTCCATCTTTCTGGCAGGTTCGTCGGGCTACGCTACCCGACAAAGCTGGGGGCGATGCCGTTCTCAAACATCTCATGGACCACCACCGACAGATTGTAGGCGATCAATTTACAGAGGACTTCGTTCACCTGAGCGACCCGGTTCTTCGACCGGATATTCTCTCCAAACTTACGCTTAAGCGCTGAGAAAACTGCCTCGACGTTGGAACGGCGATGGTATCGACTATTGAACCCTTCGCGATTCGCCATGAATAGGTGGTAGGCCTTTTCCCACGACTCCGGCTTCGGGACTCCGCGAAGTCGGTTGACCTCGTTCGACAGGGTGTTCGCCTTGAACGGAATGTAGGCCTCGATCCCGGCCGTGTCCGCCAACTCGTAATTCTCGGTAGAAAGGTACGCCTTGTCGGCCACAATGCCGTTCGGTCGAAAGCCCGCAGATAGGGTCTCTCGAAGCAGGGGACCGAACTGGACGGAATCCGCGGAGTACTCATCCCCGACAACCGCCCTGAGGACAACGTGTGTCTTCGTGCCAACCATGGCGTGGACCTTCAGCCACTTTTTTACTCGCTGCTCCCCGTGTTTAGCTTCCCGCCACGCGCCGAATGAGGTAGTCTGTATCCCTGTGGAGTCAGGTGCAACGACCCCACCCTCTTCGAGCCCCGCCAAGGGTGCGGCGCTGAGCGAGACCAACCGGCCGAGTATCGTGGTGACCTCGGGGCGGTTCAGGAGTCGCGACGCGACCATGAAACTGGGAATCTGAGATAAGAACCCCCGGTCGGATACATTCTGGTAGACCCCGCACGCGCGGCGCCCAGAGAGTCCCGAGTAGACCTTCAGAATGGCGCAATAGAGGGCATCCTTCAGAGGCACGGGCGGACGTCCAGCAGCCCCTGGTTGGCGCGGAAAGTTGGGAATCTCCTCCACGAGATCTCGGAGCAACTGATCCACCAGTCGCAACTCGCTTGTTTGGGCTTGGTCGTAGGCTGTCCATTGTTGAGAGTAGTGTCTGCGCGAAGCGGTGGGCGAAGATCCGACGCCTTCACAATGCTGCTGGATCCTCAGTATGTGCTTGCACGGTTCGCCCAATCTGCTGGCGAAGTCCCGGCATTCGCACGACCATTCTTCGCCAGAGAGGAAGACGCGATAGCGACCGACCCCGGTCTGAGAAGCAACCGACCACACCGACTCCGAGAGTCGCTCGATATCGGTCGACCGAGACGCCATCTCACGGGCGCGAAGGGATCGCTCCTCGAACTCTCGGTCCCTTATGGCCTGCATCGAGCAAGGTATATCCACGGGGATATAATACGGTTGCGTATCCCCGTGGATTAATGTCACTCGCCCGGGTCTTATATACGGGGATATCATTCTCCCTTCGGATGCCAAAGTGGAAGAAGGACGAGACCGAGTTCGAGGTCAGCGTTAGTTCCAACCCGAGGAGGGGGAGTCAGGTCAACATTCCGAAGCCGATTCTAGAGCGACTCGGCAACCCTTCCCGGGTCAAATTCGTGGTGAAAGGCAAGCGAATAGAGATTGAGTGACCAAGACGGAGCCCCTGGCACAGGCCGCGTGAAATGTCTGCCCGGAGCTGTGTTATCCCTACCCCTGATCGGCCACCGGGAAGTCGCGCAACGCTGCCCGACGGGCCACGAGCTTTCGAAGTTCCTGAGCCTCGATTTCGACCGTCCGACGCTTAAGCTTTGAACCTGGCCCGACGATCTCCACTTCCAAGGGAATCAAGCCGCTCCATTGCTTCGGGATCTCGATGGAGGTCCCGATAAGGTGCCCTCCTCGGTCGAAGGTCACGCGACCCTTCGGGTGGACGCTCGATCTGTCTGGGCGAGCCTCCGGCCGCTCAGAACCCGCAATCAGCCTGGACCACGCCTCGATGCTCCTCTGCGGGTCGTCCGCGACCTCCTTCTTTACGCCAACGGCCCGCTCTCTACCATGTCGAGCGGCCGCGGACCGGGAAGGGGAGAGACAGGCGATTGACCGGAGTGCCTTGATCATCTCATTGCGGGACTCGTCCGATTCGAGAGATTCGGCCGCCTCCAGAAGTGCCGCCCGGCCGTGTTTGCGGGCTAGTCTCTGCACCTCAAGCAGGAGGGCGACACGATTGGCTTCGTTCATAGGCCAATGACCTTAGCGAACTCGGCGGCAAATTGGCCGAAGTTCGCCGCCACAGTCGTCCGCGCATAGGTGGTGCTGAAAATCGGCCGCCCTTGCCGGGCACCTGAAGGGTACGACCGGGAGTAGCGAATCTCGTTGTGGAACACGTACCACCCGTTCCGGGTCGCCTCGGCCACAACATCCCTTCGAGCTCGGCGGCTCTCGGGGACATAACCATCGTCAGCGTTGAAAACCACCCCGGCGACTTTGGGTGTCTGATTCTCGTATTGGCGGCCGAATTCCTGAAGCGACCTGGACAGCAGAGGAAGACCAATTGTGGATAGAAAATCCGGTTTGACAGGGATCAGGACGAAGTCAGCCGCTAGATAGGCCGAAGTTGTGAGCATCGAGTCGGTGGGTGGGCAGTCAAGGAGCACTAGGTCGTAGCGGGATTCCAGCTTGGAAACGTGCTTGGCGATGAGTCCCTCCTTCCCCGCCGGATTCCTCAGCGAATGCGCCAGTTCGAGTCTCGAAGGCACCAGGTCAATCCTCGCCCCGTCCTGATAGCTTACGACCGGATGGACGGTCTTCGCAGGGTCTAGTGGCTGTGGAGCCCCTTGGGGGGTCGTAGTGTGTTGCTCGAGAACGTTCCAGATGGTCGGAAGGCCAGCAGCCAGGCTCTTGCTATAGGTCTGAGCGCCCATGAGGTACTGGCTCGCGTTGAATTGCGGATCGAGATCAACCACGAGCACCTTCTTTGTCTCCCCCGCGAGGCCAGTGAAATGCCACGCCAGATTCGTGACTATTGTGGACTTGCCAACACCACCCTTGAGGTTAACAACCGCAACCTTCTTCGCCATACCCCTCGCAAGGACCACGCCTCTCTTAATCTCCGCCCTACGAAATCACCGTCTATGCACGCAATCAGGCTCCCGGACGGCCTTTAGAATCGCCACGATGCATCGGCAGGAGGGCGCAGGAGAGTATTTATGTTGCAGGAGGCTGCAGGAGATTGTGGGGGGCTCGGAGCGCTACATCCTCAGTTTCGGATGCGGAGTCAACACCGCCGCTCTCATGGTGCGGCTGGTTGAGCGTCACTTACCATTCGACGAGGCAGTGTTTGCCGACACCGGAGCCGAACTCCCTGAGACATACTCCTATCTCAATATTGCACGAAATTACCTAGGTGATCACGGGATTCCGCTCGTAATCGTGAAATCCCGGGTCGGCACGCTCTATGACACCTGTAAGCGGAGGAGGGTCATTCCATCGGGAATATGGCGATGGTCGACCCGAGATTACAAGGTCACGCCGATACATCGGTACTATCGATCGCTTGACGCTCAGATCTTCGAATACTTGGGGATAGCCTACGACGAAGTTTCACGGATGAAACGCAGCCGCGAACCCTACATCACGAGCCTCTTCCCCCTTGTTGACGAAAGATTGGGCAGGGCCGATTGCGTGAGAATAATCGAGCGGGCGGGGCTGCCCGTGCCGGTGAAGAGCGGGTGTTATTTCTGTCCGTTCAACTCGCTAGATCGCTGGGCCGAACTCTATCGCGCTCATCCAGAACTTTACCAAAGGGCAGTCGCCTTGGAGGAAGGGTCGAAACACTTTCCTAGGCAGACCCTGACGCCGGCGACTCTTCGAGTCCTTCGAAAAGAGATCCGAACCGGAAAAGTGTCGCCGACTGACGGTCAAACAGACAGCCCGTGCGGCGCGTATTGCATGACCTAGGTCGCAGGGTCCACCGACGTCCCCCCACCTGTCCAGCTCGGGTCGGTAGGCGGGTTCTCCCACTGCGTGATGATTCCCTCCAAATCGGTCTGCGGAACCCACCGTAAGCCCGACCGGTCAATTATGGCCAGCCTGATCGTGCCTCCGACGTCCCCGTCGACCATCACAGTGTCGTACAGCGCCTGCGCGACCAGGCTCGAAAGTCGGGCTTGGTCCGCGTCCTCATGGTAACTTCGAGCAAACATGTAGTACGCGATTATTGGCTTCCCCTCTAACGCAAATCCATCGTATGTGCCAAGGGCGTAGCCTGTATCACTCCGGAGGCCGAACGAACGAGGCACCAGCTTTCTCCGTCCTTCAGAGTCCAACCCTGATACAACAAAGCCAAAGCTGGGAAGGCGGACGGCGGGATGGACTGGGATTTCATCGAGCTTCGATCTGCAGTACCGGGCGAACTTGCCCGTTACCGAGGTCACCCCAAATCTACCAACGCTCACAGTCCGGAGAAACGATTCAACGAGGTACTTCGCAGGGTCAGCGTCGCCGTAGATGAGGACTGCGACTCTATCGTTAATCTTCCAAATCTTTCGGTAGCGATTGATTGCTACCTTGGTCCCCGCCTGGTCTGCGACTGTCCCCCGACTGTCCGCAGCGAGGACGACAAAGTCGGTGCCGTGTGCAGCGATTACCAGCGTCATTTGGGGCGTTTCTCTGTGGGGACCATGCCTTCCGTGCCCCTACGAATAAGCCACTGTTGAATCGAGAGTCCGGCCTTTGAGGCCTCTCCGCGCATGAACCAGAGGACCTCACTGGGCACAGCAAGGATGAGGAAATTCATGTCCGCCCGCTTTCCCTTTGATGAGGAGACGCGGGCCTTGAATCCCTCGAGGTCGCGTCCTGGGAACCGCTTTGCGAAGATCACTACCTGTCTCGCATCGGTCGCGGGCATTCCTGCGATTAGCCTCGTGACTTCCTTGATTCTCTCTGGGTCTCCAAGAGTCGCGAGTCGCTGGCCGGTGTCTTGGCCGATCTTGCCTGAGCTGATGGCCTTCTGAACCTCTTCGGGAAGGGTCAACAATCGAAGAATCGAGTTAATCATCGGAGCGCCGATGGGAAGCTTTGGTGCCGCCTTCGAGGGGCCCCCGACTGAGTCTACATACTTCTGAAGGGCCTTGGCCTTTTGAATCCAATCGCCTTCGTATCGGTTGGATCCCTTGAGGAAGTGCCACAGCTCAGCAAGGAGGCGATTCTCCTCGGCCTCTTTCATGCCCCGGTGTTCCCCTTTAGGTATTCATCGATAAGATGGACGACGAGGGCCGGGACATCTTCGTATCTATCGGCCTTGGCCCGAGTCTCGAGAGCCTCGTATGTTGCAGTGTCTAGAGGGACGACGAGGCTTCGCTGCAAGGGAGGGTTCTTGGCCTCGCGCAGGACCTCCTCCGAAGAGGCTTTCGGTTTCTTCACGCCAAGTGCGAGAGCTCGCCTCTTTTCGGGATCGGTGAGATCTGGCCAAGCCTCGGCGATTGCCACGATCTTCTTCGTATCAGGAAAGAACGCGCCAGCGATTTTGTCGGCTACATCCATACTAAGCTTGTGTTCGCCGACGAGTCGCGTCACCCGGGCAGGCATGAGTCGATGACCCAGGTATCTGGTCACAGTCCTGGTATCGAGGCTGAGGTCTGCGACTATCTTCTTGATCCGTGCCCGAGCCGGACCCTTCTCGCCGTCGTAGAGATCCGACACGACTCGGAGGGTGTCCTCGTACGACAGCGGTTTTCGGTGAACGTTCTCCCCGAAGGAGACGAGCCTCTGCACCTCGGGGCCAGTCTGCCGGGTGACAATCAGGGCGGGAATCGACTTCAAGCCCAGTTCCTGGCACGCGTACAGGCGTCGCTGGCCGCTGATGAGGGTGTAACTGTGTTCGCCTTCTCGGATGACAATCACCGGCTGAAGGACACCCATGCGCGAAATGCTCGCCTTGAGTCCGTCAAGGTCCGACTTTTGGCCGGTCTGTCGAACGTTGTGCCCGCCTAGGGTGATTTCCTCAATGCTGAGCTCAGGGGCATAATCACCTAGAACCACCTTCGGGGGGGCGGTCATTGCGGGACCTCGGGCTTGGGGTGCGAGGTCGCCCATGCAATAATCAGCCTTCCGTATTCCTCTCCCGTAATCTTGCCCGCTGCCATCTGCGCCTTCAGTGTTTCTGAGTACACGCTAAAGTCCGCCGCCTCTTGATCTGCGCGTTCCTTCGTCTGGGTTCGGTGGGACAACTCTTCCGGACTTCCGATGTCGTGCGAAACCGCCAGGTGCTCGAAGATGCGTGAGGATCTTCGTCGGCAAAACGGACACTGAACCTGGACCATCCGGACCGGGGATTGAGTTCCTTATACAAAGCATTGGTTTGTGTCTGAGCCATGGCGTGGACCGCTGCTCGCCAATGGCGATTTCTATGAAATGACACCCTAACCGGCATCCCCCCAAGGCTTGTGCTGCACATTGAGGCAGAAGTCTATTACTGAGGGATCGGTCCCGTCCGCGGAACTGCGGGGTTACTAGGTGGCACAGCTTGGGGCTGACAATCACCGAGGTTCGACAACGGGCGATTGAGTTCTCCCACGAATGGAAGGGGGAGACAAGGGAACGCGCCGAGGCCAAGAGCTTCTGGGACTCGTTCTTTGCCGTCTTTGGAATCTCTCGCCGCCGCGTAGCCTCGTTCGAGGAGCCCGTCAAGAAATCGGGTGGAGCGCAGGGTTACATCGACCTCTTTTGGAAAGGCGTGCTCCTGGTCGAGCACAAGTCTTGGGGCGAGAATCTCGACGTTGCATACACTCAAGCGCTGGACTACTTTCCCGGGATCATCGAAGAGGAGCTTCCGAAGTACATTCTCGTTTCAGACTTCGCCAGGCTTCGCCTCTACGACATGGAAACGAGAACCCACCAGGAATTCCCTCTCGAGAACCTCTACAAGAACATCAACCTCTTCGGTTTCATTTTGGGTTGGCGAAAACAAAAGATTGTCGACGAAGACCCGGTGAACATCCGGGCCGCGGAACTGATGGGAAAGCTCCACGATTCGCTTAAGGAGTCGGGGTACGCGGGGCATCAGCTGGAGGTATTCCTCGTCCGTCTGATGTTCTGCGTGTTTGCAGACAGCACCGGAATCTTCGTTCCAAGAGGGCATTTCGCTTACTACGTCGAGGAGAAGACTAAGGCAGATGGGACCGATCTGGGTCTCCATCTTTCCGAGATCTTCCAGGTGCTCAACACGGACGAGCCACAACGGCAAAAGACACTTGACGAGGACTTGGCGCGGTTCCCATACGTGGATGGACTCCTATTCGAGGAGCAGCTGAAGTTTCCATCATTTGATCGCGCCATGCGCGACCTCCTGCTCGCCTGTACGCACTTTGATTGGAGCACCGTCTCCCCGGCAATCTTCGGATCACTCTTCCAATCGGTCATGGACCCAGAGAAACGAAGGGATCTTGGAGGGCACTATACAGCCGAAAGGAACATCCTCAAGGTCGTCCGCCCACTCTTCTTGGACGATCTCCGCGCCGATCTAGAGAGGTGTGGGTCGAACGAGAAGAGACTCAAGGACCTATTCACGAGGATTTCTCGCCTCCGGTTCCTCGACCCCGCATGCGGTTGCGGCAATTTTCTGGCCATTACTTACCGGGAACTCCGCCTTCTAGAACTGGACGTCAGGATGAGACTTCGGGACCTCTCCAAGAGCCCGAACCAAATGGTTCTGGACGTTGAGCTAGGGAACGCGCTCGACGTCGATGCGTTCTACGGCATCGAGATCGAGGAGTTTCCGGCTCAGATTGCGCGGGTGGCGCTCTGGCTAGTCGACCACCAGATGAACGTGAAAACCTCCCTGGAACTCGGTCGCTACGAGGTGCGCCTTCCGTTGAAAAAGGCGCCGAACATCCACATCGGAAACGCGTTGCGCATGGATTGGGACCAGTTCCTTCCACGGGTCGAGGCGAGTTACGTTCTCGGAAATCCACCGTACGCTGGTAAGAAACGGCGGAACGCGGAGCAGGTCCAAGACATGGACTTGGTAATGAAAGGTAAGGTCGAAACCTACGGCAATCTTGACTACGTCGCGTGTTGGTACGTCAAAGCCCTCGAATACATCAAGGGGACATCGGTGAAAGCGGCCTTCGTGTCCGCCAGCGCCATTTCGCGGGGGGAACAAGTCGGAATCCTCTGGAACCACCTCCTCCGTGAAGGCGTCAAAATACACTTTGCCCACCGTCCTTTCTCGTGGACCAGCGATGCGAGGGGCACCGCCTCCGTCTCGGTAGTCATCATCGGGTTCGCAACTTCCGAGGCAACCAAGAAGAGGTTGTTCGACTATCCCGAAGCGACCTCTGACCCCGTTGAGGTTGCAGCACGAAACATCAACCCGTATCTCGTGGATCAACCTTCATTCTTGATTTCAAGCCGGGAGCGGCCTATCTGCCCCGTGCCGCCAATTGTTTTCGGCAGTATGCCCAACGACGACGGGAACTTCATCTTTACAGATGAGGAGAAAGACGCTTTCGTACGTGACGACCCCGGAGCAGCAAGATTCCTCCGGCCCCTGATCAGCGCGAAGGAGTTCCTTCACGGACAGACAAGGTGGTGTCTTTGGTTGCAGGACATCTCACCTCAGGAGCTCAAGAAACATAGTGGAATAATGAATCGGATCGAGAAAGTCAAGCAATACCGCACCGACAGCAAGCGAGAGAGTACTCGGCGGCTCGCGGCGACTCCTTACCTTTTCGGCGAAATCCGGCAGCCTATCGCGGGGGATTTCATCGTAATCCCACGCGTATCGTCGCAGACAAGGCGATACATCCCTATCGGCTTCTTTGACAGCTCCAACATTGTGAGCGATACCTGCCTCTGCATCCCGGGTGGAACGCTCTTTCAGTTTGGCGTCCTCACCTCTGCGATGCATATGGCCTGGGTTCGCCAGATCGCTGGCCGGTTGGGGCGAACGAGCGATTTTCGCTACTCCAACAAGATCGTCTACAACAACTTCCCTTGGCCCGCAGAACCACTCCCCCGATTGGTTCATGAAGTGGAATTGCGAGCTGCAGCCGTTCTCGATGCTCGGAAAAGCTTCCCTGGCACGCCCCTAGGAACGATGTATGACCCCCTACTCGCGCCAGAACCTCTTGTGCGAGCACACGAGAAGCTGGACGCCGCCGTAGACAGGTGCTACCGTGCCATGCCTTTCCGAAGTGATCTAGACCGGCTACGTCTGCTCTTTAGGCTCTACCGAAAATACTCCCCATCTGACACTACCCTGGACTCCTTTTCAGACGAAGATTGGGACGACCGGGAAGAGTCAAACTGAGCTCACAGCCCATCTGGTCTACTGCACCGCGTGGGTTGAGTATCTAGGGATTCTGTTTCAGGGGCCGAGATTCCGTTTCAGGACGATGATTTCGTCCCAAAGCCGCGTAGCATGCCGTTTCAGGCCGGCGTTGCCGTGAACAGGCAGCCGCGGCTCGCGTGCTTGGTCGGGTCGGGCTTCGAAACCTCCCAACGCTGACCCGTCCGGGTCTCGAAGACCGTGCGGAGCAGCTGGGGGCACATCACTCGGCCGATCTCGGGCGAGTCGCCGGTGCACGCGAAGCACCCCGTGACACGGAGCGTGAGAGGGCGCTCGCGGACGGTCGCGAGATGGCCCATCGTATGCGTCTCGTAGTACAGCCCGAGCGCCCGGGCGACCTCCTCGGGAGAACGGCCCTCGACCTGGTCCGCGATCTCGCGCCCGAGCTGCCGAGCGATCGTTTCGATCAGCTCCGGAAGCTGGAGATGGAACTCTCGGACCCCCGACGCCCGCATACCGAGCTTGGCGACATCCTTCAGGCGTTGGAACGGGAGGGCCTCCTTGCCGGCGACCACGGGAAGGACCGCCTCGGGCGGGTTCTCGAGCTCGACGAACCGGGTCTCCGCCCGGGTGGCGGGCGTCCACATACGGCGGTGGTAGTCCCGGGCCAGGCGGATGAACATCGGCGCGGACGACCAGAGGGCGACCTGCTCCTCCCCCGAGCGGCCGAGCCCGTCCTCGCTGGAGACGTAGACAAGGGAGCCGAGCCGGTCGATCACCACGGCCCGGTTCGCCACGGGGTTGGTCGAATGTCGGAGCTCGGAGAAGCCGGCGAAGTGCTTCGCCTCGACGAGGTTCTGGGAATCGACCTCCGCGACGACCCGCACCTTCACCCCCCGGTTGCTCGCCTCCCGGAACGCGCGGTCGAGCCCTACGTCGACGAACCGGGAGAGCGCCCGCTCGCTCGCGCTGACGAGGATCTCGCGGTCGGCGGCGCCGATCCGCTTCAGGAGGAAACGGCGGATCGCCTCCGTACCCTCGAGGACCGCGAACTTGCGCGGGTCGCGCTCATCGAACTCGTCGCGACCCTCCTCCCACTCGGCCAGGATCCGGTCCCGGTCCTTCTCGAGCTGCCGCAGCCGATCGGAGGCGCGGTGGATGCACCGGTCGACCAGGTCGTCCGGGGAGAGCGCCTCGAACCGCTGGGGGCGGCTGCCGGTCGGCCGAAGGAGGCCCTCGGTGCTGAGCTGCTTGATGAACCGGTAGGCCTCGACCCGGTTCACCGCCGAAACACGGGCGAGCTCGCTGGCCGTCATGGCCCCACCTCGGCACGCGGCCAGGTAGACGCGCGCGCCCTTCTCCGGAACTCCGTGCTGGGAGAGAAGCTCGAGGAGGCCCGACCTCGGCGCTGCCACGGGAGAAGGAGGCGGCCCCCCGTTAAAAGGTGGAAGGTGCGGGAACGGCGGACCCACTCGAGGGGGAGGGAGGATCAGAGCGCGGCCTAGAAATCCTCGATGGTCAGCGGGTACTCGACCTCGACCCCGCCGGCCCGCGACTTCAAGATCTCACGGGCGAGGAGCCAATAGACCGTCGCCAGGGCCACCCGGCCCTTGTTGTTCGCGGGAATGACGAAGTCGACGTCCCGCGTCTCGTTGTTGACGTCACACAGTCCGACGACGGGGATCCCGATCGAGACCGCCTCGCTGAGCGCCTGCTGGTCGGTCGCCGGGTCGGTGACGAGGAGGACCTTCGGCTCGAAGTACTCCTCGAGGTTGGGGTTGGTGAGGCAGCCGGGCACGAACCGCTCGGCAAAGGAGACCGCCCCGAGCGTCTTCGCGAAGACGCGGACCGGCTTCTGGCCGTACTGCCGTTGGGACACCACCAGGATCCGGTCGGCCGGGAAGTGGGAAAGGAACTTCGCCCCGAGGCGGATCCGGCGGTCGGTCTCGCGGACGTCCAGGACGTGGAGCCCGTCGAATCGGACCTTGAAGACGAACCGGCGCATCGACGCCGACTTCTGCTGCGTGCCGATGTGGACGCCCGAGGTGAGGTACGTGTCCTCGGGGATGAGCAGCTCGCCGGGCTGGATGTCCTGGCCGTCGCTCGTTGTCGCGGGCTCCTGGATCAGAGTCTCGTCGTCGGGCATCTCGTCAGGTTCCGGTGGCGCGTCCGAGCCGCAGGAGTTCATTTAGCTTTGCCATTCGCTCTCCGCCGAGAATCCCGCACTTCAGCCCCCGGGCCCCGGTCCCGAGCGCGACGTGGGCGAGCCATCCTTCCGGCACCTCGCCGGACCGGTGCGAAGTCACGGTCGAGAGCCCCCGGCTCCTCGCCAGGTCGACCGTCGCGAACGTGTCGGTGAGCGTTCCAACCTGATTGACCTTGATGAGGATCGAATTGGTCGATTTCCGCTCGAGCCCGATCCGCAGTCGTTTCTCGTTGGTCACGTAGATGTCATCGCCGACCACCAGCGTCCGACCGCCGACCGCCTTCGTCAGGGCCGCGAACGCGTCGAACGCCTCCTGGTCGAAGGGGTCCTCCACGAATCGCAGGTCGAACCGGTCGACCAGCTTCGAGACGAACCCGACCTGGCCTTCGGTATCGAGGGTTTGCTCGTGGTAGCGGTACTTTCCGTTCTCGAAGAACTCGCTCGCAGCGAGGTCGAGGCCCGGATGGACCTCGAGGTGAAGCTCGTCGCTCGCCTTCGCGCAGGCGTCCGCGAGGATCTCGAGCGCCTCGAGGTTCGAGACCGCCGCGACCCACCCTCCTTCGTCGCCCCGACCCAGCGCGGCCTTTGGAAGGCGGCGGTGCAGCTCCTCCCCGACGAGGCCGTGCACCCGCACCGCCGCACGGATGGAATCCTCGGGCCGGGCGCAGTCGGCGAACGCGATGAACTCCTGGATGTCGGGACCCCCGATCGCGTGCCGGCCCCCGTTCAAGCAGTTGCCCACGATGGCGGGGAACGAGCGACCGTCGACGCCCGGGCGGGCGAGGACCTTCCAGAGGGGGCGACCTGTCTCCTCGGCGGTGGCCATCGCGGCCGCGACGGACACGGCAGTCGCCGTGTTCCCCCCGATGGCCGAGAAGTCCGTGGTCCCGTCGACCTCGTGGAGCGTTGCGTCCACGGCGCGCTGGTCCGAGGCTTCGAGCCCGACCAGTCGTGGCCCGACGCGCGCCCGGAACGTCACGAGCGCTTCGGGAACGCCTCCCTTCGGGAACGCCACGACCTCGTGCACGCCCGTGCTCGCCCCGCTCGGCGCTCCGGCGCGGCTTCGAGCCCCGGAAGCGAGGGCGATGCTCGCCTCGACCGTGAGCCGGCCTCGGCTGTCGTAGATTCCGAAGAGGTCCGCCGAGGCGATGACGCTCATGGAACGTCCTCCACGAACTCGACCAGGACCCCGCCGAACGCCGACGGGTGCGCGAACCCGACCCGACGGCCTCGGGCCCCGGCGCGAGCATGCTGGTCGATCAGTCGGCCCCCCCGGGCGGCCACCTCGGCGAGAGCTACGTCGACGTCCGGGACGGAGAATGCGAGATGGTGGATCCCCTCGCCCCGGGTGGCGAGGAACTTCGAGACCGGAGACTTGAGTCCGGACGGTTCGACGAGCTCCACATGGGTCTCTCCCGCGGGGAGGAACGCCACGACGACCTGGCTCCCGGGAACCTCTTCGGGAGGGGACTCCGGCGCGCCGAGGACGGGTCGCCAGCGTTCGAGCGTCTCCGAGAGGTTCGCGACGACGATCCCTACGTGGTCGAGCTTCATGGATCCTCCTAGAATGCCGTCGAGGGGGGCTGCTCTCCGAAACAGGACCTCCAGACGTCCGCGACCTCGCCGAGGGTGCCTCCGGCCCGGACCGCGTTCAGGACGGACGGCATTACGTTGGCGCCGCGGTCGGTCATGGCGCGGAGCTCGGCGAGCGCGGCCTCGACCGCGGCCCGGTCGCGTTCCCGGCGCCAACGGCGGAGCCGTGCGACCTGCTGCCGCTCTTCCGCGGGCGTGATTCGCTGAGTGCGAACGCCCGAGTGCGCGCCCCGGGCGAAGAGCGAGAACCGAGGGTTGCCTTCCGTGAACTCGTTGACGCCGACCACGACCTCCTCCTTGCGCTCCCGCGCCCGCGCGACGCGGTAGGCCTCCTTCGAGATCTCGCCCGCCACGAACCCCCGCTCGATCGCGACGAGCGCCCCTCCCATCTGCTCGATCCGGTCGAGATACTCGCGGGCATCGGCCTCGATCCGGTCGGTCAGGTACTCGATCTCGTAGGAGCCCCCGAGTGGGTCCACCGTGCTCGTTACCCCCGATTCCTCGGCCAGGATCTGTTGGGTCCGCAGCGCGAGCCGGGCCGACGACTCCGTCGGGAGGCCCAGCGCTTCGTCGAGCGCGTTGGTGTGCAACGACTGCGTTCCGCCGAGGACCGCGGCGAGCGCCTCCAGGGTCGTGCGCACGACGTTCAGCTCGGGCTGCTGCGCCGTGAGGCTCGAGCCGGCGGTCTGGGTATGGAAGCGGAGCTGCTTCGAGCGGCTCCCCTTCGCTCCGAACTCGTCGGCCACGATCCGGGCCCAGAGCCGGCGAGCCGCGCGGAACTTCGCGACCTCCTCGAGGAAGTTCCGGTCGGCCGAGAAGAAGAACGAGAGCCGGGGGAGGAACTCGTCGAGGTCGAGCCCGCGTTCGCGCACCGCCCGCACGTAGGCGATGGCGTTCGCGAGCGTGAACGCCACCTCCTGGACCGCGGTCGCCCCCGCCTCGCGCATGTGGTAGCCCGAGACCGAGATGTAGTTCCACTGGGGCATCTCGCGGGTCGTGAACTCGATCAGGTCGACCGTGAGCCGCAACGAGGGGCCCGGGGGGTAGATGTACGTCCCGCGGGCGATGTACTCCTTCAGGATGTCGTTCTGCACGGTCCCGCCGAGCCGGGCCCGTGGGACCCCGTTCTCCTCGGCGACCGCGACCAGGAGGGAGAGGAGGATCGGAGCGGTGGCGTTGATCGTCATCGAGACCGTGGCCCGGTCGAGCGGGATCCCCCGGAAGAGCGTCCGCATGTCGCCGAGGGAGGCGACCGGCACCCCGCAGCGACCGACCTCCCCGTGGGCCCGTTCGTGGTCAGAGTCGTACCCGTTCTGCGTCGGAAGGTCGAACGCCACCGAAAGCCCGGTCTGACCGCCCTTCAGGAGGAACTGGAAACGCTCGTTCGTCGCCGCGGCGCTCCCGAACCCCGAGTACTGACGGAGCGTCCAGAGCCGTCCGCGGTACATGGTGGGCTGGATCCCCCGGGTGAACGGCGCCTCTCCGGGGAAGCCGATCTGCTGAAGGAACGCCCCGTCGGGGTCGGGGGGAGGGTCGACGAGGAGGGGGAGACGACCTCCCTCGGCACGCGCACCGATTGCCCGGCGGGCGTCCTTCTCCCAGCGGCTACGCGCCGCCGACGCTTTGGGACCGCGCCGAGACCGGGCCATCGCCGATGGACCGGGGAGCGCTATTAATCTCTGTCGTGACGCGCGACGAGGGGCCAAAGGGCCGTAAGGTCGACCTCGGCCCAGGCCACGGGGACCGGGACCCCGAGTTCCGCGAGCAGGGCCGGCGCGACCTCTCCGAGCTCGGCGACCACCTCCCCGGCGACCCGGGCGCGCGCCGCACGTCCGTTCGTCATGCCGGGAATCTCGGTGGGTTCCCGTACCCCGGCCACGTCGACCGTGCGGAGCAAGTACTCGACGAGGGCGGCCGCCTCGGCGAAGCCGGCGGTGTCGGAGGCGACCATGAGTCCCGCATGGTAGCGGGTCTCGCCGCCGGTGTCGGAACCGGGGGAGGCCACGACCACGGGAGCGACCTCCCCGAATCGCTGCGGGTAGCCGTGGCGGGTGTTGTGGGCGAGCACGTCGAGGTGCGAGAGGAGCAGCCGGTCCCTTAGGTAGGCGAACTCGGCGGAGACAGGATTGTGGAGGCGTAACGGGGCCTCCCCTCCGACACGGGCGACCGCCGACTCCGAGACCAGGAGCGGAGTGTGAGGAGCGGCCAGGCCGAGCCCGAGGAGGGCGGAAGCGAACCGGCGGCGGAAGACCGTCTCACGCCGGAGGCGACCCCGGGTGCGGCTGGGAGGGAGCAGCCCGTCCTCGGGGCGGACCCCCTCCGCCAGGAGAACGTCCTCTCCCGCATCGACCGCGGTCCCGATATCGGGTCGCCACGGCGGCGCATCGACCTTCCAGCCGCCGGAGTGAGGATGTCCTCCGAGCCGTGCCTGGGCGAGTCGTCGCTCGACGACCGCCGCCGACAGCGTCTCCCCTCCGAGCGTCCGGAGGACCGAGGAGGGCAGGTCGACCGAGTGGCATTGGACCAAGGCGGCTCCGTCGGAATGGACGTCCCCCGGGCGAACGATCGGGACCGGAGCGACGGACCAGCCCTGCGCCACGAACACGACGAGGAGGAGGCCTACCGCTTCGGCGACGCTCCGCTCGCGCGTCCCGGTCGCCTCGATCAGGAGGTCTCGGTCCCCGACCCGGGCCTCTCCGGCGGCGCGGCCATTGAGGATCGGCGGCAGGCTGAGGACGGTGTCCCGCGCATCCCGGAGGGTGAGGCACGAATCGCCCTTCCGCCCGAGCGACCCGTAGGTCTGCGCCATCGGATGGTCCCGGAAGAACTCGGCGGCCCCGACCTCCTCCGAGGCATCGAGCGGCACGAAGCGGACCGAAGCCATCGGTTCGAGCGAGTAGTGGACCGGGAACTCGAGGCGGTCGACCGGGTAGATGCCGAGGCTCGCGGCCCGTCGACCCCGTCCGATGGTGACATGGAGGATCTCTTGGAAGCGCACCGCCTCCGCCAAGAGCCCGGCGTCGAGCGACCCACCCTTGGGGGCCCGGACGAGGGCTCCTCCGATCGCCGGGCGAAGCGCCTCCACCGAGCGGTCGACCTCGAACCCCGAGGAGAGGTCCTCGGCGGGCGCCGCCCGATACGACGGGATCCCGTGGGCCGCCTGGAGAACGCCCTGCAGGTAGAGGCCCAGCCCGCCCTCCGAGAGGAGGTCGAGGCGGTCGGGGGTCACGGAGACCGTGAGGGCCGCCCCGTCGTGGCCCTCGACCTCCGCCTTCGACCCGAAGAGGAGGTCGTCCAGAGCGGAGTCGCTGAGCGGCCGGCCCGCGAGGGAGAGCAGCCGTTCCGTGTCCAGCACCGCGCGCGGCATCGCTACGGGCTCCCCCCGGTAAGAGCGGCCAGGTCGCCCTGGAACAGCTCGCGGATGTCGTTGCATCCGAGGGCGACCATCGCGAGTCGCGTGACCCCAATCCCCCACGCGAGCACCGGCACCTCAACGCCGAGCGGGCGGAGGACCTCCGGGCGCAACACCCCGCCGGGGAACACTTCCATCCATCCCAGGCGAGGATGGCGGACGTACCCTTCGATGGAGGGCTCGGTGAACGGAAAGTAGCTCGGCCGGATCTTCATCTCACGGAGCCCGATCGCGTCGGCGAGCGTCGTGAACACACCGATGAGGTGTCGGAGGTCGAGCCCCTCCTCCCCGATGACGCCCTCGCACTGGTGGAACTCGAGGTGGTGACGCGCGTCGATCTCCTCGTGCCGGAAGTTGCGGTCGATCGAGAACATCCGGAACGGGGGTCGAGGATTCCGGGCGAGGAAGCGGGCCGATACGGCCGTCGTTTGAGAGCGAAGCACCGGGCGGACGGCGACCCGGACGTCGTACGACCCGGGCCACCCCGGTCCGAGGGGGGCGGTCATGCCGGGCAGAGGACGACCCTCGTGAACCGCGGCGACGCGGGCGAGGAGGTCCGGCGGGGGCGGTCTTCCTTCGACCCCCTCGACGGAGAGCGCATCGTGGATCGACCGCGCCGGGTGGTCCTGAGGCATGAACAGCGCGTCGTTGTTCCAGAACTCCGTCTCGAGGAGAGGGCCCTCGGCCTGCTCGAACCCGAGCCCGACCAGGACCTCCTCGAACTCTTCGAGCCAAGCGATATAGGGATTCGGTCGCGCCCCCGTGAGGTACGGCACGGCCGCCCGGACGTCGTAGGGCCGGAACGTGCGGCCCCGCCAGCCCCCCGAACGCAGAAGGTCGGGCGTGAGCGAGCCCAGAAGCTCCTCTCCCTCCGGGGCGAGCGGAAGTCGCCGCCCCTCCTCGGAGACGGACCAGCGCTTGATCGACCGATGGTCGCGCCGCACGAGGCCGCGCCGCTCCAGCGCCTCGACGATCGCCGGGTCGACGTCGGTCCCTTCCTCCGCCACCTGCTTCAGCACGGTCTCTTCCGGAAGGAAACCCTCCCGGATCCGGGTGTCGGCCTTCAGCCGGAACGGGGGTCCTTCGGCGAGGAATCCGCGCCGGCGGAGGATCCCAATCGCCGCGGACCTCTCCTCATCGTCGAGCCCCGCCTCCGTCACCTGGTCCGGGGTCAGGGAGCCGCCGTGCTGCTGGAGCGCGTCGAGAAACCTCCGCTCCGGGAGCCCCCGGGCGAAGGCGCCCTCCCCCTTCGGCGTGAGCCGCGAGATGGTTTCGTGCTCCTCTTCGACCCGAGCGAGGTGCTTCGAACGAAGGCGCTGGAGACTCCCGCGTACCTGGTCGGCCGGCAGCCCGACCTCGCGTCCGAGCGACTCCTCGTCCAGGGCGGAGCCCTCCCGCTTCCGCAAGGCGAGCAGAAGCGAGCGTTCTGGCCCCGAGAGAGCGACCGGGGCCGCCCCGACCGGGGCATCCCCCGATGCCTCGGGCACAGGGAGGCGAGAGGGGGACCGGATTAAGTCTTTTGGGGCCGCCGAGAGAAGGTGGGGGGGTCCCGTCGGGACGCAGGGGGGCGCCGGCTATGCCGCTGGAGGCCCTGGGGGGGCCCCCGGCGAGGACGGGTCGGGCCCCGGGGGACCGGACGGAGCGGCGGGGGGAGGGCTCCCGCCGTACGCCCCGGACGGCGGGCCGGTCGTGGAGGGCGGTGGCCCCCGCGTCGGAGAGTGAGGGGAAGGTCGCGGGCGGCCCCGCCCGAGGACGTATCCGGCCGCTACCGCGGCCCCCATGATGAGGGCGAACGCGACCACGTTCTGAGGGAACTGCTCGATCCCTACGAGCGCCGGTACGAACCCGAGGAGGTTGACGTCAAACGTTGTGGAGTTCGTACCAAAGTACCCATCGCTCGTTACGGCAACCTGGGTCGTCCCGTGCGATCCGAAGAAGCAGACGGGGACCGTCACGGCGAGGGTCACGGATCCGGTCGCGTTGCTGAGGAGGCCCTCCGCGCCCCACACGCCCGAGCACGGTCCGTTCGGGTCGCTGGCCTGAACGCTGACCTCGACCGGAACGCCGACGATTGGCGTCCCGCTCGTCCGGTTCGAGAGCCGCGCTATCACCGTCACCGTGCCGCCCGGCGCAACCGGCGAGGGAGAGGCGGACACGGTGAGGTGGACGAACGTCGCGGTCAGGTCCTCGTAGAGGAGGAGCGCGCGAGGCGAACCCCAGCCCGTCTCCGTGTCCCAACCTCGGGTCGCGGTACCGAGGCACGTGGAGCCGGTCGTGACGTCGGCGAGGCCGACCGCGTCCGTGCCGCTCTCTTGGCCCGCCCCCACCGCGTAGAGCCGTGGCGTGAAGAATCCGAGCTTGCTTCCGTAGAGGGAGTCCATCTCCGTCACGAGGCCCGCCCAGAGCGGCGTCGCAAAGCTCGTGCCGGCCGCGACCGCGTCCTCGCCCCTGTAGTAGAGAAAGTTGTTCGCTGCGGCCGCGGCCACGTCGGGGATTCCGCGATGACCGTTCTCGGAGATCGGTGCGGCGGCGCTTCCGACCTCCTGCCAGGAGGGCGCCGGGATGGCCGAGGAGAACCCCCCGCCGCTACCGCTCCAGGCGGGCTCGCTCGCGAGTCCCGTGACCTGGCCGCGGAGGTCGCGCGCGAGCGTAGGAGCGGTCCCGCCCACGGCGATGATGTCCGGCGAGTCGGCCGGATAGTCCGTCGTGGCGGCCCCCATGCAGGCCGCCCCCTCGACACCGCCGAGGTCGCCGGTCGCGGCGAGGAGCGTGATCCCCTCTTGGGTCGCCGTCGCGAGGGCGGTGGTCCACGCGGCCGCGAGCGATTGGCTCGACCCTTCGGGGGTCCCGAACGACATCGAGATGACGGAGACGCCGGGGATCCCGGTCACGGCCTCGGTGAGCGCGTCCGTCATGGACGCCACGCTTGGGGAGTAGTTCTGGTCGGCCGGCCCGTCGGGAGCGTAAACGGCATCGAGCGTCGCGCCCGGGGCCATCGACCCGGCCCACTCCATGTCGAGCGTCAGCTCCTGAGGAGCCTTGCTCGGGTCGTTGGGGGCGTTGCTGGCGGGAGACGGGGCCCCGTCCACGGGGAAGGCCTGCAGCTCGGGCTGCGGAAAGCTGCTCGGGTAATCGTTCGAGAAGAACGTCCGAAGGTCCCTCGGATCGTACCCGTCTCCCCAAAGGAGGAGGACGATCCCATGGCCGACCGCGAAGCGCGGAGCGCCGGAGACGTTGTAGAGCGAGGAGAGGTCGTAGATCTCCCTTGCGATCGCGGGCGTGATCAGGTCGCCCCCCCCCGCGGTGGGCCCGTTCGAGGCGCTGGCGGAGCCCCCCGAAAGACCCGCCGGTAACGAGAACGTGATGAAGCCGCTCGAAAGCCCGGTGACCGAAGCGACCGACGGCTCGAGCCCGGCGGGAAGGCTCGGCGGTGACGAAGGGAACGTCACGGTCCGCCCGTCATACGTCCCCGACTCGAGTTCGGTGCCGAACGCCCGGCCGATCGCGGACGGGGTCCCGTCGAGCGTGAGCGTAAGGCGGTCGGGTCCGGCATGGACGACCGTGAGGCCCATCGATTCGAAGTACGACTCGGCGGAGGCGTACGCCGCGGAGGAGAGGCCGTACCGGTCGGCGATTTCGGCCACCGAGAGAGGGTGGGCGCCGGATCGCGGGGAGAAGAGCGATGGGTCGCTCGGACGGAAGGTGACGACCACGAGCTCCGGACCGACCGCCGGCACCGCGTTCGAGACCGACCGGAGATAGCCACTATCGTAACCGGCTCGCGCCGCGAACGAGCCGGAGTACACCGCGGAGGCGTCGAGCGGGACGGGGGAGGTCTCGGTGGCGGAGGCCCCGGTCGCGGACCGGCCCACGGCTCCGGGGAGGTTCGGGACCCCCATGAGCACGGCGACGAGGGCGGCGAGCGCAACCCAATGGAGCCGAACGGTCCGTCGCCCGAACGTCATCGTTCGTAGATGGAGCGGTACCTCGGAAAAAGGTTCCCGCCCCGCGGCCGGGGGGTCGACGGTCTACACTCGGATGGGGGCCGTGTAGCCGGCCGGCACGTGGAAGCTTTCCTTTCCCCCGAGCGGGTCGGGTCGCGGTGTGGGGGTCTCACCCCTCTTGGCGGAGAGGTAGGCGTCGATCGCGTCCGCGGCCTCCATGGAAGTGCCCATGGCGTACACGACGGAGCGACCTCCGCCGGCGAAGATCCCGGGGACGGCGGTCTCGAATCCTTTCCCCTTGCCTTCCGGCCAACCCTGGGAGGTGAGCTTGAGGTCGAGCTCGGGCCCGAAGCCGGTGAGGTCGGCCTTCTGTCCGACGGCGACGATCACCGTGTCGCAGGGGATGGTCTCCTCCGAGCCCGGGACGGGCACCGGGGTTCGCCGACCACCGGCATCGGGCGGACCGAGCTCCATCGTTTGGACGACAAGTCCCTCGACGTGGTGACCCCCGACGATGCGCAGCGGCGCCTTGAGGAACTCGAACCGGATCCCCTCGTGCTCGGCTCCGTGAGCCTCTTCGGGGTCAGCGGGCATCTCCTGGCGGCTGCGGCGGTAGACCAGCGTCACGCGTCCGCCGTGGGACTCGCGGAGCGCGGTCCGGACGGAATCCATCGCGACATCCCCGCCCCCGATGACGATGACCTCCTTGCCCACCGTGACCGGTATCCCGTGGTTGACGTGCTTCAGGAAGTCGAGCGCTGGAAGGACCCCGGGGAGGTTCTCGCCCGGCACGCCCAGCGTGCGGTGGCTCGGCGTCCCGATCGCGATGAAGACCGCTTGGTAGCCGTCCTCCCGGATCAGCTTGTCGAACGGGAACTCCTTGCCAACCTTCGTCCCGTCCACGAACGTGACGTCCAGGTTGTGGAATCGCTTCCGGTCGGTCTCGACGTCCGCGTCTGTCATCCGGTACGCGGGGATCGTCTGCATGAGGCCCCCGTACCGGTGCTCCTGCTCAAAGACGGTGACCGAGTAGCCCCGGACGCCGAGCTCCCAGGCCATCATGAGCCCGGCCGGGCCCGCGCCGATGACCGCGATCCGTTGGTTCTTCGGCTTCGACGGAACGTAGACGAGGGCGCTCTCACCGAAATCCAAGGCGGCGCGCTTGAGGTGGCGAATGGCGATCGGGACTCCCTTCTTCTTGACGACGCAGGAATCCTCGCAGTAGTGGTAGCAGACCTTGCACAGGCAGGTCGCGAGGGGGTTTTCGCGCAGCGTCACCCTCGCCGCTCCGTCGAAGTCCCCGTCCGCGACGAGACGGATGTACTCCCGGCAGTCCTGCGTGATGGGGCACGCTTCGACGCACCACGGCCGACGGCACTGGATGCACCGCTTCGCCTCGAGGATGGCGTCCTCCTTGGAGTACGCGTGAAGCACCTCGCGGAAGTCCGTGGTCCGGGCGTCCACGGGCTCCTCGGCAATCGGGACCCGGACCGGGTTCAGCTTCGGCGGCGCGGGCTTGGGGGACGGGGCGGCCGCGTCAGGAGTCATGGTCTCAAGCCTTCCGAGCCTCGCAGGTTCTTAAGACGATTCCGTGGCGAGCGAAGCTCTCGCACGCGCGGCCGCTTTTGGCCGCGCGCACGCTCCGACTTATAGCTCGTCCACGTTGGGTCCTTGGGTCTTCACGGGACGGCCGGCACCATGGTCCTCGATTCCCTCGGTAAATCGCTTCGGGGCGTTCTCCAGAAGATCGCCCGCGGCTCCGTCGTGGACGAAGCCCTCCTGTCGGAGGTCGTCCGGGACATTCAACGCGCGCTCCTTCAGGCGGACGTCAACGTCCAGCTTACCCTCGACCTCACGCAGCGGGTGCGGAGGAGGGCCGTCGAGGAGAAGCCGCCCGCCGGAGTGAGCCTCCGCGATTTTCTGGTCCGCATCATCTACGAGGAGGTGCGCGGCATGCTAGGCAAGGACCGGCCGTTCGACCTCCGGCCCAAGAAGATCCTCCTCGCCGGTCTCTTCGGCCAGGGAAAGACGACCACCGCGGGAAAGCTCGCCCGCTACTTCCAGAAACGGGGGGTCCGGGTGGGGCTCGTTGCCGCGGACGTCCACCGACCGGCGGCGGTCGACCAGCTCGAGCAACTCTCGAAGAAGGTCGGATGCGAGTTCTACGCGAACCGGTCGGAGACGCGGGCCGAGGTGATCGTCCGGGAAGCCCTCGCGAAGTTCCCACCGCACCTCGCGGTCCTCGTCGACACGGCGGGCCGGAGCGGCATCGACCCGGACCTGATCGAGGAGCTGAAGCGCGTGAAGGCGGCGTTCGCGCCGGATGAGGTCATTCTCGTCCTCGACGCCGCGATGGGTCAGACGGCGGGCCGGAGCGCGGAGGCGTTCCACAAGGCGGTGGGGCTCACGGGCGTGATCCTCACCAAGCTCGACGGCTCGGCGAAGGGGGGCGGAGCGCTCTCCGCGGTGGCGGTGAGCGGGGCCCCGATCCTGTTCATCGGCACCGGCGAACACCTGGACGAGCTCGAGCGGTTCGAGCCCACGCGGTTCGTCTCCCGCCTCCTCGGGATGGGCGACATCCAGAGCCTCCTCGAGCGGTTCGAGGAGCTTTCCGACAAGGATGCCGCGGAGAAGGCGGCGAAGGCGCTCATGAGCGGGCGGTTTACCCTGCGGGACATGCGCGCGCAGCTCGACTCGCTCGGGGAGATGGGACCGTTCTCGAAGATCCTCTCCGCCATCCCAGGGTTCGGCTCGATGAAGGTCGACGACAAGGAGCTCGAGCAGACCCAGAAGCGGCTTCGGGGGTTCCGGGTCATCCTCGATTCGATGACGGGCGAGGAGCTGGACGACCCCCAGCTCCTCAAGGCCGACCGGATCCACCGCATCGCGCGGGGCAGCGGCCACCGGCCGCAGGAGGTCCGGGCGCTCCTGAAGCACTACGAGACGACCCGCAAGGCCGCCCACGGCCTGGTCTCCAACCGAAGACTCCGGCGCCAGATGGAGAAACAGTTCGGCGCCGGAGGGGACACGGCCCCGTGAGCCGGGCGCCCGACCGATGACGCTCCTCAGCATCGCGGAGGGGCTCGCCGGCGGGCTCCTCCTCTTCTTCATCCCGGGGTACGCGGTGGCGAAGGCCCTCTTCCCCGAGTGGCGGGTCCGCGGCCCCCAGGGGGGCCGACGACTGCTCGAAATAGTGACGCTCTCCTTCGTAACGAGCGTCGGGCTCACGGTCGTGGTCGGGTTCGGGATCCTCGACCTGGTTCCCGGCGGATTCGCTGCCGCATGGTCCGACCCCGTCCTGGAGGGCGCCCTCGGAGCGGTCGCTCTCGTCGCGCTCGTCGCCGCGTTCCTCCGAGGAGCGTTCGCTCGGATTCCCCCGGCGAGCCGGCCGACGGCGGCGGGGGCGGGAGAGGAGGGGGCGTGGGACCTCTCGCGCGAGCTGGAACGGCTCGGGAGGGACGAACGACGACTCCAACACGTCCTGCGCGTCTCGTCACCGAATCCGGCCGAGACCGCACGCCTCACCGCCGAGCTGGACTCGGTGAGGGCCGAGCGGGACGCTCTCCGACGAAAGAGGGAGGAAGAGTATGCCACCTAGAGCGACGCCCGGGGGCTCGGATTACAAGATGGTCCTGGTCGTTCGGGGCGAGCTTCGTCTCACCGCGGGCAAGGCGGCGGTCCAGGTCGCCCACGCGGCCGTCCTTCTGGCTCAGGAGGCCGCGAAACGCGCCCCGGAAGCGTTCCGCGCCTGGTCGGCCACGGGCCAGAAGAAAATCGCGCTGGTGGCGCCGACCCTGGGGGACTTAGAGGCTCTCGCGCGCGAGGCTCGCGGTCTCGGGCTCTTGTGGGTGCTCGTGGAGGACGCCGGGTTCACCGAGGTGCCGCCGGGCACCAAGACGTGCCTCGGGATCGGCCCGGCGGCCAGTTCCCAGCTCGACCCGATAACGGGGTCGCTCCCGCTTCTTTGAGGCCGCCTCCGCTCGAGGGCGGGACCAACTCGGCGGACCAAGTTGATAACCGTATAAATACAGGCAGGTTCTGGTCTTTTTGTGCCCGCGCGGGGGGGGCCGTAGCCCATGCGGATGTGGATTTACATCGTGCGGCGCCTCATCCTCGTTGTTCCGATCATCGTCGGCGTGATGACCATCACGTTCGCCCTGGTGAGCGCGCTCCCCATCCAGGACCGGCTGATCTCGTCGTTCGGCGCCCCGCCCAAGAATGCGCCCGGTGGCTACAGCCCAACGGTCAAGTGTACGCTCCTCCATATCAATGAATCCGGCAACTGCACGAACCCTCTCTATCAACGAGACGTTCACAAGTTAGGGTTAGACGATCCCGTCTACGTCCAGTGGGGCTACTACATCTCGAATGCCATTACGTTCCAATGGGGTTACGTGGATAACCATAGCGGTGCTTCTTCCTCGGATTCGCTGATCCAGGGTCAGTCGGTCGCGACCGTCCTCAGCTGGTTGCTCCCCTACACGCTCGAGCTCGCGATATTTTCGCTCATCATCATTCTCATCGTCTCGATTCCTTTAGGAAATCTTGCCGCTGTGTATCGGAACCGCCCGATCGACCAGGCCTCCCGAGTGATTTCGTTCTCGGGGTACGCGTTGCCCGGGTTCCTGTTAGGAACGTTCCTGTTGATGGCGTTCGTCCTAGCGCTCGGTCCCACCTTCGGCGGAGCCGACCCGACGTGCAAGGGCCAGTCGTTCTACCAGTTCTTCTACGGTTCCTGGCCCAGCCAGTTGTGTTTTCCGGATGGGACGTACCCTTCCTGGCTCGGTTCGGGTGTCGTCGCCTCCCCCACCGGGTTCCCGACCATCGATGCCGCCCTCCACGGCCAGGGTTGGCTCTCTCTGGACACGATTATTCGCATGGTCCTCCCGGCCCTGGTCATCGCGTATGGGACGATCGCCGGGCTGCTTCGTTTTGTCCGCAACAGCATGCTCGAGGTCATGAACCTGGACTTCGTTCGAACGGCCCGGTCGAAGGGAGTCCCCGAGAGCGTCGTCATCTCCAAGCACGCC